>Ga0265340_10002417_pt1 | contig 10618 bp, 11 predicted proteins | sample 4CB225metaG_FD_202082 | JGI IMG/M metagenome (GOLD analysis project Ga0265340, IMG submission 202082) | Rhizosphere microbial communities from Carex aquatilis grown in University of Washington, Seatle, WA, United States - 4-CB2-25 metaG | ecosystem: Host-associated > Plants > Roots >...
CAAAGGTGTCGCGCGCAAATTCGAGTCGTCGCACGCGGGTTTCGGTAGGGGTTATTTTCGCCGGCATCATCAATTCGCTTGCGGAGGAAGTTAGTCGTGTATTAACAAGCTGACAATGCTTTACGAACGCTGGCGGAAAATAGCCGCGGATCGGCGCAACGAACTGGCGTTGCGCGATTTTGCTTCCACCTGTCGCTGGACGTTTGCCGAGCTTTTCGCGGTGGGCGAAAAGCGGAAAGAAGCCCTTGACGCCAGTCCGGCCGGCATCCGCGGCATTGTTTTTCCCCAGGGCCATTCACCGGATTTTATTTTCAACCTGCTGGCCGCATGGCGCCAAAACAAAATTGTCTTTCCGCTCGAATCCGAACAATCGCCGCCGACCATTTCCCGTCCGCCGAAAAACTGCGTTCATCTCAAATCCACTTCCGCCACCACCGGCGCGGCGCGGCAGGTCGTTTTCACTGCCGGACAACTCATGGCGGACGCCGACAACATCGTCGCGACGATGGGCTTGCGCGCGGACTGGCCGAATCTCGGCGTCATTTCACCGTCACATTCTTACGGATTTTCCAATCTGATCCTGCCGCTGTTGCTTCATGGCATTCCGCTCATTCTTGCGCCCGCGCCGCTGCCGGAAGTTGTCCGGCGCGCGGCGGAAAACGAAGGCTCCATCACGCTCGCCGCCGTGCCGGCGATGTGGCGCGCTTGGCATGGGGCGAAGGTAATTCCCCCCAATGTTCGCCTTGCGATTTCCGCCGGTGCCCCACTGCCGTTGAAACTGGAACAGGAAGTGTTCAACGCTCACGGACTCAAAATCCACAATTTCCTCGGCTCAACCGAATGCGGCGGCATCGCTTACGACACCGGCGCAACTCCCCGCACGGACGCCGCATTCGTCGGCATGCCGCTGCAAAATGTAAATCTGTCTCTGACCGAAGATGGCTGTCTGCTCGTCCGCAGTTGCGCCGTGGCGGAAGCTTACTGGCCGGAAAGATCGGATTCGCTTGGCGGGGGAAAATTTCAGACCCGCGACTTGGCGGAGTTGAAGGACGGCGCCGTTTATTTGCGCGGACGGCTCGGCGATCAGATCAACGTGGCCGGGCGCAAAGTGTCGCCGGAAACCATCGAGTGCGCGTTGCTCGCTCATCCGCAGGTGAGCGAGTGCCTCGTTTTTGGCAAGCCCAGCAGTAATACGGATCGGGCGGAGACCATCATCGCGGTCATGGTGGCGGGAGCACGGGAAATGGAACTGAGACAATTTCTGCTGCAAACGCTTCCGGCCTGGCAGGTTCCGCGCGAATGGCATTTTGTTGAATCGCTCTCGGCCAACGCGCGCGGCAAAATTTCCCGCGCCGATTGGCGGCGGAATTTAGACAGCGAAAGAAGCGACTGAATTGTCTGTGTGTGAAGCGAAATCAGACATTGCCGCTCAAAGTCAAGTCCGCCTTCAGAATCAATTCACCCGCGACGTGTGCGGTGGCTTGTGCCTGGACCAGATTGCCGAGTCGTCCGGCGATGAGCGCTGTGAGTTTGATGATTTCGCCAGGTTTGGCGGTGCCAAAAATTTTCACGTTTCGCAGCGCAGTGAGCCTCAACCCGGCCAGCGGCGCAATTTTCGGATCGCTCTGCGCCACGACGCCCGCAAGCTGCGCAGCCGCCTCGACCAGCAGCACGCCGGGAAAAATCGGTTCGCCGGGGAAATGGCCGCGCAGACAGGGTTCGTCACCGCGAACCCGGTATTCGCCCGCGCCGCTCTGGCCCGCCTCCAATTTCACCAGCCGGTCAATGAATCGGAATCCCGCGCCGTGAGGCAGAAGACTCAGGGCGTGCTGCAAATCGGCGGCGGAATTCATTGGTCAAACGGGTGGGTGACCTTGAAATCGGCGGGCGGACTCCACTCGAACAATTTTCTGTCCAGCGGCGGATTCAAGACGGCATTGGTGAAATCGTTCCGTATCCGTGAGCCGTCCACAAAAACCAGCGTGGTGTCAGCCAGCGAAAAATCATTCGTCGCCAGGCCGATGCGCAATTCCGGCATCATCCGCCGCGCGAAAACACTCTTAGGCTCGAGCGCCAATTGCCACACGCCGTTGGTTTCCACCAGCGACAGGATTTGAAATTGCGCCTCGAATTCCCTGCGGTTGCGCGGAAAACCGGCCTGCAACAGCGACATCGTGTCGCGCCATTCCGCCGGCGTGCCGTCGCCCAGCGGATAACGCTCCGCGTGTTTCAACCGCGGATAAACCACGAACATTTCGTCGGCATGTCGCAGCGCGATGGTTTGCGCCGGCTGGCCGAGCTCCCAGCGGAAGTCATTCGGCGTGGCGAACGAAATATGGCCGGTGGCGACGAGCGGCTGGGTTAAAGCATTAAGCGCGCGGGTCTGAACGAAATCCGCCGACCAAGTGTGCAGATTATTCTGGGCGGCGAACCAGGCATCCAGCACCGAATTGGTTTCATCGGCGCGGACATTTTGCAGCGCGGCAAGGAATCCGATCGCGTAAACGAGTCTTCGGAGCATTTTCATTCCGGCTTATTGTTGGCCCAAATCGAGACAAAATGAAACCATTGCGTGGGATGCTGCCGGATGGCCGGCTCGAACGCACGCAGGATCTGCTGCGTCAACCGGATGCGGGCCTCGCGATTGCCAATCGCCGCACGGTCATAGGTGATTTCCGGCAAAATCTGCGCGCGATAACCGCCCACCTCGCGCACGACGAACGTGGGCACGATGGCGCAGCCGGAGGCGCGGGCGAGTTCGGCAGCGGCAATCGAGGCAAACAAATCTTTGCCGAACAAATCCACGACCACCGCCGTCGGCGCGGGCGGACGGTCCACGAGCAGCGCGACCGTTGCGCCTTGCTGCAAATGCTTGATGATCTCGATGAACGTGAACGCCTCCTCGCCGACGACAATCGTTTCGATGCCCCAGCGCATTCGCGACGCCTGGCGCAACTGGGTCAGGCTCCGTTCCGGTTCGGCCTGTGTCAACACGATCAGGTTGCAACCGTGCTGCGCCATGAACGCGCCGCCAAGTTCCCAGTTGCCGAGATGCGGCGTCACGAGCAGGACGCCGCGCGCGCGTTCCCGGGCCGCGGTAAAGATTTCCCAGCCGTTCCAGCCCACAAACCAGTTGGCAACCGCCACCCCGCTTTCGTAGCACCACAAATCCGCCAACTTGATCGAGAACTCCGTGAATAATTCTCGCGCGGCCGCCGCGGCCCGTTCGGAGTCGCCGTCGAAAACGGGCAGCAAATTCTGGATCACGGTTTCGCGGCGACGAGCGGCCAATTGCCAGTAAACCGCAGCGGACAGTTTCGTTAATGAACGTAAAAAAGCTTTTGGAAACAGGCGCGCGGCGGTCAGGCCGATTTGCCAGATGCGCGCTCCGTAAAATTGAGACGGCCCGTAAGACTCATTTGCCGGAGCTTTCAGGATTTTTTTTCCAAGAACAGATTTCCACCAAACGGGCAGCAGAAAGACCGAAATCAGCATGTTGCCCGCGATGCCGATGGCGCAGACCCGGCCGAGGCTCGACATGCCGGCGTTGCTCGACAGTCCGAGGCTGCCAAAACCGGCAATCGCCGTTCCACCGCAAAGCAGCAGCGCCCGACCGACCGAGCGATGCGCCAGCCAGAGATCTCCGTGACACCGGCGCAGCGCGAGTTGCATGAAAATGCTGTAGTCCACGCCCGTGCCGAGAATCAGCGGCAGCGCCATGAGATTAAGCAGATTCCATTGCCAGCCGCAGATATTCATCACCGCGAGCAGGCAAAATCCGCTCAACAGCAGGATGCCGAGGCTGAAAATAATTTCGATGAACCGCCGGAAAGCCAGCCAAAGTGAAAGCAAAATGAGGCCGGCCATCGGCAGCAACAGTTTCCAGAGATTTTTTTTGACGGCTGCCAGAACGGTTCCGCCGAGCAGTTCCCAGCCGGAAAGCCAGACGCCGTCACGCGGCAATTGTGAATCGAGTTGCGCGAACGAAATGGCCGTCGCGTTCGTCGCGGGATACAGGAAGCCAACGGCATAATCATTTTGAGGTTCGCGCGCCGCCAGCTTTTCGAAAATCCAAGTGCAAAGCGGATTCGTCGGCCAGAAAACATTTGTGCTTGCGGCGGCGCGCTGCCAGGTCGCCAAAATGTCGTCGGTCAGACCGAGAGCATCCCCGGAAAAACCATTGGTCAAGGCGGCTGTGCGCAGAGCACCGCCCTCGGCGACAAGTCGCAGTGCATCCGCGCGATTGGCCGATTGAAAGCCGGGGCGCGACCACAGTGCGTCGGGCAGGGTGAAGCCGGAGAGGGTTTGATTGGAAATTGCGGCGTTGAGTGCCGGCAAAACAGCGTCAAGTTTTCTGGCGACGTCACTTTCGTCGCGACCGGAAACGACCAGCCAGAGCGGTTCGCGTTTTTGACCGAGATTGATTTTGATCGCATCGAGCGTCGCGTAAGCCTGGCTGTCGCGCGGTTGCAGGGCATTCGCGCTGGCATCCATTTTCGGCAGGCCGGAACATAGAATTGCGGCGCAGAACATGACCAGGGCTGCCGTAACCGCGAAGACAAGGGTTCGCCGGCGAGGATTGAGCGGCGCGGCGGATTTGATTTCAGTTATTGCAACAGGCCGATTGGGTTGCGGCTGCATCCGGTTCGGAAAGAGCGGCGGCAGAAACGCGAAGATCATCACGCAAGCCGAGAGCGCCACACCGATGCCGACCAGCGAGCCGAGTTGGGCCAGGCCGGGAAGTCCGCCAAAATTCAAAACGAGAAACGCCGAAATGGTGGTGACCGCCGCCCAAAAAATCGCCGGCGCAATGGTGCGGCGCACTTCGGGTATCGTGAATGTCGGGTGCGCGAGCGCTTCCTGATAATGCACCACGGCGTAGTCCACCGCGAGACCGAGCAGAATTGCCGCGAAGCCCATGCTGACGACATTGATCGCGCCAAAAATCAATCCGCCGAGAGCGAGCGTTGCGGCCAGAATCAGCGCCAGCAACATCAGCAGCCAGAGCATCGGTTTGATGCGGCGATGGGCGAGCCAGAATAAAATCGCAATGATGACCGACGTGCCGCCAACGGACAGCACGATGTCGTGTTTCATGCTGCCGGAAATCTCCGCGACGAACGCGGGCCGGCCGGTGTAGCCGATCTTAATTACCTTCGCAGACGGCAACGCGGCGACAACGTTTTGCTTCACGGCGCTGAACCAGTCGGTGCATTCGCGGTAGCCTTTCAATTCTCCGCGGGCCTTGACGAAAATGATTCGGAACGTGCCGTCGGCGGAGGCAAACAATTCCTGTCCCTGACCAAACCCGGAAATGGTTCCGGCGACATTTTCGGGCAGGCGCGTCAGGCCGACCGGGTCGTAGCTCAACTGGGCGATTTCATTCGGCGAAAGCGTGGTCGCCAACTGGTCGCGCGTCGCGGCAAGAACGCTGCCGAGATTTGTTTCCGAAAGTTGCGCGGTAAGTTTCGCAAATTGTTCCGGCGGCTGGTTGAGCCAGAGATAGGCAATCAATTCTGCGGTCTGTCCGGGATGTTCGAGCCACGGCGGCTGCCAGGTGGCATCGGCGACGAGGTTCGTCGCGCGCTGCAGATTTTCGGCGACGGATTTCGCGGCCTGTTCGGCGGCTTCACGGTCCGGCGCCTTGACGGTGACGATGAGTTCGCGCGCGTTGGCGAAATGTTGCTGGTAAAGTTTCAACCCTTGAACGGCGGGAACATTCGCGGGCAGCAGGTCGAGAACCTCGACATCAAAATGCAATCGCGCGAGTCCGGCGATGATCGGAACGAGCAGCAGTAACCACCACCAGCGAAACCAATGACGGTTCATGGGAAAAATTCGCCCTCCAAAGTTTCGCCGGTGTGCGAATCTTCCAATCGCCATGAATTAGCTTTTTCACTGATGAACCGCCAGTTACCGGCGACATTGGCATCGAGAAGCGCGCGGGGCAATTGAAACCAGACGAAACGATCCGGCGGCGTGCCGCGTCCATGCCACGAGTATTTGTCCGCGCCAAATTCAATCTGCCATTGGCCACCGGATATTTGCGCGGTCGCCAGCGGAAAGGGTATTTTGGAAAACTGAACGAAGAAATTTCCATTCATGTTGGTCGCCAGGAGCAAATCGCCGGCGAGTTCGGGCCGGTTGGACGAAGGTTTCCAGACAGCCTGGCCTTGCTGAACGCGCCAGCCGGGCGCGGAAAAGTCGGCGGGCGGCAACGGCGGCGCAGCGCGACAGCCGGCGACAAGGATCGCCAGCAATGGCGCCAAGGATGCACCATGCCATTTCATCCGGGAGGCGTGCATGGGGGGGGATTCTTTGTCACGATGACAATCGGGCGGAAATTGATCCGCGGCGAAAACGGCCAGCGCGCCTGGATTCTTACGAGCAGGAAGAAAAGTTCCATCCGCCAGCGGAGCGCCCAGCTTCCCTCCACTTCACCGGCGAGCACTCCGATGACGGCGGAGAACAGGTTCCACCGTTCGGTCGGCCGTAGAAAAAGTTCCATGAACGGTGTTGTGTAATAATTCTCTACCATGCGCCAGTAAAACATCAGCCCCTTCCTGACACGTTTCTCATAATCCGCAAAGCGCCGCCCGCCGGGCCTGCCGGCGGCGATGGCCTGCTGGACGGTTTCCGCCGCAAGCTTGCCCGACCACATGGCAAGAAAAACCCCGGCGGAGAAAATCGGGTCCATGAACCCGGCGGCGTCTCCCACGCGCAGCAAGCGGTCGCCGACCAGCCGGCGGTTGTAGTAGCTGAAATCGCTCGTGGTGCGGGTTTCGTTCACCCTCCGTGCGTTCAGCATGCGTTCTTTCACGACGGAACCGGATTCGACCCAGCGGTCGAAGATTTCCTGAGGCGTGCCCGCTTCCTGCGCGAACTCATCTTTGTCAATCACCAGTCCCACGCTCGTCTTCTCGGCGGAGATTGGGATGAGCCAAAACCACTTGTTCGGCAGCCGGACAATGATGATGTCGCTGCTCGCCTCGCCCGCGTCGCGCCACACGCCGGTAAAATGGCCGAAGACCGCGAGTTTCTTGTGCCGCGGATGGGTGATGCGAATTCCTTCTTGGTTGCCAGTGAAATTGCCGCGACCGCTCGCGTCAATCAAATAGGCGGCGCGAAAATTATGAACATTTCCGTCAGGATCGCTCGCCTCGACATTCACGCCATCAGGGTCAGAAATTGTTTTTGCGACAGACCAGCCCTCGCGGATGTCAGCTCCGCTGGCACGTGCGTGCTTGAGCAGAATATGATCGAACACGGCGCGCTCCACCTGGATGGCTTCCGGTTCGCGATTGTATTTGCCCTGGCGAAATGCGAAGCGGGTTCCGAGAGTGCCGTTGGAGAGATCGAACCGCGCGCCGAATTTTCGCGGGAAACGCGCCGCCTGTAATGCGGGCAGCACGCCCATCTCGCGAAAGATGGCCATGTTGCACGGCAGGAGTGATTCCCCGATGTGGAAACGCGGGAAAACCTCCTTTTCCAGCACCAGCACGCGTTTGCCAGCCCGCGCCAGAAAAGTGGCGGCGCTGCTGCCTCCGGGTCCGCAACCGATGATCAGCGCGTCATACATGTCTTGATTCACTCTTGACAAGTGTGATTATGAAACAATTGGTGGCAAGCCTGTAAAATCACTGTCACTTCAACGCCGAAGCTCATGGTGTTGACCTCAATTAGTGAAAATCCCGGAGTGGCAATTTCCTCCCGGGTCAGGTTGTCCGCCAGCGTCACCTCGCCGCCGGTGGTGGCTTTGCTGATCGCGCTCTTCTTTTGTTGCAGCGCCAGCATCTTCTCCTCCACCCTGCCGCGCGTGATAAGCTGGCAGCTTTCACCCCACGGGTCTCGCAAAACGAAGGGAATATTATGAAACGCCGAGATTGTTTTGGGCTCCGAGCCTGCATCATTGCTGGTTGGATGCACCCCAGCGCCGATAGCGCTTGCTCCGGTTGGGCCTCATCCGGCTGGGCGCAACCGCATGGTTTTCGGGTGTGGGTTAAAACGAAGCGCCGGCTCAACTCACGGCGATGAGCGATACTTGCTCACCCTGTTCATCGCGGTCGACACCGGTTGAGTGCGGATCCAGCATCGGTTTTCCGTCCACCAAAAACCGGTATTGATGATGGCCGTGAAATAATTGTATTTGAATGACCCACCAGCCATCCACCGACCGTTGCATGGGGAGTGGGTGCCAATGGTTGAAATCACCTGCGATTTTAACAGATTCGGCGCGAGGTGCGGCACAATAGAAATTTATCGGCTTGTTTGAGTTTTTGGCGGAATATCGCGTCTCGCCGGGTTCATTTTGTGTGGTGTTCATAAAAAAAATCAATTTTTCATTTATGTTTTCTTTCCATTTTTGATGCGTTTTCATTTCATTTCCGTGCTGGGTAAAGTGAAATCTGTCCGGTTGCTGTGCAGGTAACGTGACAACGGTTGTTGGTCAACCACCGTTCCATGCGAGTCGCCCGTCCGTTGACTTGCTGTCAAGGCATCAAATTTACGGTTATGCCATACTTCCACTGGTCCTTTTTGGGGGTCCGGATGGATCATGAAGCGCGCAATATTCTCCGGGTTTAAGACTCCAACTCCACCAGCGAGCAATTCAAAGACTAAACTCCGCTCCTTAAGCAGTGAACAGGCCTTTAGCAACCGTTCGGTCGGATATCCGGCAATGATCTCCATCCAAAGGAACACGCGGTGGCCGTCGGCCAGCTCTATTTCAAGCGACATTGGAAAATCGCTTGGCGAGTGCCGTTGCATCCGTCGTTGCCGCCCGCAAAGAAAATCATGGAACTCCCCCTCCGTCAGTTCCAGCAAAGCGCCGATGGTAAACGGGAAATCCCAAACTGAGAGCCTGTCGGTGATCAAGTCAACTCGCGTTATCAATGACGGAACCAAAGTGGTCTCGGAATGGATGCCGGCAAAGGTGATTTTATCCTCATTGAAAATCCGGGAAGGTTGAAATTCATTCAGTATCTGATTCACCTGATGGTCTTGGCTTTGGGTGAAGGTCGCGACGGAACCATCCACTTTGTGAATATTAATTTGCAGGCTTTGAGTTGTGTCATTCATAAGTCTATCAGGAAACAAGGCCTGTCTCCGCTCTCCCCGGGTTCCGGTTCAAAAGGGCCTGGCAGAGTTGTTGCACCACCTCGCATTCAGACCTGATCCAGTCACCCAGGGCGTTGCCCGGGCGGCGGCCTTGGGCGAACCAGAGTTCGCGCGCCCGTTGCTCGATGTTCGTTTGGGCCCGAAGATGTTGTTCCGTGGCCAGGACAATGGCGGGGGGAAGATGCGCGTAGATCAATTGCGTGGCATTTTCATTTTGGTCCCGTTGCCGCGCGCGGGCCTTTCCGTAAGGCCGTGCTGGACGGGCAGATTTCCGGCGCATCCTCCGCTGAATCAAGTTCGATTGGGTTTTCATGGTTGAACCTCCACGACTGAATTGAGGGATCCATGAATGTTCGGCACATTTTCCGGGGCATCGGGGTTGTGAATCCAGATTCCATTCACGACGAATTTGTATTCGTAACGACCGGGTTCCAGCACCAGCCGCTTTTCCCACCAGTGGTCTTCAGCATGCCGGATCATGGGCAGGCTGCCGGGAATCCAATGGTTGAAGTCACCGCAGAGATAAACCTCTTCTGCCTCGTGACTGCTCAAGACGAAAGCCACCTCCCGTTTTGGGCTTAAGTCCGAAAGGCCAGCCGGCCGTTTCGTTACCTTGAATGCTTTTGACATGTTAATCCTTTCGTGTTTTCGGAATCAGGTTTTTCATTTGCTTGCGTCATGCACTTGCCTCTCGCCGCGCAAAATCGCTTGCTGACCCGACCCACTTGTCGTTCATTCTAATTGACACGCTGAACATTAAAGGGCGATGAAAGCCAAATTAAAATTCGCCCCAAAAAGGTGGCGATCGTTTCTGAATAAATTTTAATGCAGCGTTCATGGTCTTTTAATATGCGTCTGGTCTATTAGATACATCGTTTATGCGAATCCTGGTTGTGGAAGACGAACAGAAGGTGGCCGACATCATCGCGCGCGGCCTCAAGGCGGAGCGCTTTGCCGTGGACGTTTCCCATGACGGCCAAAGCGGCTGGGAAATGGCCAACACGAATGATTACGACCTTTTAATCCTGGATTTGATGCTCCCCGGCCTGGCCGGCACGGAGATTCTTGGAAATGTCCGGCGTAAAAACTCGCAGGTGCCGATTCTGATTCTCACCGCGCGCGACGGCATGGCCGACAAGATTAAGAACTTTGATACCGGCGCGGATGACTATCTTACCAAGCCGTTTGCCTTCGCCGAACTGCTCTTGCGGGTGAAGGCCTTGTTGCGGCGCGGGCCGGTCATCCGTTCCAACGTGCTGCGGGTGGCGGACCTGGAAATTGACCGGCTTTCGCAACATGTCAAACGTGCCGGAAAGAAAATCGAACTCACCGCCAAGGAATACTCGCTGCTCGAATACCTGGCTACGCAGCCGAACCGGGTTTTTTCGCGCACGATGATCATCGAACACGTCTGGGACCAGAGCTTTCAGGGATTGACCAATATCGTGGACGTTTATGTCCGGCATTTGCGTGAGAAAGTGGACGATGCGTTTCCTGTCAA
>Ga0265340_10002418_pt1 | contig 10617 bp, 6 predicted proteins | sample 4CB225metaG_FD_202082 | JGI IMG/M metagenome (GOLD analysis project Ga0265340, IMG submission 202082) | Rhizosphere microbial communities from Carex aquatilis grown in University of Washington, Seatle, WA, United States - 4-CB2-25 metaG | ecosystem: Host-associated > Plants > Roots > Rhizosphere...
AGCGGCCAGCGCTTCCAAGTCATGAAGAAGACTTTACCTGGGTACGGTGAGGTCACGGTTGAAGCGATGAACGATTACGATGTTCGTTCGCAGGTCAATCGGGCGACCTGGTTCATTTCGACCGCGGAAGAGCGCGACGCCCGGGTGGTACCCCTCCACCTGCGATCCATCTTCCCGCAGGAACTGCTGGTCCTTCTTGCTCTGAACGGGCTTCACCTCGTCCGTCGGGACGGGGACTTCAGTGGCGGCACCTACACGAGCTCAAGCGTAAGTCAGGTGCGCCAATGTCGGCTCGCCTGATAGAGGAGGCACTGTGATCAACTATATAATGGTCGGAACAAACCGATTCGATGCAGCGGTCGCATTCTATGACGAGCTGATGACCGAATTGGGTGCCACGCGCGCCTATGCGACGCCGAAGAGCGTCGGGTGGGGATGGGGAATCGGAACGCCGATGTTTATCGTTACCACGCCGTTCGATCAGCAACAGGCGAGCGTTGGCAATGGTTCAATGACGGCCTTTGACGTCGAGACTCCGGAGCTGGTGGATGCGTTGCATGCCAAAGTGCTGGCGCGGGGCGGCACCAGCGAGGGTGCTCCGGGGCCTCGCGGTGAACATATGTATGTCGGTTATTGGCGGGACCTGGACGGCAATAAATTCAACTTCATCTGTTACAAGCAAACGGGCCCAACAGGATAAAGGTATACGCCGGCGTCCAATTTGAGCGAATTCTGCTGCCAATAGTGATCCCAAGTCTTTCGATAAAAACTTCCGTCAATTGTGCGAGAACGAATGTCGGAGCGGCGCCGCCAACGTATCGCTGATTTACCCCGCACATGGCAGGGAGATTTTGCTAGTTCATGTTCGGGACGGTGATCGAACCGCGGTCGCCGCTCGAGGTGCCTTTTGGCAATGCCGTTGGGGACAGTTGCCCCGACGATTTTGCATATCTAAGGTGAGTCCACTTACCACTGTACGACGGCGCGTCAGGTGCGCGGCGAGGCGTCGGCCGCGGGCTTGTTGAGGCGCTCGAGGGTGAGTTTGGCCTCGTTCAGGCCCGGGAAACGTTGGCCGGAATCGACGACCTGCATGAGATTGTCGCGCGCCTCGGCAGGGTTTCCGGCGAGGGCCTGTGCCATTCCCAGGTGATAGCGAGCGACAAGTGCTCTCGGCGCTTCGGCCACAATGCGCGCAAACACCGGTAATGCCGCCGCCGCCTGGCCGCGCTTGTAGAGCACCCAGCCGTAGGTGTCCCGGAAGCTCAGGCTTGGGGAGTCTGCGAATTGCGCTGCGAGATCGCGGGCCTGGGCGAGGCTCGGGGCATCGGTTCGGTACGTGACCAGCAGCATCGCGAGATTGTTTGCAGTCACATCCGACTTCGGATTCTTGCGCAACGATTCCTCGTATTCGGCTATCGCCTCATCCGGCTTGCCGGCACGCACCAGTAGGTCGGCCAGCACCTCCGTCAGGCCCTCGCTTCGCGCCACAACGGCCTTGGCGTGCCGCAGCCCCTCGATAATCGTCGCGAGATCCTCATTCCCCAGCAACTGCGCCTTGGCCATACCGCGATAGGGTGGCCACCAGGTCGGCGATCGCTCCATTGCCTGTCGGAAGGCCTGCTTGGCGTCTGCAAACCGTCTGCTCTGCACCAGCAATTCGCCTTTTACATCCAGCGGCAATGCGTCTTTGGGAAATCTCGCGGCAGCGACGTCAAGGCGCTTCAGCGCCTCCGGCAGGCGGTTTATCTGGGCCAATACCCGGACTTCGGCCTCCAGCGCCTCAACGGTATCCGGCTGCAGATTCGCGGCGGCCGTGTAGCAGCCCAACGCATCCTCAAAGCGCTTTTCTGCCTCCGCAACCACCCCCTGGTACATATAGCCCAATGCCAGTTTCGGCTGCTTCGCGACGATGGCGTCCGCGGCCAGCTTCGCGCGGGGTATGTCCTTGGCAGTCATCGCAATCCGGAACTGCGTGTCCAGCAAGTCCGGGTTATCCGGATACTGCATGACGGCCGTGGCGATCACAGCCGCCGCATCCTCCGACTTACCCAGGCGCGTCAGCAGCTGCGCCAGATCCCGCTCGAGGGCGGGATTCTTGGGATTCGCCTCCACCGCCTGCCGCAAAACTTCCTCGGCGATCAACGGCTCGCCGTTTGCGAGGTGTGCGCGCACCAGAGCACTCAATACCGCCGGATTGTCGGGCTGATCGCGCAGCGCCGTGCGCAAGTTGCCGACTGCACTGCGCGGATCATTGCGCGCCAGTTCCGCGTTGCCGCGGATCAGCAGCGCGTCGTTGTCGCGCGGGTTTTGCGCCAGCACCTCCTTGGTGAGAGCAAGCGCAGCGTCGAGATCATTCTGCCCCAAGCGCACGCCGGCAAGCTGAGTGCGCGCCTGCAGGCCGAGCGGACTGGTGCCTTCCTGCTGAATCACGGTGCGATAGGCGGCCTCTGCCTGCGGCATCGCTCCAGTCTGGCGATATAGCCGGGCGAGCGCCAATTGCAGGTCGCGGTCTTCGGGGGCCGCTGCGATCATCTTGGTCAGCTCCTGGACCGCCGTGCCGGGGGTACGCTGCGCGGCCAGGAAATCGACCAACGACAGCTTCAGCGCGCGCTCATTCGGAAAATCCCGTACCGCACGGCGCAACACGGTCTCGGCTGCGTCCGGCCGCTTCGCTCTGACATAGAACTGTGCAAGACGGATGCGATCAGAAGTCTCCTTTGGCCGCAGGTCGATGACCCTCTGATACTGGGCCTCGGCATCCGCGTCATGGGCCGCGTCGGCGTAGATCTGCGCAAGCAGGAAGTGTAGGTCCGGGGAGTCCGGGATCTCCCGCGCAGCGTGCTCCAGCAGCATCTGCGCCTTCAGTTGCTGGCCCTCCGCCTTGTAGATCCCGGCAAGCGCACCGATCGCATTCTCATTCAGTGGCGCAAGCAGCACGGCGCGCTCGGCATCCTTTGCGCCTTCGAGGATGTCCTTTTGCTGCACCCGGGCGACCGCCCGCATCACCAGCAGATCGGGCTGATCAGGGTGCTTCTGCAGAGCCACTTTGAGCAGGATCAGTGCCTGGTCCGGTACACCATTCGTCACCATCAGCTTCGCGAGCGCGATCGCACTTTCCGGATAATCCTGCTGCGGCGCAACCTGGATCGCCGCCTGGTAAGCCTGGACGGCCTGCGTCAGATGCCCGATTTTCTCCTCGCTGGTGCCGAGCTCGTAGCGCGCCCGCGCGTCCTTGGGATCGATCTGCAGCACGTTCTGGAATTCGACCGAGGCCTTCTGGTAGTTCTGAGCTGCCAGATACCGCTCGCCCCTTGCCATGTGTGCGGCCTTGCGCGTCTGGGCACCGCAGCCCGCGGTTACGCCGAGCAACACGACAATAATGCCGAGGGCAACGAGACGAAATGGATTGCGAGCGAACATGGTGAGAAAACCCGCACAGTGACCCGGCAGAGCAAAGCTACGGCGACCATATGACACGGGTATGACTTCGCGCCGCTACGATGGCGTCGAGAGCGGGTCCACCCGAAATGTCGACGGCGTCTCGCCACGTTCATGGCGATGCCACATTTCGAGGTACGCTGCCTCCAGGTGGGCGGTGAAGCGTTTCGTGTCGAACAATGTGGCCGTATGGCGATTGGCCGACAGGCGCGCACGCCACTCGAGAAGCCGTGCCGGGGCTGCCAGCAGGTGCGCCGCCAGCGATTCGTAGTCCGCGAGGCTCGTGGTGACCAGTTCCGGTAGACCTACATTGCGCAGTAGGCTACCTGCCATGCGCCCGGCAAAAGCACCGCCACAGCACGTGAGCACCGGGACTCCAGCCCACAACGCATCGCTTGCCGTGGTTCCCGCATTGAACGGAAGCGTATCCAGGAACAGATCCGCAAGCCTGAGGCGCGCCAGGTGTTCGGGATAGGGCAGCCGTGCTGCGAATACCAGCCTGCCTGGATCGACTCCGCGCTGCACGGCCTCGCGCCGCAGACGGTCCTGAATCTCGGGCGCGTGACTCACCAGCCACAATACGGCCTCGGGCGCCCCGCGCAAAAGGCGCATCCAGACATCGAACATCGGCGGGTTTATCTTGTGACTGGTATTGAGGCAGCACAGTACCGTCGATGCTTCTGGCAGGCCTTGCTCCTGCCGTGTGAATCGCCGCTCGCTGATGACCCGCCGGTCATCGTTGGCCTGGAAACACTCGGGCAAGTACGCGATCGACTCCGAGTAGTACTGGCGGTGATCCTCCGGCACAACAAAGGAGTCGGCGATGAGATAGTCGATGAGTGAGCCACCCAGCGTCCCCGGATAGCCGAGATAGCTGACCTGAATCGGCGCCACGCCTGCGGCGAGTACACGCGGACGACATCCAAGTGTGTAGCCCGTCAGGTCGACGGCGATGTCGATCTCCAGGCTGCGCATCAGCTCGACGATTGCTCGGTCATTCATCATGCTCACGTCGATGAAACGGCCGAACTGTCGGCGAATCCGCTCGCCGGTGGCGGATTCCTCGGCCGGACGCAGGGCAATTGCGCTCAGCTCGAAGCGCTCGCGGTTATGCTGCTCCATCACTCCCGCCAGCAGATAGCTTACGGCGTGCTCACGCAGATCGGCTGATACATAGGCGAGTCGCACGCGCCGGTGTCCAAATCGCGGCCGGGGTCGCGAGACAGGGATGGTACCGAGCTCGCGGCGGGTGAACGCGCGTGCACACTCAAATTGCGCGGCCGGGTCGTCGCTGACCGACAGGAAAGCAAACGGGGCACACGCTGGGATACTAACGCGCACGGCTTGCAACACAGCCTCGCGGCTCGCGCAGGGCACGCGTGTCGACCATTCAGCCTGTCCCATCTGTGCGTACAGCAGCGTGCCCGGCAACAGCGGGATATCCGGGTTGATTTCAAGAGCACGCGCGAAATTGGCGATCGCCTCGTCGACCCGATTCCCCTCGATCCGCAGGGTATGGCCCCGTTCGCACCAAGCGGTCGCATTGTTCGCATCGAGCCGCAGACTTTCATCAAAAGCAGCGATGGCCTCGGTGCAGCGATCCACCGCGCGCAGGCTTCTGCCGCAACTCACCAGCGTGTGCGAACGCTCCGTCCCGAGACGCAGGGCAGCCTCGTGGGCGGCGAGCGCCTCCTTCGCACGACCGAGATCGAGCAGCGCATCCCCGATTCCGCGCCGGGCCGCGGCCGATTCGGGCGGCAGCGCCAGTGCCCGCTCAAAGCTCTGCAGCGCATCGGTCGGGCGCTTCAGTTCGCGCAACGCCTCTCCCCGACCGATTAGCGCGTCGGCGTAGCGGGGCCGCACCCGCAGCGCGCGCTCGAAGGCCTCGAGCGCGCCTTGGGGATCGCCGCGTACGCGCAGCGTCTGTGCCCTGTTGTGGTGCGCTTCGGGAAGCTCGGGTGCCAGGGACAGCGCGGCGTCGAAGTCCCTGAGCGCCTCCTCCGTGCGCAGCATCATGAGCAGCGCCGACCCTCGATTACAGAGCAGGTCAGCGTGGTGCGGCTCGATGACGGCGGCGCGGTCGTAGCTCTCAAGAGCACCGATCAGATCCTTCAGTTCGAACAGCGCGCGGCCGCGCGCCATCAGGGCCTCGAAGTCATCCGGTTCGCGCGCGAGCAATTGGTCGAAGCTTGTCACGGCCTCGCGGTGCCGCTGCAGGGCGTGCAGTGCCCGGCCGCGGCCGAACTGCGCGCTGGTCAACCCGGCATCGATCTGCGTGGCGACCTCGTAGCTTCGCAATGCCTCGAGCGGCTGCTGCAGCTGATACAAAGCGTCGCCGATCAGCGCGTGAATGGCGGCTTGCGCCGGATGCACCGGCAACGCCCGCCGTGCGGCGACCAGCGCCTCGGCGGGACGCTCGGTCCGCATCGCGACCACCGCCCGGAGCAATAGCGCCTCCGGTCGCGATGGGTCCGCACACAGCACGGTCTTGCACAGACTCTCGGCACCGGGCAGATCGCCGGCGCGTGCGAGATCGTACGCTTGCCGCACACACAGGCTAACGTCAATCGCAGGGGAGCTCATCGCGGAAGGGCAACTCCAGAGGGCGGGATTTCGGCGGTATTCTAATGGCTCAGGAATGAGATCCGCTGCCGTGTGACCGCTCAGGCGGGCATCTGTCATCAACAATTCATATTCCCGCGTGCACCATCGGCACCGCTATGTCGTCACCCACGCGAGACCCTGATTACGACGCCGCGCTCGCGAGCTACGAGGCCGGCTTGGCTGACCTGACCCGGGACAGATTGCAGGCGGTCTTGCGCCGCTTCCCGCCTAGCGTCCCCGCGCTGCTTTTGGCCGGTGTCGTGGAAGCGCAGCACCTCCGGCTGGATGCGGCGCTCGGGTTCTTCGACCGCGCACTCGCCTTGCAGCCCGGCAATCCGCGCGCACAGTTCAACAAGGCCGCCGTGCTGCTGCAGCGAGGCGAGTGGGAGGCCGGCCTGCCACTGTACGAATCGCGGTGGGCACTTGCGGAGTTCAGGCCCGTCCCTCCATTCCCCACCGGCCCAACCCCTTGGCGGGGCCGGGAGTTGCTCGCCGGCAAAACCATCCTGCTGCGCTGCGAGCAGGGAATGGGCGACACGCTGCAGTTTTGCCGCTATGTGCCGCTGCTCGCCGCGCGCGGCGCAGAAGTCGTGTTGGTGGCGCAGCGGCCGCTGGTCACTCTGCTCGCTGATCTGCCAGGCGTTACCCGTATCATCACCGACGGTGCTGCGGAGCCGGCGTGTGACTTCGAATGCCCGCTGCTCAGCCTGCCGCTCGCCTTCGGTACCACGCCGACCAGCATCCCGCAGCAGTCGGCCTATCTTATTAGCGATGCAGGCAAGGTCTCGGAGTGGCGCTCGCGGCTTGGCCCCGCTACGGCGTTGCGCATCGGACTTACCTGGCAAGGTACTGCCAAACACGTCCACGATCGGCATCGCAGTCTTTCCCTACAGCAGCTTCTCGCGCATCTGCCGCGCGAACATGAATATCACAGCTTGCAAAAGCAGCTGCCCGCGAGTGAGGCCCGACTACTGCGTGCCCAGCCCTGGATCGCCGATCATGCGCCCGACTTGCATGACTTCAGTGACACCGCCGCATTGTGTGCCTGCCTTGACCTGATCATCACCGTCGATACGAGCGTCGCACACCTGAGCGCGGGGCTCGGCAAGCCCACCTGGATCCTGCTGCATCACTCGGCGGGCTGGCGTTGGCTGCTGGACCGCAATGACACTCCCTGGTACCCCTCGGCCATTCTGTTCCGGCAGCGGCAGCTGCACGACTGGAGTGAGGTCTGCACGCGGGTGGGATTGTCGCTGCGCCGGCAAATCTCATCCGCGCGCGATACCGGCCTCCTGTCTATCGAGCCGCAGCAGGGGCCCAACGTGAGCCGCGTAACGACGCCAGCGTTGTACTGAGCCAGCGCTGATTTTCTGGCGTACCTGCCAGCGACTGAAGGTGCGCACCGCGCGCTCGGTGCGGTGGAAGTCAAGACAGGCATCATCCCAGGGCAAGCCCACGAACTCGAGCATCCGGCGGCTCCAGTGCTCCGGATCGGCTACGAGCGCCTCATAAGGCACTTCGAGAATGGCCTCCGCGGGCAGCACCGAGAGCCAGTGTTCCAGCAGGCGTCGATATTCATCGTGGTAGTGGGCCAGGTCATCCAGATCATTGGCGTAGGAGTGCGCCACGTGGAAGTTCTGGAAATAGATCGACAGGCAGTTGTCGATCGGGTGACGGCGCATGTGAATGATGCGCGCAGCCGGCAGTGCCGCGTGGATCATGCCCAGGTGGGCAAAGTTCGCCGGCATTTTGTCGACGACGAATTCCCGCTCCGGTGCGAGCTTCGCGATCAGATCCTCGTACGCAACAGCCAGCGGTTCTGTCACGGCCGGACTGGGTCCCGCAGCAAGACTTTCCGTACCGACCCGCAGCGCGGCGCCCTTCCAGAACGACAATTCGCCCGCCCCGAAGACGTCCGGGTGTGAGGCGAGGATCTGCTCGGCCAGCGAGGTGCCCGAACGCGGCAGTCCGACGACGAAAATCGGCTGGCGCCTGATCGGCATCCGGGCACGAGCCGCCTCGATCCATCGCCGGTCGTACAGCTGGCGAACAAATTCGAATGTGTCCGCGAGTTGCTGACGGTCGTGGGCCGGTCGATAGGTCTTCACCACCTCATTGGCCCGATGGTAACTGGCGAACGCCCGGTCGTATTCACGGATATCATCAAGATACTTGCCCATGGCGAAGCGCAGCGTCACCTCATCCCGTGGTCGCCGGGGTTGCGCCGCAAGCTGCTCGGCCTGGGCAAACCAGGGGGCATCAACCTCGGTCATGCGGCGGATCATGGCGATGCCGGCCCAGGCGGGGACGCAGTTGGAGTCCACCGCGAAGGCTTCGCGATAAAGAGCCTCGGCAAGCACGAAGTCGCCGCGGTCGGCCGCCAGGTCGGCGCGGGCAACTGTCGGCGCGACGGCGCCCGGGGCTAGTTCCAGAGCGAGCTGCAGCTTCGCTTCCGCTTCTTCGCCGCGACCCTGTAGGCGCTGCACGGCGGCGAGCGTGGTAAGGGTGTCGGCGGACCCTGGGTTCAGCGCCAGGGCCCTTGCGAAACTCGATTCAGCCGCATCGAGGTGGCCAAGTTCTCGCAGGACACTACCGAGGTTGTTGTGCGCCTTCGCCGAGTCGGGGTTCAGATCAATGGCGCGCCGGTAGCTGGCAGCTGCCATGTCAAAATGGCCGAGATCGAACAGGCCGTTGCCGAGATTATTGTGCATCTCGGCCGATTGCGGCTGCAGTTCAAGCGCCCGCTGGAAGGCAACGCGGGCAGCCTCCGCCTGGCCGAGTTCGCGCAAGGCGTGGCCAAGATTGCCATGCACCGTGGCGGCATTCGGCGTCAGCACCAGCAACCGCTGGTAATGCTGGGCGGCCGCCTCATTCTGTCCCAGCGCCATCAGGGTATCACCCTGGTGCAGCAGCGCCTCGGCGTGCTGTGGCTGCATGACCAGGGCGCGTCGATAGCTGGCGACGGCTTCCTCGCGCCTTCCGAGGTCCCGCAGCGCGCTGCCCAGTTGCGCATGGGCATCAGCGTGATCAGGGACCAGGGCCAATACGCGGCGATGGGCTGCGATGGCCTCCTCCGGCCGCCCCAACGCGCGCAGAACGATGCCGAGGTTGTGGTGTGCGAGCGCAAACTGGGGCTCAAGCCGGATCGCCCTGCGGAAGCTCGCGGCGGCGGCCGCGAGCTCCCCGGAATCCTTCAGTACGCCACCCAGGTTATTGTGGGCAGCGGCATAGTTGTCGTTGACGGACAGCGCGCGGCGGTGGCATTGCGCCGCCTCGGGGAGACGCCCGCGGGCGCGCAATAGATTGCCGAGGTTGGTATGGGATTCCGCATCTTGTGGCGAAAGGCGCGCCGCGGTTTCCAGCGCTTCAAGTGCGTCCCGGCCCTGCGCGTGCAGCGCCGCTCCGAGGAATTTCCACAACACGGGCGAATCCGGAAGCGCCGCGAGCCGTTCGCGGGCTTGAGCTTCAAGTTCGGCATGTCGACCCGATTGCAATAGCTTCAGCATCCCCGCCGAATCCAACGGCGGGGATGCGGCAGCCGCCGCGATAGCTGCGCGTCGTCCGCAGCATTTTTTGAACTTCAGGCCGCTGCCACAATCGCAGGCCTCGTTTCTGCCGACCTTGGCGTTAATTGCGCGTGCCAACGGGCGGGGAGTCATGGCGCAGAAACCGGCTTGCCGCCGCTCTTGTTGCTATCGACTGCCGCATCGTTCTTCGCGCGCAGCTCGAGAGCGCGCGCGCGGTATTCATCGACGAGATTGTCGATGCGGTTGCGGGTGATGCGGGCGAAGGGCTCACCCGCCGTAGCACGCGTGAAGAGCCCGACGTGCTGGTAGCGGTTCAGCAGATCTGCGTTGATCTCGAACAGCGAAAGATTGTCCGCCGCGCATTGATCAAAAGCTGCGGAACGCTCGCGAAGCGAGCCCTGCAGGCGGTCGCGATCCGTCTCGATCTGTTTCAGTTCAGTCGCCGTTTCACGAAAGCGGGTCACGAGCTGGTTCAACTGCTGCTTGGTTTGATCGGCGTTCTTCTCCGCAGTCTGTTTGCCGACGGTAAGTTCCGCGATACTGGCACCGACCGCCGTCGAGTGCGATTTCAGGGCGTCGCGATCCTTCTTAACGGTGGCGAGTTCGGCCCTTGCGGCATCCAGATCGTGCTTCAGGGTATCGACTTGCGACTGCAAGGCGGTTTTTTCGGCGGCCAGCGCCTGATACTGGGAAACGATCTGCTGACTCTCCCCGCCGCCACTGCGCGGGGCCTGTGCCAGCAGCGGGACCGAGACGCTCACGAGCACCTGACCCACGATAATTCGACCTATTGATCGCCACATATACTGGGGCTCCTAAAAGCGCGTGCTCAGATCGAGCTGTATGGTGTCGATGCCGAAGAGCGGCGGTCCGTCGATCTCATTCGCGCTCTGATAACGCAAGCGCGTCCATACACGATTCGCCAGGCCGTACTCCGCCAGGAAGTAGAAGCCCCGGGCATCGGTGCCACCACCATGAAAGTCGGAATCCGTAAAGGCATCTATTACCGCATCCCCCTGCAGGTAGCGGTAGCCCACCGCAGCACGCC
>Ga0265340_10002421_pt1 | contig 10614 bp, 7 predicted proteins | sample 4CB225metaG_FD_202082 | JGI IMG/M metagenome (GOLD analysis project Ga0265340, IMG submission 202082) | Rhizosphere microbial communities from Carex aquatilis grown in University of Washington, Seatle, WA, United States - 4-CB2-25 metaG | ecosystem: Host-associated > Plants > Roots > Rhizosphere...
ACTCAAGCGCCGACTTGCGGATCACCAGGTCACGGGCCTTCTTGGCCGCATCGCGTGCGCGCGCAGAAGTCAGGCATTTTGCGATGATAGCTTTTGCCGCCTGCGGGTTCTCTTCGAGGAATGTGGCGAAGGCCTCGCCCACGATGCTCTGGACATAGGTCTGCACCTCCGGGTTCATCAGCTTGACTTTGGTCTGTGACTCGAACTGCGGATCGGGATGCTTGACCGAGACGATGGCGGTGAGGCCTTCGCGTGTGTCGTCGCCGGAGAAGTTCGGGTCGGCGTCCTTGAGCAGCCCGTTCTTACGCGCGTAATCGTTGACAACGCGGGTCAGTGCTGCCCGCAGGCCGGTGAGGTGCGTGCCACCGTCGACGGTGTTGATGGTGTTCGCAAACGAGTAGACCGACTCGGTATAGGCGTCGGTGTATTGGATGGCGGCTTCGGTTCCAATACCGTCCTGCTCTTTCTCGACGTACACCACCGGATGAAGCACTTCTTTGTTGCGGTTCAGATAGCGGACGAAGGACGTGATGCCACCTTCGAAATAGAACATCACTTCATGGCCGGTGCGTTCATCCACAAAGTGGATCGTAACCCCGCGCGTAACAAACGCCATCTCACGGAATCGCTGGGCCAGCGTGTCGAAGCGATAATCGATCTCTTCCTTGAAGATGGTCTTGTCGAATTTAAAAGTGACCTGTACACCTGTGACCCCGTCCTTGACCTTGCCGATGGCTTTTACCGGCGCCTTGGGATAGCCGCGTTCATAGCGCTGGAAATGAATCTGACCGTCGCGGCGCACTTCGACCTCGCACCACTCCGATAGGGCATTGACCGCGCTGACGCCCACGCCGTGCAGACCGCCGGATACTTTGTATCCGCCGCCGCCGAACTTGCCACCGGCGTGCAGCGTTGTCATGACCACCTCAAGTGCCGACTTCTTCATCGTCGGATGCATGCCCACCGGGATGCCGCGCCCGTTATCCCATACAGTGACGCTGCTGTCAGGATGGATGGTGATCTCAATGCGGTCACACACTCCCGCCAGGGCCTCGTCGATGGCGTTGTCGACTACTTCGTAAACGAGGTGATGTAAGGCCTTAATGTCCGTTCCGCCCACGTACATACCGGGGCGGCGCCGGACGGCTTCCAGGCCTTCGAGCACCTGGATATCTTTTGCTTCATAACTACCGTTATCTTTTTTTTGTGCTACTGCCACGATTTCCTCCGAGCTATTTAAGCGAATGTTTGTAACTGCTCTTACCTATGCCCTGTGCGTATCCTTTTATCAGGGTAATTCACGCAGGGGCTGTGAATAGTTACGAACGTTTTATACAGGTTGAGCAGGAACTGTGCCCCGCAGTCGTGCCAGCACGGTCTGAAGCCAGGCGGTCATATCCCGGTAATATTTAAAAGAAGATGCCAGCAGAGCAGTCGTAACGAAACCATGACCGAGAATACCGACCAACGTCAGCCACGATTCGTTGGTGGGGATGGCCCACAGGAAATTCGAGCTGTAGGCCAGCAGGAAAACCGTCAACACAAACAGGCTGCTGGTGGGAAGTGTAAAGCGCGCCATCTGAAAACTGCCGAGGATGGACGCAAAGGCATTCTGTTTTTTTACAAATATGCCGTGCGGTGAGAAAAAGACCGGCACGATCAACCACATGGAGATGAATGCCAGAATCACCAGCACGACCTCGCCGACGACCGAATTGAACATAAAGATCAGTGAGACGGTGAAAATGATCGGCAGACCTAATATCCAACAGATGAGCACCCAGACCACAGAGTAGAACAGGGTCTGTAGTAATGCGCGCAGGGTGGAGGGCAGGTTTTCGGGGGTCACGATCGCCGCCACCCAGAGGAAATATAGTCCGCCAAAGAGCCACCCGAGCAAGGTCAATAGAAAGACCAACCCAACCAGGTTTAAATAGGAGTCGATCTGCACAGTAGTGGGCATTCCAAGAGGGGTCAGCCCAGGAAGCTTGCCGCTAATTAAGCTGGCAACACCGATGGGAAAAGTACGCACCAGCGCCAGCACATTAAAGGCTCTGAAAGACTGCTGGTATAACGTCATCATGGAAGTCACATCATCCGGCTTGAACCCGCCGTTGGCGGTCATGCCCTGCTGAATATAGCCAAGGATAGGCTGGGCGAGCGTATTCAGGCTCAAACGCGGCCCAAGCCATAGGAGCAGGTCGAGCGCCACCGGCATTAAGATGGCTGTTATGTGGCCCGCCGTGACATCAAAACCGGCTCTGAGGGAGCCGATAATGCCGGGCGGTGGGGGTAAAATTTGGGTTTCTATTTTGGGGGTCTGCATAACTGGTTAATTTTACCATACCCGGCAAATCGCCGCAAATATGTTCTATATTTTGCTCGTCATACCTACTCGCTCCACCGTCCCACGCTTTCAGCCTGAGATTAAAAATCCCGAAAAAAATATATGCGCAGGGCATACGCTCTGCGCATATATTTTTTTTCGGGTACTTAATGGCAAAGGGAGTGAGATATTTTATTTTTCTTTCTCCCTTATAAGGGTACCTGATCAATAGCTGCGACTACTCTATGTAGTAGAATTCATCCCTATGCAAGCCCGAGGACGATATTTGCCCGATTCCAATCGGGTGGGTGTATTGACCGCTACCGTGCTGCTCACTTATGCGTTGACCCGCCTGGTCAATGCCCCGGGGGTTACCATAAGCATCCAACTGCCCGGCTTCTATTTTGCCTACCCACTCACCCTGGGCACAGCCATGACCCTCATGGCTGCCGGCCTGACGGCCTCCGGCATGGATTGGTTACTGCGCAACCATCCTTCCATGGACTCGCTCCCTTCTTCTAAAATATTGTTTTCTGAACGCACGCTTGAGCATTGGCTGCTGCCGGCCCTGACCGCTTTCATCATTGGTGTGCTGCTCGATATCCTGCCTTCCGGGCAGTTGTGGTGGGTGGGTTTTATCGTCGGCGCAACGCTCCTAATAGCGGTGTTCGTCGCAGAATATATTGCAGTCGACCCGGCCGCGCCGCCCTATCCACTGGCATCCGCCGGCTTGACTGCCCTTTCATACGCGCTCTTTCTCATCTTTATCATTGCTTTACGGATCGGCGGGGCGCGCTTATTCGTGATAGCTCCGGCTGTATTTTTAGCAGCAGGGTTGGTAACTTTACGTACACTGCATCTGCGATTGACTGGCAAGTGGGAATATATATGGGCGTTCGGCATCGGCCTGATCTGCGCCCAATTGGCGGCAGGCTTACACTACTGGCCGCTGACATCCCTGCAATTCGGGCTTGTGCTGCTTGGTCCGTTGTATGCGCTGACAACGCTGGCAACCAACCTAAATGAAGACGTACCCGTTCCCAAGGCGCTGACCGAACCCGGTGTGATCCTCAGCGCGCTGTGGGTCACTGCGGTGTTCCTTCATTGAATCGTAATTATTTCACAACCCCTGAATGAATTATCAAAATAAGGGTAAGTGGATATATTGAAAAAATTGACACTTACTAAAAGTCAATATGAAACCATGCTCGCTCATGTGAAGGAATGCGCACCGCTGGAAGCCTGCGGGCTGCTAGCAGGGAAAGATGGTGCGGTAAGCAGAGTCTTTTTGATCAAAAACCAGGCCCATAGTCCTGAAAAGTTCAAGATGGAGCCGGTCGAACAAGTGCAGGCGCTCCATTGGATGGATACCAACAGACTGGATCTGCTGGCGATCTTTCACTCCCATCCGACTGGCCCTGAAATATTGTCCACGACGGATATCGCCGAAGCGGCTTACGAGGTTGTACAGATAATCTGGTCACCCTCAGAAACCTGGCAGGCGCACGCTTTTTGGATTGAAAAAGGTCGCTTATGTAATGTAGAATTAGAGATTACCGATGGTTAGTAACCCTCGCAAAATTCCCGTGTTACCAATTAAACAGAACGTCTAAGGAGCATCCATGCAATTCCTGATCGGGGCCAGCGTGATCCTGCTGGCTTATATTTTCGGCTCCATTCCATTCGGGCTTTTGATCGTTAAACTGACCACGGGAAAAGACATCCGCCAGGTAGCGAGCGGCCGCACCGGCGGGACGAATGCAATGCGCGCTGCCGGACTAGGGGCCGGATTGCTAACGGCTCTTATGGATATACTAAAAGGAGCTTCCTCCGTCTGGATGGCCGAAGCGGTTGCTCCGCATAATCCATGGCTGCATATCCTGGCACCGATCGCAGCGATCATCGGCCACAACTATTCGATCTTTCTCGCTGAAAGGAATGAAAAGGGGCGAATTCGATTACGCGGCGGCGCCGGCGGCGGTCCCACTTTTGGAGGTGCCGTGGGATTATGGTGGCCTTCGATCTTTATCATCCTTCCACTGGGCATCATCTTATTCTGGGGAGTCGGATACGCATCGATCACCACGATCGGCGTGGCATTGATCGCAATTGTGATCTTCTCGATACGTTATTCGAACGGTGTATCCGCTGGGCAAAACATTATATATGGCATCGTAGCCGCCTTATTACTTATTTGGGCTCTACGACCCAACTTAATAGCATTATTTGAAGGCCGTGAGCGTTTTCATGGCTGGCGTCCATGGCGGAAGAAAGAAGAACCTCCGAAAGTGGAGGCTGCCAAACCTAAACAGGTAAACCATGCCAAAAAACATGGTCAGTCAAAACTCATAAAATCGAAACAGCGATAAGCAGGGTATAAACAAAAGCGGCGACCTGTCTTCAGGTCGCCGCTTTTTTAATGCATACCGATTATTTTTTGCGGGCTTTACGTACGAGCGCTTCCATATTCCTTTTATGTAAAGATTCAGCCAGGCCGCCCAAATAGACGCGGCTCTTGCCGGTCGCATCGAGCCCGTTACCTTCCATAATGTCTTCGCCTGGTTTGCGGCGCGCGGCGGTTTTGGCTAATCTCTTCAGGTTGGTGATGTAGGTCAGGTTTTCCTTGACAGCCGCATCGATCTCACCGCGCAGGATAATATCGCCGTGTCCCTGGACTATATTCTCGAGACCCATCCGGCCTATTCTCTTTATGGATGCGGCAATCTCATCCACATCTCCATCTACAATGTAAGGGATCGGCATGAATGCATCCCCTGCAAACAACACGCGGTCTTCTTCAACCAGCACCGCGATCCCATCTTCACTCGCACCCGGGGTGGGTAATAAGGTTAGATTCTTCTTTCCCACACGCAAGTACATTTCTCCGCTGTCGAAGGTGAGCTGCGGCAGAATGATCTTGACCTGGCGAAGGGCGGGGTTCTGTTTGCGGGCTGCCTCGAGCGACGGGACTCCATATTCATCCAATAAGGCACGGCAGCGGGCATGTGCCACCACGGTAGCGCCCGGGAAGAAACAATTGCCCCAGGCATGGTCGGCATGATAATGTGTGTTGATCACATAACGGACAGGTACACTCAGCTCATGTTCGATGAACTCGCGCATGCCCAATGTCTCATCGGGAAGTGCCAATGTATCGATCACTACCGCCCATTGTGGCCCTGCGACCACTCCCGCCGTCACCTGTGCATAAACTTCACTCTGGAACCAGAATACATTTTCAGAAACTCGCTCGCGGTGCATTTGCCAACCTCAATAAATTTTCTTTATAAATAGCACAATGAATGAGTAAAGTCAAGTTGTATAGACAAATATTTGGGGAGTATTTTGTTTATCTCTCCAGCATTGGATGACATTAACTACAATGCCAAACAATGGTTCCAGAAAATCCATCAGCGAATCCAACTTGGAAATCGAGGTTCAAAGTCATTATTGGATCGATGATTCACCTATGTTTATAAGTTTCGGAGTTCGAAACCAACACTCACAATCTATAATGGAGTCGGAACGTTCATCCACTTGTCCGCGATAGCTAGGCGTGATAAACTTTGCTATAAGATGGCAGAAAATTTACTGATCGTGACACCCAGTCCAAGCTTTGGGGAATCGATTCGCCACTCGCTGGAAGAAACGAATAATTACCGCGTCTTCATAGCCAACAGTAAAGCGACAGCCATTGTCCGCGCCGATGAAGAGTCTTGCAAGCTGGCCTTCCTGGACCTGGATTTGGGAGAAGCCTGGGTGGAAGAGGTCGGGCAATCCCTGCGCACGATCATCCCAAACATAAAACTTTTCATACTGGCGCAGGACGTGACACCTCCCGCATTTGATTCAATCCGACCCTGGACGCTCGTTCGAAAACCCTTCCAGGTGCGTGAAATACTCAATACTATTTCAGGACCGACCGAAAACAAGTCTGGTTCTGTCTCGAAAACAGGACCAATAACAGAAACCGAAAGCGATAATAAGAAAACGGGCAGCCTGCCCTGGTTGAGCGATGTAAATAAAGCTGCCCAGCATTTAACCAGCCTTACACTCGCAAGTTCATCCCAGGCGGCTTTGATCACACGCGACAATGAAGTATGGGCCTATGCAGGCCAACTCTCACAAGCTGCCGCCCAGGAAATAGCAAAGACCTTGTCTCGCAACTGGGATCGTGAAAAAGGCGGCGATCTCCTGCGCTTTGTGAGGCTCGAAAGCACTAAAGCCGAGCATATGCTGTACGCCACTCCGCTCGCGGAGGGTATGCTGCTGGCAATGGTCTTCGATGCCGAGACGCCATTTAGCACCATCCGCTCGCAGGCCAGCCAGTTGGCAAGTGCGCTGGATGAAAACGAAAACAAGGAAAACCAGGTCGAGCAGCTTAATGAGCCTGAAGACCTGGATGATATGGATGTGGAGGCCGATGCGCCTCCGATGAGCGAACTCGAGGACGAGGATGAAGGATTTAATATCCCCCCCATCACCGACATCCTGAAAGATATTCCTTCCCCGGACCCGCTGTCAATGTCGGAGCCGCCCAGGAGGGAAACGCCCTCCCAGTTTCCATCTGTGGACACAAGGCTGCCCGTAACAGACCCGGGTGAGACCCGTCCATCAATTTTTAGTCGTCCATCATCCACTCCATCGGTTTTGATCAAAGACCGGTTGGCGGAAGAACCGCCAGCGCGGCCCGAAACGCCCATCCGCCAACCACAACCCGGTGAGCTGGATGAGACGCGCCCGCACGTGAGCAGCAGCGACCTAAGCCACATTGTCCTCGAACCTACTTCGGCAGGCGTTTACCATTTAACATACGCCTGTTTATTGGTGCCGCGCTTTACATCCCATTATTTGACCGGCGACGTCGCCGACCGGCTCTCTGAATGGCTTCCCATTATCTGCGTTGCCTTTGGCTGGCGGCTCGAATTTCTTGCCGTACGTCCCGAATACCTGCAGTGGGTTGCGAATGTCCCTCCGGCCACATCGCCGGGGTATCTCATGCGTGTAATGCGGCAGCAGATATCGGAGAAGATATTCACGGCATTCCCACGCCTGAAGAGGGAAAATCCTTCCGATGATTTTTGGGCGCCGGGTTATCTCATTATGGGCGGCACCCAGCCTCACCCACCGCAAATGGTAAAGGATTATCTCAAACAGATCCGCCAGCGGCAGGGACTCGACAAACCGCAAAAATAGTCGGCCCGTACTTATTTTCCGCCCAGAGATCAAACCTAATAGTGTAAATTTAGACCATCCACTGTTTACCCAGATCTTGCTGATTTTTTCTTAACATCTGTATAATCTGCATAATCAGTGGTAATTTTTTTGTCGTTATGACGGATAATGTCTGTTAAATAAAGCTCATGCCCCCTACTTTCTATCTAATTGATGGTCACGCCCTCGCCTACCGCATGTATTTTGCGCTGACTGCCGGCTCGAATACACAGCGCTGGCAGACGTCAAAAGGCGAGCCCACCGCTGGAGTTTATGGGTTCGCCAGGGAACTGCTGCGCATCCTCGAGCAGGAAAAACCGGAATATCTTGCAGTTGCATTCGACGTAGGCAAGACTTTCCGCGATGAAATCTTCCCCAGCTATAAAGGTACGCGCGCTAAAATGCCCGACGACTTACGGACACAGATCGAGCGCATCCGCGAAATGGTGGACGCCTTCAATATCCCGCGCCTCGAGATGGACGGTTATGAAGCGGATGACGTGCTCGGGTCCATTGCGAACATCGCTGCAAAGCAAGGGATGGGCACGAAGATCATCACCGGCGACCGCGACCTCTTGCAGCTCGTCGGTAAACGGATCGCCGTTTACCTTGCCGGTGACGAGCAAAATTATGTTACCGACGAGGACGTGATCCGAAAACTCGGTGTGCGCCCCGACCAGGTCGTAGACTACAAAGCCATCGTCGGCGATAAATCGGATAACATCCCAGGCGTACCAGGCGTGGGCGAAAAGACCGCTGTTTCACTTCTCGAAAAATTTGGCACGCTCGATAACATTTACAAGAACATCGATAAAGTCGAAAATCGCTGGAAGACCAAACTGGAACAAGGCAAAGACTCAGCCTATTTGAGCTATGACCTGGCAAGGATCCGTATCGATCTCCCGGTTAAGCTGGACTTGGAAAAGGCCAAGGCTCACGATTTTGATGCGGGAAAAATAGAAGCATTTTTCCAGGATATGGAATTCAGGACGCTTATCAAGACCCTGGATCGGTTAACCGGTAAAGAGTCTTCAGAACCGGCAGAAAGCCCAACCCGCAAAGGCCGCGCCGGGCAGCTTTCGATGTTCGTCAATGAACCGCAGGCGGTCAACATTACGCTGCCTGCGTCTGCGTCGTCCATCAAGGTCGAGATCATTGACACGACCGAAAAGCTGAACGATCTCGTAAAGGAACTTGCCAAAGCCGAGGTCATTTCGTTCGACACCGAAACCACTTCGACGGAAGAAATGCAGGCAAACATCGTAGGCATATCGCTCGCAACCAAGCCGGGTGTGGGCTATTACATCCCGGTCGGCCATCTGGCCGGGAACAACCTGCCTCTCGATCAAACGATATCCGCCTTGCAAGCGTCGATGACAAATCCCAAAATTCCCAAGGTCGCACACAACGCCAAATACGATGCCATCGTGTTGTCCAGGGTTGGATTGGTTGTCTCGCCGATTGCCTTCGATACCATGATCGCTGAGTTCCTGGTGGATCCCGCTTCGCATAATTTCGGTCTCAAGACGCTGGCCTTTACGAAGTTGGGCGAAGAAATGACGCACATCGAACAGCTCATCGGCACCGGCAAACACCAGCTCAGCATGGCCGAGGTCGCCATCGAATCAGTGGCGAGCTACGCAGCCGCCGACGCAGAGACGACACTGCGTCTCATGCCCGTCCTGCAGCAGGAGCTCAAACGTGTGCAGGGCGAGAAACTGATGCGCGACATCGAGATGCCGTTGATCTCCGTCCTGGCCGACATGGAAATGGCCGGCGTTTTGCTCGACCTGCCTTTCTTCAAGAAATTATCCGAAGAACTCACGCAGCGCATGGCGGAGATCGAAAAGCAGGTCTTCGATGCGGTTGGTAAGCCTTTCAACCTTAACTCCACCCAGCAACTCTCGGACGTGCTCTTCACCCGCCTACGCCTCGAGCCGCCAGACCGCGGCCGCAAGACCGCCAGCGGACACTTTTCCACCTCGGCTGATGTCCTGGATGCGTTGAGCGGAAAACACCCGGTTGTAGATTGGGTGATCGAGAACCGCGAGCTGTCCAAACTAAAGTCGACATACGTCGATGCACTGCCCGCCGCCGTGGATTCTAAAACAGGGCGAGTTCACACTTCCTACAGCCAAATCGGCGCGGTGACTGGACGCTTGTCTTCCTCGAACCCGAATCTTCAAAATATTCCGATCCGCACCGAAGAAGGCCGCCGTGTCCGCAGCGGATTTATCGCTGCAAAGGGAAACGTGCTGCTCTCGGTGGATTATTCGCAGATCGAGCTTCGCATCGTAGCGCATATGGCGAAAGACGAAGGGATGCTGGCCGCCTTCCGCGCGGGACAGGATATTCACGCTACTACTGCCGCGGCTATCTACAACGTGGAACTAAACAAGGTGAACAAGGAAATGCGCCGACATGCCAAAGCCATCAACTTCGGCCTGATCTATGGGATGTCACCGTTTGGGCTGGCGCGTTCGACCGAGCTTACCCTGGCTGAAGCCGAGGAATTTGTCAAAGCTTATTTTAAACAGTTCCCCGGCGTCAAGGAATATCTGGATGGCATCCGCAAACAGGCCGCCATAGATGGTTACGTAGAAACAATGTTAGGTCGCCGCCGTTATTTCCCGGCCTTGCAGGGCAAGCAAAATGCGGTCATCAAAAACCGGGAAGAACGCGAAGCGATCAACGCTCCCATCCAGGGTACCGCCGCTGACATTATGAAGCTCGCCATGCTGCATATCCCGCCCGCTTTAAAAGCGGCCAAGCTGCATGCACAAATGCTCCTGCAAGTCCATGATGAATTGGTATTAGAAGTGCCTAAGGAAGAGTTGGCAAAAACAGCCGAGGTTGTGCAGGAAGTGATGGGATCCGCCTACCCGCTCGATATCCCCCTCTCGACGGAAGCGCGCTCGGGCTTGAACTGGGGCGAAATGAAAGTGATCGGCGCGTAATACGCCACCGTCAATTACAAGTCGTTTACTAAGGTCTGCTGCTGCAGCCGGTTATGGAATTGGTATCTCGCCTTGAGATGGATTTGGTGTCGCATCCTGTGTAGGTATTACTACTCA
>Ga0265340_10002422_pt1 | contig 10614 bp, 9 predicted proteins | sample 4CB225metaG_FD_202082 | JGI IMG/M metagenome (GOLD analysis project Ga0265340, IMG submission 202082) | Rhizosphere microbial communities from Carex aquatilis grown in University of Washington, Seatle, WA, United States - 4-CB2-25 metaG | ecosystem: Host-associated > Plants > Roots > Rhizosphere...
CCGAGGATGCAGACCAGCCCGATGATCCACGGCATGGGCACACGAAAGAGGCGCGGCAGGTTGGGATCGCGCACGCGCAGCACCAGCATCGATAACGCGACGGCGGCAAAAGCAAACAGCGTCCCGGCATTGGCGAGCAGCGCGATGCGATCGAGCGACAGTGTCGCCGCGATTCCGGCGACAACGATTCCCGACAGAACGGTCATCAATACAGGCGTTCCACGCGTGCGATGAACGGTGGCGAGCGATTGTGGTAGCAAGCCGTCGCGCGCCATCACGAAGAAGATGCGGCTCTGGCCGTACATCAGAACGAGAATGACCGTCGGCAACGCCACGATGGCGGCGCTCGCGACAAGCTGAGCCGCAAAACCATGGTTCAACGCGTTCAGGATATAAACCAGCGGAGCGCCGTTTTTGGAGAAGGCGAAGTAGTGAGACGCGCCAAGGGCCGCACCCGCCACAAGCATGTAGATCAGGGTGCACACTGCCATGGAGCCAATGATGCCAATCTTGAGATCTCGGCCAGGATTTTTCGTTTCCTCCGAAGCCGTGGACACCGCATCGAAGCCGTAAAAGGCAAAGAACACGAGCGCTGCGGCTGCCAGAACCCCACGCTTGACGCCATCTGCGTCGACATGTGCCGAGAGCCCGTAAGGCATGAAGGGATGGAATTTCGCCGGATCGAACGCCTGGCCCGCGAGGACAACGAACAGCAACAGCGCAGCGAGCTTGATCAGCACCAGCACGAAATTCACGGTTGCGCTCTCGCGCGTACCGACAATGAGCAGAAGCGCAACGACTGCCGCGATCGCGATGGCAGGCAGGTTCACGAGCCCGCCCGCGAAAGTGCCATGCAGCAGTGCATCAGGTGCATTCCATCCGATCGCATGGATAAACTCCGCGAAGTGCGCCGACCAGCCGACGGCGACGGCGGCTGCGCCGACCGTGTATTCGAGGATGAGACTCCAGCCCACGATCCACGCCAGCAGTTCGCCGAGCACGGTATAGGAATAGGTATAGGCGCTGCCGGCGGCGGGAATGGCCGTCGCCATCTCTGCGTAGCACAATGCAGCGCAAGCACAGATCACGCCACATAGGGCAAACGATAAAATGACAGCCGGTCCCGCAAGCCCCGCGCCAATGCCCGTCAATGTGTAGATGCCGGTGCCGACAATGGCGCCTACGCCCATTGCCACCAAATGCCACCAGCTCAGTGTGGGACGAAGACGATGGGTGCTTTCGATGCCAGCCAGTGCATTGACCGGCTTGCGGCGGTTCCAAAATGCCATGCGAATCTCTCCCCTGGATACGCGATGATATCTACCGTTCGCCGATCTCGTCGAATGTGGGGGCATCGGAATGCCCTGCCTGCGGCCGGTTGTTATCCCGCTTCAGCCAAATGTGCGAACGGTCCCCGCATGAACTCTTCAAATATCCCTCTCTCGGGGAATCCATAAACATGTTGGAACGGTTTGCCCAGCATGATGACGGGAAGTTCCGGATTCAAAATCTTTGCCCATGCGCTTAAATGAGAAGCGCCGCGCACGCATACTTCGCACATCGACAAGAGCAAAATTGTCAAAAGCGCTTCCCGTCCCTTTTTGAAGCCGTCCCCCGACAAGAAATGCGCGGGTAGATTGCCCACAGCCTGGAATTCGCAATCCAGCGAACGAACCCGCCGCGAACCATACCGTCCGCGCATGAAATCCAGAAATATGGGCTCATCCGTTGCAACAAAAATCTCATCGCCGCCAAATCTGTCCAGGCAAAAATCGATGGATTTGGTTATGCGGTCCCAAGGCACCAATTCGGCTTCGAACCGCTTGTCACTGCCGCGGAAATGAACACCAATAGGCTTTTGCAGGTTTTCAGAGAAAAAGCTCGACGCTTGATCCAAGAATTCTTGTTTGATCTCGTAATTTTGGTGGAAGAGCTCTCCCGCACGGCGAAGCGAAAGGCCCCGGTCAGGCCTATCCGTCGAGAGATCGTAGTCGTTCCGAAAGGGAATTACGGCATCGGCACTGCCGGCCGTGTTGATCGATTTCCTTTCGAAAAACTGATCGAGAACGTCTCCGCTAGTTTGCGAAAGGTATAGAGGGTTAGACAGCAGGACATTTCGCAATCCCGGAGCATTCCGAAAAAAGTGATGCATTGTCACGACGCCGGTCAGGCTGGCGCCAAAGCCATTCCGCTCGCAAACATCGACATCAAATGTTTTCCCGGACTCCAGTATTCGTTTCGCCGCCAGCCTGTTGCGCGCACCTTCGGTGAAACGCACCAACTGGGATCTTCTGAGCCTGACGAGCGCGTCATAGAGCGCCGGTAGGTGCTGCCGCAAAAACACCTTCCCATAACCACCGGCAAAATTGGTGTTGCGTTTGGTATCGTCTGGATTTTCCAAAGGTCTCTCGATCGTCTCGCGGTAACACCAGCTTTCTCCAGCCGGTTTACGGATCGCCCATCTCGTTCTTCGCCTCTTCCTTCGAGATCGGCTGATAGTCCGACCGGGAGAAGGCAGCATCGCCCTTCACTGTAACATCGATATCGCGAAGATTGTCGATATCAGCGAGCGGGTTCTTCTTTACAAAGACGATATTGGCTCGCTTTCCTGGCTCCAGCGTTCCTATCTGATCGGACTGACCGACGGTTTGCGCACCGACATAGGTCGCAGCATGAATAGCCTCCATCGGTGTGAAGCCAGATTTGTCGACGAGCAGTCCGATCTCGTCGAATAGCGATGGCAATTGTTTCTCCCACCCGCTGTCCGCATCAGTTCCTGTAGAGATCTCGACGCCAGCTTTGTGCGCCGCTGCGGTAATCCGCTCCGCGAGGTCTTCATGACAATATGGTGCCGGTTGCGCGTTGGGCACGAGCCACATGATCCGATAGACATAGTTCGTCGCATCCAGGATCGTGTGATGTGCCTTCATCGCGGCGAATAGCGGATTGAGAATGGCAGTGCCGTTCGCGAACAGTGCATCGTTTACGGGCGCGCGATTGTGATACTCCGGCGGCACCGGACCCGCTTGATAGGCCAGCATGCAGGCATGGCTCATAACATCGACACCCGCACCGACATCGTCCATAGGTGCAGAGGGAAACACAGCCGCATGCGCCCAAACCAGCATGTGCTGGCGATGTGCCTCCGCAGTGATGGCTTTCACCAAATCCGGCGGCAGATCGGCGTATATTTTCAGCGCTGTTGCGCCCGTGCCGTGTGCTTCAGCAACCGCGACGGTGAGATCGGTATCGTGTGTGATCGCTCGCATCCACGGCACTTGTCCCGGAACGCCACCTTGCACGGATGCGACCGTGCGTGGATCGTGGAAAAATTGCGGTCCGGCCATCAGCGCCGCATAGTAGATGTCGGGTGCTGCGATCTCATTCAACAAAGCGGAACGCGACAGATCCGATAGCACGCGCGTGTCGCCGGCCATATCGCGCACGGTTGTCACGCCGCTGTAGATAAAGCGCCGAAGCTCGGCGCGTTCAAATACCGGATCGGGATCGGTCGCGAGGTGGACATGCGTATCGATCAGCCCGGGAAGAGCGAAATCGCCATGAAGGTCTTCGATGCGGACTTGGCTCACATCGATATCCTTGAGTTCCGAGCGCCATTGCTTCGAGGGTACAATGGCCTTGATGCGGCCATGCGAAACGATAATCGCGCGATCTGACTTCGGCGCGGCGCCGGTTCCGTCGATGATGGTCACATGATCGTAAACGACCGAATTGTTGGAAGGTGCGTCGGCGCAGACGGGCGCCGGGGCAAGCAGGAAAGCCGAAAGAAAAAGTGGAAGGCGGCGCATAGTCCCCTCATTGGCACCCGGCCCACGCATGTTACACTGCTGAAGAGCGAATGGGAGATCGAGATGTCGCGGCCCAAGAATAAAGAATTCGAATTCGGCGGGATCAACCATCTGGCTTTGGTGTGCAAGGACATGGACCGCACGGTAGCGTTCTATTCCGGCGTGCTCGGCATGCCGTTGATCAAGACAATCGATTTGCCGCGCGGCATGGGCCAACATTTCTTCTTCGATGTCGGCAATGGCGATTGCATCGCCTTCTTCTGGTTTTCGAATGCGCCGGACGCAGTACCGGGTGTCGCATCGGCCACAAAGGGCCCTCTGCCGGGGCCGTCCGCGCACGGGTCGATGAACCATGTTGCGATCAACGTGCCCGCCGACAAGATCGACGAATATCATGACAAGCTCGTCGCCAAAGGCATCGAATGCACCCGGGTGGTGAGCCATGACGACTCGCCGATGCAGGCGAGCCTCGACATCACACCGACGACCTTCGTGCGCTCGATCTATTTCTATGATCCGGATGGCATCGCGCTGGAATTCGCGTCTTGGACGCGCGATCTGCCGCAAGACGGCGACGTTAAGCACAAGGCCGCGAAAGCCGATGACATCGCGCGCTATCGTGAACTCGAAACCGCCAAATAATTTTCGACAAATTTTCCGGTTCCGTCGTGCGCATTTGTTAAGAGCACGTCGGAATTCGCGCGTGTTTAAATCTTTGGATTACTTTGGCGAAACTTCGGAACAGTGTCGCAATTGAGCCGTTTTCATGTCTCTCACGAAGAAGGAGACTTGCATGGCGAACACGCAGCAAAATCAAGGAAACAGAAATCAGCAGGACTCGAGCCAGCAGAACCGCGAAAACGGTGCGCGGAAAATGCGGGGTTCGGACGATCAGGATAAGAAGTCGAAGCTTGGTTCCGGCAACGACCGCCTGGACCAAATGCGCGACAACAAGAACCAGAACGCCACACACTAAAGCTTCCGGTTCTTAACTGCGGCTGTCGCGGCTCTGCTGCGGCAGCCGCATTTTCATGGTTTCAAACTGTCCCAGCGACCGGCGATATCGACAAGATCGCGCGAGCCGAACATGGTACGCGCTGCGTTGCGGACGAAATCCTGTTCTTTTTTCGTTGTCAGGTATTCCACGGGCGACTTTCCATCTACGCGCGCAAGCAGCAGGGCCGGCAGCAGCGCGGCGATCCGCGTTTCAATATCCGTAGGCTCTTCCCAGGTCACGTTTTCCAGATAGCTGCGTGCCAGCGCATCGAAACTCTCGCGATAGGCTTCCGCGAACTGCGGATGCCACACACATTTGAGCAGGAGGTGATTGAGGCAGAACGCAATGTCGAACGCGGGATCGCCATAACAGGCCGTTTCCGCATCGAGAAAAACCGGGCCTTCAGGACCGATCAGAATATTCTTCGGGCTGATATCGCCTTGCATCAGGGCGATGCGCGCCTCAGCAACGTTGTCCACCAGCGCACGAATGCGCGGCGCGAGATTCGGATGCTTCTTCGCGGTGAATAGCAGATAGGGTTCAAGCCGTAGCGCATGAAATTGTGCGTCATGCGCAAAATCGTGCGCGACGTCTTCGCGCCCCGCCGTCGCGGTGTGAATACGCGCGAGCGCTTCGCCGACTGCCGCCGCGAAATCGGCATCGGCCTTTCCTGTCGCCAGTTCCGTCTTCCACAGCGGATATGTTTCCGGCGCGAGGTACTCCATGGCAAAGATGTGATGCGGCCGGTCCTCGCCCAGAATCTCCGGTACGCGACGTGGATCGATTCCGGCGACGAGCTGAAACCAGTCCACCTCTGTGCCGGCACGTTCCGCCGGCGCGCGCCACTCTTCCTTCACACGCAGTTTCGGCAGGGCGCGCTTCACCACCATGTCGCGCGCGCCAACCGTCACGCGCCAGACATCGCAGGACACACCGCCAGCGAGCGGTGCAATCTCGAAAGCTTCTCCATCGCGCAACAACCCCATGCGCGTAAGGGATTGCGCGACGTCTTTGCGATCTTCGTTATAAGCGATCATCTGGCGCAGACAGGTTTGGCGCGCCAATATGAGGGCCACACCTCGGACCTTCAATGCCGCAATTCTTCCAGGACCCCCAGACACTTGCCGACGCCGTAATTCAGGCGGTGGGCAAGAAGATCGTGCTGGCGCTGCCGTTGGGTTTGGGCAAGGCAAATCACATCGCCAACACGCTGTTCGAACGGGCCTCACGCGACCGCTCGATCTCGCTCACCATCTTTACTGCGCTGACGCTCGAAAAGCCGCGCTATGCGAATGAGCTTGAGCGGCGGTTTCTGTCGCCTGTGATCGAGCGTCTGTTCGGCGCCTATCCCGCGCTCGCCTATGCCGAAGCGCTTCGCGACGGCTCGCTACCCCCGAACGTCACCGTCAACGAGTTCTTTTTTCTTGCCGGCCGCTGGCTGAACAATTCGATCGCGCAGCAGAATTATATCTCGGCGAACTATACGCACGCATTCCGCTATGTGCTGGAGCGCGGCGTGAACGTGATCGCACAGCTTGTGGCGAAGCGCGACGGGCGGTTCAGTCTTTCCTGCAACCCCGATCTGACGCTCGATCTTCTGAGGGCGCGCAAGAACGGGCATGCGAAATTTCTTCTGGCCGGACAAGTGAACTCTGAGCTGCCCTTCATGCCGGGCGATGGCGATCTCGATGGCGATGCATTCGAGATGATACTGGACGATCCGGCTTGCGATTTTCCGCTGTTCGCGCCGCCGAAAGAGCCGATCGATCTCGCTGAGTACGCCGCCGGAATTCATATCGCGCGGTTGGTGCCGGATGGCGGCGCGCTCCAGATCGGTATCGGACAGGAAGGCGACGCAGCAGCGAAGGCGTTGATCCTGCGCCATCGTGACAACGCGATGTTCTGCGAAGCTGCATCGCGGCTTGGCGCCGTGCCGTCGGCGATGACGCATGACACACCATTCGAGAAAGGGCTTTACGCCTCGACCGAAATGCTGGTGGATTCGTTTCTCGCACTGATGGATGCGGGTGTTCTCAAGCGCGAAGTCGAAGGCGTGCTTCTGCATGCAGGGTTCTTTCTAGGGCCCAAGGATTTCTACAAGCGCTTGCGTGAGATGCCGCCGGACCAACTGGCAAAAATCCAGATGGTGGCGGTCTCATTCACCAACCAACTCTATGGCGACGAAGAGAAGAAGCGTGCCGCGCGTGTCGGTGCGCGCTTCGTCAATTCTGCGATGATGGCGACGTTGATGGGCGCCATCGTTTCGGATGGATTGGAAGACGGGCGCGTGGTGAGCGGTGTCGGTGGCCAATACAATTTCGTGGAGCAGGCATTCGCGCTGCCGGATGCGCACTCGATCATCGTTCTCGACGCGACGCGCACTGTAAAGGGCAAGACAAGCTCGAACATCCGCTGGGCCTATGGCCACGAAACCATCCCGCGTCATCTGCGCGACATCGTGGTGACGGAATATGGCGTCGCGGATATATGCGGGCTGTCAGACAAGGATGTGATTGCAGAAATGCTTTCGATCGCGGATTCGCGCTTTCAGCCGGAATTGATGCGCGCCGCCAAGGATGCAGGCAAGCTGCCGCGCGACTATGAAATTCCTGCCGCGCATCGCGACAACACGCCGGACCGGATTACCCGTGCGCTGAAACCGTTTCGCGACGCCGGTCATCTGCCGGAATTTCCGTTCGGCACGGATTTTACGCCGGTCGAACAGCATCTCATCCCGGCGCTTGGGATATTGCAGGGCGCGGCGTCATCGCCTTTCGATCTCGTCAAGCTCGCTTTGGCTGGCCTTTCCGCGCCGAGCGATGGCGATGCCCTTGCCCGCATGGGCCTGGAAACGCCCCGCGCATTTTCCGATCGTATTTATAAATTGCTGCTGAGCGCGGCGCTGGCGAAATCCAAACAACCATGAGGAAACGACCATGAAAGCTGCTGTCTATTATGAAAACGGTCCGCCGAGCGTTCTGAAATACGAAGACGTTCCGGATGCCAGAGTGTTTCCGGGCGGCGTACTGATCCGCGTCGAGGCGATCAGCATCGAAGGCGGTGACACGCTCAATCGCCTCGGCGGCGCGTTGATGAGCAAGCCGCATGTCGTGGGTTATCAGGCGGCGGGCGAAATCATCGAAGTGGGCGAAGGCGTCACCGATCTCAAAGTCGGCCAGAAAGTCGCGACCACCAACGCATTCGGTTCGCATGCCGAATTGCGCGCGGTGCCGGCGCGTGTCGCCTGGCCGCTGCCCAAGGGCATGGACACCAAGATCGCTTCCGTCATTCCCGTGACGTTCGGCACCGCGGACGATTGCCTGTTTGAGTTCGGGCGCCTGAGGAAAGGCGAGACTGCTCTCATCCAGGCAGGCGCAAGTGGTGTCGGCGTGGCGGCGATCCAGCTTGCCAAGCGCGCGGGCGCGACGGTGTATGCGACGGCGTCGAGCGACGCGCGGCTGGAACAGCTAAAGCCACTCGGTCTCGATCACGGTATCAACTACCGCACCCAGGATGTTGTCGCCGAAATTATGAAACTCACCGGCAATCGCGGTGTCGACGTGGTTGTCGATCCTGTGGGTTCGACATTGCAGACGTCTATCGCATGTTTGGCCCCGCGCGGGCGCGTGTCGCTGGTAGGGCAGGCGGGACGTGCTGCGGACAATATGATCGACCCGCGGCCGCTGATGGCGGGCAACAAGTCACTCACCGGCGTGTTCCTGGGGGCTGAAATCGCCGGTGATCGCGCGCATGACAATATCCAGCGCCTCATCAACGATGTCGCGAAGGGCGATCTGAAGGTGGTGATCGATAAGGTGTTTCCGCTTCGTGAGGCCGCTGCCGCGCACGCCTATATCGAAAGCCGCGCCGCGGTGGGCCGGGTCGTTATGGTGCCTTGATGAAGCGGTTTTCTCTGGCTTTGACGGTGTCGATTTCGTTGGCGGCGGGCGCACAAGCGCAAGATGCCAGCGTGATATCGCAGTGGGTTCAGCTTAGGCCCGGCGGCGGAAACGAAGTCCGCGTTGTAACGACGGCGGATAAGTGTCCATCGCTCACGGTCGATGGCACAACCATGCCGATGAGCGAACGAGCGCCGCCCAATCCGAGTTTCAAAGTTCATCTCTGTGCCGCGATAATTTCTGATCGCGCGAAGACGGCGACGCTCAACGAAACATCGCTCGCGCTGTTTCATGCCAACCCCCAACGCGTGATGGTATTCGGCGACACGGGCTGCCGCATCAAGGGCAGCGTCATTCAGGATTGCAACGATCCGAAGCAGTGGCCGTTTCCGCAGATCGCCGCGCAAGCCGCGAAGCTGAAACCCGATCTCGTCATCCATGTCGGCGACTATCTCTATCGGGAGTCGCCCTGCCCGGATGGCGACAAGCGCTGCGCCGATTCGCCCTATGGCGATACTTGGCCGGCATGGGCCGCGGATTTCTTCACGCCCGCCGCACCGCTTCTGGCGTCGTCGCCGTGGGTGTTCGTGCGCGGAAATCATGAAGACTGCGAACGCTCCGGTCTTGGCTGGCTGCGCTTGCTCGGTCCGCAAGTGTTCAATCCGGTTGCGGGCTGTGAGACCCATCTTCGGCTCTATACCGTTCCGCTCGGCGAGGTCGATCTGGCGGTAATGGATAATGCCGATGCGCCGGATGTCACCATCGATTCCGATCTGCGCAGCGAATACGAAGCCGATTTCGCCGACCTCGCGAAATCCAAAGCACCGCATCTGTGGCTCGCCATGCACCGGCCGATCTGGGGTGCAATTACGGGACCGTTCAGTATTCCTATGGGCGGCAATCGCACCTTGATCGCGTCGCTCACCGATCTACACGCGCTGGATCGCGTTCAGCTCATGCTGGCGGGGCATATTCATACGTTCGAAGCGATGAACTATCGCGGATCGGCGCCGCCGCAGATCATCGCGGGCTTTGGTGGCGATAATCTCGACAGCGCACCAGCCGATCTGTCCGGCGCCAATCTCGGCGGGGGCCATGTGAAGGACGGCATTTCGCTCGGCGGCTTCGGCTTTCTGATGATGGAGCATGAGAAGACCGGCTGGAGGATCGACGTGTATAAGGTGGACGGTAGCATCGAGAAGGTTTGCCATTTTGCAGACCGCAAACTCGAATGCGCCAAAGGCTAGAGAATGTTCGACGAGATTTTCGATTCCGCATCGAACCAGAGCGCGGTGTGGGCCGTGGTGCTCGGCGCGCTATTAGCCACCGCCGGTGGTTTCGCCGCCACCCAGCTTGAACGCTATTTCGAGCACAAGCGGCGCGAGCGCAATGCGGCGTTGTTCTTCGGTGAATTGCTAACCACACTGCAGATCATCCTCGCATTTTCGAAGGACACACATGGCCGCGGCGACCCGTTCGGGCCGATCACCACGCGCATGTTGCGGTCCGCGCGCAAGGAAATCGAGATCTACGATCGCAACCGCGAAGCCCTACTGGACCTACGCGATGCGGATCTGCGCGCACGGATTCAAACGCTGGTGATCCGCCTGACCATGCCGCTCGAGGGGATTTTCGAAGCCGGCGCCGAGATCAGTGCTTATCAATCGCAGGCGAAGGCGAGCGACCGGGAAGAGTTCCGTCGCGACCTGGAAGAACGCATCGCGGAGATCAAAACCTCGCGCGACAGCGGATTCCAATTCGTCGTAGAGACCGCCGATCAGATGACCGCCATCGTGCGAGACCTCGAACCTCTTGCACACCACAAGTTCCGCGATGTGCAAGCATTTGTAGCGAGTAGCTGAGGCACGCAAACAAACTGGCGGACAGGGAGGGATTCGAACCCTCGAAC
>Ga0265340_10002423_pt1 | contig 10611 bp, 9 predicted proteins | sample 4CB225metaG_FD_202082 | JGI IMG/M metagenome (GOLD analysis project Ga0265340, IMG submission 202082) | Rhizosphere microbial communities from Carex aquatilis grown in University of Washington, Seatle, WA, United States - 4-CB2-25 metaG | ecosystem: Host-associated > Plants > Roots > Rhizosphere...
CTTCGAGTGGTTTTTCAAACACCGTTTGAAGCGTCAAGCGCCGCGCATCGTTTCCGACATCGTGCAGGTGCTGATCTACTTTAGTATCGCGCTGATCATTTTTCGAGAAATGGGCGCTGAATTGGGCTCGCTGCTCACCACTTCGGCACTCATCACTGCCGTGATTGGTCTTTCGCTCCAGGAAACACTCGGCAACCTGTTTGCAGGCCTGGCCATTCAAGCGCAACGGCCGTTCGAGGTGGGTGATTGGATTCAAACTGCAGGGAGTGATGAAAGTCCCGCTAGAGTCACTGAAATCAATTGGCGCGCAACGAAACTCATCACCAACGATAACGTCGAGATCACCGTTCCCAATGGACTTCTGGCAAAATCACTGATCCGCAACTTCTCGAAACCCAGCCCGAGCAGCCGTCGTCGGGTCCAGGTCCAGGGCCCCTATGACATGCCGCCCCATCGAGTCGAGGCAGCGCTGACACTCGCGGCTCTCGGTTGCCCCGGCGTACTCGATCAGCCATCACCCAAAGTCTGGGTAACGCAATACGCTGACAGCGGCATCGAGTATACATTGCTTTACTGGACATCTGACTTCGAACGCCGAGGTGATATCGACGCGGAGGTGCAGCGACGAATTTGGTATACGCTGCAACGGGCAAAGATCAGCGTTCCATTTCCGGTCCGCGAGGTCCACATTCAGCAGCCCAACGAGCCCGCATTGCAAGCCCTTGAACTCGAGCAGTCTCGATTACGCCTCCGTCTCATGAAGTCGGTTGACTTCCTAGCAGGCCTACCGCAAGCGGCATTGGAGCAACTGGCACACACAAGTAGACTCTGTCTCTATGCATGCGGTGAGGAAATCGTCCGTCAGGGTGAACCAGGTTCAGAGCTCTTCATCATCAAGTCAGGCGAAGCAGCCGTGCTCGTCAAACAAGACAAGAACGAGCCCGTCGAAGTTACTCGCCTGGGGCCCAACGCTATCCTCGGCGAAATGTCGCTGGTGACTGGCACGCCGCGCGCGGCCACGGTTCGCGCGCTCTCGGTATGCGCAGTCCTCGTCATCGGCCACGATGAGTTTGCCAAGGTACTGGAGCACTATCCAGACATCGCCCAAAGAATCAGCGAGGTACTCGCTAGTAGACAGGCGGAACTCGACCAGGCTCAAGAATCCGATGAGCAGGTCAGGCAAACGCGAGACAGCATTGAAATCTTGGGCATGATTCGTCGTTTTTTCTCTCTATAACCGGCCTACCAAAACGCCACGAGGGCCAAGAAGGCCCTCGTGGATTGTTGAGTTCGCCACCTGTGAGTGGCGGAGAACTAAATAGACCTACTTCGTACAGCTCCAAAGCTTGGTAGTGGAGCCGCAAGAGCATGAATAGGTGGTCGTCGAGATCGTCGTAGTTCCGCCGGAAACCGTCTTCGTTGTGGCCGTCAGCTTGCAAAAGTCATCACCGTTTGTTGTGCTGCAGGCAACGCCGCTCGCCGGTTCCAAGGCAACGCTCGCCGGGCAAGCAACGACCGTCGTTGAACCCCCGAAACAGACGTAGACATTGCCCGTAGCGCAATCACAGTCATACGTAAGTGAGGCGCCAGATGTCAGCGTACCGGTGATTGTGCAGTCGCCCGAACATGAAACGACTCCATTGGGCGTATTGACGACGTTCTGGTTGCTACACGTGGGCACGGAAGTGCCGCCCCCTGCGCCGCCCGTCTCAACAACGCCGCCATCTTCCGGAGCACCACCGGTTGCAGGAGCACCACCGGTTGCAGGAGCACCACCGGTTGCAGGAGCACCACCGGTTGCAGGAGCACCACCGGTAACGAACGGAGAACTACCCCCCGTCGCAGTAACATGCACACCACCGGTTGCAGGACTACCAGCCACGGAAGTGGCGCCACCAGTCACAACACTCGCACCACCCGCACCCACCACGCCACCAACGCCTGCTCCACCAGTGGCTTTTGTGCCACCCGTTCCGGGGACGCCACCCGTTCCCGGTGCACCACCCGTAGCCACGACGCTGCTCACGCAGACGTTACTGGAGTTACAAGTGAGGACACCATTACAAATCTTCGAAGTGCCAGACACATAGCAGGGGCAGCCGACTGTCCCCGTCGTACAATTGGCAGCCGAAGTGCTGGCAACCTGGCCGCCGGTGCCCGCCGCGACACCACCCTGACCAAACCCCGCTCTGCCGCCAGTGGCCCGGTTTCCACCCAAACCTGTAATGTAGACAACACCCCCGCCGGCGCCGGCCCTCACGCCGCCAGTACCAACAACGTAGCCTTTACCACCCGTGGACACACTATTGTCGTCACCGTTGTCCCCTTGGCTTCCGCAGCCGACTACCAGCGAAATCGCCAAAGCCACCCCCAGGACCCAAGAACCCTTGCGGTCGAGCAGCGGAGCGGAAAGTATTCGAGACATCTTTAATCTACCTTTCTTTGGCTGTAGTCGTCGGTGAGTGGCGGCGCGCCTGAAATAGCGTTGGACCAGTTGCTTCAGCTAAGCGAATGGCTGTGTTCTCTGCAACCCACAGAGGCTCAGGCTGTGTTACCGGATCGGTGCCCAACCGCTCAGCCACGGAGGTGTGGAGCATCCACCCAAAACCCATTGCCGCGTATTATCAAGCCGGCCCATTATGTTGTCCAGCCACTATTTCGACCAACTTCGGTTGCAAGGAAGGGACAATCCCCAGGGATTTCTTAGGATCCCGCTCCAGTTCGTTACACCACAATAACACGGTAACTTTCTATCAATTCACATTCGCGCCCTTGCGACTCATCGAATGTGAACCGCAAGCCAAAGCGCATGCACCGAGGTCTTGAGCACCTCGTGAGCAACGCCCGCAGGCAGGTGCAATGTATCGCCTGCCTTGAGCGAGACGTGCTCTCCGTTGACTGTCATCTCAGCCTCACCGCTCACGAGCAGTACCCATTCATCATGATCCTGAAGGAACGACGTAACTGGCTGGGTTCCTGAGCTCACGATGCGTTCGATGGTGACGTTTTTGACTTGAGCCAACACATCAAAGCGCTCGGATGAATCCGGCGCGGAGGCGTCGCTAAAAAGCGATGTGGTCGGAACCGAACGACTCAAGAGCGCCAGCCTAATTCACGATAATGTACGGGTTGTCGATCTTGAGTGCACACGCAACCATGGGCGCACACCAACTGAGTGAGTTGTACCATAATTGCGGGATTTGGTAGACGTTTTGTGGCTGCTGTTCGTAGCAAGGGTCATACGAGTTGGTGTAGCTAGCCGGTGACTGCGTCAGTGTTGAGCCGTCCCACTGACTGTTGTAAGTGATCCATTCATCACCAAACGCGAACACGCGACCACTTCCCGATTGGGCTGCCACGGCTACGTCGTAAGTTTTGCCGGCATAGTCTCCGGTCGATTCGTAAAACGTGGCAACTACCGTTGCGTTTGCGTCAGCAGCGACATTGATCGATCGCCCTCTATATGCTCCAACGCTCGTCACGTTTTTGGCGATGGGACTTGCGGTATTCCAGTCACTGATGGGGATGGAGCCACCATCGCAGTAACAAGTCTGTCCGCCATGCGCTGCTGTCGAGTTATTTGGTGGGCAGTCATTGTCCCAAATGATATCCGTGGGTTCGAAGGTGAGGCCCGAGAAACTAATGAGCTGATTCGTCGGTCCGATTTCATAGGAATTGCCGCTGAAGTAGCCGGTAAGCGCAATGATGGCTCCGCCCTTGTTCTGAACCCAGTCTTTGACTGCGGCGATTTCATCGTCGCCGTACGTCCAATAGTCACTTTGCTGGGTATACGACGTGCTGTTGCTGAGCGATTGCAGGATGATGACGTCGTAGTTACTGAGCAAGTCGGCGGTGATCGTGGTCCGAGTGCTGTAGACGTCCACGTGCGCGTTGCTCTTGGAGTTGAGCCACTGCTGAAAGGCAGTCGAGCTATCTTGGCCTTGCACGGCTCCAAAAGAACCTGTCATGCCAAACTCTGCGATGTTGATGCAAGTGCAGTTGCCGGAGTCGTCACACCGTGGCGGGCGGCCGCCATCCACCACCGCAACCGCGCCCCCCGTATTCTGAATGACAAAGTCTGATCCCCCAGTGGTTCCGTTACCCGCACCGCCATTCGTCGAATGGTTCCCACCGCCAGACGTCACGCCGGTGGACGTGGGGGCCGCGCTACCGCAGGCCGCCATGACTAAGCAAGCACCAATGGACCCAAGAGAGGTAAGTTGAACGCTGAGCATGCCCTAAGTGAAGCGAACACCAATAACCCCGTCAAGCCACGACGGGGCGCAACTACCGTCGATTCCCCAAACTCCTCGCGATCTAAAGGCAATTGTCCCGGTGTAGTTGCACCATCAGTCGAAGCTGACCGGCTGTGCATCCGCGCCTGAAACCACGCTACGCCCGCGGCCGGGACGTGGAGCCGTCGCAAACAAGGCTTTCCGCGCTGAAACGACATCTGAATAGCTCGGTGAGGCTCGTGTTCGAAGCTGTCCGGGTCGGCAGTGACTGGCTTGGCGCGGGGGGCTGCTCACGCAAATGCAGGTCCGGGAAGTTTCAGGACTTCAGCCCAGGCCCGCCAAGGTCGTAGGATGATTGAATCGGAGTGCAATGATGGATCTGCATCGCGTGTTGGCCGTGGGTGCCTTTGATGCTCGTGAGCGCTCGGAGCTCGCAGAGGCGGCTGCCCAAAGTGCGTTGGAGATGCACATCGAGGCGGAGCCGAGCCAGGCCGCGGCGTGGCTCGACAAGAACGACGCGATTGCCATTCTGACTGATGGAGACATGCCTGACTGCGGTACCTTTGCGCTCGAGCGCCGTGCGGAATCCAAGAATGCAGCCCTGCCGGTGCTCACGTGGACGCGAACCGTCACTGATCTTAGTTTCGCAGAAGCGTTCTCATGGGGCGCTGACGATGTGGTCAATCGCAGCGATCCCTACGCCCTACTCGCGCGCTTGCGACAACTGCCGAAGGATGTCAAGCCGCCTGCAACCGCGCACCGCGGCGTGGCGCTAGTCGCAGATGGTGACCGCAACCGGCGCATCGTGGTCGGGCGCGTGCTGCGTAATGCTGGTTATTCGGTTACCTTTGCGATCAATGAGGATGATCTGGAGCGCTTCGTTGCCACCGAGAAGGTGGAACTCGTGGTCACCAATTCGGCTTTGCACGCAGCACCTCTGGCCACTGTCGAGCGGCTCCGCCGTAGCGGCAACCAAGCCCTCTTCATCGTGAATTGCCCGCCACGTGACCTCAAGCTAGCTCGACAGGCATTCGCCAAGATAGAACGTGCAACTCCTACTGATGGTTTTGCACCCGCGGAAAATGTGCTGTTCGTCTCCAACGAGCTTGGCCGCGGTTTTGGGAATGACAAGCGAACGAGCCCCCGCATCCTTTTCGGAACCACCACGGCATTTCGCGGAGCCGGGCGCGACTCGGATGATTGGGGTTACTCTTATAACATCAGCCAAAGTGGTATTTACGTGCGCACGCTAGCGCCCCCGGACGACGACCTAGTCTGGCTCGAGTTGTGCCCGCCCCGCGGAGAGCGCCGCGTGCGACTGGTGGGCAAAGTCGCTTGGCGGCGCGGGTTGTCCAAAGGAGAGTTTGCCACTGTGCCTCCGGGCTTTGGTGTTCAAATCATCGACGGCGCAAAGATGGATCTCGAGATCTGGGCGGATCGCTACCATGCTTTTGCAGAAGTACTGGGCGTGTCCATGAATCCCGCCGCACAGACCTGATCGGTCATCTAATCTTGGTGCGTCAGAAGCGGCCAGCCGCCGCAGCAGCCGTTGCGGCAGGCAGTTGCAGTAGCGGCTAGCCGCCGCTGTCACTGCCGCCGCCGCAGCAGCCGTTGCCGCAGGCAGTTGCAGAAGCGGCTGCTGCAAGTAGAAGCAGCTCGCGCCGCAGCAATTACCGCACTCCGCGATCGGTTCGCTGATGTGCTATGGGTCGCGGCGAGAATGCGGGCATGAAAATTTACACGAAAACCGGTGACTCTGGCGAAACGGGTCTTTTTGGCGGCGCGCGGGTGGCAAAAGACGACGTGCGCGTTGAAGCCTATGGCGCAGTGGACGAACTCAATGCCGCGCTCGGACTGGCTGCTGCACTCGGGGCGCGAGTTGACGAATCCGCTCGGATTGCCGAGATTCAGAACGACTTGTTCGTTGTTGGCGCCGAGCTCGCCTGCGTGCCGGAGAAGCGTGACCGCCTCAAGTTACGGTTGATCGATCCGACTGACGTTGAGCGGTTGGAGCGCCATATTGACGAGCTACAGGCTTCACTGCCAGCCCTGAGCAACTTCATCTTGCCAGGAGGCGAACCGGTTGCGGCCGCGTTGCACCAAGCGCGCACGATCTGTCGGCGCGCGGAGCGCAGGCTGCTCACTTTGTCGCGCTCCCAGGGCGTATCGCCCCAACTACTGGTGTACATGAACCGACTCGCGGATCTTTGCTTCGTGATGGCCCGACATGCCCAGTCAGCACGCGGCGCGACCGATATTGCCTGGCAACCGCGTGCGGGCACGTAATCACTACCCACTGGAAAACTGGCGGAAACATAAGAATGGGATACATGGACTACGCCGTGAGACCCTCTCCGCTCCAACTGCAACAATTCGCCGAAACATTGCCTGACGCCTATCGGGCGCATTTCTCGTGGCCGGCCATTCGAGAACACGCAACCCTTAGTGCCTTGCGCAAAACAGGAGCGCCTGCAGTGGGTCCCTGCACGGCGCCGCGCCTGCCCGGTACGGCGCTTTGCATCATTGCCGATGACCGACCTGGCCTGCTTGCAGTGATCAGCGCGGCGCTGCTGCGTGAGAAGCTCGATGTAATTGGGGCTGAAGCGTACACTCGTAAATTACCGAACCAACGCGAGGCACTAGACATCTTCTGGGTTCAGCGGGCAAGCTCCGATGATCCACGCCGCCCGCTCTCCGTGAACGAGATCGAACGCGTTGAACAGACGTTGGCGAGCATGCTGGCTGACCAGCTACAACCCGCGGGTCGACCCACGACAATTCCTCCTGCACCAGTGCGCGCCTCTGCGGAAGTCAACGTGCGGTTCGTTGAAGACAAAGAGGGCCAACTGAGTTGGCTCGAGGTCGAAGCCGATGATCGCGCTGGTCTGCTTTTGACGCTGTCTCGTGCTCTGTTCGAGCAGAAGGTGCAGATCGTTGCCTCCCACGTGCGCACCATTGCTGGCCGCGTCAGCGACAAGTTCGTCATCACTGAACTCAACGATGACCCAATCGCCAACGAACGGCGTTTACAAATCCAAGTGGCCGTACTTGCCGCCGTTCAAAAAACCATGGGCGGCTAGGTCCAGACTGTAAAAGGCGGTTCGCCCACCGCCTTGGACGCGGTTTGCAATTGTAAAAAACGGTTCGCCCAGCAGCCTAGACTCAGTTTGAACGTGAAATGCGCTTCGCCCAACGGCCCAGGCGCAGTCAAACCATTGAAAAACGCTTCGCCCAACGGCTTGAACGCAGTTGAACCACTGAAAAACGCTTCGCCCAACGGCTTGAACGCAGTTGAACTACTGAAAAACGCTTCGCCCAACGGCTTGAACGCAGTTGAACTACTGAAAAGCGCTTCGCCCAACGGCTTGAACGCAGTTGAACCATTGAAAAACGGTGCACCCAACGGCTTGCCTCCGGTTGAATCGTTAAAATGCCCGCCACCCTCCGGTCTGGACCCAGTTTGAACCCTTGAAAAGGGTCCGACACTGGGTCCGCTGCAGTCTAGAATGGAGGCTGCAAAAATGCTCAGAATTACGGTTACCCGCACGTTGCGTCAACGCACGATTGCGCGCCGGAACATTGACTCGCGCTCGCGCATTGGGGTGACGCTTCACCGGGCGTAACACAGAGGCCGCTGTCGCAGACGGTGGCGGCCGTGCAAAGGCAGCAGTCACCGCTAGTATTGCAGGTTTGGCGACATACAGCGTTGACACACAAGTCCCCGTTGACGCAATCGGCATCTGCTAGACATTGAGGTTCTGGGCGATGGTCCGCCAGACACATGCCGCTTTCGCAATGACTGAGCGAAGGACATTGGGCATCGGAGGTACACGAGGGCGCGCACGTGCCATTGACACAGACCAAACCGGCTGCGCTGCAATCTCGATTGTAGACACATTGGCCTCCCGACACTGGGTTCATGACGCAATAGCCGTCCAAACATACGTCTCCCACGCCACAATCAGCATTGACAGAACATGCCCATTCGCAGGCTCCGTTTCGACAACGGCCATCAGTGCCGCATTGACTGTTGAACTGACACGTTGGTTGGGTACTAACTGGCACGCACATACCGGAAACGCAACATTCTCCCGCCAAACAGTCGACATTTTCGGCGCACGCAGTACTTCCAACGCTAGCGTCGAAGCTTTGACTCGAAGTGCCTCCTGAAGAGGCGGAGCCACCTATTACGGTCGATGTGGCTCCACCGATCGCAGTCCATGTGGCCCCACCCATTGCGGTCGATGTGGCTCCACCGATCGCAGTCCGTGTGGCTCCACCCATTGCCATCGACGTGTCGCCGCCGGTTATGTTCATGCTGCTAGTTGCGAGCGTCCCTCCTCCAAGTGTCGTATCCCCGAGGCCAACGCTGCTCCTGCCGGTACTCGTTGCTACGGCGCTAGTCGAAGACGTGTTGCCACCGGTTGGGCCGCTGGCTCCGTTGCTCTCACCACCCGTTGTCCCGAGAGCCCCGCCGGTAGTGCTATTGGTCACCGTCGTTGTCGATGAAACCATGGCTGAGCCACCGCTTGCTCCAGTGTGGCCGGCAGTGGTTGATGACCTAATTGCCGTTGAACCACCGGTTGCCTGCGTGTTTTCGGCTCCAGCATCGGATTCGGGTACACAGGTCGAGCGTTCATCGCACACAAAGCCTGCCTTACATGGTCGTGACGAGCTGCATGAAGCAGACACGACGCAGCGCCCAAACCCATTGCAATAGCTTTGATCGAAGCAATCGCTATTCGCCATGCAGTAGGGCTCGCCATCGTACCAATAATGACGCCATCGTCGCCACCGATGCGAGTCGCCGTAGTCCAAGTTACAAGACCACAGGGTGAGCAGACATGATGCTCCAACTACGTAAGCGCGAAGACCCGATAACATGGGCGCTCCCTTCACCGGCTTGTCACGAATATTGTGGCGCCGGCGCCACAGCTATTGCGAGCATAGCGCCCTCCGTAGTGCGAGCAATTGCTTTGGCGCTTTCTGATAGTTCTTTCACGAGTTCGTGTTCAACCATCCACCGCCACGCATTTGTGTTCATCAGACGAACGAGGCGTATCCATTGCCCCCCATTGAAAGCAATGGTGCACGGCAAGGCAAGATGGGGTTATCGAGATCGGATTTCGGAATCTGGTGAGTTCGAATCGCTGCGCTTACTGCATTCAATCCGCGTCCCAGAATTTCCACGGGCGCGCAGACGACAAGGGCGTCGAGACGCAGCCGCCCAAGTGCCCGTATCGTGAGACGATTCGCTGCATGCTGGCGATATCATCCGGCAGTCATTCTGGCCTCTGGCCCTTGACTATTTGTTCAGTTCGTCACACGTGGCCAGACATACCGCTTTGGCCCCCGCCGCATTCCGTGGTCTACTCACACCATGATTCGGACGTTGGCGCGGCGGCAGCAACACCGACGCAGCCAAGAATCTGCGCGCAGCGTTGCGTGACGCCAACGGTTCCTACGATGCCGTAAACGACGTCGGGATCCGATGCGCCAGAGTGCCCTAGCAGCGCGATTGCGCCGAAGTGATGGGTCGGACCCGGCCGCTGCGCTAACGGGACCGCAGCCAAGGCTTCAACGCTTGAGCAGTCAGCGTCCGAGTTTTGGCGACCTCGCGCGGTGTTCCTTCGGCAATGATTTGACCGCCTTCATCACCGCCTTTGGGTCCCAGCTCAATCAGGTAATCCGCGCCAGCCATCACTAATGGGTGATGTTCAATGACCACTAGGGTATCACCGCGATCCACCAATCGACCAAGTACCGCGATCAAGCGTTCCACATCGGCCAGGTGCAGACCGGTCGTGGGCTCATCGAGCACGTAGACGGTTTTATCGTGTCGAGTACTTGCCGTCAGTTCGGATGCCAGCTTCAGTCGCTGCGCTTCACCGCCCGAGAGCGTATGCGAGCCTTGTCCCAATCGAATGTAGCCCGCACCCAGGTCAACCAGCGTGCGCAGGGGAGCAACGATGTTTGGATGTCGAGCAAACGCCTCTGCGGCCTGTTCAACGGTCAGCATCAACACGTCCCCGATGCTCAAGCCCAGGTACTTCACAGTCAGCGTCTGCGGCTCGAAACGCAGGCCGCTGCAGCTAACACAGGGCGTAATCACGTCAGGCAAGAAACTCATCTCTTGCGTGGTGAAGCCCTGACCTTCGCAGCTGGGACAGCGTCCACCCTGTGCCGAGTTGAATGAGAACCGGGTTGCAGTGTACCCGGCAACTTTTGCATCGGGACTCGACGCAAACAATGCCCGGATCGAGTCCCATATCCCGAGGAACGTGGCTGGCACGGACCGCGGGGTGCGACCGATCGGCGACTGGTCCACGGAAAGCGCACGGCGAATCCCCTTGGTGCCCGACAGCGAGGCAAAAGC
>Ga0265340_10002424_pt1 | contig 10607 bp, 11 predicted proteins | sample 4CB225metaG_FD_202082 | JGI IMG/M metagenome (GOLD analysis project Ga0265340, IMG submission 202082) | Rhizosphere microbial communities from Carex aquatilis grown in University of Washington, Seatle, WA, United States - 4-CB2-25 metaG | ecosystem: Host-associated > Plants > Roots >...
TACGGTGACATTGACCGCGGCTGCAGCAGCCAGCGACAGCGAGAGTAGAGCGGCTCCTAGCAAGAGTGCACGCTGCATCGATAAACTTCTCCTTCGCTTCTGCATTTGTCTTCATGACTCCGAGGCGCAATGGCCGGAATGTCGTGCCAAGCCGTTGAGTGAGTATCTCGTCTGCGTTGGGAAAGGCGAATCGGGCGTTCTGCCTAGAAAAGACCCCTAGTTTTACTCGGCTAAATAGGGGGAGAACTAGGTGCAAAAAGGAGGCAGCAGTGCCGAAGCTGTACAGAAAAGTTTCGGCAGTGTCCGGATCCTGCTTGCGATCTCAGAACACTGCCGAAGTTTCAGCAGAACATGGCTCGTGCGGGAATCACCAAACGGTGAGCTTCACGTTGTCGGTCCACTCGTGATAGCCTTCGCCGCTGGCGTTCACGTCGAGCTGGAACTGCACACCCAAGTTGTCAGACCAGCCCAGGTTCTTCGCGCTATGCGTGATGCTGACCGGATAGTTGTGCCCATCGACCACCAGCGTGACGTAGGTGTAAGTGTGGGCGCTGGTGTTGGTGGTCATGTACCACTGAACGTGATGCCAGGTGTTAGCGCTGAACCGGGGACAGGAGATAGAACTTCGCACCCAGCGGCCGGCATGTTCGTCCCAGGTGTCCCATTTGCCGTAGCCGTAATCGCACTGTGTGCCGATCATATAGTTGTAGCCGTGAACGAACTGGAAGACGTCGAACTCCAGCGCCTGGCCCCCGTGCGTGGAATTGCTGTCGACCTGGACGTAAAAGTCGTAGAGGAAGTTGTGAACGCTGTTGTGGGCGCCGACCTTCTGCCACCACAACGCATTGGCCCAAACTCCGGAGTTGAAAAACTCCGTACTGCTGCCGTCGCGGGAGGGTGGATTCTGGTGCTGTGCCATCCAGTAGCTGCCGCCACCGCTGCCGCCGGCACAGCCGGGATTGTGGCAGTAACTCCAGTTGCCTCGCTCATCGATATTGTTGAAGACAATCGCATTGGCAGGGGGCGTGGGCAAGCTGGACGCCGCGGCAACCAGCGGCAAGGACAGACACACGGCTACGAATAAGAGTGCGCGCTGCATTAAGAATTGCTCCTTCGCTCGTAGGATTTTTCGCTCGGACTCAGGTGGCGAGGTCGCGGTACGACGTTGACTGAAGTATCTCGCCTGGCACCGGGAGAGCGAATAAGCGGATCCCCTTAGATGAAGCACCTGGTTCTACTGCGCCATTTTCCAGTGGGTTAGGTAGGTCCGAGGCTTCAAACGCGCACAAACAAAGGGCGATTCGAGATAAGTGCAGAGGGTGGGCTTTCTAAGTCCCAAAACCTTAGAATCGCGATGGTAAGATTTCTACCGGGATGGCTACTTTTGTAGTGCTCCGCGTGGTAGCGGTGGTCCTGCTCATCGCGGCCAATGCGTTTTTCGTGGCCGCTGAATTCGCCCTGGTGAGCGTGCGCGAGACGCGAATCCAACAGATGGTTGCGGCGCAGCGCATTGGTGCGCGCACCGTCCAGAAACTCCACCAGAAGCTCGATCACGTTCTGAATGCGGTGCAGTTTGGGGTCACGGTGTCCAGCCTGGCTCTAGGCTGGATTGGTGAGGCCTCGATCGCGCACATGCTGGAGCCGATCTTTCTCCCGCTGCCGTATTCCCACTTTTATGCTCACGCCGTGGCTGTAGTACTGGCGTTTGTGCTGATGACGTACATGGTTGTCATCATGGGAGAAGTCGTCCCCAAGTCGATCGCCTTGCAGCGCACGGAACGCGTGGCGCTCGCCGTTGCCGGTCCGATGGATTTCTTCATGACGGTGGCGGCGCCGTTCCTGGTCTTCATGACCGCCTCCACACGCACGGTGCTCAAGGCATTTGGGATGCGGCAGATTCGCGAGGCCGGCGTACACTCCCCGGAGGAACTGAAGCTGATCGTGTCCGCCAGTCGGCGCCTGGGGATTCTGGGAGCGCCGGAGGAGGAGTTGATTCTGCGGGCGCTCGATCTGGAGAACATCACGGTGCGCGAGATCATGGTGCCGCGGCCGGACATCTTCTCCGTACCCGGCGACCTGACCCTGGAGGAGGCGCTACAGGACGTAGTGGACGAGCAGCACTCGCGCGTCCCGGTTTATGATCCGCAGCGTGGACCGGAGCATATCATTGGGGTGCTGTACGCCAAGGACCTGATGCGCTGGTTGCGGTATCGTGTCAACCGCACCGCCTCAGGACGGCCGGTGACGCGGCCCAGCGGTCTGGAGGTGCGGCACATCATGCGCGAGGTGCTGGTGATTCCCGAAACCAAGCCACTGCCCGATCTGTTGCTCGAGTTCAAGGCGCGCAAGCGTCATCTGGCGGTGGTGGTCGACGAATTCGGGTCGACCGCGGGCCTGGTGACGGTCGAGGACGTGCTGGAGGAACTGGTGGGCGAGATCGAGGACGAGTTTGACGTGGGCGCGCCGTCCTTCCTGCCGGACGCCCCTTCCATGTTATTGGATGGCTCGGTGAATATTCGTGAATTGGAAACGCAGTACCGTATTGCGCTGCCACGCGATGAAGGCTTCGAGACGCTGGCAGGATTTGTCCTGGCGCGCCTGCAGCGGATCCCTAAACCCGGCGATACCTTCGAGTATGAAGGGCGCCGATACTCAGTAGCCGGAATGGACGGGCTGCGCGTGGAGAGCGTCAAGATCGAAACCGCGCAACCGGTGCAACCGGCACAAACTTCTCCCCCAGTTCCCGCCGCTCACTGATGCTGCGCTACGTCCTCTCCCGCCTGCTGTACATGCTGCCGGTGGTATGGCTGGTAGTTTCGGTTGTCTTCCTGCTGATCCACCTGGTGCCTGGCGATCCCATACAGCTGATGCTGGGCGAAGGCGCGGCCGCGACGGATGTGGCTGCGGCACGGCACGCTTATGGACTGGATGTTCCGCTTGGGCAGCAGTATGTGCATTACTGGCGCGGGATTCTGCACGGCGACATGGGACTTTCGATCAGAATGAACCAAAATGTGGGACACATCATCGCCCAGGCGTATCCGGCGACGATGGAATTGACCCTGGCGGCGCTGATTGTGGCGCTGGGATTGTCGATTCCGGCCGGGGTGCGGTCGGCGCTGCATCGTAATCGCTGGGATGATCGTGTGCTGAGTTTTGTGTCTCTGCTGGGATTGTCGTTTCCAAATTTTGCGCTGGGGCCGGTTCTGATTTTGTTGTTCGCGATTGAGCTGGGATGGCTGCCGGTGTCGGGCTCAGGCTCGTGGACGCACCTGGTATTGCCGGCGATCACGATGGGCGGAGCGCTGGCCGCGATTCTCACCCGCATGGTGCGCACCTCGATGCTGGAAGAACTGGGACAGGATTACATCCGCACCGCACGCGCCAAAGGCCTGCCGGAGCGGACTGTGGTGTATCGCCACGCATTGCGCAATGCGATGATTCCGATCCTGACCGTAGTTGGCCTCCAGTTTGGAGCGCTGCTGGCGGGCGCCATCGTTACGGAGACGATCTTTGCGTGGCCGGGCATCGGGCGGCTGACGGTGTCAGCGATCTCCAATCGCGATTATTACCTGGTGCAGGGCTGCATTCTGATGATCGGCCTGACGTATGTGCTGGTGAATTTTCTGACGGATTTGTTGTATTCCGCGTTCAATCCGCGCATACGGCAGTGACTCAGCTGTCCTCTGTTTTTCGGAAAATCCATAAGGGGACGCGACGAACCAGTGATCAGTGCACTTGATTTTTTATGGCTGTGGGTTTCCAATCATGTGCAAGGAGCATCTTCCCAGTTAGAGAGTGGAGGCCGCACATGGGTTGGAGCACGCTTCGCCGCGACACGGGCAAGAAAGGTAATGCCAAACATAGGGCGGAGGCGACTCCTCATCGCCGTGCCCAAACGAGAAATACCGCTCCCCCCTCCTCCCATCAGGACCCTGAGCAGGAAATCGATACCCATCGCTCGACGAAAGTGCGCACCGGAATCGTATCGGTGAACGGACAGGACGTGGGAGTGATGCACTGCCTGCGGCCGTAGAACCTCTTACTCGCCCGATTACTCGCCCGAAGAAATGCGGCTCTGTTCCCGGTAAGGAAGTCCGCACACCAGTCGACGTCTGCTAGCCGGGCTGCTGGTAAAGGCCGATCAGGTTTCCGCCCGGATCGCGAAACCGAGCGGTGATCTCCGGCGCGTCGGCGCCGATGGGCTGGACGAGTTCGCCGCCATTGGTGACGACGGCCCGGATGGTTTCCGCGACGCTATCGACCATGATGTAGAACAAAAGCCCAGCCGTTGTCGTCGGAAGGCGCCCGACGATCCAGGTACCGCTCACCTCGCCGACCGCGTCGTCAAAGGCGATGCTGCCGTTGCTGCGTGTCCGGACATTCCAGCCGAAGACCTTCTGATAGAACTCAGAGGAACGGGCGATATCCGTGGCAGGCATTTCGAGGTAGCAGATCTTCCCGTTTGCCATGGTAGGCGGCATTCCTCATTCCCTTCGAGCACGGCTGATTGCTATCGAGAATACGGCCGCGAGTGCCTCGGCGCTGGGCTTTTCCAAGATATCACTCGTCTGAGGAGCGTGCGGAATTTCGGTCTGCCGCCTGGTGCCGGAAGTCACTTCGGTTTATAGACGACGCAGGTCGACTGGCCGGGGACACGGATCGAGAGCAGTTGAGTCAATTCTGAAGAATGCTGTCGCACCGCGGACCAGACCGGGTCACCCTGGCAGGCAACGATGACGTCGGCATGGTGCGCAGGATCGACCAATCCCCACTCCCAATCGGGATGCTCGGCTTCCGAGATCACGTGACGCAAAGGGATGCCGGCCATTCGCAGCGCCCCTGCATGTTCGGCTTCGTACATCAGCAGCGTCGCCGAAGGAGGAAACTGCAGCAGTACTCTGGCGAGGCCTGTCTCCAGCGCCATACGATCGCGCGAATTCACCGTCGCCTCGCGCAGGGTAATGGGCGACTCGGCGTAAACCGAGACATAGCTCGCCGCAACCATTGCGATCGTTGCGCACCAGACCGCGATCTTCAGAACGGTGGTTCTTGCCTCTGTCGCCAAATGGCCTGCCAGGATTGCGAGAAAGACCGCGAAGACCGGCAGCAACTCCAGTCCATAACGGACGTTGTAATAGGAAAACGGATACCAGGCCGGGATATAGATAGGCACGCTGCCGTATGCGATCGAGAGAGCATAAAACGCGAGCGGCAGCCACAACAGCAACAGAATCCCGTGACGACGAAATCGCCATATGGCAAGCCCTGTTCCCAGCACAGACAACGTCAGGAGCAGTTGGCCCCCCCACGAAGCCCCTACATTCAGCTGGGCTGCCTTGAGGAAGTACAGCGCCGCCGTGAACACGTGGCCCTGGCCAGGATAGGGCGGCGCACCTTGGGCGGTACTTCGTAAGGCGATGGCTTTTGCCGAGTAGGGACCGGTGGCGAAGTCGAGCGCATTTCCAGAGACGGCCCAGGTGTAGATGAGCCAGTAGACCGGGACCAGGGCATTCAGCAGCAAGACCTCGAAAAATGACTTGGTCGCGGCGCGGCGAAGCCGGGACTCGCTTATGCGCGGACGCCAGGTGAGAAATCCCAACGTCAAGATAACGCCGAGAAGCGTTGCCGAGAACCAGCCGTCATAGCGAGTGAGCGCGCCTCCGGCCATGGTGATGCCGCAGTATTCAAGTGCTCGCCGTGGCTTGATTCTGGGCTCCTCGAACGATGAGTCAATGCCCGGCGGAAAGGCTCCGCGAAGGAATTCATCCAGATAGACCAGCGACCAGATGAAGAAGGCCAGAAAAATCGGCTCGTTCATCGCCGTGGTCTGCATGTAGAGGAGGTTCGGATTCAACGCATAAATTGCCGCGCCAAGATAGGCGACGCCTTGACTCGCCCGGGCACGGATCAGGCGAAAGATGCCAAGCGTGCCCAGAACGAATGCCAGCATCCCGGGGATGGCGCCGGCGACCCCGCTTTGCCAGAGCGCATTCACCCACACAAAGGGCAGCATGGCGATGTGCTGCAGCGGCAGCCACACCGTCCCCAGTTGGCCGTAGGAGGCAATCGGATGGCGATTGTCCACCACCCGCCGGGCAATGTTGAGATGGGCGACCGCGTCGCCGTAGAGCAGGATTTGCTGGTGCGCGTAGTAATAGAGCAGCGCCGAGACCGAGAGCGCGGCGAGGACCATCGTGAAGCGCGCTTCGTTGCGCTGCTCGACGTATTGGCGGGGCGGAGCAGGCTTCGCCAGTTCTACGGCCACCTCTGCGCTCCGTGAACGATATTGAGCACTAACACCCGCTCCACTGAGACGCGGTAAATCACGACGTAAGGCAAGCGAGGTGCCAGTAACTCACGCGTACCGGCGATTCGCCCTGGACGGCCACGGTTCGGCATAAGCGTGAGATCTTGAATAGCGTCGTAGATACGTCGGGTGACCCTGTTGGCAGTCTCCAGAGCCCGGTCCCGCTCGATGTATTCGGAGATGGCCTTCAAATCAGCAACAGCGTGAGTCGACCATTCGACGCGCATTCAGGATCGTTCCCGATTCCCAATCCACGCACGCACATCCTCGTTGGGAACAACCTCGCCGCGGTCCGCCGCCGCAATGCTGGCATTCACTTTGCGTTCGAGCCACTCGTTATAAGCGAGAAGGTGGTTGACCGCCTCTTCCAGAAGCTCGCTTCTGTCACGGTGAGTCCGCTGCGCCAGTTCGTTGAGCTTGGCCTCGGTTTCAGGCTGAATGTGCAATTCCATACGCAAAGTCTAACGCGGCGGCAGCCCTAAAGAAAGAACGACTCCCACTTGACCAAGGATGCCTTCAGAGCAGGCTCAGGCCAAATGCGTCAGTTCGCGGAAGATGTTGAAGCGCTCATCGATCTCTTCACGAGTGAGCAATTGCAGGCGCTCGGTTCCGAAGCGCTCGACGGCGAACGATCCCATGACGCTGCCGTAGAACATGGCATGCTTGAGAACGCGACGATTGACTTCGCCCTGCGATGCGACGTAGCCCATGAAGCCTCCGGCGAAGCTGTCGCCCGCTCCCGTAGGATCGCGAACCTCGTCGAGCGGCATAGCCGGAGCGCGGAAGGGATGATGTCCACCGGCAAATTCGCCGTCGCGGAAGAAGATGGTGGCGCCGTACTCGCCATGCTTGATGACCAGAGCGCGCGGCCCCATTTCCATCACCTTCCGGGCCGCGCGAGGCAGGCTGTTGTCCTCGGCCAGCATTTTGACTTCGCCATCGTTGATCAGCAGCACATCGACCCGCTTCAACATATTGTTCAGATTGGCGCGATGACCGCTGATCCAGTAATTCATGGTGTCGCCGCCAACGAGCTTCACATTTTGCATGGCATCGCGCACCCGGGATTGCAAAACCGGATCGATGTTGGCGAGGAAGAGAAAATCCGAGTTGTTGTATTCGGCGGGAATTGAGGGTTGGAAAGTCTCGAAGACGTTCAGCTCGGTGTTGAGCGTCTTAGCTTCGTTTAGGTTCTCGCCGTACTCGCCGGTCCAGTGGAACGTCTTTCCCTTGGCGTGTTGAATGCCGCGCGTATCGACGCCGCGCTTTGTCATTACGGCTTCGTTCTCCGGCGTGAAGTCCTCACCTACAACGGCGACGACCCGCACGTCGGTGAAGTAGCTGGCGGAAAGCGAAAAATAGGTCGCGGCGCCGCCCAGGATCTTCTGGCGCTCGCCATAAGGAGTTTTCAGGGTGTCGAATGCGACCGAGCCAACGACGAGGATGGACAAGAGCTATGTTCCCACTTTCTGTTCGGAGTCGAAGTACTTGCCTACCAGCAACCGCAGGCGTTCGAGCGTGGCTGCCGGCACAGCACTTTTCTGAGTGATGATGGCGCTCTTGAGCGCTGAGCCGCACTTGCAGTCTCGTGTCCGCGGCATGGCTGCAACCGCTTCCCGCACTACCGTGCAGGCATGTTCCGCGTTTTTCAACAGCACGGCAACGATCTGATCGACGGTGACGTGATCGTGCTCCTCGTGCCAGCAATCGTAGTCCGTGACCATCGCGACCGTGGCATAACAAAGCTCGGCTTCGCGCGCTAGCCTGGCTTCGGTCAGATTGGTCATGCCGATTACGTCGAGCCCCCAGCTGCGATAGAGGTTCGACTCAGCTTTGGTGGAGAACTGCGGGCCTTCCATGTTGAGGTACGTACCGCCCGACTTGACATTGACTCCGGCCCGACCGCAGGCATCGACCGCGACCTTCGCCAAGTCGCCGCAGATGGGATGGCCGAAGCCAACATGAACCACAAGGCCATCGCCGAAGAAGGTGTCAACCCGATGGCGGGTACGATCGATGAACTGGTCGGGGACGACGAAGTCGAGCGGATGGTGCTCTTCTTTCAGGGAGCCGACAGCGGAGAGAGAAAGGATTCGCTCCACGCCAAGCTGCTTGAAGCCATGAATGTTGGCGCGGTAGTTGATCTCCGTGGGCATATAGCGGTGCCCGCGGCCATGGCGCGAGAGGAAGGCTACTTTGCGGCCTTCAAGGGTGCCCAGCACATACGCGTCGGATGGCTTGCCGAAGGGCGTTTCCAGCGACAGTTCATGAATGTCGCCGAAGCCCGGCATCGAGTACAGGCCACTGCCCCCGATGATGCCGATCTCCGCTTGTTGCAACAGATGCTCCTGAGGTGAGGTGCGCAAGGCACCGATTATACAGTGACGATCCCACTGCTCTGATCGGAGTAGTGGGATGATTGCGAGCGCTGAACATCATCGCTCTTAACACGACTGGTTGCGCCGTCGGCTAAAGCCGACTCAGGTTAGAAATTCAGCGCTTGACGCTGGCCTGAAGGCCAGCACTACCTACTGTCCGCCGAGGATCTGGAAGAAGCGAATAATCGATTCGATCCCGCGATAGAAGTTCGGAATGTGAAACTTCTCGTTGGGAGCGTGCAGATTGTCATCCGGCAGGCCCATGCCCATCATGATGCTGGGAACGTGCAGGTCCTTGTCGAACTGGGTGACGATCGGAATTGAACCGCCGGAGCGGATATAGACCGTATCTTTCTTGAAGATCTCGTGCATCGCCTCGACCGCTGCGCGCGCGTAAGGATTATCGGTGTTGACGACGCAGGCCGGGCCTTTGCTGTGGATTTTGATGTTGGTCTTAATCCCCTTCGGCGTGAGCTTCTTCACGTAATCGCTGTACTTCTTGAAGATGTCGTCGGCGTCCTGGTTCGGCACCAGTCGCATGGAAACCTTGGCCGACGCTCGCGCCGGAATAACCGTCTTCGCTCCCGGAGCGACAAAGCCCCCGACGATGCCGTGCACCTCCAGCGTCGGCCGCGCCCAGGTGCGGTGCATCACGTTATAGCCAGGCTCTCCCGTGAGCACGTCGGAGCCGACCTCGGCCTTGCGATATTCTTCCTCGTTGAATGGTAGGCGGTCCCACGCCTTCAACTCGTCGTCGGTCGGCTTCTGCACCGCGTCGTAGAAGCCGGGGATGAGGACCTTCCCCTTCTCGTCTTTCAGTTTGCTGATGATCTCGATCAGCCCGAAGATGGCGTTGGGCGCCGCGCCACCGTAGACGCCGGAGTGCAGATCGGTCATTGGGCCCTGGGCTTCCAGCTCCGTGTAAACCAGCCCGCGCAGGCCGACGCACAAGGTTGGAAGGTCCGGCGCAAACAGCTCAGTGTCGGTGACGAGCGCGAAGTCGCACTTCAGTTTTCCGGTGCTGGCGTTCTTCTTGACGAACTCTTCGATGCTCTCGCCGCCAACTTCTTCTTCGCCCTCGAAGATCACGCGGACGTTGATGGGCAGCTTGCCTCCGCCGGTCTTGAACAGCGACTCATAGGCCTTCATCTGCATCCAGAGCTGACCCTTGTCGTCCACCGCGCCGCGAGCATAGATGTTGTTGTTGCGTTCGGCAGGCTCGCTCCAGCCTTCCTTCACCGCTTGCGGATTGTCGCTCTTGAAGGTGAAGGCGTCCTTGTCGATGAAGGGAGGCGATTTCCATTCGTCCAGCGGTTCGGCGGGCTGCACATCGTAATGGGCATAGCACAGCGCGGTGGGCTTGCCGTCGGCGTGGAGCCAGTCGGCATAAACCAGCGGGTGGCCCTGGGTGGGAATGATCTCGACATTCTCAAAGCCGATACGTTTCAGGTCGGCGGCAACGACTTCGGCAGCCTTGCGAACATCGTCCTTGCGATCAGGATCGGTCGAGACGCTGGGAATGCGCAGCAGGTCTTTCAGCTCTTCAAGAAAGCGTTGCTGATTCTCGCGGGCATAAGAAATGGCGGGGGAAACGGTTGCGGTGGACATGTGGAACTCCTTCCTGAGTAAGACGATGCCAATAGGCAAACCTTGAAGTATATCGCACGAAGAGGGAAGCGGCCTGCGACGTTAGCTCCAGCTCGGCTGTAGCGGGGAGCTCCAAGTCCACGCTCAACTCAAATTGCCTACCGCCCTTAATCCCGCGCGATTGTGTCTCGAGCAAGAGTGGCCGTCCCAATGTGAATCCAGCATGAATTTTGCCTGTGCCCGGAAGCCGATACGGCTGCGTCAAGCGCTGTTATGATAGCCTCGCTGCCAGCCTAATCATGTCAGGAGATTACCCGCTTGCCCACGACAGC
>Ga0265340_10002427_pt1 | contig 10597 bp, 10 predicted proteins | sample 4CB225metaG_FD_202082 | JGI IMG/M metagenome (GOLD analysis project Ga0265340, IMG submission 202082) | Rhizosphere microbial communities from Carex aquatilis grown in University of Washington, Seatle, WA, United States - 4-CB2-25 metaG | ecosystem: Host-associated > Plants > Roots >...
TGCATCTACCACTGGAGGTACGGAAAGTACAAGCGATACGTCCAGCGTCGACGGCGGGGCAAGTACGGGCGGCGAGACCAGCACAGGGGGAGCGACCAGCACAGGGGGGACCCAAACTGGCACGTCGACGGGGAACGGCAACAGTGCAAGTGCATGTTCCGAAACGTTCACCGCGTGTGGCGGGGATCCGACCGGAACATGGGACATTATTAGTGTCTGCATGCAGGGCGATCTAGCAGCAGCGGCCAACGCCAGCTACGCCGCCGACTCCGCAGCATGCTCAAGCCTGTGCACACGAGCCACCCTCGCCGCTCATGGCTCAGTCGCGTACAGCGCCGGCAGTGTTCAACCCAATGCCGTGCTAAGTCTATCTGAAACGCTTGAGATGACAGCGGGCTGTTACGTAGCGCTATTTGGCAGCGCATGGAATTCGGCCTCATGTGCTGCCGTCGCGCAGACGCTCGAAGAACAGAGCGGAACGACCGCTACCTGTTTAGCTGGGAATTCAGTTTGCGACTGCGAATACATGGATACCACGCCAGCTAATGCTGATACCTACACCGTCAGTGGCACTACACTGGTGGCAAGTGATGGATCTACTACTGAATTTTGCGTTCAAGGGTCGACAATGACCCAACGTGACTCATTTGGAAACAACGCGTACGCGGTGACGCAATACAGCAAACGCTGAGGTGTTGCGTGAAGTGCGGCTCATGACGACCAAACGGGATCGTTGCCTGTGGCAGGGCGAGCATGCGCAATAATCATGAACATTACGTAACGCGTGCCGCGCCAAGCCAGCGGTGCTTAGCACAAAACGTCATTGACATGACACCCGCCGCCATTGATCCAGCGACCAGCGCTTGGCGCTGCGTCGTATGTCTGACCATTTGTCAACCACAGCGCGTTATCCGCGGGCATTCATTTGTGCCTGATTTCGCGCCTATACGGAAAGCAAGCTTCGCACTATTCGAGTCAGCCGAATTGCGCAAGTCTCTTTGGCACAATGGTTGCCGATATTACGGCATACTCTCTTACAAATGAGGAAACCATCATGAGTATAAACAGCGTAAGTTCAGCTAATCTTGACGCACTCCAGCAGGCGATTCAGAACCAAACCAGTCAGAGTACGTCAAATACCAGCCAATCCGCAGATGCTCTGGCTCAACTCACAGCTTTTCAAAACCAGCTGCAGCAAACCCAATCGCAGCAGTCGGGTGGACAAGCTACCGGTCATCACGGACACCACGGCGGGCATCACGGTCAGACTCCATCGATCGGCAGTTTGGATTCAACGTCTAACTCAACATCTGGCACGTCATCCACATCGCAGTCGTCCGTATTGTCGATGATGAATGCTATTCCTGACACTCGAGCCAAAGTGGGCGGGTGAGTTTTCGGAGCTGCTTTAACTCAGAATTCGGGCGAGGAAGTCTGGGTGAAAATTTAGACCCAGAAAGCCCGAGAGGCCGAGGGCGCAACCAAGGGCGGCCAGTCCAATACCGAGACCAAGCAACCAACGCTTCTGCGTGAGCGCGGTCACCCCAAAGAGCGCTATTGATATCGACAGACAAGCTTCGGCCGCGTCGAATTGGTCATCACGAAAGTTCAGGCGATCATATTCCTTTGTCGCCGCTTCGGCATCCTTCCTTATTTGCGCTTTTTCGGCCTCGTAATGCGTGCTCTTGTGCTGGTAGTCTTTGATTTTTGCGTCGAAGAGCGCGCGGCTATCAGGCGACGCGTTGCGCCAGAGCTCACGTTCGAATTCAAGCTGGTCCACCATTTGCTCGGCGAGATTCTGTTTGGTGCCTTTGGCTTGAAAATATGACCATTGGTCGATGGAACGGGCTTGTGCCTGTTCCATCCCCTGCACGATGTTCCCATCTTTGACGTTGCAGACGGCCATGAAAGTCGCACTGATTGCTACCAGTACGGCCACTATCGCATTCAGGCGCGAACTATGGCCGCGTTCTACGGCTTCTTGAATGGTTTCCTCTAACTCAGACATGGTCGGGGTCCTGGTAGCGGAGATGGTAGCAGCAATCGCTGACGGTGCTTCGAGAGGGCCCATATTTGCGAGACTGGGCCGCGGGACTTGCATAGAGAACAACTGAACATATGCTAACGGCCATGCGCTGGTTGTTGCTTGCCTTGTGTGTAACGGCTTGTGGGGGAAAGGCTGATGGCTCAACCTTGGCCATGACTGGCGGCAATCTCACCGCCTTGGCGACGCTACAAATTCTACAATATCTCGGTTCTCGTCCGTTGCACCGTAGGGTGTCGGGTCGCGGTCTGCATTCTGGTCCACTAGTTTGCGAAATGCGCACCTTGGCCTTGGGTTTCGTCGGCTGAACCGCGCGAGCGCCACAGACGAGCGCCTTTTTCACGCTCATGAGTGAGCCGGGACGGTTATGGGACCCGTTTTGGATGCGCTGGAGGACATTAGAGCCGTTTGGGGCCACGTTTTTCGCCCCTTAGTCGCCCGAAAGCGGTTAGTCGCTTTGCTTTTCACGGTAGTCGACTGCACCTAGGGCAGCGAGAGACCCGCATTTCGCCTTTTGGTCGCCCGGAAGTGATTGGGGGCCTTGCTTTCACGGTAGTCGACTGCACCTAGGGCAGCGAGAGACCCGCATTTCGCCTTTTGGTCGCCCGGAAGCGATTAGGGGGCCTTGCTTTTCACGGTTGTCGACGGCGATCGTAGACTAGCCTAGGCAACCTCATGCGCCTGACACCCGAGTCTGAGCTCTGTAAGCGAATCGCCCGACTTCAAGCAGCGATGGGTAAGCTTGGCTTCGATGCTGTGCTGCTGGCACAGAGTGCGGATCTGTTCTACTTCACGGGCACCATCCAGAGTGGTGTGCTCTACGTACCCGCTGCTGGCGATCCCATCTACTTCGTAAGAAAAGATGCCAGTCGGGCGCGCGCGGAATCGGCGCTTGCACATGTGGTACCCATGGGCTCGCTGCGCGAGTTGCCGGGCGTGCTGCATTCAATGGGGTATGCGGCACCGAGTCGGTTGGGCTTCGAGTACGACGTGTTGCCGGTTGCGGTCTTTGACCGGTATCGCAAGGTCTTTGCAACGGCTGAGAGCCTGGACGCAAGCTCGCTGGTTCGTCGCGTGAGGATGATCAAGTCAACCTACGAGATTGACCTAATGCGCAAAGCGGCGCAGCAGGCAGACTCGGTTTACCGGCACGCACGGGAGATCCTGCGCTCTGGCAAGACCGATATCGAACTGGCGGCAGAGCTCGAGCACCATGTCCGGTTGCAGGGGCACCCGGGCATCGTTCGCATGCGCAGCTTCAACGGTGAGATGCTCTTTGCCCACGTGTTTTCAGGGGCGGATGCTGCATGCCCCGCCTACTTGGATACTCCGCTTGGTGGTGTTGGTCCGCATCCAAGTTTTGGGCAAGGGGCAAGCTGGCAGCGGATCCAAGCGCACCAACCCGTTGTCATCGATATGGGCAGTTTCGTAGACGGGTACCTGGTTGATCAAACGCGCATCTTATCAATCGGCGAGTTGCCGGCTCATCTGCTGACTGCGTACCATGACATGTTGCGCGTGCAGACACTGATGCAGCGCATTGTCGTGCCGGGGGTCACCTGGGCGGAAGTCTACGCGCGCTGCCACGCACTGGCAGTCGAACTCGGCTACGCCGATAACTTCATGGGTGCCAAAGGCGCGCAGGCCAGCTTCATTGGGCATGGTTTGGGGATAGAGATTGACGAGCTGCCGATTATCGCTCCTGGATTTACTGAAGACGTTTTCGAACCAGAAATGACGTTTGCGTTTGAGCCGAAAGCCGTGTTTGCCGGCGAAGGTGTGGTCGGGATTGAGAACACCTATGTCTTGCACTCCAATGGACTCGAACAGCTCACTTTTTCTGACGAGGCCCTAGGCGTCGTGATGCCAACCTAATTTCCTCGACGGGCCAGAACGAGTTTTCTGAGATGTGATGAATGGACAAGCGAGGGGCAGTACGCAGCGCACGGCGTTGTACACTGCGTATCTTTGCACTGTGGTTGGCTCGATTGCCTTGTGTCGCTTTAGATCTCGACGCCAACCATCAGGAGAAATCGGCTGCCAGACATGGTGTCTGTCCCCTTGAAATCGGCGGCCCCGGTGCCCTCCTCGGTACCGATACCGAAATTGAAGTACTCGTAGAACGCATCGGCGCGGAGGCGAACGTCTGGGGCTACCGCGAACAGCGTGCCAAAACCCAGTCCAAGATTGTAGCCAACATGTGGGTTGTCATAATTGCTACAACTGATCGTTGCTCCGTCACTTGCGTATGTAGCCTGATCAGCCGCGCAACTCGCTTTGGCCCCGTCAATGGCGGTCTTGGCAGGTCCTGAAGCATTGAACACCGTTGCTCCCAATTGCAAACGCGGTACGAGCCAAACGGTGGGGCTGACTCTTGGGATGAGTTCAGCCACGAAGTTTATCTCGGTCAAAGAACCCAATTCTATTTTTGGCTGATTCGCAAGGCTCACGTCAGTGGTAAACGTGTGCAGAAAACCTGGGCCAATACGGACGAGGTTACCGACCTTGAACATGAAGTCAGCGCCAATCGCAAACGCTGTCTTTACGTCAAAGTCGTAATCCGATGCTGTCGTAGTGTAGCAGGAAGAGCCTTCACACTTGCCTTCTTCCGTCATGGTACCCGACACTTGCAGACCCAGTCTTGGTACGAAACTGAATGTCTGGATTTCGAATTGCCTCTTTTCAATCGAGGGTGGTTCAGGTGCCAAATCGGCCATGTTCGGTGGGTTCGGGTTGTCTGCAATACTAGTCGTATTGGTTACGCCGGCCTGTGATTGCGAACCCTGTGCCTGTCCCATGACGGGGCCGGGTGCTGGCGCGACTGCTGGAGCGGCTCCGGTTGGAGCGCACTGCCCATTGGCTGTGCAAACTTCGTCGGCTGTACAAGGCGGACTGCAAGCACTTACGCATTGCCCATGCGCGCAAATGTAACTGGTGTGGCACGACGGAATGCATTCATCAGCAGGCGCTGGAGCTGAGGCACTGGGCGCAACCGGCACAGCAGTCGCAGGGGTGGCGTTCATTGCCGGGGCACGCGTCTGAGCGAAAGCGGTTAGACTTAGCAGCAGGAAGGTAGTGACGAGCGTGGTTGAGTGGCTGAGTAGCGATCCGGTGCGCAACATTTACCAGTATCCTTTCTCGGTCCTCTGTCAGTGACTCACAGGTCTGACGGTTCACATTGGGGGCAAATCCCCCATTTTACCGATAGTCGAAAGGACTGAGATTGTCTTTAACCTCTTCGCGAAGTACTTATTGAAGCGAGCGCCACGCGGGGGGTATTGTTTGCCCCGCGGGCCGTCAGTGAAGCGGAATAAGTTTCGTGACCCATGGGCAAGCAGGGATGGTCCACTGCGACGGCTGTTTGGAGCCTAAGTCTCGCCCCGGACACACCGAGATCAACACCACCCAGAGTCACTTTTGAGCAGCGCCCGCCGCTCGCGCTGGCAACCCCATTTCCAACTCTCAGTTGCGTCGATCAATCGTTGCCGAGCGACGAAAAACTGAACGATTTCGGGTGGGCGCAGCAGGATTTGAACCTGCGACTTCGTCCGTGTGAAGAACGCACTCTACCACTGAGTTATGCGCCCGAGTCGTACTTGATCCGGCCGCACCGCGCATGCGGTGCGAGGCCCGCTCATAGCGCGGGCTAGGGTTTTCGGCAATTGCCTTTTGTGACAGACGCCGCCATTCTCTGAATTGGCTGCCGGGAGTTGGCTGCGCGTGCGCTTGCGGGCAGGTCCGAGGTCATGTACCGGCATCTGCGCTGTCCGCGCCGACCAGCGGAGCGGCGAGCCAAGTGCGGTGCAGTTCCTGCCAGAATGTTTGCACGACGGGCTGATCCAGCGCGGAGAGCCCGGATACCTTCTGATGGGCTTGCTGCCGCAGCACCCGAAGGCGCGTGGCTCGTTGGCTCGAGGGGACTTGATCGAGCTTGGTGGCAACGAGTGCCACGCCAACCGCAGGCCGATTGTCATTGTGAGAGGTCTTGAGCAGCTCGACGAGTTCGAGATCATCAGACTGAAGATCGCGCCGCGCGTCTACGAGCAAAACTACTGCGCGCAGAGTCGGGCGAGTGAGGAGGTAGTCTTCGATCAGGCTCGCCCAGCCTTTGCGCTCTGCCTTTGACCGTTGGGCAAAGCCGTAGCCAGGCAGGTCAACGAGCATCAGGTGCGACTTGTCAGCGGTGACCGCGTGAAAGAAACTCACTGTGCGTGTGCAACCCGGGGTGCTGCTGGTTCGAACCAATTTGCGGCGGCCCATGATGGCATTCATGAGCGTGCTCTTGCCCACGTTCGAGCGGCCGGCGAACGCCACCTCAGGATATTGTGGGGGCAGAAGTTGGACGTGAGTGGCAGCCGCTGCTGCGAATTCGGCATCAATGATGCGAGACTGCGATAGGTCCGGTGGAGACATTAGGGATTGAGAGGGCAGTCTGATGCCCGATTGGGGCGGGTCAAGCCTGGTCACGACAATCGTCAGAGAGTGCCGTCGTGAAGCGTAGAATCAACCAATAGATTCCAACAAAGGGTGAGCGCGAAAACCGAGTGCGTCGTAACAGCTAGGTTGGGCCCTTCTGCGAGACGCACCGCGGCAGTTGCACGAATCCACGGGCCGCTCGTGTAGGCGAACAAAGGTACGCCGAAGCCCGTGATCAATTCGGTTCCTCGCTCAAGCCGCGCGGCGTTTCGATCGTAGTCCCAGAATACTCCAAGCCCAAGCACGAACGAGTCAAGGGTAAGGTCCAATAAGGCAGGGCCGGTTTCTAAAGCTTCGGACCAACGTGTCAAGAATAGTGGTCGCACTTCGAAATTGAACGAAGTAACGCTGCGGTTATGCTCGACGGCATCGAAGAGCAACTTCGAGTTTGCGTGGCGCAGCCGCAGACCCAGTGTCGAGACGTATGACGCGCCAATGTCGATCTGCGGTAGTAGATTGCCCCGCGAGTATTCGAAGCCGAGGCCTGGTTCAATGCCAATGTCACCATTGAAGCGACCGTAAACCCCGTCGGCGTCAGCCGGCTCCGCTGCGAGCGAAGTCGAAAACAATAGCGATGCGCTGGCAATCGCAGCCAAAATGGATCGCGAGCGACCCAAACCACCAGTGTCGTTTTGACCCATCAGATAGACGCTCCTAGCATTGGAAGGACGTCGAGAGCGGCCACGACTTTGGTCCGGATTTCAGGCGGGAAAATCAAGCGTATGCGCTCAACGGATTCCCCGCTCAAGCGTCGCAAGAGCACGGAAACTTCATTGGGCGCTCGCTCGCGACCATTGGGAAACAACACTACGATGGCAGCGTCGTTGTCGTTAAAAGGGGTGTCTTCCGCAATATCGAGACCCACATGAAAATCGGGATCGAACCCTGCAGTGCGAGCGATGTCGCGAACCATGGCATGCGCTTCATTGCGCCACTCGGGTTGCACCTGTTGTCCGTAGAGCTCATACGTCTTATGCAAGCGACGCGTGAAAAGTCGATTGGACAGGTCGGCGAGCGTCGCATCGCTGGAGTTGCACCAGGCACGCAGACTCTCCCAAAGCACCATGTCGTCTAACGACTGATAGGCCTCCGCGACGGTGTCGGCGCGACGCGCCAAGTCCTCGATTGCCTGTGGAAGCGCGGGGAGCTGGCTGCCCTGAAGAATGAGCAGGCGAACCCGATCAAGCACTCGTGTCAACATCCACTCGCTCGCACGGCTCGCCTTGTGGAAGTACACCTGCTGAAACATGAAGAGTCGCGCGAGTACGAACGACTCAATGGCGGGCAAGCCCTTGGGGCCGTCAATCGCAAGGGGTGGGGCCACCATAGGGTCCCGTGCAACCCCAAGACGAAAGCTTCGCAGCAGCCAGTCCAGGTCGAATCGACCATAGCCGACACCCGTAAAATGCGCGTCTCGCAGCAGATAGTCGCAACGATCAACGTCGAAGGTACCGCTGACTGCGTGCGCCAGATAGGGGAACGGATGCTTGCCGTGAACGAGATCGACCACGCGCGCAGGTAATTCACGATCATAATCTGCAAGGACTCGATTCACTTCGGAATCCGGATCGAGCAGCAATCGCGCCGTCCAGGTTTCGTGGCTGGGTGCGTCGGGCAGCGCCGACTCGAAGAGGTGAGAGAAGGGACCATGCCCAAGATCATGGAGCAGAGCAGCGGCCAACGCCTCGCGCGCGCGGTCTTCGTCAAGCCGCTGCGCAACGGGCAGTTCATCATGCAGATCGCGCAGGCGCCTAACGAAACGCGTCATTACGTGCGCGGCTCCGAGCGAATGGGAGAATCGCGTATGATCTGCGCCAGGATAGGCGAGCGACGTAAAGCCAAGCTGACGAATTCGACGCAGCCTTTGAACTTGCGGTGTCGCCAGTAATCGCTCGATGATGTGTTCTTCCTTCGATTCGAAGGACACAAGACCGTGGACAGGATCACGAAGAATCATTTGAGTTCCGTGCCCCTCGGCTCACATGTTTTTTAGATTTCGACAAGCACTTGTTGCGTTGGGTGCTTGGCCGAATTCCTCTCCCTGGTAGACTGTCCATTTCAATACCCTGCCACTGCGGCGAGCACAGGCTGTTCGGTCGGTGACAGTTCGAGCCTGTCCCCGGCACATTCGGTCGCGCATTTAGTCGGGCAACTTGCATTTCCGCCGGGTTTGCCCTGGACAGGTGGAGGATTTGGGGCTTTTCTCGCAGCATTGGTCTCTGTCCCTTCTTGGCTGATGCAATGACGGCTTCTGTTCCCCCAACAGCATATCGGCAGGGCTCACGTAGCCCCGCAATACGATTGGAAGAGGTGCTGCGCCAGCTGCCCGAGCGCGAGCTGACTTCACTGATCCAGCGTTCTCGCATTCGGGTGGATGAGTCAAAGCGTATCGACGTTCCCTCCCAAGTTGCTCGTGCGCTACTGATGCAGCCCGAAACACGGGACCCCACGCAGTTGCCCGGTCCCACTCGAGAGCTCGTGTACCGCATTGCAGAGGCGCATGGGGTGTTGTTCGTCAACGAACTTCCAGCAGGACTCGAGACCCTGGTGGCGAGAGGCCTCTGTTATGTTCGCCGACACGAACATGATGTTCTCGAGTTGTTATTGCCGATTGCGTTCATGGTGCAGATGCGTACCTGGTCGGGCGAAGATCCACGCGGTGTCAGGGCTCTGTTGTCGCAGCTCACGGCGGACGTAGCGCAAAGTATCGCTTCGCAGTATCTTGGTCGTTCCGCGACCCCACCGCTGGCGCTGGCGATGGAGCCTGCCTGGGAGGTGCTGACCAATCCGCATGAATTGGCGCTTCAGATCGAGCAGTTGGCACCACTCGAACGAAAATTGCTGCGCTCGATCGAAGAGGTTGGGGGCGAAGTCGATACCGAAGAGCTACTCGAGCTCGAGCGTGAGCCGTTGCGATTGCGTGGTGCTACCGGGGCAACGCCTTCACGACGCGGTGTTGGTTTTGCTTTGGAGCGTCGAGGTTTTCTTATTCCGGTTCATCCCAATCGTCACGTCATTCCCAGTGAAGTTGCGGCGGTGGTAGGTGCAGATCGTCGTGCGGAACGCGAAGCACAGCGTCAGGCAATTCGTGCCTTCGTCCTGGGCGATGATCATGCACCGCGCCGCGCACGTTTTGCCGTGGACCCGGTTCCTCTCGCATTGGCCATGGCGCTTTCGGTACGCGATCCGAATGTGGACGTGCGAGAAGGTGTGGGGACGCCACGATCGTTGATCGCGCGGCTGGCGACTCGATTGGGGCGGGATGCCGAGGCGGTTGCATTCATTGCCGCATTGAGCCGAGCTATTGGACTCTGGGATCCATCGGCTGTTGGAGTTTCAGCGCCGCCCGGAAGTTTTACTGTGCATGAGCTCGGGCGTAGCTTTTTCGACGCGTGGCGTCGCGGGGGTGCATGGGACGAGGCCCGGGCCGACGGTGAAGTTCTGCGGGTGTCATCGGAAGCCAGGGATGCAAGCGCAACCGGCGTCTTGCGTGAGATGGTGCTCGAGGCTCTGAGTGAACTTGCCGATGGCAACTGGGTTCCCTGGGATGCGGTACTCCAGTATCTGAGGGCTGACAGTCGTACTCCCGGCTTGGAACGGCTCCTGGAACGTTGGGCGGCACGCACGCAATCCGAGGGCCAGGCGGCTGAGCAGATTGCGGAGCGCATCGCTTTCGAGAGTTTGCATGTTCTTGGCGTGGTCGACATCGGCGACCCTGATGAGGCCGCTCCAGTGAGCGGACCATTGCTGCGGATCACGCCCAAGGGCAGGGTATATCTGCGCGGTCTTTCCGTTAACGCACAAAATGAAATCAGCCGATTCATCGATGGTCAAACGCTTCGGATTGGACCCGAAGTTCGCGTAGGTCATGTGGTGGGACTTGCGCCGTTCGTGGAACTGGGTGCAATTGCCGGTTGTTTCGATGTGCTGGTTACTCCACATGCCATCGCCCATGCGCTCAGCGCTGGTATTGACTCTGATGTTTTGCGCTTGCGGCTTGAAGCGATCGCGGCTCTGCCGGATCCCATTGCTCGCGTGCTGCAGCAGGCTAGTGCCGTCATCGGGCGGGCCGAATTC
>Ga0265340_10002429_pt1 | contig 10596 bp, 11 predicted proteins | sample 4CB225metaG_FD_202082 | JGI IMG/M metagenome (GOLD analysis project Ga0265340, IMG submission 202082) | Rhizosphere microbial communities from Carex aquatilis grown in University of Washington, Seatle, WA, United States - 4-CB2-25 metaG | ecosystem: Host-associated > Plants > Roots >...
ACCGTCGCAGCACCGCTCCGATCCGGGTGACCCGGGGATCGTTGTGCATCTTGAACAGCAGCCCGTTGCCCTCGTTCTGGGCCATCAGGGCGGCGCGCTGGGCGTCGGCGTCGACCACCATCGAGCGGAATTTGATCATGCTGAACTCGCGGCCGTCGACTCCGACCCGGACCTGCCGGAAGAACGCCGACCCGGTGCTGGTCATCCGGATGGCCACGGCGATGGCGATCATGAACGGCGACACCGCGAGCAGCATCATGCCGCCCATCAGCCGGTCGAAGATGCTCTTGCCGAGCATCCGTCCACCCCGGGTCGAGGGCCGCTCTAGGTGCAGTAGCGACAGTCCGGCGACTGGCCGGATCGACACCCGTGGGCCTGCTACTTCGATGATTCCGGGCGAGACGATCAACTCGATGTTGCGTTCTTCCAACGCCCAGGACAGCCGTCGCAGCACTTTGCCGGACAGATCCGGGTGCGAGACGACGGCGACGACATGGGCGCCGGTCTCCTCGACCGCCTGCAGTACCCGGCTCGGGTCGCCGACCACTGGAATGTCGCCGATGTGTGACACCTCGATCCCGGCGAACGGGACGCAGGCCCCGACGGGCACCATGCCGTGCTGAGGTTCGTGGTCGAGCTTCTCGATCACTGACATAACCGCATCCGCGCGACCAACGACCAGCACCCGCTGCAGTGCCAGGCCCCGGGCACGCAGACGGTAGATCCAGCCGCGCATCTGCTGGCGTGCCAGCAGGGTGAGCGCGGTCGTGGCTATCACGGCGATGAGGACGTAATCACGGTCGAGTCCTCCGTGCAGGGCGAACGAGAGTGACGCGAGCGAGGCGAATAGCACCAATCCAGCGTCGGCGACCTTGCGGTACTCCTCCGGGCCGGTGCTCAGGAATCGCCGTTCATACCCGCGCTGGGCACTGATTATGGCCAGCCAGCCGAGCGGGATCAACCCGGTGAGAAGCAGGTAGCCCAGATGTGGTGCGGTGCTGAACCGGACGGTGTAGGCGATCAAAGAGGCGGCCAGGGCACTAGCGGCGTCTCCAATCAGGGCCAGGCGTTGATATCGCCGCATAAGTACGTCGGGCTGACTGCCGGAGCCCTGATGACGGAGCCGGTCCTGAGATTCCCTATTATCGTCTTCAACGAATGAATTTTTTGCCCCTGGAATATACAGGTTAGGATCGTCTGCAGGGGGGTCCTCTGTTGTTTCCGTGATAGTGAGCTCAGGTAGTGCACTCGATGCGGGCATGGCCGGAGCACCGATTTGTGAATGTGCGAACGAGCGAATCTTCGCCTCGTTTCGACTGCGTCGAAGAGCTGCAAGCCCATCTTCCAGAAGCCGCTGCGATCGTGCGATCTCCTCCGGGCCTTCACCTGGAGGAGTCAGCATGCCTCGGAGAACAGCGTCATCCGGATGTTCGTTGTCACTCTGGTGCATCACTTGCCCTCCTCTTTGGGTGTCCAGGGGTTTGCGAGGATCTGCCGTAGGCGTTGACGGCCGTCGGAGAGAGTTCTCTGTACGTGACCTGGAGCAACTCCCAGGACGGCCGCAATTTCCCTCGTCTTCATCGATTCCCAGTAGTACAGCATGACCACCTCTCTCTGACGCAAAGGCAGGCGTTGAAGGGCATGATGCACATCCATGAGATCTTCAGGGGTAAGCACCGGTTCGAAGTCAAGCTCAGCTAATATTCGATCGGCCTCTGCCGCCACGATCACTGTTTGTTTCTGACGATCAGCAAAATATTTGCTACGAAGTTTTCTGGCTACACCATAGGTATATGCAATCGGATTTTCGCTTTGAATTTCTGACCATTTGACCCGGGTTGCCATGAATGCTTCGTTTGCTAATGCAGCTGCTTCCTGCTCGGGTATTCCAGTGTCGCGTAGAAAGGCGCGGACCCGGGTTCCGTGCTCGGCGTGCAGGGCTCGAAGTTGTTCGTCATAAAATTCTTCATCGTCATCATCCATGGGGGGTATCCGACCTCCCCACGGGCGATTGGGGTGGGATCACGATGATGCGCTGGCCCCCCGTCAGGTCACGCTCGATCACCATCCCTCCGGGAGGTAGGTGGTTGTAGGCGTCCGTCTTGGCTGTGTTGGCCACATGAGACAGCTTCACCGCTGTCCGGCCGGAAATCCACGTCTCCAGCACGCTGCACAGCGTGGATCCGCTCGGTCGACGCAGGGACCGTGCGATCAACCCCACGCCGCCCACGCCGCTTGAGCCCATGAAGGCCATGCCGGTCCAGCCGACGTCCGTGAGCACCGCTTCCGCACCTCCTCTGTTGTCTGGCTGATCCGATATCCCGTCCTTCACCAGGTATGTGTGGTGTGCGGTCGATTTGATTGGGTGCCGACCTTGCAGATCAAGGACATCCAGGGAAAGAACGGAGACTCCGAGTCGCTGAGGATGAATCTTTGCCGGTAGATGGCGTGGTCCTGCCCCATTGGGGGGTGTCTCAGGTGTTGCCGATGACGATGGTGCCGCCGGCGGTTTCGATGATGTCGCTGGTGATGACCGCCATATTGTTGATCTTCATGATGCGAAACGATTGGGCGCGCACAGGTGGTGGAACGCGTGTTGCCTCCTGATCTGAGGAGTCTTCCCGCAGATCAGGAGGCAACGAGACGTCGGTCGCGACGGTATCCGTAGGTGCTCAGGGCTGCAGCGGGGCCGGTGCGTGCCGGCGGCGTGATACCCGCACCCGGTAGATCACGACCGCACCCCCGCCCGCGATCAGGGTGAGCCCGACCAGGGTCAGCGGGTCAGTTAGATGCCCGCGGGTCCGCTCGACCCGGGCCACCGGGCCCCCACCCCCGACCGGGGCGTCGATCCCCTCGTCGGCGGCGTTACCAGCGGCGATGCGGGCGGCGACGACCTTCTGCAACGCGGAGATCGGGGCGGCATCGGGAAGTTCGACCTTCGCTGAGTCGTTCAGCGCCCGGACCGTGGTCCCGCTGAGGGCGAACATCTCTCCGGTTCGTTCTTCCAGGATGAACAGTTCGCCGTCCTTGATCCCGCCCAGCGCTTTTGCCTGGTCAACATCAGTATCGAAGTGCCCGACCTCGACTGCTCCCGCCGCTGTCTTGTCTACCATCATGGTTCCCAGCGGCTGAGCGTCGCGTTCGATGCTGGAGATCCATTCCCCGGTAGGTGTGACCGGGTCATCGGTGGTCTTGCCGGCGGAGAAGTCGGCGGAGAAGTCGAACACCTCATGGATCGAGGCGGCCTGGATATCACCGGAGAAGTCCGGGACGTCGGAGGACTCCTCATCGCCCTGATCTTGAACGATCTTGGTCCGAGCCGAGCCCGGGGACGCCGACTCGGTGGGTGCGGCTGCTGCGGCGCTGTAGTTGGCGGCCGCCTTCTGCACATCCGCCAGAGCGGGGCCGTTGAACATCTTCTGGATGTCCGGGGGCATCGGGGACAGGGTCGGGTCGGCCGCTGCTGGTCCTGCCGTCGCGAGGACGGTCAGGGCACCCATCGAGACCGTGGCCAGGGTAAGGGCTCCTGCGCGTTTCATGATCGCCTTTCCGGTCAGGAGGAGATGTCGTAGCGGGTGTGGGTCCAGGTGTGGTTGGCGAACTGGAGGATGTGGTCATAGGTGTCAGATTGAAACGCGCTCTTCTCCGGGTTGACGAACGAGACCGTTGAGGTGGAGGTGTCGTAGCCGCGCAGGACCAGCATGTGACCGCCGCCGGTGGACCAGGCCCAGCGGATCATGACGAGGCGACCGGCGTCGAGTTCTCCCTGCAAGTAGGAGTAGGAGATGGTGAAAGCACCGAACGTGCCGACGTTCCCGACTCCGCCCTTGGCGAGGGCCTGGGACACGTTCTTTCCGAAGCTGCCAGTGACGTTGGCGCAGGAACTGGTGTCCTTGCCCCATTCGACGAGCTTGCACTGGCTGGCAGCGGTACCAGTGATGTGGTGGATGATGGTGCGCGAGGCTGCGGCCCAGCACCAGTTGCTTTTTTCCTGCACGTAGATTCCTGCGGACACGGTGTGCGATTTAGCTTGTGCCGCAGTGATACCTGTTCCGGTCAGGATGGCCGCGACGGCCAATAGAGGTATCAGTCGATGCCAAATCCTCATACGGGGAGTCCCATACGCCAGAGGGGAGACGTTCGCCTGCCCCCCTTGCACGATCAGGGCCTGTGCTCGTCAGACACACCGATCGACGATGGTCCGCAAATGATCTTGGCCTAGACAGGACGATTTGGAAAGATCATGACAAAGTCTCGTATGTCACAGAGATTTCACAACACCCTCATTCCTCCGACCGCGGGGGGACGACCCCCTCCTAGTCGACGGCTCGCACGCCGGCGAACAGGAACCTGTTCCGGTGGCGATCGATCGTGTGATGCCCATCGATAGATGTCACCGGCGATGATCCGTGACCTGAGGATTTCTGGCTTGGGGAGGGGGACACCCATCCATTTGGCAGGCCTGCCTGGCGGGTGGCTCCCGATCGCAGTGCTGCGACCGGCCCACAACCCGATCCAGAGCACCTGTGGCGCCTGGGAGTGGTGCGCCAGGCCGCCCCGTACAGAGCTGAGCAGGCGTTGGCGCTGCCGTCGGTGGCCAGCCGGGTGACTTCCAGGGTCCAGCCGTCGTCCAGGTGCCGGGCCACGGGCCGCCCGACGATCGCCACTCGGGGTCCCATACTGCGGTGATGCGCAGCAGCAAGCCACCAGAACGGTAGGAGCGGGTCAGGCAAGAATCGCGACATCGGCCGCAAAAGTTGATCTAGCCGTTTCGACCCGGAGGGTGTGCGCCTCCTGGATGCCGTCGCCGCCCCCACCCGCACAGCCGCGTCCAAATCGCTCCGGGGACAGCAGACACCGGACATCCAGATGGGGTGCGCGAGTCCGCACCGCGAGGCTGAGAAACTGCGGGTTGGGGTCCTCCGGCATGCGCCGTTCGGATGAGTGAGGACACGGTCGGCCACGACGACTGCGAACCTGGGTCGTGGCCGCTGCTTTCATGTTCCTTCTCATGGTCTTTGGCATCGCTGGATACGTCCCGGCGGTCCTCCTGCTGGGCAGAATCGTTCCGCGGTCGCAGCCCCAGCGATAGGTTCCTGCGGCCAGGTGCTGCTGGTAGCGCCGGATCGTTGCTGGGCGCGTGAAGGCCGTATCCGGTGGGTTTGGGTGCGGTCCGCCGTCATGACGACAACATCAGTCACCGCCTCGAGTAATCGCCAGGGTGATGACGGCATCCGCCTCATCCAGCGCGACGGTCAATACCGGGCAACGGCTCGGCTATGTGCGGAGAGCCATCGACCGGCCCTGACGGGTCGGTCGCGCTGAGGACTCACATTCCGGTGTTGGCATGCCGATACTGACCTTGCTGAGCAGCCGATGGGCTACCCCTTGGCCTCGGAGGTGAATGTGATCAAGTTCGCTGGTCTCGGCTATGGGATAGAGCCCGTTGAGGGTCACTACGGAACGCTTGTGCTGGTAGTAGTCATCGGTCTCGTGGTTGCTTTCGTAGTGCTGTCGATCATGCGAGGCCGTAAGCCACCAGAACGGTAGGAGCGCATCTGGACACCCGGTGTGCCCAGCTGGGGTATGTATGGGATACAGCGGTAATCGGCCGGAGGAACGGGCGTCCCTGGTCCAGTCACGTTTCGACCGTAAGGACATTCCTCTGTCCGGTTACCGGACCCGGGATCGGACCCGGCGGGTCGCCGCGATGAGGATCAGCAGTGCCCAGAGCAGAGTGGAGGCGGCGACTAGGTGTGCGGAGAGGTCCTCGGTGAACTGCGGGGCGATCAGTTGTCCCCGTAGCCCGACCAGCAGTACCGCCGCGGGACTGATCGCGGCTGCCCAGGCGAAGGCCGAGCTGAAGTAGGAGGCGCCGACCAGCAGCGCCGAACTGCTCAGCGCTCCGACGTAGATCAGTACTGCCGAGGACATCGAACCGCAGCCGAGGCCCAGCAGCCAGCCGAGGACAGCGGCGATCACGACCGCTGCCAGGGCCAGCATGATGGCGTGTGGGTGTGGTGCCAGGTGGGTGCCCCAGGACAGCGGGTGGCCGGTGCGCGTGTCCTGGGCCAGTACGCTGACCAGCCCCCCGAGCGCGCTGGCTAGGAGTACGACCAGTACGCAGAGGAACAGGCTGGCCAGTTCCCGTAGCCGGATGCGGAGTTGAGGGGTGCCGTGAGCGAACTGGGCCGCCCGTACGGAGGCCGGGTCGTTGCCGGCCGAGGTGACCGCGCCCAGGGGGACTGCCCAGCTGAAGGACAGTACGCAGGCGCCGACGAGGCCTAGCAGGACACCGCTGATGAGGCTCGGCGGGACCGGTTCGCCCAGCAGGGTGGCGGGGTAGCTGGCGCCCAGACCGCCGCAGATCATGCCGATCGTCCAGACCGGCACCAGCAGCGGCCCGCGGGGGCGGATCTCGACCGCGATCACGAGGTCCCCGCCTTTCCGGTCGGGATCAGGGTGGCCTTGGTCCGTAGGGGTTCGGTGATGGCGTCGATCAGGTACTGGCCGTGGACGACGTGGAACGTGAGCTGGTATTCGATCTGGCTGACCGAGACGTTGCCGGTCAGGACGGGTGGGCTGAGCGTGACCAGCAGCCGAATCCGCTGGCCGGCGTTCTTCTGGTCTGTGAACTGGGCTCGGGCCGAGGCCCCGGTGGTCCGTAGCGGTACCAGGTCGATGCGGGAGGCCGCCTGCGCGTCGGCGGGCGAGGCGAACAGGTTGCTGTTGGCACCGCCGGTCGTGACCTGATCGGCCCAGCGCACCGCGACCGCGTCCGAGGACCAGCCGGCGTTCTGGGCTGAGCGCCATTGGGGTTGCCACTGCCAGGGAACCTCCCCGCCGAGGGCGGGCGGCAGGATCGCCCCGGCCGCGGCCGCCGTGCCCGTACCGAGCAGCAGTGCCGTCGCCGGGAGCAGCGCTCGGGCCGGGACGGCGGTGGGCAGTTTGGCGGTGATGAGGTATCCGATGCCGATCGCCAGCAGCAGGTCGAGTGAGTACAGCAGCGCGCCGGGAACCGCACCGAGCAACCGCTCCTGGCCGGGATCGAGTCCGAAGATGCCGCCGTTACCGGACAGCGCCGCCCGCAGCGAGCCGAACGGAAGGTAGGGCAGCACGTTCAGCACGCCGGGAACACGGTTGGCGGCGCCCCCGACGAACGGCACATAGATGAGCACGAGTGCGGTGCTCACGCCCAGGGCGGCCAGGGGCCTACGCACCATCACCGAGATCGCCGCCCCCAGCAGAGCACACAGCACGGAGACCACCAGCAGGCGCGACTGCCCCTGGATGAGCTCACGCACCGAGGGCAACGCCAACGCTGGACCGGCTGTGCCGAAGACCTGATTGATCACCCCACCGGTGATCTCGGTGACGATGATCGCCGCCCGGATCAGCAGACCGCTGAACACTCCACCCAGCAGCGCCAGCGTGATCCGGGTTGATGGGTCGATACCCGCACTGTGCAGCCACTGGTCAAGCTGGACGATCCCGGCGGCGGTCGCCGTACCGAGCAGGACGGCCCCGGCCAGACCATAGGTGAGGTTGCCCTCGGTGTCCCCGAACAGCGAGTCCCACATTCCCTGCGGGGCCCCGGGAAATCCCAACCGCAGTGCACTGAGCAGGGCGATCGCGCACGATCCGCCCAGGACGAGCAGCGCGGAGGGACTGAACAGGCCGGCCCGGGCGAGTGTGGCCAACTGGCGGCCTCTCATGTGGTGGTCCGCCCGGCGAGAACCTCGATCTGGCGGGGGGCGAGGCGTTCCAGGAACGCCGCGTCGTGGGTGGCGACCAGGCCCGTATGTCCCGCGGCCCGCCGGGCGAGCAGGATCTCCACGAGCAGGTCGACCCCGCCGGAGTCCAACGCGATGGTGGGCTCATCCAGGACCAGGATGGGCGGGGTCGCGGCCAGCGCCCGGGCCAGGGCCAGGCGCTGACGCATCCCGCGCGAGTACTTGCGCACCGCGGTGCGCCCGGCCTCGCCCAGCCCCAGTTGGTCGAGCAGTGCCTGCACCGCATCTGCGGCCGGGGCGAACGGGCGCAGGTTGTCCCGGCCCGAACGCCAGTCCCAGAATTGAGGTTGGTCCGGTACGTACCCGATGCCGCGCGGGGGCTGCAACGGGTTCACCGCGTGTCCGGCGACCTGGGCCAGGCCCGCGCTGGCCCGGTCCAGCCCGAGCATCAACCGCAGGCAGGTGGTCTTACCCGAACCGTTGCCCCCGACCAGGGCGACCAGTTCACCGGCTGCGACCTCGACGTCGAACGGCCCCAGTTTCCGGCCCGGCACCACCCGGCGCAGGCCGGCGGCTTGCATGGCCATCATCGCTGCCGTCACCGGCCCTGGTTCGGGGACGGAACCCAGGTGACTGATCGCTTGCCCAATATCCATACCGTTCCCTTACTCGTACAGCCGCCGTCGCTGCCGGCATATCGCTTCGGGGATTTACCGGCACGGGCGACGACGATCCCCGAGCCCAGTCGCATCACCACGGTCGAATCGGGGCACCCCTGAAGGCCGATCACATTCTTCGCCGATACCCGGGAGATCTCCGGGAGCTTGTTTGCGGTGATCCGGGCGATATCGATGACGGTGTCGTCCGTGCTGTCCTGCCCGTAGACGACAATGCCGTGCGTGGTGAACAGGCAATGGGCGGCGAGTCCGTTGCGGTACACCCGCACCGGCAGGGTGAGCGCATGACCGGCGTGCTCACCCCAGCGCATCTGCAGCAGGGACAGGTGCGCACCGTCGGGCAGTAATGCGGCTGCGGACGAGCCGTCGTCGGCGATGCATCCACTCGGTGCCACCGGGTCGTCGAGATTGCTCAGAGTGACCGGGATGTCCGCGGCAACGACGACCCGCGAATCCTGCACCTGCATCACCCGGCGCTGGCCGGCTCGCAGCGCATCGATGCCGCTGACCGCCAGCGCCCGCCGTCCATCGGCACTCACCGCGACATACGAATCGGCTTCCTGCGCCTCGCTCAGCGGTATCTGTATTCCTGGGCGGGCGAGAGCATCGCTCAGGTCTCCTGCCAGCAGTCGCAGTCGAACTTTTCCGTCGGGTCTGGTCGACCACAGCGGTCGGCTGGCATTCGGCCCGAATCCGGGGAGGCCCCCGGTTCGATCGATCGGTTCACTCGGCCGGCCCAGGGGGGTGAGGTGCGTGCCGTCCACCAGGAGTAATTGGCCGTTCCGGTCGCCCGCGACGAATCGCGGGCAACCCGAACACGTCAACGCGGCGACGTCGGCGGGCAGGGTGCGTCTCCAGGCCAGGCCACCATGGCGGCGCAGCCCGATCAGCGTTGCCCCGCTCCCGGTCGACTCGATCACCACCGCGCCCTGATCATCGACCAGCGCGGAACGTGAAACAACCTGGTCACCGGGAGCGCTCGACATCGGCGGGAGAACCACGACCGGCCTGTTCGGCTGAGTGGTCGCCAACACCAGCGCCGCCGCGACAGCCATGACAAAGGAACCGACCAGAATCGCCGATTTCACGTCGCCGCTGCTTTCATGGTGTCAGCTTCCCCCGGTTCCGCCGTGAAGCAAGTATTTGGTGATCCCGTGGAGTGTCCAGGGCCCCGGCGTTGTTCCTATTCGCTGTGAAACGCCCTGTTTGCCTGGCCGGGTGTGATGGTTTTTGTCGTAATTCGGCGTGGCGTGACGACAGACGAGCGCGGCTTCTGATGATCTTTGCGGTGTCTACGCCCAAAGACCGTTCCAGGAGCCGCGCTCGTGTCTGTATCTTGCCTGTCCACCCCATGCCTTGACCAGCTCACCGATCTGGCCCAGTGGGAGGCCGAACTCGCCGGCGACCCTGTGAAAGCCGAATCCGCGCTGATCACACGGTTATCAACCGTTCCCGACCCACGCAGCCAGCGAGGTCTACGCCACCGACTGATCGTCGTCCTGGCCTTGACTGCCTGCGCGACCCTGGTCGTGGGTGGTGACTCGGTCACCGCGATCTGGCAGTGGGCCGCACGGGTCTCGCAGGACAAGCTGGCCGCCCTCGGCGCCCGCCGTGATCCGCTGACCGGGCGGTTCAGCATTCCCAGCGAACGGACCTTCCGCCGGATCCTGCAGCTCCTGGACGGCGACAGCCTGGATACGGCCATCGGCCAGTGGGGCACAGACGTCGCCCAAGGCGCCGTCCCGGCCCCGGTGGTGCCTCGCACCCCCGGCCCCGACGAACGCGAAGAACGCCGCGCCCGCCAACGCGCCTGCCAGCACCCCACCCCCGACGGGATACTCCCCGGCGCGGCAATAGACGGAAAAGCGTTGCGCGGAGCCCGAACCGCGACCGGGCGGGTTTTCCTGGTCGCAGCCCTCGATCACACCAGCGGCGAGAGCGTCGAGACCATCCAACCCGACCTGATCATCCCCACCGGAAAACGCAAAGGACACGCACCCAGCCTGGCCAGCATCTACCGGGCCCTCGCCGAGCACGAGAAAACCCTGGCTTATCCCGAAGCCGTCGAGCAGGCCCGCTCCGAGTACGCCGAACAACGCCGTACCGACTCACCGACCGACACCCTCCGCCCCCGACCCGCCCGAGTGTTCGAGGTGGTCAGCGACGTGAAACGCGACCGACTCCAG
>Ga0265340_10002430_pt1 | contig 10596 bp, 10 predicted proteins | sample 4CB225metaG_FD_202082 | JGI IMG/M metagenome (GOLD analysis project Ga0265340, IMG submission 202082) | Rhizosphere microbial communities from Carex aquatilis grown in University of Washington, Seatle, WA, United States - 4-CB2-25 metaG | ecosystem: Host-associated > Plants > Roots >...
CAATCAGCCGACGATCAGCGCTGCGGAACTGACCGTCAGTGACGATATGGACATCATCAGTATCAATCAGCCGACGATCAGCGCCGCGGAGCTGACCGTCAGTGACGATATGGACATCATCAGTATCAATCAGCTCACGATCAGCGCCGCGGAGCTGACCGTCAGTGACGATATGGACATCATCAGTATTAATCAACTCACGATCAGCGCCGCGAAGCTGACCGTCAGTAACGATAGAGGCAGGATCAGTCCCAATGAGGCCAAGAGCAGCACCGCGCAGGGCAACATCAGTCTGCCGCACCGAGTTTCTTGGCAAGCAGCCGCCATTGCCGACTCCCTGTGTATCACAATCAGCAGATGACTCAGGAGCGCAGTAGGTTCCATGAGGTGGCTGCTAACTATTTAGAAGCGTCTCCACATCTTCGTTGGGCGGCGCTTGACCCTGGACGAAGTCGCTCACTCTAGGGTCAGGGCAGTTCTTGAACTCCTCGACCGTGCCTTCGCTAATGATGCGACCGCCATATACCATAGCGATGCGATCGCTAACGGTGAACGCGCTTTTCATGTCGTGCGTTACTACAATCGTAGTCACGTTCAGCGCTCTTTGCAGACCCATGATCAGTTGATTGACCCGAGCCGTGTTGACAGGATCGAGACCGGTGGTGGGTTCGTCATACAGCAGCACTTCCGGACGCACGGCAATAGCTCGTGCCAAGCTGACACGTTTGCGCATTCCCCCCGAAAGATCAGAGGGCCACATGCTCTCGACACCTGGTAACCCCACCGCCGCCAGCGCCGAAGCCACTCGCTCGTCCCGCTCGGCCTTGGTCATGGTCCGATGAAAGTGCTCCTCGAGCCCGTAAGCAACGTTCTGACCCACCGTGATTGAGTCGAACAAAGCCCCGCTCTGAAACAGCATAGCTATCCGCTGCCGAACGTGACCGAGTTGGATCTCATTCATCTTGGTAACTTCTTGGCCATCGAACACGATGGACCCACTATCAGGCTTGAGTAGTCCGATCAGCATCTTCAACATTACGCTCTTGCCCACGCCTGAACCTCCCACGATGGTCAATGCCTCACCGCGGTAGATCGTCAGATTGAGACCCGAGTACACCACCTTTTGATCAAACGCCTTGTGGACGTTGGTGAACTTTATCAGTAGGTCGTGCATGACAAGGTCCCGTCTTAGCGAAGTCGCTGCGTATTGGTTGAATTGCCGTCCGTCAAGAGCTGATCAATGCGCAGTTCTGCACGCTCGACTGACCGAAAGCACGCCAATCGCAATGCCCCAACAATGCCGAGTTCACTCGGCAACGAGTCCGCCTGCTCTCCGAGCCCGAGACCAAATGCGCGTAGCGTTTGCCCGCGGGCGGTCAGTAGCTCGATTTGCAAATGTCCCCCGCGCACAGCCCGCGCGGCCAACAACTTCCCTTGCACGAGAATTCGTGGCTGTCGGTTGCCTTCGCCACACGGCTCGAATTGGGTCAAGTCCCGTGCCACTTGAAGAACGTCATCTCGTTCGTCGAGCCCGGTCACGTCGATCATCGCGTCTGCCCGTTGTTGCTCATGTGCTGAGTGAGTCAAGCAGACCGCACTGAAGCGCTCTCTGAGCGTTGGCACCTGATCTTTGTGTACGTCAAGGCCAGCCGCCGCTTGATGACCGCCAAACCGAAGCAAACAGTCTGCGATCTGGCTGAGCGAATCATAGAGCGGCACGCCCTTGGGCGCCCGTACCGAACCACGACCAACCTGCCCGTCTAGCGCGATAGCAATCACCGGCAGCCCGTAGTGCTCGGTGAGTTTGCCGGCCAATATCCCGACGATACCCGTACTCCAGGTGTCTCTTCCCACGACAATGGCGTGATCTTTGTGCCATCCGTTGGCTTCGATATCCTGGCAGGCTTCTTCAAACATGTTGGCCTGCGCGTGCCTGCGCTGCTTCTGCAACTGCTCGACTTCGTCAGCGAGTCGCTCCGCGTCTTTTTCATCCTCGGCGAGCAGCAGTTCCAGCGCCAAGTCGGGCGCAGCCATGCGCCCCGGTGCGTTGAGCCGGGGCGCAATGCGAAACGCGATGTCCTCACCCGTAATCCGTGCGCCGCTATCGATACGCGCGCGTTCGAACAGCATGCGCAGGCCCGGGCGTGCACCGCTGGCCATGCGCTCGAGACCGGCGCGCACCATGATGCGATTGTCGCCATCGAGCGGGGCCACGTCGGCAACAGTGCCAATCGCAACCAGATCCAAATACGCGTGCAGGTCGATGGGCGCCTTAAGTTGAGTCCGAAGTGCCGCAACAACAGAAAGAGCAAGGCCACAAGAGGCGAGATTCTTGTAGGCAAAGCCACAATCAGGCCGGCGTGGATTCAAGAAGGCAACGGCCGGTAACGGCTCACTCGGGACCAGATGATGGTCAATGACAATAGTCTCGATGCTCGACTGGGCCAGAACACGCAGGCTCTCTGCATCACTAGAGCCACAGTCGCAGGTCACCAGCAGCGATGGCCGCTGCCCCTGAATTCTCGCGACAGCAGCGGCGGATACGCCATATCCCCCTTCGAACCGATTGGCGAGCTGTACGGACACGCTAGCCCCGAGCGCTTTGAGCGCGTGGGTCATGATCGCCGCAGAGGTAATTCCGTCACAGTCGTAGTCACCAAAAACGCAGATCCGTTCACCTTTTCGAATCGCTTGAATGATGCGGTCCGTAGCCGTATCCCTGTCGGCCATAGAGTCCGGGGAACTCAAGTGGGAGAGCCGCGGCTTGAGAAAATCGCGTGCCGCAGCAGGATGATGCAGCCCCTTATGCACCAAAAGGCTCGCTGCCGTGTGCGAGACGCCCACCGTGGCGGAGAGTTCCGATATCAGGGCGACGACAGCGGGGTCAGTTACGCCGCTGGAACCCTGGGAAGTCTCGCTTTCGCCTGTAACCACGAGGCGGTGACACCATGGGCGGCCCCGCCTGTCAACCCCCTGTTCCAATCCAAGCGTCCGTCGCATCTGCCGCGACGCCAGCCGATGACGCCACCTTGCGTGGCGGGTATTTCGGACGCAAGTTTTGCCTCGCTATGAACCCCTATCAGCAAAGTGTCGGCCAGTACGGGTACGCACGGTCTCAGACCGTGGATTCCCGCGCCCGTTTCATCGTCAGGACGTACAATCACCTGTTTGGCGCCCTGGCGCTTTTCACCCTCATTGAGATAGGCCTGTTCACCTCAGGTGTCGCGGACTCCATTGCCGTGAGCCTGCTCGCAACGGGCCGCGGATGGCTGCTGGTACTGGGTGGCTTCATGCTGGTGGGCTGGCTTGCCACCCATACAGCGCAGACCGCACGTTCCCTGCCCGCTCAATACGCGGCGCTGGCAGCCTACGTGGCCGCCGAAGCAATCATCTTCGTTCCCCTCCTCTATATGGCCGATAAGATCGCTCCCTCCACGATCAAGAGCGCAGCGGCCGTAAGCTTGGTGGGGTTTGGTGCGCTCACGGGCATCGTGTTCGTCACCCGCAAAGACTTCTCGTTTCTCGGCGCGGTCCTAAAATGGGCCGGCATTGCTGCACTGCTGTTGATCGGCGCTGGCATGCTGTTTGGCTTCCAATTGGGCACGTTTTTTAGCGTGGCCATGATTGGTTTTGCCGGCGCGGCAATTCTGTATGACACGTCCAACGTGCTGCGCACATTCCCCGAGGACCGCTACGTGGCAGCGTCGCTCCAGTTGTTTGCGTCAGTTGCCCTGCTGTTCTGGTACGTGCTGCGATTGTTCATGTCGCTGCAGTCCAGGGACTAGAGCCACCACTAAGAGACCATCTCTGCCAAAGCAACTGTTCCTGCCACAGCTTCTGATTCAGCGACCGCTCCTGTTTCTGTGGCGGTCACTGAATCAGAAGCTGTGGCTGTATTTGCCTGAGACTTGGGTGAAGCCCGATCGACACCGCAAGTCACCCCACCTGCGATTTCGAGCCGTCGATCGACAGCGCAGGTCGCACGCACCTGCGACTTCGAGACTCGGAGCAACAGCGCAGGTCGCCCCACCTGCGATTTCGAGGCTCGGAGCGACAGATCACCTCGCCCCCGTCTTCGATTTCGAGGCTCGGAGCGACCCGGTATGTCGCTCGCTCCTGCGATTTCGAGTCGCCGAGTCAGTCGGCCGGGGGTTTTCCCTAGACTCAAGACCTGCTTGAGCAACACAACCTATTGGCTTCCTTGTGCCCGGTTCACGGCGAAGCCAAATACCGTGCCACTCGCCCGAGCGTTTCTAGGCGAAAGTCCGACTTGCCTAGTCACTCGCGCCTACGTTTTTGCGCGATGGCGCGGAATAGCATGTCACTCGTGCCTACGTTTTTGCGCGATAGCACGGCATACCATGTCACTCGCGTTGCCGTTTTCCACCGAGCACGCGACATGGGATGTCACCTTTCCTGATTTTGGATTTGGAAGTCCATAGGTGGCAGGTCGTAGCGGCTGAGTGAAGCACCCGCAGCCTGAGTCGGAGACTGCAGTCTGACAGGAAGCCTTATGTGGGCAAAGGAAGGTTGCAGAGGATATTCCCCTCCGAGAGAATTTCGCGTGACCAAAACGCAGCGACCCTTCTAGATTGTATTTACTTGATGGCACTGAGGCGCGACATCCCGAAAACAAGCGCGCCTGACGACCAGCTGTTGCTCAAGGCGGAGCGTTCATCGAGCGGCCTTTTCGTTGGCGAGGAGTTGTTCGTGGACGCGGAACGTTCTCCGAACGGGCATTTCGGTGTTGCTGCACGTGACCATTCGTACGCCGAAAACAAAAAAGGACCAAGACAGGCCGAGGCTTACTCAGCTCGCCCGAGGTAAAGGGAAACCGGCAGATGTGTATCTCCCCAAACATATCAGCGGTAGCTATCGTAAACGGAGTCTTCCGGGGCATCGTCGCCCATGAATTGCTCGTAGGCTGAGCGACGCCACTGCGTGTCTTCAGAGTCGTCATCGACCAAGACGAGAACCCTCGCGCGACCCTCTTTGGGCAGCTGATCAGCGACATCCTTTGGAATCGAAAGGACGGAATCGCCGCTCAAGTTGGTCGTGAATTCCAATGCACGCACGAACGCAGTGTAGCCCTACTCAGTCATTGGGTCAATTGGTCGAACTGTTGCGGCATCATGCAAATACTGACTCCCCGCTGAGTCGGAATCAGCAACTGATGCAGATTCTGCTGCTGCAGCGGTACCTGATTCAGAACCCGAAACAGTCACCGCGACGGTTTGCTCTGGTACTGCTCTCTAACCTTTCAGAAATCTCGGCTGGAAAGCCTCGTTGAGAGCAAGGCGGAGCGAGAACCGGACCGGAACGTACTTTATGTACGTGAGGACCGGCAGCGCAGCGACAACGAAGCTATCGACGAGGAACTCCAGCCGTCCTAACCCTCTGAATTACTTCTTAGAGATCAGACTACGGCAGTAACCTTCTTCTTGACCGTCCCCTTGCGCACCATCACGCCGTGTCCACCGAAGAAGCGGCGGTCGAGCCATTCAGTGAGCGGCAGGGCCACGTAGATTGAAGAATAGGTACCGAGCACGAAGCCGATGACCAGGGTCAGAGCAAAGTCTTTGAGCGTGCCTGTTCCCCAAGCAAAGAACGCGAGCATGGAAACAATCACGGTACCGGACGATAGAATCGTTCGCCCTAACATCTCCGAGATGCTGACGTTGATGAGACCAACGAAATTCGCACCGCGTAACCGGCTCAAATTCTCGCGAACACGGTCATAGACAATGACCGTATCGTTCACCGAATACCCGACAATGGTCAGAATCGCCGCCACGGTCGTGAGGTTGATCTCGCGGCCCATGATAATCAACAGCCCCAGAACCGAGACCGCGTCATGCACCATGGCCAGAACCGCACCCGGCGCGAATCGAATGTCGAAACGCAGGGCGATGTAGATCATTACGAAAATGATCGAGAACGCGACCGCCTTTAGTGCCGAGTCGCGGAGCTGAGCACCAGCCTTCGGCCCGATCCATTCGACCCGGAGCGCTTCAGCCGGCACCCGATCAGAACCGAGCTTGGCCCGAAGACCGTCCATCAATTGATCGCCCTTGCTCTTGAGCAAGATCTCGACTTTGTGGTCACGCGGGTTTTGCAGAATGACCCCATGAGCACCAGCGCGCAGCTCGAGCTCTGAAACGCTCGCCATGCGGGACCGGACCCAATCCAAGTCTGGGTCCTGGTGAAACCGCACGGTGATCTTGTCGCCACCGGGGCTGAACTTCACTTCATGCGATTGGTGGCTCGCGTCTGCGCAATCACCGCTATCGAGGCCATTGCATAATTGCCGTTCAATCTCGAGGCGTTTGGCTTCACCGATGGTGGAGACCTCTTGGATCCGCACCAGGTAACGCGCCGGGACCTTCGGGTCATCGACTTTGACCACGTCGGGCTGCGAAAAACCAGCGTGCGCTACTGCCGCGCGGATCTCAGCAGCCGCTACGGGCTTGGTGAAGGCTACTTCGATTTCCGTGCCGCCCTTGAAGTCCGTGCCGAGGCGTGGCCCCGGGTAGAAAATCAATACGAACGCAGCAAAGACCATCACGACGCTGGCCGAAATCGACCAGCGACGCACGCCCATGAAGTCATAGAGTCTATCGTGTGGAAACAGCTGCATGGGTCACCCAATGTCAATCTTTGCGTCTCTAGTCAGCCAACCGCGCACCCACAAATCGAACATCACGCGCGAGACAACGACCGCCGTAAAGAGGCTGGCGATGACACCTACGAGTAGAGTCACTGCAAAGCCTTTGACAGGGCCGGTTCCATATTGAGCCAGAACCACACCTGAGATGAGTGTCGTAACGTGGCCGTCAATGATCGCAGTCAGCGCCTTGGCGTAGCCGATTTCGACGGCCGCTCGCGGGCTCTTTCCCTCCCGCAATTCTTCACGAATGCGCTCGTTGATAAGCACGTTCGCATCAACGCTCATGCCGACGGTCAAGGCCAGACCGGCAATGCCCGGCAGGGTCATTGACGCGCCGAAAGACGCGAGGATTGCCAACTGAAGAAACGAGTTGAGCAACACTGCGAGATTCGCAATCACGCCGGCCTTCTTGTAATAGGCCATCATGAAAAGCAGCACGAGACTGATACCGACAGCTGCTCCGCGCATACCCAATTGAATGGCGTCACGGCCGAGACTGGGGCCGATTCGCTGCTCATTGGTCGGCGATATCGGTGCTGGCAACGCACCAGAACGGAGCACCAATTCCAGTTTGCGCGAGTCTTTCAACTGAACCTCGGGGTCACCCGAGCCCATGGTGATCTGTGCGTGGCCACCGGGGATTCGTCCTTGAATGGTCGGTGCGCTCTCGGTTCTGCCGTCGAGAATGATGGCGAACCGGCGCTTGACATTGACCGTGGTGATGCGGTCAAATACGCGCCCGCCTTGGTCGGTGAACGTCAAAGCCACGTGCCACCCGCCGAGCCCGCCTTGATCTTGGTCGGCCTGCGACGTGGCATCGCGCACCATGTCACCGGTGACTTCTGCGCGGCTCTTCAAATAGTACGTGCGCCACCCAATTTCCTTTTCCTTCTGGGTGTCGGGGTCAACGTCATGCATCATTTGAAAGCCAATCTCTCGGTCTGAAGTGACTGAGAGAGTGCTAACCCATTCCTTGAGACGCTCGAGTGCTTGTTTCGAGGTCTCACCGGGCTTCATGCGTAGGAATGCGTACGTCGTCTTCTTGGATTTGGGCTCGCCGCCGTCGTCCAGTCCAACCAGTGGCGTCTCTTCGAGGAATTCGAGCCCCTCGGGCAGAGCGTCGGATTTTTCGCGTTTGGCAACGGGCCCGAAGAAGTCCTCGTCATCCGCCAGGAGCTTGAACTCCAGGCGCGCCGTTTGGCTGATGATCTCGCGAATGGAGTCGAACGCCTTCTGATCCTCGCCGGGGACCTCAACGATGATGTCCTCATCTCGAGTGCTGACTGCGGCTTCCCGCAGACCCAATTCGTCAACCCGGCGCAAAATGATTTCCCGCGCCTGTCCAACCGCGCGCTCGCGAATCGCGGTTTCCGACCGCGACTTCATCGTGAACACGATTGAACGCTGATCGCCGCTGCGCGACATACTTAGGTCGCCCGAGAATGTCTGCAGCAACCGCGCATCGATTTTAGTCGGATCCGCACCGGGTTTCACGGTTACGCGCAGCACATTGGCTGGTCGCCGCGGGGCATCGATGTCCACCAGCTCACGCAGCTTGACGTACACTTCCTCGCCGGGTCGCTCGGTGCCGGTATGAAGTCCGTACGCCTTGGCCAGTTCGACGCGCATGTCTTCGAAGTATCGATCGCGCTTGTCTTTGATCGCTTCGTCCACATCGACCGTGTAAACGAGACGCATCCCGCCGCGAAGGTCGAGACCCGAAACCAAGCGAAAGGCGACGCGATGTTCCACCCAAGCTGGGCACGGGATCTTGCCGCCCGACATATTGTCGAGTGACGGCCACATCACCAAAAAGCCCAAAAGAGCAGACACGACAGTGAGGCCAAAGCGCATGCACCAACCGCTGTCGATCATGTTCAGGCCAAGGATGGCCATCCACAACATGCTGAGGCCGAGCGTGGCCATCGGCCAGAATGCGTCGAAGTGCGCGGCTGTCGCCGCACCGCCAGCTACGATTGCCGCGGTCCAAAGCACAGCGCGCTTGGCACGACGTAGCAGCCCCGCCGCAACTAGCAGCAGGGCCATCCCAATGAACGAATACATCAATATGGTGTTGACCACGTGGAGTCCCGCCCGGAATTATTTTTTTTCAGCCGGTGGAGCGTCAGCCCCATCTTTGCCGGCGATTGAACTCTTGAGAACATCCACCTTCACGCCCGGAGCAATCTCGAGTTTGTAGGTACGGTCCCCCACCTCAGCAAGCTTGCCGATCATGCCGCTTTGCGTGACCACGCGATCGCCCTTCTGGAGCTTGGCAAGTGCAGCTGCCTGCTTTTTCTGCTGGGACCTTGGCATCCAAAACAGCAAGAAGAGCATAGGCAAAAACACCAAGACCATGAGGAACAAGTTTGGTCCACCACCAGCCGGGGGCGGCAATGGATGATCACTTGCACTTCTTGCAGGTTCAGCGGTGTGCGCAGTCACCTGGTTTGGCCCTGTTGGGCGCCCAGCAGCGATTGGATTGTTGTCGTAGTTGGATGCAGATGCCACACAGGTCTCGCGTCCGCCGAAGCTAGATTCGAAGCGGTATTGCAACATTGAGGAGAGCGCACCAACTTCCACGGCCGCTTCACCCTCCTCGAGAAAGCGGCTCGTAGTCCCGAGTTCCAAAAGATTGGACCGGGAGGCGCGGCGTATACCGGCTTTGTGCCGGGCGCGCAAGCGCCCTTGGTCGCGGAACACCCCCAGGTTTCCATCGGCCTGTTTTGACCGGGCTCATCGAAGCCTGCACGCTCCGCTTGACAGAGCGCGATTCGAGTTGTAGTGGATGGCTCCCCTGCGTTTGAAAAACCAACAAATATTTGGTCGCAAAGGCCGCACTAGAAGACAGGCGCGTAGCTCAGTGGTAGAGCACTACCTTGACACGGTAGGGGTCGTTGGTTCAATCCCAATCGCGCCTACCAGTATAGGCCGGAGAACGCAGGGAAATACTTGGGGATCTGCTGCATGACGATGAACTCGTAATGACAGTAGCTGCCTGTTTCGGGGCAGGCGCGTCCTTCAGCCCGTACTGCAACGTGCAAGGCTGCAGACGTCGCTTTTGTTTTGTCTTGCCGTCACTGGGCCGTTTGGTCTCTGCAGATTCGACACGGCTGGCAACTGCACTCAACCAAAATCTGCAAGGAGAGAATTCGTAATCGTATGGCCATGGGGCGTCGTTTTTCTCGGGAACCTCGCGGACCTCAGATCCGCATCAACCATCGCATCAGAGTTCCGGAAGTCCGCGTCGTTGACGCTGACGGCTCGAATCTCGGCGTACTTACTACGGACGATGCCATTCGCAGAGCACGCGAAGCTGGCCTTGACCTCGTAGAAGTCAATCCAAAAGCGGCCCCGCCGGTTTGCAAGATCCTCGACTTCGGCAAGTACAAGTACGAAGAGAAGAAGAAGCAGCGCGAAGCTAAGCGCAAACAGACAGTGGTCGAAGTCAAAGAACTCAAGCTGCGACCCAAGACCGATGACCATGACTTGATGGTCAAATTGCGGGCGGCGCGCAGATTTGCCGAGGCAGGCAATAAGGTCAAGCTCACGTGTCGGTTCCGAGGACGTGAAATCACGCATCCTGAAGTGGCATTTCAGCAGTTCGAATTCCTCTTGTCCAAGATGGAGGATCTGGTGAACGTCGAACAGCGTCCAACCATGGAGGGGCGCGCGATGGCTGCCATCGTATCGCCCAAGCCCGGCGTCTTGCACAAGCTCGCGCAAGAGAAAATACAGCGAGAAAGGAAGGCCCAGCAGGCAATCGAAGCTGGCCATCGTCCACCGCCAGAACTCGAAGAAGAGCCGGAGGTGCAGGAAGAGCTCCACGAGCCGGACGACGAGGATGACGACGACGATCTGGACGAGGACGCTGAAGGCGACGGCGAAGCCGAAGCCGAAGCTGTGGGCGACGAGAAAAAGTAGTCACA
>Ga0265340_10002432_pt1 | contig 10593 bp, 9 predicted proteins | sample 4CB225metaG_FD_202082 | JGI IMG/M metagenome (GOLD analysis project Ga0265340, IMG submission 202082) | Rhizosphere microbial communities from Carex aquatilis grown in University of Washington, Seatle, WA, United States - 4-CB2-25 metaG | ecosystem: Host-associated > Plants > Roots > Rhizosphere...
CTTCATATGGGTGAAAGGATGGCAGCCAGCCCATCCAGGACTTCAGGAACATCAGGCCGGAATGTGACGCGCTGCCGCACAGGCCGGCGGCGAGGGACTTCCAGATCCTGCCAGTCCCCGTTGGATGGATATTGGATGGGGTCATCGGTTGGGCGCAACGAAATGATCGCCGGCGCTTGCGGTTTGCCCGGTCGCGAGATCGGTCGCCCTGATCTCGATAGTGGCCGGACGCTCGGGCACGACGGCGCTTGCCACCTGCACTGACAGCCTGAGTTCGCGGGTCGGATCCTGTCCGACCTCGACGATCAGCCGGCCGTCGGCGGCGGGCTCGGTGCCCGCGATATGCAAGGTCGCGTTCGGCAGGCCGGATATGTCGAGTGCGAAGTTGCGGGCGCCGCCCTCGTTCAGGATACGCTCGCGCCGGTCGCCTTCGACGGTATCGTCCATGACTTTCCCTGCCTCCCAATACGTCCCGTGCGCCGGGCAGTCGGCTCCGCGGGCGAGGGGGAGCGACTGCTCTGAATAACCCTCAGGGAGAGCCACTGTCTTGCGGTGACTCAAACGCAGAGGGAATGCTGGGCGCGCTAGTCGGGCCGATTACGAAAACGCGCAGCCGTCGCGCAGGCCGAGCTTTTTGAAGATGATCGCCGCGGGGCAGAACCCGGTGATCGCCGCCTGGAACATGTTCAGACCGGCGAAGGCCGTCAGCAAATACCAGTAGGGACTGACCGTGTAGCCAAGCGCCAGGCCGAGCATAACGACAAATCCCGCGAACATCAGGACTGCCTTATCTACATTCATGACGTACTCCTTTGGGTGGCTTTGAAAGACGTCAGGACCGGACGGAGCCCGGCCATCGTCCATACGACAAACTTTTGCGCGTCCATCGCGCCGGAAGTCCGCGAAACCTCGCGGCCGCGTTAATGCGGCTGCGTCAGTTGAATTCCGGCTTGTCGCGTCCTGCATGTTGACTATATATTCGTATCATCGTATATACGCAAGTATGAAAATTAACGTCGATGCCATGAAGGCCGCAGCCGATTCGGCGAGCGATCTGTTGAAGGCCCTGGCCAATCGCCATCGGCTGCTGATCGTCTGCCAATTGATCGACGGCGAGCGCTCGGTCGGAGATCTCGCCGAATTGCTCGGCCTTCGCGATTCCACGGTGTCCCAGCATCTCGCACTGCTTCGCAAGGATGGCCTGGTTTCTGCCCGGCGCGATGCCCAGACCATTTACTATTCGATCGCCAGCGAACCAGCGCGCGAAATTCTGGCTGCGCTCTACCGCGTCTACTGCGCCCCGCAGAACGGCAAGGCGTCACAGAAGAAAACCACGCGGGCGTGAGCCGCGATGCCTTGAGACAGGTCAAGGATCGCGCGGCGAACGCCGACAAGGCGAAGTCTTGGAAGCCCCTGTCAGCTCATTCATGATTGCGAGCATACCGATGCGTAGATTGACAGCGATCGCGGCTTTGGCGGCGCTCGTCGCGGGCACACCGTTCGCGAGTGCGGAAGTGCTTACCGTTACCCCGAAGACGGTCGCCGACGAGAAGGCGGTGTTCGCCACTGTCGAGAGCATCAGCGTCGTGCCGGCGCGCGGGCGCATCGGCGGAACGATCGTTCAGCTCAATGTCCGGGAAGGCGACAGCGTCACCCGCGGACAGGTCATTGCCGTGGTCGCGGACGAAAAGCTCGCGCTGCAGATGAAATCGCTGGATGCGCAGATGCAGGCCCTGCAGGCGCAGGCGGATCAGGCGCAAATCGATTTCACGCGAACCGAGGGATTGGTCGATCGTGGTATCTTGCCCCGGACCAAGCTTGATGAGACGAGGACCGCGCTCAACGTGGCCGAAAATGGCTTGCGGGCGAAAACCGCCGAGCGGGCCGTGATCCAGCAGCAGTTCAATGAAGGGCAAATCCTGGCTCCCGTCGACGGCCGCGTGCTGAAGAGGACGGTGTCGGTCGGGTCCGTCGTCCTGCCCGGCGATACCGTCGAGATGATTGCCCAGCAAGATTTCAAATTGCGTCTGCGGGTACCGGAACGCCATGCCCGCTTTCTGAAAGCCGGCGACAAGATCCGTGTCGATGGTGCGGAGTCCGGCAACCTTGCCTCCAGGTCGGGCGTGATCGATCTCGTTTATCCGCAGATCGAGGATGGCCGCGTCATCGCCGATGCCAGTGTCGCGGGGTTGGGGGAGTACTTCGTCGGCGACCGGCTCAGGGTCTGGATTTCGGGAGATGCGCGAACCGCCTTCGTGATCCCGTCCAGCTACGTGACGACCCGTTTCGGGATCGACTATGTCCGTCTCCGTCAGGCCGACCACACTGTCGACGTTCCGGTGCAGCGCGGCCGCCATCTGCCGTCGCCGGACCTTGCCGACGGCCTTGAAGTTTTGTCCGGCGTTCGCGCTGGCGACCAGCTGGTGCAACCATGAATCTCGGTCTGTCCGGGCGTCTGACCCGGGCGACGATCGGCTCGCCGCTGACGCCGCTGTTCCTGCTGGCTTCGCTGATCGTCGGTCTGATCGCCGTCGTCGTGATCCCGCGCGAGGAAGAGCCGCAAATCAGCGTGCCCATGGTCGATATCCGCGTCAACGCCGACGGGCTGCGCGGGCCGGATGCGGTCGAGCTCGTCACCAAGCCGCTGGAAGCCATCGTCAAGGGCATCGACGGGGTCGAGCACGTCTACAGCCAGACCGAAGACGACCGCGTCATGGTGACCGCGCGCTTTCTGGTCGGCACCAGGTCCGACGATGCCATCCTGCGCGTGCACGAGAAGATCCGTGCCAATCTGGACCGCATCCCCGTCGGCATCCCCGAGCCGCTGATCGTCGGGCGCGGCATCAACGATGTCGCGGTCACCGTGCTCACACTGTCGCCGAAGCCGGAAGCTGCCGCGCGCTGGACGGACAAGGATCTCTACGAACTCGCCGACAAGCTGCGTGCCGAATTGATGAAGGTCGACAGCATCGGCCTGACCTATATTTCAGGCGGCGCGGCGCAACAGATCCGGGTCGAGCCCGACCCGGAGAAGCTGTCGCTGTTCGGCGTTACGCTGCAGCAGCTCGTCGGCAAGGTGAAGGATGCCAATCGTTCGTTCCTGGCAGGCCAGGTGCGCGATGCCGGCATCGTCCGCGGCGTTGCGGCCGGACAAACGCTCGCGGGAATTCCCGATATCGGGCTGCTGCTGATCTCGACGCGGGATGGGCGACCGGTCTACGTCAAGGACGTCGCCTCGGTCGTGATCGGTCCCAACACGACCGAGCACCGCGTCTGGAACGATGCGCGCGACGGCAACGGCCAATGGGAGCGCGTTCCAGCGGTCAGCGTTGCGCTCGCCAAGCGGGCGGGCGCCAATGCGGTCGTGGTCTCGGAGGATATCGCCAAAAGGCTCGAAGGGCTGAAGTCACGCCTGATCCCCGATGACGTCGAGGTTATCGTCACCCGCGACTACGGCGAGACCGCCAATGAAAAAGCCAACGAACTGCTGTTTCATCTCGGTCTTGCGACGATATCGATCGTGGTGCTGATCGCGATCGCGATCGGCTGGCGCGAGGCGCTGGTCACGCTGGTGGTGATCCCGACCACGATCCTGCTGACGCTGTTTGCAGCGAACCTGATGGGCTACACCATCAATCGCGTCAGCCTGTTTGCGCTGATCTTTTCGATCGGCATCCTGGTCGACGACGCCATCGTGGTGGTCGAGAACATCGCCCGGCATTGGGCGATGCAGGACGGCCGCCCCCGCGTGCAGGCCACGATTGAGGCCGTCGCCGAGGTCGGGAATCCGACCGTGGTGGCGACGCTGACGGTGGTTGCCGCACTCTTGCCGATGCTTTTCGTATCGGGGCTGATGGGTCCCTATATGGCGCCGATCCCGGCCAATGCGTCGGCGGCGATGCTGTTTTCGTTCTTTGTCGCCATGGTGGTGGCGCCCTGGCTGATGCTGCGGCTGGCCCCGAAGGAGGGTGCCGCGATTGCCTCCCATGCCGCGCATGAGGAAGGCGTGCTTGGGCGCATCTACCGGCGTTTTGCCACGCCGGTCGTGCGCAGCAAGCGCGCGTCTTGGATATTCCTGCTCGGTGTCGGCGCGGCGACGCTGCTGTCGATGACGCTGTTTGCGACCAAATCCGTCACCGTCAAATTGCTGCCGTTCGACAACAAATCCGAGATCGCCGTCGTGGTCGATCTCCCCGAGGGCGCAAGTCTCGAGGATACCGAACGCGTGCTATTCGCTGCCGCCGATATCGCGCGCGGATTGCCCGAGATCACCTCGGTGCAGTCCTATGCCGGCACACCGGCGCCGTTCAACTTCAACGGTCTCGTGCGTCATTATTATTTGCGCGAACGCCCCGAACTGGGCGAGTTGCAGGTCAACCTCGCCGCGCGGGGCAATCGCAAGCGGGCAAGCCACGACATCGCGCTCGATCTGCGCCAGCGACTGAAGGCCGTCAGCGTTCCCCCGGGCACCAGTGTCAAGGTGGTCGAGGTGCCGCCCGGGCCGCCGGTGCTGGCGACGCTGCTCGCCGAAATCTACGGACCCGACGCGGCGACGCGACGGGCGGTCACCGGCGAACTCAAGAAGGTGTTTGCCGAGGTGCCGTTCATTGTCGATGTCGACGATTCCATCGGCGAAAAGCGGCCGCGGCTGCGGCTGTCGATCGACCAGGACCGGCTTGAGTTTTTCGGCGTCGAACAGCGTGACGTCTACGACACCATCCAGACCTTGTTCGGCGGCGTATCGGTTGGCTATTCCCACCGCGGCGAAGACCGCAATCCGATCGAGATCGCCGTCAAACTGGCGAAGCGCGATCTGGCCTGGACCGAGGCGCTGGCCTCGACGCCGGTACCGGCCAACACGGTACCCGGCAGCAAGACCGTTGTCGAACTCGGCCAGGTCGTCAAGGCCACGATGGAGGAGGGATCGCCGACCATCTTCCGGCGCGACGGCCACTTCGCAGACATGGTGATGGCCGAACTCGCCGGCCGCTTCGAGGCGCCGCTCTACGGCATGCTGGAAGTGGCAAAGCGCATCGACGCCCATGATTGGGGCGCGCTGGCAAAGCCCGTCATCAGCCTGCACGGACAGCCGGCGGACGAGTCCCATCCGACGCTGTTGTGGGACGGCGAATGGGAGATCACGTATGTGACCTTTCGCGACATGGGCGCGGCCTTCGGCGCCGCGATCCTCGGCATCTATGTGCTGGTCGTGGCACAGTTTCGCAGCTTCAAGCTGCCACTCGTGATCCTGACGCCGATTCCGCTGACGCTGATCGGAATTCTGATCGGCCATTGGCTGTTGGGCGCGCCGTTCACCGCGACCTCGATGATCGGCTTCATTGCGCTCGCCGGGATCATCGTGCGCAATTCGATTCTCCTGGTCGACTTCATCCGCCACAGTGACGGACAGGGCAAGTCGCTGCGCGAAGTGGTGCTGGAAGCCGGCGCCGTGCGCTTCAAGCCGATCCTGCTGACCGCGCTCGCGGCCATGATCGGCGCCGCCACCATTCTGCTCGATCCGATCTTCCAGGGCCTGGCGATCTCGCTGTTGTTCGGGCTCGCGTCCTCGACGCTGCTAACGGTCCTTGTCATTCCCGCCATCTACATCGCGCTGCGGCAGCCTTCGCCGCCGGCGTCGTCAAGCAAGTAAGGAGCTTCCCATGGAAAAGAACTATTCCGACATCACCAAACGCATCTCCGGCGATTTGCGGAAACTGCGCCAGGACATTCCCGATACGATGAAAGCCTTCTCGGCCCTGGCGCAGGCCGCGACGCGCGACGGTGCGCTCGACCGGAAGACCAAGGAACTGATCGCACTCGCGATCGGCATCGCCACCCGCTGCGACGGCTGCATCGGTTTTCACACCGAGGCCCTCGTCAAGCTCGGCGCTACGCGCCAGGAAGTGGAGGAGGTCCTCGGCATGGCGGTCTACATGGGCGGCGGTCCCTCGCTGATGTATGCGGCGGACGCGATATCGGCGTTCGAACAATTCGAGAAGCAGCTGACCGTTGCAGCCTGAGGCGGCCGCTTTCAGATCGGCTCAAAGCGTTCCGAGGCGCAATTGTCGTCGCGCCGGCGGTCCATGATGGCGCCGTCGTTGATGGTGATGCGATAGGTCTCCGAACCCAATGGCCTGCCCATCACCGAGGTGAGCTCGGCGGTGACGCACGCCGTCCAGCCCGGTCCGCCAGCTTCGTGCAGCGGCGGTGAGACCCGCACCTTTTGCGGATTCGACGCGGCGACGAACACCGAATCCAGGTTTTTGCGGACCAGCTGCCGGACGTCGGGCGGCGGTTCGGGCGGGGGCTGTTCTATGGCCTTGGTGCGCAGGAACTCCGGCAGCGCCGCGTGGCTGTCCGCCAGGCCGCAGCCCGCCAGCACAAGCGCTGATCCCGCCATCAACGCCAGACGAATGACGATCCGCCCCATCTACCCAACCTCGTCCCGCACCGGACAATATTAGGCGCAGCCGGCGACCGTCGGCGAGCCCTTGGGGCATCAACAAATCCTGAAGTCCGGCTGCGGCGACGGCCGTCGAGTGCCGAGACGCCGAACCCTTGTTGCCTTGATCCCGCTTCAGAGTAGGTTGGGTGTGGCAGGGAGACGGCGGTCATGAGGACGTTCACAATAGCGACGGTAATATTTGCGTTGGTCGCCATGCCCGCGCATGCCCAGATGGGCGGCAAACGGCCTCGCGGCGGCGACGACGACAAGAAGACCGATCAGAAGAAATCGAAGGTTGACGACGCGGCCTACAAGGCCGCGTTGGAAAGAATTCCGGAGCCCAAGGACAAATACGATCCCTGGGGCGTGGCGCGGCCGGCCGAGCCGGCCAAGAAGACGAAATAGCGAGTTCCATCATTTGAAGGCTTGAACCTTCGCGTCAGCGGGCTCGACCTATTGGTTAGCCTGGATGGAGGTATCTGCCATGTTTCGTCATGCCCTTCACAAGATGCTGCTCGCGGCGGGAATTCTATTGGGCTCGCACGCGGCATTTGCCGATAACCGTGTCGCGCTCGTCATCGGCCAGTCGGCCTACCGCGCGGTGATGGCGCTGCCCAATCCGGCCAACGACGCCAAGGCGATGGCGAAACTGCTCGGTGACGCCGGATTCGACGTGACCAGCGCGGCCGATCTGTCGCAGAACGAGATGCGCCAAACGGTCGGTGAGTTCGCGGCCAAGGTGGCGGCGAAGGGGCCCGACACCATTGCACTGGTGTTCTATGCCGGCCACGGCCTGCAGATCGACGGTGAGAATTTCCTCGTGCCGGTCGACGTCGACCCGAAGCGCGAAGCCGACATCCCGCTGCAGGCGGTACGGCTGAACGACGTCCTGAACACGCTGACGTCGGTACCGAGCAAGATGCGCATCCTGCTGCTCGATGCCTGCCGCAACAACCCATTTCCCAACATCGGCGCAACCGCAGGTCGGGGACTCGCGATCGTCGACGCCAGGACAGGCGCGTCCGGCACGTTTATGTCGTTTTCGACCTCGCCGGGTGCGGAGGCCGAAGACGGCAACGGTACCGACAGCCCCTATACGACGGCGCTACTGCTGGCCGCCAAGGAGCCTGGCCTATCGATCGAAGACACTTTCAAGCGTGTCAGGGTATCCGTGAACAAGGCGACGGAAGGACGGCAGACGCCCTGGGACTCCTCGTCGCTGACCGACGAGTTTGCCTTTTTCGGTTCCCCCAATGGCGGAGCAAAGCCGGCCGTGACGAAACGCAGCGTCGATGAATGGCGGCGCCAATTGCAGGGCAAGCCGGTCGAGGCCGCCAACGAGATGATCGTGGCCGATGGCACCGAGGAAGCCTATGAAGCGTTTGTCGGGCTGTATGCACAGCCGCCGTTCGGGCCGCAGGCGCGGCAATGGCTCGATCGCCATCGCCGGATGGTGGCATGGAACAATGCGGTGATCGTCAATACCGCGGCGGCTTATCGGGCGTTTCTTGTCGAATATCCCGACAGCGATCTCACCGCCACCGCACGCAAGCTGGAACAGCGCCTGCGCAACCGTCCCGATTTCGCGGCCAGCATGGCCGCTGTCACCGCCACTGCTCCGAATGGCGTGTCTGGCGGCGCACCGGCGGCCGGCTCCAGCCCGCTGACCAACGCCTCGCTGGCCGCTCCGACATGTCCCTGCGGCGGTGTGCCGCCCTTGCCGCTGAAGAAGGTCGACCTGCCGCCCAAGAAGCGCGGCGAGCCGGATACGCCAAAGCGCGCCAGCACGCAGCCACCACGGCGTCTGCGCGACGACGATGATGAGGATGTCGTGATCGTTCGCCGTCCGCCGCCGGTTTATTATGGGCCGGGGCCCGGACCGTCGGTCGGCATCGGTATCGGCATCGGCGGTTACGGCGGAGGAGGCTTCGAACGTGGCGGCGCCGGCATCGGCCGGCGGGGTGGATACTGACGCCGGCGGAGATTCCCGATCAGCTGCCGATCCGGGCTACGGCCGCCTCGAAAACCGCATGGCTCTGCGCCCGTCGCCGGTCGACAAAATTCCGCCGCCTGTCCCCGGGCGGCGCAATTTGTCACGCTGGCCGAACCATCCATCCCACGCCGGCTGGACGGCGCTTTGGGCAGTTAGTTGGATGAGCGCCTTGATCACGGGAACTCCGCATGACGAGGAACTCTTTCGCATTGGCGGCTCGCTGGGCATTTCGGATCCCGGCATTGGTGCTTGCCGTGACGCTGCCGGCCGCGGCCCCAACGTTCGCCTGGGAACATTGGGGCGGCGATCGCGGCGGGACGCGGTTCTCGGAGTTGGACCAGATCACGCCGGCCAATGTCGGCAATCTGCTGCGTGCCTTCGAATTTCGCACCGGCGATCTGGCGGCCCGCGACCCAGCGCTGATGGCACGCACGAAATTCGAAGCCACGCCGATCATGGTCGAGGACAGCCTGATCTTCTGTACGCCCTTCAACGAGGTCATCGCGCTCGATCCCGGCACCGGTGGGCAAAAGTGGCGCTACGATCCCAAGATCGACACCGGTCGGCGCCCCGGCAACCGCTATGTCTGCCGTGGCGTCACGCACTGGGTTGACGGCCAGGCAGCCGAAGGCGCCGCGTGCCGCAGCCGGATCTTCATGGGCACCAATGACTTTCGCGTCATCTCGCTCGACGCCAGGACCGGCATCCCCTGCACCGAATTCGGCACGAATGGCGAGGTCACGCTCGATATCGGAAAGCCGTTGGTCTGGCCGGGCGAATTCCAGATCACGTCTGCGCCGGTGGTGAGCCGCGGCGTCGTCGTGGTCGGCTCCTCGATCTCAGACAACGTCCGCGTCGATGCGCCGCTCGGCACGGTGCGGGCCTTCGATGCCCGCACCGGACGCCCGCGCTGGACATGGGACCCCCTGGTTCACGACGGCATCACCGCAGGCCACGCCAATGTCTGGGCGCCGATGTCGTTGGATGAGGCGCGCGGGCTCGTGTTCCTGCCGACCTCGTCGCCGAGCCCGGATTTTTGGGGCGGCAAGCGGCCGGGCAACAACGAGTATTCGGATTCCGTCGTCGCGCTGCGCGCCGAGACCGGCGAGCTGGTGTGGTCATTCCAGACCACCCATCACGACGTCTGGGATTACGACCTGCCGGCGCAACCAACGCTGGCGCGCATCGATACCGGAGAGGGGATGCGCGATGTCGTGATCCAGCCGACCAAGCAGGGATTTGTGTTCGTGCTCGACCGCGACACCGGCAAGCCGGTATGGCCGGTCGAGGAACGCGCCGTGCCGCAGGCCGGCGCGGACGGCGAGCAGCTGTCGCCGACGCAGCCATTTCCCACCCATGTGCCGGCGCTGATGCCGCAACGCTTTTCCACCGACGACGTGTTCAAGCCATTTCCGAGTATCGGGCGCTCGTCTTGCGATGGAAAACTCGATGGCTTGCGCAATGACGGTCTCTACACGCCGCCCTCGACGCAAGGCACGCTGGAGTTTCCGTTCACCGGCGGCGGCGTCAATTGGGGCGGCGCGGCGTTCGATCCGGTCAACCAGGTCCTCTATGCCAATACCAGTTACGCCGTCCATGTCATCAGGCTGATTCCGCAACCGGCCGCCGAAGGTCTCAAGTCGGTGCCGGGCCGTGAGTTCGCACCACAACGCGGCGCGCCGTTTGCGCTGACGCGCGAGGTTGCGATGTCGCGATTAGGGCTGCTTTGCAACAAGCCACCATGGGGCGCGACGGTTGCGGTCGACCTCAAGGCGGGCAAGGTTCTCTGGCGTTCGACCGTCGGCACCACGGAAGATCGCGCGCCGCTGGGGCTTGCGTTCAACTGGGGCTCGCCGCTGGTCAATGGTGTAGCGATCACGGCGGGCGGCCTTCTCTTTACCGGCGCGATGGACGCCTATTTGCGTGCCTTCGACGCCAAATCCGGCGAAGAACTCTGGCAGGGCCGGCTGCCGGTGCCGGGCGTCGCCAATCCCATGACCTATCTGTGGAAGGGCGAACAATACGTCGTCATCGCCGCCGGTGGTCATTCCGAGGCCGGTACCTCGATCGGCGACAGCGTGGTGGCGTTTCGACTGGCGCGGGCAGGCGAGGCGCCGTCGCTGTGGTCGCGCACCATCGACCGGCCGGGCGGGCG
>Ga0265340_10002434_pt1 | contig 10588 bp, 9 predicted proteins | sample 4CB225metaG_FD_202082 | JGI IMG/M metagenome (GOLD analysis project Ga0265340, IMG submission 202082) | Rhizosphere microbial communities from Carex aquatilis grown in University of Washington, Seatle, WA, United States - 4-CB2-25 metaG | ecosystem: Host-associated > Plants > Roots > Rhizosphere...
CTCGATCTTGAGCCGCGCGGTGGCTGCGCTCACTTGCGGCACCTCGTGGCGCAGCGCTTTCAACAACCGCTCGATGCCGTGATTGGCGTCTGCCGAGCCGAGCAGGGCAGGTACGACCAGGCCGTCGGCGAGCTCGCGCGTGAGATCGGCGAAGACCTCGTCGCGCGGCGGCTCGATGTCGCTGAGCAGCTCTTCCATCAGATGCTCGTCGTAGTCCGCGAGCTTTTCGAGCATCGAGAAGCGCGCTTCCTTCTCGCTGTCCTTGTCGGTGATTTCCACCACTTGGGACGGCGCGTGCTCGCGATAGACGTAGGCGCGCTCCAGTGCGAGGTCGACGAACCCGGTCACAACGCCGTTGTCCACGGTCGGGATCTGGCGCAGCAGCAACGGCGTATCGCTCGCCTCCTGCAGCATGGCGAGGAGGTCGCGCAGCAGGCCGTTCGCCTTATCGATCTTGTTCACATACAGGAAATGGGGAATGCGCAGATCGGCGAGCCGCTTCAAATAGGGCTTCAGCATCTGCACTTTTGCCGGTTCGGGTTCGACGACGACAATGGCCGCGTCCACGCCCTGCACCGCAAACAACGTGTCCTGTAAGAATTCGATGGAGCCGGGGCAATCGAGGAAGGTGAAACTTTCACCCAAATAGCGAGTCGTCGCGCAATTGATCTCCACGCTCATCTGGCGCGCCCGTGCCTCGGGCGTGGCATCGCCGACCGTATTCTTTTGCGCGACGGAGCCTTTGCGCGGTACGGCTTCGGTGACGAACAGAATGCTCTCGAGCAGCGTGGTCTTGCCGCTGCCATAAGGTCCTACCAGGGCCACGGTGCGTGGCCCTTTTCCTCCGTTTGTTGTCGACATGAAGTGCCTCCTTTGGGGCCCCGAGCAGGGTCCAAGGGGCGCGGCGGGCGCACCGTCCCGGCATGCCGGGCAGCGCCACGCGCCCCGTTGTAGTGGCAAATCCTCCCGCCGTTGCGGCGTCTTGGCAAGGGGTCGACACCCCTCATTCCCGTGCTATCGGTTGCGTCGAGCGCTCTATACTGTCGCATCCGTAGCTCTACGTAAGGTTCCTCCCCTTGCCCGAACGCGTAACGCCCGAACGCACGACTCATCCGGTCGTGTTCCTGATCCTTTTCCTGCCGATGGGAATTTCGAACGGCTACGTCGTCGTCACGCTGGGGTATCTGCTGACTCACGCAGGCATCAGCGTCTCGGCGGTTGCGGGACTGGTGGCGTTGAGTCTGATTCCTCAAACTTGGAAATTCCTCTGGGCGCCGGTCGTCGACACCACGCTTACCAACAAGATCTGGTTTCTCATCGCCGCCGCCGTCACCGGCCTGTTGATGATAGGCACCGCGATCATACCGCAGTCTTCCGCAAACCTGCTGCCGATCGAAGCCATGGTCGTGGGGTTCAGTCTGGCCTCGACGTTCAACATGATGGCCGCCGACAGTTTGATGGCACATGCGACCGCGCCAGAAGACAAGGGCCGCGCGGGAGGCTGGAGCCAGGCCGGCAATCTCGGCGGCCAGGGTCTGGGCGGCGGCGCGGGACTGTGGCTGGCACAGCATGTGGACGCGCAATGGGTGTCCGGAACTGCTCTTGGCCTCGCCTGCGTTTTCGCTGCGCTGGCCGTGCTTTGGGTTGATGAACCGCCGTCGGAACATCGCGCGACGCGCTACATCGACAGCCTGAAAAACGTCGGCAAAGACGTGTGGTCCATCGTCAGAAAACGTCTGGGCTTCCTCGCCCTCCTGCTCATGTGCCTGCCGATCGGTACCGGAGCCGCACAAAACCTTTGGTCGGCGGTCGCAGGCGACTGGCACGCTTCGGCCGACACCGTCGCGCTAGTCAACGGTGCCATGGGCGGCGCCGTTGCGATGATCGGGTGCGTCGTCGGCGGCTACATTTGCGACGCGATGGATCGAAAACTGGCGTTCAATCTGTTCGGCCTGTTACTCGGCGTGTGTGCCGTCGCGATGGCCATCGCACCGCGAACCGAGATGATGTTCATCGTTTTCACTCTCGTCTATGCCTTCGTCACGGGGTTCTGCTACGCCGCGTTCGGCGCCGTCGTGCTCGAAGCCATCGGCGCGGGCGCCGCCGCTACGAAATACAATGTGCTCGCCGGCATCGCCAATGCACCCATCGCATACCTCACCGTGATCGACGGATGGGCGCAGACAAAATGGGGCGCATGGGGAATGCTGTCCGCCGACGCGCTGGGCCCCGTTGTGGGCGTGGGTGTTTTCATTCTCATCGCGCTGGGCACGCGGCGATTGTTCGGACGAGAGTCGCTGGCAAAAAAAGCTTCCCAATTCCGCGCCTGATGGCGCCTGCTGGACGGCAGGGGAGCGCGTTCTCTAGCGGCTCGGCCGCGTCGGCACCGGTACGAACGTACATTCCGATAACTTCCCAAGCATGGCGGCGAGTATCGCGGCGACGCGCGGCCGGTCCTTCAGACTGACAGGTTCCGCCAGATCGTCGTTCATCAGAATATTGACGGGAAAATGCCCGGCCGGACCGGGGATCGCCAGGAACACCGGAACCTGTCTTTCCACCAAGATGCAGACCAGATCTACAAACGGCTGCTGATCCAGCACGCGGGCCGACCCGATCATCAGCTCAATGCCGTTGCGGTTTTCGAAATGGGGCGGAATATCGCTGCCGGGCGCATTGATGAAGACGCCGCTCTTGTCGGGCCGCCAATCGTCGCCGAGATCCGGCATCGTCATCCAGCCACAATAGTAGCCGCGGCACACACGTGGGCGCGTTGTGTAAATTCCGCAGCCGCCAGCCGCGATGCAATGCGTGCAGGCGACGCCGGCTTGCTTTTGCAGCTCGTCGGTATCGATGGGCAGAACTTTGCAGCAAACGCTGCAACTGCCGCATTCGCGACCTGGTACCGCACCCATGCACGTCTCCGTCAAACGGGTGACCAGTGTGCATGCGCCCGCGCGCGGCAGAAAGCCCTCGCACCGGATCAGGACGCGCCGTCGTCCACACCATTGTCGAATAAGACGGTTTCCGAGCCGCCGCCGACGTCCAGCAAATTCGCGCGCTCCTCCAACTCGGCCGCCGTTCGCAGCATCAGGTCGCGATAGATGCCTGGCGACGTCTCAGTAGCGCGGTCGCGAAATCGTTTCGCCAATTCACGCAATTCCTGTGATTTGATCGCGCGCAATTCCGCCATGGCACGGGCAACAAACCTCCGTCGCCGCCTCATGGCGGCCCGATAGTCGAAAAATGCACTCAATCTTGTGGCGAGTAAAGACGTCACACCATCTATAGGGGAATTTTTCGAGTGAGGAAGATTGCCGCACCGGCTAAGCATCCGGCTCTTTCAGAACCAATTCCATAAGATCATGGACGCGGACATGCTGTTTGGATGCAACCTCCGCGAGTGATTGATCCTGCCCATCGACGGCGACACCGCCTTGGTTCAGCCGAGCGATGGCTTCTTGACCTGTAATGCCGAGAGCGGGTGCCAACTTCGCTATCGGGGCGTCGGCCAGCCGCTGCACGACGATACGTCCCGGCCCGCCACCATGACCGCCTCCCGCTCCGTGGCCGAAATACGGTAGAACGATCAACACCAAGGCCATCGCACCCAGACACGAGACGAGGACCTTGTTGCGGATTGGCGAGAGCATGGCGAGCACCCCGCGTCCGTTTCGCACGAGATGCAAAATCATGGCCGCGACAAAGAGCAGCCCGATCCATTCGTGAACCCCGGACAACGGCCCACCTCCGAGGTGCAGAAATAGCATGATGCCGGTCACGGCGGTGGCTGCGAATGTGACGAAACTCAAAGGCGTCGCGTAATCGCGGATAAAAGTGCCCATGTGGGATGCCGTTTCGAAAAGATACGCTTCGCGAAGTCGATTGCCGCGCTTATCCATACAACGCGCTGCGCGTTTGGGTCCGTCTATGAAATCGGATTTAGCTTCGCAATTCATTCGCGGTTGCGCCAAAATGAATCGACGCACCGAAACGTAGAATGGTTTGAGCGCTACCGCAGGGCACCGCAGAAGCGCTGGATCCGCGTGCAGGCTTCTTCCAACAGCTTGTTCGATGTCGCATAGGAAATGCGGAAGAACGGCGAGAGTCCGAATGCGGCGCCGTGCACCACGGCCACGCCTTCGGCCTCCAGCAACTCGCCGGCAAAATCCCCGTCGGTCTCGATCTTCTTGCCCGACGGCGCGGTCTTGCCGATCAGTTTGCGGATGGAGGGATAGACATAGAACGCTCCCTCCGGCTTTGGGCATTCGATGCCGGCCGCTTGATTGAGCATGGACACGACGAGATCGCGCCGCTCTTCGAAGACTTTCTGGAACTTCGGGATGAAATCCTGCGTGCCGTTCAGCGCTTCCACGCTGGCCCATTGCGAGATCGAGGCCGCATTCGACACCGATTGCGATTGCAGTTTCGACATCGCTTTGATCAGCGGCTCCGGTCCACCACAATAGCCGATGCGCCAGCCGGTCATGGCATAGGCCTTCGATACGCCGTTCATCGTCAGGGTGCGGTCGTAGAGCCGAGGTTCGACCTGGGCGATCGTCGAAAACTGGAAGCCGCCGTAAACCAGGTGCTCGTACATGTCGTCCGTCAGCACCCAGACGTGCGGATAGTCGATAAGAACGTCCGTCAGCGCCTTCAATTGCTCACGCGTGTAGCAGGCGCCGGTCGGATTGGAGGGCTGGTTGAATATCAACCATTTGGTCTTTGGCGTGATGGCGCGCGCCAAGGCGGTCGGCGTCAGACGGAAGCCGTCTTCGATCTTCGCCTCGACGATCACGGGCCTACCGCCACCGAGAAGTACGATGTCGGGATAGCTTACCCAGTACGGCGCGATACAGATCACCTCGTCGCCGGGATTGAGCGTCGCCAACATGGCATTGAAGATGACGGCCTTCCCACCTGCCGCCACAAAAGTCTGTGATGGCGCGTAATCGAGCCCGTTCTCGCGCTTGAATTTGGCGGAAATCGCCTTGCGCAGCTCCGGGATGCCTTCCACGGCCGTATACTTGGTCTCGCCGCGCCTGATAGCGGCGATGGCAGCGTCCTTGATGTTGTCGGGGGTATCGAAGTCGGGTTCGCCCGCGCCCAGCCCGATGACGTCGCGCCCGGCGGCCTTGAGCTCACGCGCCTTCTGCGTCACCGCGATGGTTTGCGATGGCTGAATTCGACCGAGCGATTCGCTGAGGAATCCTTTCGGCAACGGCTTTGACGTTCCGGACATGACGGCTCCCGTGGCAATAGGCCGGTTGACCTAACAACCCGACCGAGGCCGAGGCAAGGCCCGGAATGCCGCGCTTAACTGCTATTACCCATTCTCAACCCACCTCTGCTACCATCCGACATTCTGGGAGTCGCGCCATGGCACGTTTGGCGGTTTTGTTTTTGTTGAGTCTGGCGTTGGCAGCCTGTTCGAAACCGGCCCCACCGGCCGGACGCTGGGTGGCCCATTACGAATCGGCAGGCACCATGGTCGATGCGCGCCTGGAAATCGGGACCAACGGCCTAGTACGGGTCAGCGCCCTCGACCTTGTCGATGCCCTGGTCAATTCCGACGACGACCGCATCGCCATGCATGCACAGCTCGCCGCCGACCTGGCGAACGGCTGGAGCGACGTCACGCCCAGGGCGATGGATTTCGACGGCAAGATATTTCGCAAACCCGGCGGTTACGCTCCACAGATAGAATGGAATCCGGACACCAAACGGATGACGCTTGTCTTTTATTTCGGCACTCAGCATTCCATCCGCATTCCAATGCATCCGGTCGACGATTTCGGCGACGATCCCTGGTCCAAATCCGCAGCCTAGAATTGATTGTCACCATTTGTGAAAGGAAAAGAACGCGGCGAGCGCCAAGAATGCGAACGCGACAACGTGATTCCATTTCAATGCTTCGCCAAGATAGGTGACGGAAAAACCCGCAAAAACCACCAACGTGATGACTTCCTGCAGCGTCTTGAGCTGGGCCCCCGAATAAACGGTGTAGCCGATACGATTTGCGGGCACCGCCAGACAGTACTCGAAGAACGCGATGCCCCAACTGACGAAAACGACCAGCCATAAGGGCGCGGACGGAAACTTCAGTTGTCCGTACCAGGCGAATGTCATGAACACGTTGGATATCAACAGCAGGGCAATCGGTGCTATCGCGGGCCAGTTCATCAGTTCCTCCAAAATTCGTGGCGAAGATAATTGCCCGCGGGGGTCCGCCCGCCAATATCCGGGTAGACAGCGACCACATTTGATCGGCGAGAACGCTTCACGAAGATTTATTTCGCGATGTCTCGCAGAGGCTCCCGGCCCGCGACAGACTGATACAAATTCGGACCCACCCGGCACTTCCGCCGCCGCCCAACCCACCTCAAATTAGCCAGGACGAACCGAGAATTGCCGATGCCACCGCTGGCCGGGTAACCGGCTTGCGGTGTCTAGGCTGTGCCCCTATCGGCGCTCCACCAAACGGGCACAGTCGCACAGACGGCCGGATCTCTTCGGCGCCCCCAAGACCGAATGTGGGTCCGGCCGCCTGATTCTCCTGGGGAAAACCCCTGCACTAGCGTTCCGGCCGGTCAGAGAATTATGTTGTCCAAAGTGCGACAGTACCCATATTGGCGTTAAGTGGTTTGTCCTGCCATAAGAGCGACTGTTGCGGTTGCAGCGAGTATTCCAATGAACCTTCTCCTACGTTCGGCCTCTCCCATAGCACTGGCCCTGGCTTTGGCGGCTTGTTCGACTACGGCCCCCACCGCCATGAAGCCCGAAGAGCTGCCGGGTGCCTTCACCGCCCCTCAGACTGCGGGCGCTCCGCAGGACATTTCCGCCGAGTGGTGGAAGAGCTTCTCCAGCCCGGAGATGAGCGATCTCGTCGCCACCGCAAGAACCGACAATCTCGACCTCGCCGCCGCCGCCGCCCGGGTGGTTCAGGCGCAGGCGCAGGCTGGGGCTGCAACCGCATCTCTATTTCCGGACGTCAGTCTGAACGGCAGCGCTCGCCGGCAGGGCAGTAAGACTCCGCCGTCCACGTCCAATTCGTTCAGCGCTACGCTCGACGCCAGCTATGAACTCGATTTCTGGGGTCTTGAGCAGGACAACCTTCGCGCAGCCAGGGAATCTTCACGCGCAGCGAACTATGCGAGAGTTGTGGTGGAACTGACTGCGACGGCCGATACCGCCAATACCTATATGGCTGTTCTCGCCCTGCGCGAACGCATCGCCATCGCCAAGAAGAACATCGAAGCCGCCCGGCGCATTCTGGCAATCACCCAGGCGAAGGTCACAAACGGCGTCTCCTCTAATCTGGACCTCGCCCAGCAGACGGCGCAGCTCGCCGGGCAGGAAGCGGATGTTCCGATACTGGAAGAACAGGAGCGCGAAGAGCGCTATGCACTGGCGATCCTTCTCGGCCGCGTGCCGGAAGGGTTCGACGTGAAGGCCACGACGTTGTCCGACATTGTTACTCCTCCCGTGTCGCCGGGCATGCCGTCGTCGCTGCTGCAACGCCGCCCCGATATCGCAGAGGCCGAGGCTCAATTGCTGTCGGCCCATGCCAATGTCGATGCCGCGCGCGCGGCCTTCCTGCCGACCATCGGGCTGACGGGACAAGGCGGATATAGCAGCACGGCGATCGGTTCGCTGATCAATCCAAGCAATCTGGCGTGGAGCGTCGGCGCTTCGCTGCTGCAGACGATCTTCGACGGCGGACGATTGACCTCGCAAAGCGACCAAGCCAAAGGACGCGAGACGGAGCTGATCGCCACCTATCGCCACACCGTCCTAAGCGCGCTGTCCGATGTGGAAAGCGCCTTGGGCAATACGTCCAGCCTTGCACAGCAAGAGAAATTCAAGACCGAACAGGTCAATAATGCGGCGGAAGCGTTCCGCATATCCGAGTTGCAGTACCGCGAAGGGGTCGCCGATCTTCTCGCCGTTCTGCAGTCGCAGCAGACGTTGTTCAGCGCTCAGGACCAGCTCATTCAGATCAAGCTCGCGCGTCTGCAGGCCGGCGTCGGCCTCTATCGTGCGCTTGGCGGCGGTTGGACAGTTGCGGCGGAAGCGGATACGCCGACGCGCAATCGCTTCATGCCGTTCCCGATTCCGGAGTTGTGACCTTCCCCAGCGGCGCTTTTCCCGCGTTGCGCGGGTAGAGCGCGGCTGACATATTGTCAGTCACTCGATGGGAGCTCGGGATATGAATGCGCCATTCCGCGCGTCTTTGCAGGAGGACGGCATACTCGACGTTGCCATCGTCGGCGCGGGCTTCTCGGGTCTGTCGATGGCAATCGCGCTAAAAAAAGCCGGCCGTTCCTCATTCCGCATCTTCGAGAAAGCGTCCGACCTCGGCGGCACTTGGCTGTTCAACCGCTATCCGGGCTGCGCCTGCGACGTGCCGTCATACCTTTATTCGTTCTCGTTCGCGCAGAATCCCGGCTGGTCGCGATCCTTTTCGCCCTCCGAAGAAATATGGCGCTATATGAAGGACGTGTCGGATCGCTTCGGACTGGCGCCGCATCTACGCTTCAATGCGCCCGTCGGGCGGGCGCAGTACGACGAGATTGCGCAAATCTGGCGTTTGACGCTCGCTTCCGGCGAGACGATAAAGGCGCGCGCACTGGTCACCGGCACCGGTGCTCTGCATGTGCCCCAGTTTCCGCAAATCAAAGGACTTGAGGCATTTGTGGGCCCAAAATTCCATTCCGCGGAATGGGATAAGACCTTCGACTGCACCGGCAAGACCGTGGCCGTTATCGGAACCGGAGCAAGCGCGATCCAGATCGTGCCGTCCATCGCAGGGAGCGCGAAGCAGGTTCTTCTTTTTCAACGCACGCCAGCCTGGGTATTGCCGCGCCTCGACCGGCCGACTTCCGCAACGTTGAAGGCGGTGTTCCGCGCCCTGCCTTTCCTTCAGACGCTCTATCGCAGCTTGATTTATTCGCGCATGGAAGCGCGCGCTGTCGCCTTCACCGTCAATCCGAAGCTTATGAAGCGCCTCGAAAAGATGGCCCTCAAATATCTTGAAACCGCCGTTCCGAACCCCAAACTGCGCGCCGGATTGACGCCCGATTACACCATCGGTTGCAAACGTGTGCTGATCTCGGACGATTTCTATCCGGCAATGAACCGCGACAATGTCGAATTGTTGACCTCCGCGATTGCACAGGTCGAGGCGAATGCAATAGTCACCGCCGACGGCAAACGCCGCCCGGTCGACGCCATCGTCTATGCGACCGGCTTTCGCCCGACCGACTGGATTCCCGGCATGCAGATCCTGGGGCGCTGCGGACGCGATCTGACGCAAGAATGGCGCGATGCGGGCGCGGCGCGCGCTTATTTTGGAATCGCGGCCGAAGGATTTCCCAATCTCTTCATGCTGCTGGGGCCGAACACCGGGTTGGGGCATAATTCCATCATCTTCATGATCGAAGCGCAGACGCGTTACACGATGGATTGTCTGGATTGGCTGTGGCGCGGCGAAGCGCAAAGCATCGAGGTTCGCCAAGACGTCCAACGCGCCTACAACGAAAAGCTCGACGCCGACATGAAACGGACGGTGTGGATGTCCGGCTGCAAGAGCTGGTACCTCAACGCCGACGGCACCAATTCGACGATCTGGCCGGGGTTCACCCTGAGCTACTGGTGGCGCACCCATTCGGCGCGCAAAAGAGACTTCCGGCTGGAGCCCGCAAAAACACCGGAAAAGATCGCCGCTTGATGCCTTTGCCACGAAGCTATGTGGTGGGCGGAGCGAGCATTATCTGGACCTGATCTAATCCGGCCGCCGCTCGGAATCCGCCTTTTTGCTCCGATGCCGGGCATCCCAAAAGCCGAGCCGAGGCTGGGTGTGGAACGAAGCCGTCCGGACGGCGTTTTGCCCTGGGGCGCTCAGCCCGACTAGAATGAGGCTGAATGGCCAATACAAGCGAGTCGACAGGGTCCGAGCCGGCCCCTTGGTTTCGCACCGAGTTGCAGGCGCGGGCATTGCACATCACCGCCGGGGGGCCGTGGACGGTGAAGCATGCCGCCTCGCTTGACCGCCAGCTGTTGGCGCTCGACACGGGCAAAGCTTCGGACGTCGAGATCGACGGCAGCGAGATCAGCTCTCTCGACAGCACGGGCTGCTGGCTCCTGGTGCGCACCAAACTGGCGCTTGAGGCCGAAGGCTTGCGCGTGCCTGTGCTGACCGTGCCGGAACGCTATAGGCAATTGATCACCGGCATCGCTACCGACCATGTGACGGAACCGGTGGAGATGCCGGAGTTCCACTCGCTCGAGGCTTTTCTCGCCCGCATCGGTTGCGCCACCTATCACGTCCTGGCCCAGGGCTACGGCATCCTCGGCTATATCGGCCGCGTCACGCTCGAATGGCTCGAAGCCATATATGCCCCGCGCGGAAATCTGCGCGTCGCAGCTCTCGTCCACCAGATCGAAGAAGTCGGCATCAATGCGCTGCCCATCGTGGGTTTGCTTCTGTTCCTGATCGGCATCGTCCTGGCCTATCTCGGCGTCGATCAGCTCAAGCGCGTCGGCGCCGAGGGCTTCACCGTCAACATTCTCGGCGCGGGATTATTAC
>Ga0265340_10002435_pt1 | contig 10586 bp, 11 predicted proteins | sample 4CB225metaG_FD_202082 | JGI IMG/M metagenome (GOLD analysis project Ga0265340, IMG submission 202082) | Rhizosphere microbial communities from Carex aquatilis grown in University of Washington, Seatle, WA, United States - 4-CB2-25 metaG | ecosystem: Host-associated > Plants > Roots >...
GGCCTTTCGCCTTTAAGCCTTTACAGGTATTCGCCAGAGGGATACTTATTGACATGCCCGCATCCAGAGCACTACGCAACGAGATGGAACGCTTGGGCCTTGACCACACCAAGGCCTATACGCAGCACCAATTGAATGAGGCCTACGCCGCTCACCAGGCGGCGCAGCTTGCGCTGCAGGTGGTGCCCGTCGCAGAGCCTGTTGGTGGATCGTTCCCGGAGACAGCAACTGTCGCACCGTTGACCAGCGACGCCACGGTTAAAGAGACTGTACTTGAGCCCGTCACTCCTTCCCCCACCGCCGCCCCTGATCAATCCTTGACTGACGTGGAGCAGCAACCTGCCGCCGCCCCGCCGGTGCTTGTGGAGACTGCTACCGAAGCAGGATTACGCGTCGACGCGGCTCCTGTGACCGATGCTGTGGCGCTGGGCACCGACAGCCAGACGTCGCACACTGACGAGCTAGCCGTCGCGGCACCCGATGCCGCTGATGTGCCCGCTGCCGCCTCAAGCAAGAAGGGTAAGAAAAACGTCGCAAAGAAGTCTGACTGACACCTTTACTTGTCACACGGGCTACATACTTAGTTACAACGGAGAACTGACATGAGCGTAATCGTCGATAGTAGAGGAGTTGTCGAAGCGGGTGATGGGCAAGGCAACCTGACGGTCGCCGGCGCGACGGTCACCAACATTAGCTACATGACGGCACAACCGCTGGTCGGTTCGGCCTCCTTCGGCGCCCCGGCGCTGTCGCCCGGTGGCCTACCCGGTCTCACCGCCATCCCAGCACCGGGCTTTTTCGCCGTTCCAGTGTCTGGTTCGGGCGGCCCCAGCGGCAAGGGTGCCGGCGGCTTCACGGGTTCACTGCCCTCTCCGGCGACCTACCCAGGCGGCGAAATTCTCATCACTGACACCCTCGGTCAGTTCGCCTACCTCATCACCGGCTCCATTTCGGTGATGTCGAGCTTGACGGGTTCGTCAGGCGGCGGCACCGGCGCAGGTCTCGCCAACGCGGTCAGCGTCAACGGCACCAAGTTGACGGTCTCCCCCGGTGGTACCGTCGGCTTCTGGTCGGACAGCAAGGGTTGGCTGGTCTGCGCAGTGTCGGGTACCCTGATCCTGAACGCGTAATTCACGTCCTTCTCTCGGCACACTGTTGGCCCGCGGAAAGCGGGCCGTGCCGTTTAAGGCCGCCCACAGAATAATCGTGATCTGCGTGTTGTAGTTCAATGGGTCAGTTAATTGGGTCTTGTGCAGATGGTTTGTTCTTCGGCAGAATGTCTGTCTCAGACACTTGTACACTCCTACTCACGGGTGTAGTGTATGTTTGACGGCACAGAACAAGGCCGACAGGAGAGTATAGATCATGAGCAGGAAGAACCGTAAGGTCATTGCGACCAACAAGAACGCGCACATCATCAGCCGCACCGATCGGACTGGCAAGGTTCGTACCGAGACCAGCCGCCGCGATGAGGGTGAGCTCGACGTGGCAATTTCGACCGATTGGAACAACAACGCGACGCGCGTCTTCATCGACGCAACTGGTCGTGCCGATGGCCACAACCGTGGCTACGCCGATCTCACGCTCAACGGCCGACAGGCACGGATGTTGTTCTTGGCGCTGTCGAAGCACTTCGGCGTCACCGGCAAGTACTAGCATCGAGTGAACACGAGTTCACAATAGTGTAGGATTGGGCGAGGTTCCTTATGGGGGCCTCGCCCTTTTCACATCAGGAGATCACATGAAACTCACCCTCAACGCACAAGAATTGTTGGCGCTGTACGACCTGCTCGAAGCGACGAGGCCGCGGCTTGCTATCGAGACCGATCAGGGGTCGCCCGACTTTCAGCTCCATCAATTACAGAAGCGTATCAGGTTGTGCATCATCGCCGCCTTGCGGGCCCACGGCACCGATCCGGTCGACGCGTTCCTGGCCCGTGAACAGGCCAAGATTGACGGCCTGATCGGGCAACCTATCGATGTCAAGGGTCATGCGACCTCCAATGTCTTCACCAATCTCGACGATGAGGCACAAGAATCGATCAGCGACAAATCGCAAGATCGAAACGATCCATCATTTCACCCATGCTTCCGGTGAGTGTACCAATCATCGCAGGTGTGGTACTTATAGATGTACGGGGATGAAAGGTTTCGACACGGCGAAGACTTGGTGCGAAGCAGGCCAGGGGCGACCAGGTGCCCTGACAAACACGTGGTCACGTTTGATCGCCAACGATAACGGCATCGCTGATTACGCTCTCGTGGCGTAACCAACGGGTTCCCAACGACCTAGGAACAGAATGTTGGGCGCGCTGACACGTCGTCAGCAAAAACGTCTACCTCCCGACGTGATTGGGAGCACGCCAAAGCTCGTGAGTGAGGTGCGTGTAAGAAGTGTCCTAACCCACTAGTCCCGCCCGAGGACGATCAAGTAGATGGGCTAAACCTGTAGAATCGCACCGAAGACGCGTCGTGGACCCGGGATCATTCCCCGGCATCTCCACGAATTCCAACGATAGAAAGACACAGATGAGCACCAAGATCGCCGATCGGCGTCGAGCCAACGGCAGTAGCCTCGATGGGCGCGCCCTGACCAATCGAGTTGCACTTGAAGTCAAGGGCATGCCGCTTGCACAGGCCTTCGCCACCGTACGAGCAGCCGGCTATCAGTTGCTGATCGCCAAGCACGACGGGGTGCCTCGCCCATCGGAAGTTGATCACCTCGACGACCGCATCGTCGTCAACGTGGTGCAGGGGCTGATCACTGATAGTTGGGCCGGGTAAACTCTGTAGTATACCAGTCGCCCCGTACCAAGTAGAATTGTCACATGTCAGCACAGACCGAACGCCTCATTGAGGACATCAAGGCCGTTGAACAGCAGCTCGCCAAACGTTTGGCCGAAGGCATCAAGGATGCTTCCGACACGACGATCGACGTGCTCAACAAGCGCCTGTTGGAGTTGCAACACCAATTGACCCACGCCAATCAGAACCTCCACGAAGGCCTGCGCATCCTCAAGAGTTGAGCGTGACGCTACCTGATCAATCGTGGGATGCCCAGTTCGCTGACTTTTTGTCGCGTGTTGTGGCCGCGCGTGTCGCCGGTACAGACATGGCAACGCTACGACTTGAATACGCACAGTTGTTGGCAACGGCGCCTCCCGGCAAGAAACAAGCACTCAATCTCAAGGAGCTCACCTGATGGCAACAACACCTAACGCACCCCAACGCATTGACCTCTACCAACCCATCATGGCGACGAGATCAGGCCCTCAACCGCTAGCACTCCGCGTCGGCGTTGCTAATACCACGTCGATCAGCGAGGGGGTGCCTTCGGGTCCCATCCGCGTTGAGACCTACGTGCTGTTGAGCGCGCTGCCTGAGGATCTCCGCCGCCGCGTTGAGCTGGCCGTCCAAGTGCTGTTGGCCGGGCGCTGATCGATCACCACGCACCACGCGTGGTAAGATCGAAGGATGAGCGCACACGGCTACATCCCGCTGGTCAAGCAGTACATCCATCAACGTCTTCCCAAGGAACACGTCCCTGCCTTACTTGAGGTCGGTGTCGATCGCGGGGTGATGTGGTTGACGTTGCTGACCTTCTTGGCCCGCACTCGCCAACAGTTCATCGCTGTCGGTGTCGACGTGTTGGTGCAAGAGCAGGTGCAGCTGATGCTGGCCCACCTCGACCGCGCCGAGCAACAGCAGGCCTACCTCATCGAGGGCAACAGTCTCGAAGTGCTGCCCAAGATGGTCTAACAAGGCATGAAGTTCGACGTGTTGTTGCTCGACGGCGACCACAACTATCACACGGTGTCGCAGGAGCTAACACACCTTGAAGCGCTGACGCACCCGCATGCGATCGTGATAGTTGATGACGTATTCGGCCGCTGGAGTGAGAGGGACCTTTTTTACGCTGAACGAGAAGGGTATGAGAACATCAAGACTGCTACTCAACGCGTTGACACTGAGAAACATGGCGTGAAAGTAGCAGTTGATGAATGGATCGAGATGAATCCTAATTGGCAACTATCACAGCCCATTGCGGGTGAAGCGGTATTGTTGATGAGAAAGCATGCGTGACAGGTCATCACGTCACTGCTGAAGATTTGCAACGTCGTGTTCAAGACGTACACGGTGGCATTGTTTTGCTCATCGAAAACACTTACGTTAACATGGGTACCAAGGCGGAATTCATTGACGTTGATCATGGGTCATGGTGGACTAAACCTGGGAATGTCATTCACAGGCGTAGCAGACATCCTGCTCGATCAGGTAATATTGAACGGTGCAGAGCTAACTCGTTGGTACTAGCTAGTCGACCCGCTGAAGAACGCAGACACACTGACGTTGATGAAGTCAAGGAACGTCTCGTATCAACGCATGGAGGTTCATTGCGCCTAGATGATACCTACGTGAACATGGGTACTAAAGCCAGATTCATTGATAGCGAATTCGGTGAATGTTGGCTTGATCCACACTCCGTCTTGACAAAGAACAAGCAACATCCTGACCGCGCAAAACGTGACAAGCGCATCAAACTCACAACACCGATCACTACAATTGAGGCGCGTGTATATGAGAAGCATGGTGATGTTGTTGTGCTTGATAGTTCAACGTACGCCGGTGTCAATAGCAATGCTAGGTTCATTGATGTGGAGCATGGTGAATGGTGGGCAATTCCATCGAATGTGATGCGCGGAACCAGTCATCCAAAGCGCGCAGCCAAGAAGATCATGGCGGCTAGCTTTGGTGCAGCGTCAATCTCACATTGGTTAACTGGTGAGCTATGTGTTGCTCGTGGTAGCTATGAACGGGCGACACTTGCGTGGTTGAACACTAATCAGTATGATTATGACTGGCAGATCCCAATTACAACGCCCATCTTGACGCCCAAGGGAAAGCAATCGATCTACTACGTTGACTTGCTTATCAAAAGCGGTCAGTTTGCTAACACGTACGTTGAGATCAAAGGCACGTGGAACAGAAAGAATGGCCACATTGGCAAGGCGAAGTGGGAGTGGTTTCACGACGCCCATCCGAATTCGCAGTTATGGATGAAGGTTGAGTTGCTTGAAAGAGGCATTATCACGTGAAGCGGTGATGCTGTTGAAGAAGCACGTCTGACCGCCTGACCGCCGCCTACTTATGGTAGGAGAGGCGCTCAATGACACACAGACAAACCCGTGGGCGGGTGCTTGAAGACGCCTTTGGTGCTCCTCCACAATCACGTGGCAGCATGATGAACGTCGCCGGCAAGACCGACGATGAGCTCGAGCCCGGTGAGGAGTTGTTGACCGACGAGGGCGATGACTGCCCAGAACTCGCGGGTGACGGCATGGCGACGATGCGCGGACCTGTCTACCCGGAGGGCGTGGCGAGGATCAGCATGGGCCAGCTACGTTCTTTCGTACGCCGTGCGCTGGTTGGTTAGTTCCTCACCGATGCTGTTCGGCGTAGAGGTTAGGATCAGTTCAATAGCGAGCCTATTTATCGTGTTCCCGACAGGTCTTGCCGGGCGCTGCGTGCCTAGTTACTCTGCAGAGGTTTGACCTAAGTGACTGCGAACGTCGTCGTTGACACAGTGAGCATCAACTACCCGATCATGTCGGGTGCAGTGCAGATCACGGGTTCCGTCTCTCTCAATCCCGCACCCATCATCACTGCGAATACGGCGACGACGGGCACCTTGGGCCTTGCCGTCGGCAACGCGCCCTACGCACCGCTCTTCGTCACGGGTTCTGTTTCCCTAAATCCAGCGCCAGTCATCACTGCGAATACGGCGACGACGGGCACGGCCGGCCTGGCGGTGGGCAATGCACCCTATCAACCCATCTACGTCAGCGTCACCAGTTCGCTGCCTGTCACCGGGTCAGTCTTTGTCATCAATCCCACGACTGTCACGGTGCCGCAACCCCTGCAAGTCTGGAGTGAGGGAGCGGTAGGCATCAGCGGTTCGGTGTCAATTCTCGGTCAGGTCGGCGTCGACAACTTCCCAGCGACGCAGAACGTCAGTGGCTCGGTCACCGTGGGTGGCTATGCAGTCGGGGTGACCGGGTCGACCTACATCACCACGACGGGCTCTCTTCCTGTCGCTGTCGTCGGTACAGTCCCTGTCTCCGTCGCTGGTACCATCAACGTTGCCCAACAAGGGCAGATCGGCGTTGACAATTTCCCGGCGGTGCAAGCCGTCAGTGGTTCCGTCGCCCTGACCAATTGGCCGGTGACGATCGGTATTTCCGGCTCTGCACCCCTCCAAGTGTGGTCAGAGGGCAACTTGGGGGTCTCGGGCTCCGTCTCAGTGTTGGGCCAGGTCGGCGTCTACAACTTCCCGGCCACGCAGAACGTCTCGGGTACCGTCACTGTCGGGGGTTATGCCACCGGCGTTACCGGGTCGACCTACATCACCACGACGGGCTCTCTTCCCGTCGCCGTGGTGGGCACTGTTCCTGTTTCTGTCGCCGGCACCGTCAATGTCTCTCAACAAGGTCAGATCGGTGTTGACAACTTCCCGGCCACCCAGAATGTGTCGGGGACGGTGCAGGTTTGGTCTGCAGGCAACATCGGGGTATCAGGTTCTGTTTCAATCCTCGGTCAGGTCGGCGTCTACAACTTCCCAGCCACCCAGAACGTCAGCGGCACTGTCACTGTGGGTGGTTACTCTGTCGGCGTAACGGGGTCGACATACATCACCACGACTGGCTCTCTCCCCGTTACTGTCGTTGGGACAGTGCCGGTCAGCCTTACTTCACAGGTCCAAGTCAGCAACTTCCCGGCGACACAGGCAGTGTCGGGTGCGGTGGCACTGACGAATTGGCCATTGACGATCGCCGTCAGCGGTTCGCAGCTCACGGGTTCAACTTTCGCGGGTTCTCCTGTCGTCGCCGGCGGCGTCTACTTTGGTTCTGGCAACATCGGTTCGCTGCCGACCTATGTCAAGGCACTGCAGACCGACATCAGTGGCGCTCAATACATCACCACGACGGGTTCGTTGCCAGTCGCCGTGGTGGGCACTGTCCCGGTGTCACTGGCCTCTCAAGTCCAAGTCAGCAACTTCCCGGCGACCCAAAACGTCAGCGGGTCGATCACCGTCGGGGGCTACGGCGTCGGCGTCACCGGCTCTACCTATGTGACGACAACGGGCTCACTTGCGGTCGCGCCCGGCGACGGTGCTCAGTTCTCGGTCACGAACACTGCAGTTGCTCCTTTGTGGATCACTGGGTCGGTCAATATCTCGGGTGCGGCGTTCGTCCTCACCGCGTCAGTCTCTTCATCGATCAACATCGGGGCTGCGGTCGCGATCTCTAACTGGCCAGCCATTATTGGCGTCACTGCGTCGGCACCCATCCAAGTCTGGAGTGAGGGTAACGTCGGCGTGTCAGGATCGGTGTCGATCCTTGGGCAAGTGGGAGTTGACAACTTCCCAGCAACGCAGAATGTCTCGGGTTCGGTTGCACTGACCAACTGGCCCGCAACGATCGGAGTGTCGGGATCACAGCTCAGTGGCTCTACGTTCTCGGGCTTTCCTGTCGTCGCCGGCGGCGTCTACTTTGGCTCGGGCAACGTGGGCTCTCTACCAGTCTACGTCAAGGCGCTACAGACTGACATCTCGGGTGCCCAGTACATCACTACGACGGGTTCTCTGCCTGTCGCTGTCGTTGGTACCGTCCCGGTGTCGCTGGCATCTCAAGTCCAAGTCAGCAACTTCCCGGCCACACAGAACGTCTCAGGCACCGTCACCGTCACCACATCGGGTCCGCTTCAGATCTGGAGCGAAGGTGCAGTCGGCGTCACGGGGTCAGTGGCCCTCAGTAACTGGCCGGCGACGATCGGTATCTCAGGTTCTGCGCCAATTCAAGTGTGGTCGGAGGGCAACGTCGGGATCTCTGGCTCCGTCTCAGTATTGGGTCAGGTCGGCGTCTATAACTTCCCAGCGACTCAAGCGGTCTCTGGCACTGTCACTGTGGGTGGCTATTCTGTCGGGGTGACGGGTTCCACCTACATCACGACGACGGGTTCTCTCCCTGTCGCCGTGGTGGGTACGGTTCCAGTCTCCATTGCAGGTACCGTCAACACTTCGCAACAGGGTCAGATTCAGGTCAGTAACTTCCCAGCCACGCAAAACGTTAGCGGTACTGTCACTGTCACCACATCGGGCCCGCTGCAAGTCTGGAGCGAAGGGGCTACGGGGATCACCGGTTCCGTCGCTTTGACGAACTGGCCATTGACGATCGCCGTCAGCGGTTCACAGCTCACGGGCTCGACCTTTGCGGGGTCACCCCTCGTCGCCGGCGGCGTCTATTACGGCTCGGGCAACATCGGTTCACTACCGACCTACGTCAAAGCAATTCAGACCGACATCTCGGGTGCAGTCTACATCACTTCGACAGGATCTTTTCCCGTCGCTGTGGTGGGTACTGTCCCAGTTTCGTTGGCATCACAGGTCCAAGTCTCCAACTTCCCGGCGACGCAGAACGTGTCGGGAACTGTCACCGTCACCACTACTGGCCCAATCCAAGTCTGGAGTGAAGGGGCCACAGGCGTCACCGGTTCGGTTGCTTTGACCAACTGGCCAGCGACAATAGGAGTGTCAGGCTCCGTCTCTGTCCTCGGCCAGATCGGTGTCGACAACTTTCCAGCGACACAGAACGTTAGCGGCACAGTCACTGTCGGCGGTTACTCTGTTGGGGTCACCGGGTCTACATACATCACGACGACAGGTTCCCTTCCCGTCGCTGTCGTCGGCACCGTTCCTGTCTCGATCGCAGGCACTGTCAATACTTCGCAACAAGGGCAGATCCAGGTCAGCAATTTCCCGGCGACACAAGCCATCAGCGGTACCGTCGCTCTGTCGAACTGGCCGGCTGTCATCGGGGTGTCGGGTTCGCAGCTCACCGGCTCGACTTTTGCGGGTTCTCCTGTCGTCGCCGGCGGCGTTTACTTCGGTTCTGGCAACATTGGCTCTCTTCCGGTCTACGTCAAAGCGTTGCAGACTGACATCTCGGGTGCCCAGTACATTACCACGACGGGCTCTCTTCCAGTCGCCGTCGTCGGCACTGTCCCAGTTTCTCTGGCGTCGCAAGTCCAAGTCAGCAACTTCCCGGCGACACAGAACGTCAGCGGCACTGTCACTGTTACGACGACAGGCCCGCTACAGGTGTGGTCAGAGGGCAACGTCGGCGTCTCAGGCTCCGTCTCTGTCCTCGGCCAGATCGGCGTCTACAACTTCCCGGCAACGCAGAATGTCAGCGGTTCGATCACTGTCGGTGGCTATGGCGTCGGTGTCACAGGATCTACCTACATCACCACGACGGGCTCTCTCCCTGTTGCTGTCGTCGGTACAGTCCCAGTCTCCATTGCGGGAACCGTCAACACTTCGCAGCAAGGGCAGATCCAAGTCAGCAACTTCCCGGCAACTCAAAACGTGTCGGGGACTGTCACCGTCACCACGACTGGCCCACTTCAAGTCTGGAGTGAGGGAGCGGTAGGCGTCACTGGCTCCGTCGCTCTAACGAATTGGCCTGCAACGCTCGGCATCTCAGCATCTGCACCCATCCAAGTCTGGAGCGAGGGCAACGTCGGGGTCTCGGGCTCCGTCTCGGTGTTGGGTCAAGTCGGCGTCTACAACTTCCCTGCCACTCAGAACGTCTCAGGTTCAATCACGGTGGGTGGTTACGGTGTTGGGGTCACCGGTTCGACCTACATCACCACGACAGGTTCTTTGGCCGTCGCTCCCGGTGATGGTGCTACCTTCCCAGTGTCGATTGCATCGACTGTCAACGTTGCGCAACAAGGCCAGATTCAAGTCTCCAATTTCCCAGCGACGCAGAATGTCAGCGGTTCGATCACCGTCGGTGCGTGGGGTACCAACGTCACTGGCTCGATCACCGGCTCTGTCTTCGTCATCAATTCTCAACCAGTAACGTTCCCAGCCATCTTGCAGGTCTGGAGCGAAGGGGCTACGGGGGTCACGGGTTCGGTTGCTCTGACCAACTGGCCCGCAACGCTGGGTGTCTCGGGTTCGCAGCTAACTGGCTCGACTTTTGCGGGTTCTCCCGTCGTCGTGGGAGGTGCCTATTACGGCTCGGGCAACATCGGTTCGCTGCCGACCTACGTCAAGGCAATTCAGACTGACATCTCGGGTGCAGTCTACGTCACTGCATCGGGTTCTCTGCCCGTCACTTTTGGAGCACTGCCTCAACTGCAGATCTCCAACTTCCCGGCGACACAGAACGTCAGCGGGACCGTGGCGATCACCACGACTGGCCCGATCCAAGTCTGGAGTGAGGGCGCGACGGGGGTGACGGGATCAGTTGCACTGACCAACTGGCCTGCAACTATCGGTGTGTCGGGTTCTGTGGCCATCACAAACCAGGTCGGCGTCTACAACTTCCCGGCGACACAGAACGTCTCGGGTACCGTCACTGTCGGCGGTTACTCTGTCGGTGTCACCGGGTCGACCTACATTACTTCAACGGGTTCGCTCCCAGTTGCTGTTGTCGGCACTGTCCCAGTCTCGATTGCCGGCACTGTCAACACTTCGCAGCAAGGGCAGATCCAAGTCAGCAACTTCCCGGCAACTCAGG
>Ga0265340_10002441_pt1 | contig 10573 bp, 3 predicted proteins | sample 4CB225metaG_FD_202082 | JGI IMG/M metagenome (GOLD analysis project Ga0265340, IMG submission 202082) | Rhizosphere microbial communities from Carex aquatilis grown in University of Washington, Seatle, WA, United States - 4-CB2-25 metaG | ecosystem: Host-associated > Plants > Roots > Rhizosphere...
GCGACTTCCTTTTTGAGGTTCTTCAGCGCGGTCTCGGCTTCCGCGACGACGCCTGCATCGTTCTCGGCTTCGCCGAGTTCGATCATGCCGACATTGTCCTCGAGCTCACGCTCGACCTTGCCGATACCCTGCAGCGAATCCTCCAAAGAGGTCCGCTCCTGCATCAGTTTCTGCGCCTTCTGGGGATCGTTCCAGAGATTGGGGTCTTCGGCGAGCTTGTTCAGCTCGGCCAGACGTGCCGTGGATGCATCGACGTCAAAGATGCCTCCTCAGCAGCCCGACTGACTGCTTGATCTCTTCGACTAGACGTTCGACTTCGGCGCGCATGGTCTCTCTGATCTGCGGCCCTCGGGCCGCCAATTGATTGAGCTGGGGATGTAGCGGCGGACGCCGCAAAGCGCAATCGGCTCGCGCGTTTTCTTGGCGCGAACTGGCTTATTCCCTCGGCTCCCTCAATAGAGCCCGCCGGTCCCGGGACGGAACAGGCTGCGATCGGCGTCGGGAGAAGGCTGCGCGGCACGGTCGTCGGTATCGGCGACGCCGATGGCCGCGTAGTTGTCAGGCGGTCCGGTACCGGGCTTGAAGGCTTCGAGGATGGTCTTGCCGCTGCTTCCCGGGCCTGCCCGCATCCCGGTCTGGGAGTCGACCCTAATCAGCTTGATACCGGCCGGGATCTTGAACGGGATCGCCGGCTTGTCGGCGAGCGCAAGCTTCATGAAATCCCTGGCGATGGGGACGGCGGTGTGGCCCGCTTGCGCGGACCTGCCCAGACTGCGGGGCTTGTCGTAGCCGACATAGAGACCGACCACGAGATCCGGTGAAAACCCGACGAACCAGAGATCTTTCGCATCATTGGTGGTGCCGGTCTTGCCGGCGATCGGCTTGCCCACCTCTCGCATGGCTATCGCCGTGCCGCCTTGCACCACCCCTTCCATCATCGAGGTGATCTGATAGGCCGTCATCGAGTCCAGCACCTGCTCGCGGCGGTCGACGAGTTGCGGCTCGGGCTGATTCGCCCAGCCGCCCGTCGCGTCGCAGCCGCGGCATTCGCGCGTATCATGCTTGAAGATGGTATGGCCGTAACGGTCCTGGATGCGGTCAATCAGCGTCGGCTTCACGCGACGCCCGCCATCGGCGATCATCGAATAGGCCGTGACCATCCGCATCACCGTCGTCTCGCCGGTACCGAGCGCGTAGGATAGATAATTCGGAAGTTGCTCGTCATAGATGCCGAAGCGCCTGGCGTATTCGGAGATCAGCGGCATGCCGATATCCTGCGCCAGCCGCACCGTCACGGTGTTCAAGGAGTGCTTCAGTGCATTCCTCAGCGTTGTCGGGCCCAGATATTTGCCGACCGAAAAATTCTCCGGACGCCAGACTCCCGCCCCCTGCCCCTGATCGATCTCGATCGGGGCGTCCATCAGCACCGTCGATGGCGTGTAGCCATTGTCGAGCGCCGAGGAATAGACGAGCGGCTTGAACGATGATCCCGGCTGCCGGTAGGCCTGGGTCGCACGGTTGAACTGACTCTGGTCGAACGAGAATCCGCCCACCATCGCCAGCACGCGGCCGGTCCAGGGATCCATCACCACCATCGCGCCGGAAATCTCCGGCAATTGTCGCAGGCGATACTGGCCTTCGACCGGATTGCCGTCCTTGAAAAGCGGATCGGCATAGATCACGTCGCCCGGCGCAAGCACCTGTGAGACCGCGGTCGGCGTCTTGCCCTTCGCCGGTCCCGACGCGGCCTTGGCCCATTTGACGCCTTCGATGGTGATGATTCCGGTTGGCCGGTCCTTTGCCACCGCGCCGCCGAGTTCCCGGCCCGGCTGGAAACCGATCCGAGCCGACTGGTCGCTGGTCTCGAGCACCACGGCTAGGCGCCAGGGCGCGATATCCGACAACGATTTGACGTCGGCGAGCTTGACGCCCCAGTCGCCGGATATATCGAGCTTGCTGGTCGTCCCCCTCCAGCCCTGCTGTTCGTCATAATTGACGAGGCCGGCGGCCATGGTCTTGCGCGCCTCCATCTGGATCTTCGGATCCAGCGTGGTGCGGACTGACAGGCCGCCCTCGTAGAGTTTCTTTTCGCCGTAGCGCTCGAAGATGTCGCGGCGGACCTCCTCGGCAAAATATTCGCCGGCGAAAATGTGCGCGGCATTGCTTCGGTTGGTGACGACAAGCGGATCCTTGCGGGCCCTGTCGGCTTCGGCCTGCTTGATCCAGCCGTTTTCCAGAAGGCGGTCGATCACATAGTTGCGGCGCTCGACGGCGCGATCGTGGTTGCGCACCGGATGCAGCGCACCGGGCGCCTTCGGCATCGCGGCGAGATAGGCCGCTTCCGCGACCGTGAGTTCGTCCACCGATTTGTCGAAGTAGACCAGCGACGCGGCGGCGATGCCGTAGGCGCCGAGGCCGAGATAGATTTCGTTGAGATAGAGTTCGAGGATCTTGTCCTTGGAGTAGGCGCGCTCGATCCGCATCGCCAGCAGGGCTTCCTTGATCTTGCGGGTGAACGACACCTCGTTGGTGAGGAGAAAGTTCTTGGCGACCTGCTGGGTGATGGTCGAGGCACCCTGCGGGCGGCGGTTGGAGCCGAAATTCTGCACATAAACCAATGCGGCCCGCGCCATGCCGGAATAGTCGATACCGCCATGCTCGTAGAAATTCTTGTCCTCGGCGGCCAGGAATGCGTTGATGACGAGCTTCGGAACCGCCTGGATCGGCAGATACAGCCGCCGCTCCTTGGAATACTCCCCGAGCAGCGCGCCGTCCGCCGCATGGACGCGCGTCATCACCGGCGGCTCATAATCCTGGAGCTGCGAGTAATCCGGCAAGTCCTTGGAGAAATGCCAGATCAGCCCGGCTGCCGCGGCAACGCCCACCAGGAACACGACAGTTCCGGCCGCGAACAGGAAACCAAAGAACCGTACGAGAAAACGCATAGGTGAATGTCCGCTTACCCTGGCAACGACCGGTGCTCTACTCCGCGCGGCTATCGACGCGCCAGGGTTTCCGATCTTCCGGATTGTCCTTTAATAGAGTCCGCCGGTGCCAGGGCGGAACAGGCTGCGATCCGCGTCCGGCGAAGGCTGCAGGGAGCGGCCGTCGGCATCGGCGACGCCGATGACCGAGTAATTGTCCGGCGGCGCGGTACCGGGCTTGAAGGCTTCCAGAATGGTCCTCCCGGTATCGCCCGGGCCGGCGCGCATGCCGGACTTGGAGTCGACGCGGATCAGCTTGATGCCGGCGGGCACCTTGAACGGAACCGCCGGCTTGTCGGCGAGCGCGAGCTTCAGGAAGTCGCGCGCAATCGGCGCAGCCAAGTGGCCGCCGGTCGCGGTTCTGCCGAGATTGCGCGGCTTGTCGTAGCCCATATAGATGCCGACCACGATGTCCGGCGAGAAACCGACGAACCAGGCGTCCTTTTGATCGTTGGTGGTGCCGGTCTTGCCGGCGATCGGCTTGCCTACTTCCTTCACGGCCGTTGCGGTACCGGCCTGCACCACGCCTTCCATCATCGAGGTGATCTGATAGGCGGTCATCGGGTCCAGCACCTGCTCGCGGCGGTCGACGAGTTGCGGCTCGGGCTGATTCTTCCAGCCACCGGGGGCGTCGCAGCCGCGGCATTCGCGTTGATCGTGTTTGAAGATGGTATGGCCGTAACGGTCCTGAATGCGGTCGATCAAGGTGGGCTTCACCCGCCGACCGCCATTGTCGAACATCGAATAGGCCGTGACCATCCGCATGACCGTGGTTTCGCCGGCGCCGAGCGCATAGGAGAGATAATTCGGCAGTTCGTCATAGACGCCGAAACGCCTGGCATATTCGCCGATCAGGGGCATGCCGATGTCTTGCGCCAGCCGCACCGTCACCGTGTTGAGCGACAGCCGCAGCGCGTTGCGCAGCGTCGTCGGTCCCTGATACTTGCCGGCCGCGTAGTTCTCCGGACGCCAGACGCCGGCGCCCTGCCCCTGGTCGATCTCGATCGGCGCGTCGACCACTACCGTCGACGGCGTATAGCCGTTGTCGAGCGCCGAGGAATAGACGATCGGTTTGAACGAGGAGCCCGGCTGCCGATAGGCCTGGGTCGCACGGTTGAACTGGCTCTGGTCGAACGAGAACCCACCCACCATCGCCAGCACGCGGCCGGTCCAGGGATCCATCACCACCATCGCGCCGGAAACTTCCGGCAATTGTCGGAGGCGATACTGGCCGTCGACCGCATTGCCGTCCTTGCCGATCAGCGAATCGGCATAGATCACATCACCCGGCGCAAGCACCTGCGACACCGCGCTCGGCGTCTTGCCCTTCGCCGGTCCCGACGCGGCCTTGGCCCACCTGACGCCGTCGAGCGTGACGATTCCGGTTGGCCGGTCCTTCGCCACCGCGCCGCCGAGTTCGCGGCCCGGCTGGAAACCGATCCGCGCCGACTGATCGCTGGTCTCGAGCACCACGGCGAGCCGCCAGGGCGCGATATCCGACAGCGACTTGACGTCGGCGAGCTTGACGCCCCAGTCGCCGGATATATCGAGCTTGCTGGTAGCGCCCCGCCAGCCCTGCGCTTCATCATAATTGACAAGGCCGGCGACCATGGTCTTGCGCGCCTCCAGCTGGATCTTCGGATCGAGCGTGGTGTGCACCGACAGGCCGCCTTCATACAGCTTCTTTTCGCCGTAGCGCTCGAAGATGTCGCGGCGGACTTCCTCGGCAAAATATTCGCCGGCGAAAATGTGGGCGCCATTGGCCCGGTTGGTCACGATCAGCGGATCCTTGCGCGCCTTGTCGGCATCAGCCTGCTTGATCCAGCCATTTTCGAGCAGGCGGTCGATCACATAGTTGCGGCGCTCGACGGCGCGATCGTGGTTGCGCACCGGATGCAGCGCACCGGGCGCCTTCGGCATGGCGGCGAGATAGGCCGCCTCAGCGATGGTCAGTTCGTTCACCGATTTGTCGAAATAGACCAGCGATGCGGCGGCGACGCCGTAGGCGCCGAGCCCGAGATAGATTTCGTTGAGATAGAGTTCGAGGATCTTGTCCTTCGAATAGGCGCGCTCGATCCGCATCGCCAGCAGGGCTTCCTTGATCTTGCGGGTGAACGACACTTCGTTGGTGAGGAGAAAGTTCTTCGCGACCTGCTGGGTGATGGTCGAGGCGCCCTGCGGGCGGCGGTTGGAGCCGTAATTCTGCGCATAGAGCACGGCCGCGCGCGCCATGCCGGAATAGTCGATACCGCCATGCTCGTAGAAATTCTTGTCCTCGGCCGCCAGGAACGCGTTGATGACGAGTTTCGGAACCGCCTGGATCGGCAAATACAGCCGCCGTTCCTTGGAATATTCCCCAAGCAGCGCGCCGTCAGACGCGTGAACGCGCGTCATCACCGGCGGCTCATAATCCTGGAGCTGCGAGTAATCCGGCAAGTCCTTGGAGAAATGCCAGATCAGCCCGGCTGCCGCGGCGACGCCCACCAGGAACACGACGGTTCCGGCGGCGAACAGGAAACCCAAGAACCGCACCAGCAAGCGCATTGTCGACTATCCGTTCAGCCCGTGCGCCGTGACGACCGGCATTTCTTCAGCGTCTGCCCTGGAACGATCGACCGTTCCGCCGGGAAGCACATGATATCTCGTCCGGGAGCAATTTTTGAGCGATTCCCGAGACGTTTCGACGGTTTTTTTTATAGGACCGCCGCTGTGGCCAAACTAGGGCTTTTCGCAGCGGCCTATGTCCTTGTCGGTTCGTGGCCTTCAGTTCGTAGTGCCTGCCCTGGCGACGCGCTTGGCCAGGAAAACGTCGATGGCTTGCGCCATCGATCCGACGGTGCGGGCCCTCCAGCTGTCCGAGACCAGATGCTCGAGGTCGCCCTTGTTGGAGACATAGCCGAGTTCGACCAGCACCGAGGGAATGTCGGGCGCCTTCAACACCCGAAACCCGGCCGATTTCAACGGATGCTTGTGCATCCGCACCGAGTTCTTCATCTCGCCCATCAAAAGACGCGCGAACCGGTTTGAAAATGTGCGAGTTTCGCGCTGCACCAGGTCGATCAGGATATCGGCGACGTCGGTCGGCTCTTCGGTCAGATTGACGCCGCCGATGGCGTCGGCCCTGTTTTCGGCCTCCGCCAACCGTTCGGCCTCGGCGTCGGAGGCCTTGTCGGACAGCGTGTAGATGGTTGCACCCTGGGCATCGCCCTCACCGCGCGGCAGCGCGTCGGCATGGATCGAAACAAACAGCGATGCCGACTGATTGCGCGCGATTTTGACCCGGTCGTCGAGCGGGATGAAGGTGTCATCGGTGCGGGTCATGACGACCCGGTATTTGCCATTCTTTTCGACGCGATCTCGCAGCGCCAGCGCAAACCCGAGCACGAGGTTCTTCTCGCTTTCGCCCGAGGCCTGCGTGCCGTTGTCGAGGCCGCCATGGCCGGCGTCGATCACGATCACGGGTCGCGAATCCGCGCCCGCAATGGGCTTGGCGGGGGCGGCGGCTTCCATCGGCACGGCGATGGAAGCGGCGGCATCGGCGATGGCGGGCTTCAGCTCGGGCCGGCTTTCCGGCGCCAGCGATTGAACGAAGGTGGTACGATCAACCTCTTCGAACTCGAGCACCAGCCGCGGCGGCTGGCCATTGGCGGCATCCAGCACGTAGGAGTTCGCGATCCGGGCCGGGCCGGTCAGGTCGAACACGATCCGCGAACCGCCGGGCATGACGAGGCCGTAGCGGAAGGCCTTGATCAGCCCGCGCGCGGCGGTGCCGGCCCCGGCAGGGAGCCGAAAGCTGACTTCGGGAGTATCCACAACCACCCGATAGGGATCGGCCAGCGCGAAGGCGCGGAACTGAATAGTCCTGTCGAGATCGAGAACGAAGCGGGTCTGCTTGGCGTCGCCAGCCAGCCGGACGTCCGAGGCAACCGCAATAGAGGCAACCGGAACATTGGAGGTCCCGATCGGGCTGGACGAAGCCCCTTCGACGGCGCGAATCACCCCGCCGGAACATAGCAATGCTGCGGCGCACAAAAGCCCGCAGCCCAGCAAGACACCATGATTTGCGCGGCTCGCCAACGAATCCGTTCCTCCGAGGAGCCTCTTACCGCAATAGAACTACAGGGTTAATCGAAGCTTAACGCAATTTTTGCGAATAAGGCAGAGTGTTGCCGAGCCGCGACGCCGTCAGAGGCTTCCCTTGCACGCGGGGCCCAATCCACGTATGTACAGGTGGCTGACGGCTAAAACTCCCGGTTGTGTCGCGTTCAGCCTCCCGGTGCAGCGCCGGAACTCTCTCATTTGAGGATTCCAGCGTCTTTCCGATCCCTCCGAAGCCAGCGCAGCGCGCGGCTGACAAGGAGCGGCGGTTTCGAGCCCGAGCGGCGTCCGGTCCCAGGTCATCATCTTGTTCCAGGGACGGCTTCGAAGTGCGGCATAACTGATTATCCGGGCCCGAAACGGCCGGATATGCGAACAGCCGGCGAGCGCTTTGGCGCCACGCCGGGCTTTCAGCGACAGAATAAGGCGGCGTTTTGCCGCCCACGTTTAGACGGGCCGACGCTTGATGCGCCAGACTGTGTTGCCGACCAGGATCCACGGAACAACCGCGCCGACGCGGAGCGAAAGCTCCGCGCGTCGCCTTGCTCCGCACGGATCCGGCTCGGACGGGCGCGCCGGGTTGCGTTTTGGCCTTCCCCTCACCCCCGAATCAGGTGGACCGTCGCGTCACCCGGCGGCGCGATACGCGCTTACCGTGATACGCGCCCGCCGCCGTCATGAGCTCCAAAATGCCCAACAAAATGTTGATCGATGCTACCCACCCGGAAGAGACCCGGGTTGTCGTGGTCCGCGGCAATCGCGTCGAAGAATTTGATTTCGAGACCGCCCAGCGCAAACAGCTGCGCGGCAATATCTACCTCGCCAAGGTCACGCGCGTAGAGCCGTCGCTGCAGGCGGCCTTCATTGAATATGGCGGCAACCGCCACGGCTTCCTCGCCTTCAGCGAAATCCATCCCGACTATTATCAAATTCCGGTCGCCGATCGTCAGGCGCTGATCGAGGCCGATGAACGCGCCCATCGCGAGGCCGAAGAGGAGAGCGAGAACCGCTCCAGCCGGGGCCGCCGCCCGCGCCACCGCAATTCGCGCCGCCGCGGCAGTGGCGAGCGCATCCAGAGCGAGATCGTCGAGAACGCGAGCCTCGAGCCGTCGCAGGCCGTCCAGCCGCAGGAAGGCCTGGAAGGCCACGAACACGAGGGCTTGCACGCCGAAAGCCCTTACGCCGAAAACGGTCACGTTCACGACGCCGAGCATCATCATGCCGACGCAGAACATCATGATGATGACGAGCATCATGATCATGACCATCATGATCATGATCACGAGCATGCGCACGACGAGCACGGTCACGCCGATGACCAGGGCACAGAGACCCACGCCAGCGAGACGTTGGCGGCGGTGACGCTGCCCGATACGGCTGCTGTCGAGGCGTCCGCGGCCGAAGCGCGGGAAGAAGAGGAAGAAGACGCGCATCACGAACATCATGACACGCACGCGCTCGAAAACGCGGCCTATGCCGACGACGCCCGCCGCGCCGAACAGGCTGGCGAACACGCCGACGGCGAGGCGACTGCCGCGGATCACGCCGAAGCGCCGCATGGCGACGACAACCACGACGATGAGGATGAAGGCGACGAGGCCGACGAAGAAGTCGTCGAATCCGTCGGTGGCGACGACGTCATGGAAGAAGTGCCGGAGCGCGCCTTCCGCCCGCGCCGTCAGTACAAGATCCAGGAAGTCATCAAGCGCCGCCAGGTGATGCTGGTGCAGGTGGTCAAGGAAGAACGCGGCAACAAGGGCGCCGCGCTGACCACCTATCTGTCGCTGGCCGGGCGCTATGCGGTATTGATGCCCAACACCGCGCGCGGCGGCGGCATCAGCCGCAAGATCACATCCGCCCAGGACCGCTCCCGCCTGAAGGAAGTGGTGCAGGATCTCGACGTCCCCGAAGGCATGGGCATCATCCTGCGCACCGCCGGTGCGTCCCGCACCAAGCCCGAGATCAAGCGCGACTTCGAATATTTGATCCGCATGTGGGAAACCGTGCGCGACATGACGCTGAAGTCGCAGGCGCCGACGCTGGTCTATGAAGAAGGCTCGCTGATCAAGCGCTCGCTGCGCGATCTCTACAACAAGGAAATCGACGAGATCATGGTCGCCGGCGAAGCCGGCTATCAGGAAGCCCGCGATTTCATGAAGATGCTGATGCCCTCGAACGTCCGCGCGGTGAAGCAGTATCGCGACGGCCAGCCGCTGTTCTCGCGAATGGGCGTGGAGAGCCAGCTCGACGCCATGTTCTCCCCGACCGTGCAATTGCGGTCCGGCGGCTACATCGTGATCAACCAGACCGAGGCGCTGGTCTCGATCGACGTCAACTCCGGCCGCTCGACCCGAGAGCACCACATCGAGGATACCGCGCTCAAGACCAACCTAGAGGCATCAGAGGAAGTCGCGCGGCAGCTTCGCTTGCGCGACCTCGCAGGCCTGATCGTCATCGACTTCATCGACATGGACGAGAAGCGCAACAACCGTTCGGTCGAACGCAAGCTCTCGGACTGCCTGCGGCAGGACCGCGCGCGCATCCAGGTCGGACGGATCTCGCATTTCGGCCTGTTGGAAATGTCGCGCCAGCGTATCCGCGCCAGCGTGCTGGAGAGTTCGACCGAGCCCTGCCCGCAATGCGGTGGCAGCGGCCATGTGCGCTCGGTATCTTCGGTGGCGCTGCAGCTGTTGCGCGGGCTCGAAGAAATCCTGATGAAGGGCGCCACCCACAATCTCGTGGTGCGCACCCGGACCGATGTGGCGCTCTACGTGCTCAACCACAAGCGCGGCCATCTGCGCGATCTCGAAAGCAGCTTCAAGGTGACGCTGTCCGTGATCGCCGACCCGACCGTGAGCGGCCAGCAGTCGTTCGTCATCGATCGCGGCGAACAGGTGCACACGCTGGAAGCCGCCAAGGCGTTGCTGGCGGCGCAGGTTGCGGCCTATCCGGTGCAGGTCGAGGAAGCCTATGACGAGGAAGAGTCGCTCGACATCGAAACCGAATCGGAAGTGGAAACCGACGAGACCGAAGGCCTGACCGACGAGGCTGCCCCCGGCGAAGAGGGCGGCAGCGATGCCGAGGCAGGCGATGGCGGTCCGAGGCGCAAGCGGCGGCGGCGGCGACGCGGCCGTCCCGGCGAGCCGCGCGAGGGCGGACCTGCCCGCGATGACGGTGAAGCCGCGCGCATCCCGTTCGAAGCCGCGGCGGTCCCCGGCGTCGCCCCGATCCCCGGCGTCATTGCCGAAGACGGCGAAACCGACGAAGAGGAATCCGACGAGCAGCCCGGCCAGGCCCGTAGCGACCAGGCGCCGAATGGCGAGCGGCGGCCCCGTCGTCGCGGACGCCGTGGCGGACGCCGCCGTCGCGGCGGCCCCGAGGATGGTCTCGCCGGATCAATTGCGGACGAACTCGGACCGGCATCGCCTCCGGAAGTATCGAGCGCCGTGGCCGATTTCGACGGCGGCGGTTCATACCAGCCGGCCCTGCCG
>Ga0265340_10002442_pt1 | contig 10571 bp, 7 predicted proteins | sample 4CB225metaG_FD_202082 | JGI IMG/M metagenome (GOLD analysis project Ga0265340, IMG submission 202082) | Rhizosphere microbial communities from Carex aquatilis grown in University of Washington, Seatle, WA, United States - 4-CB2-25 metaG | ecosystem: Host-associated > Plants > Roots > Rhizosphere...
AACTCCAGTTCGACCCGGTCGAACCGCTCCGGCTCGGCGATGGCCGCAGCCGCGGCCGTGCCGATGTCGCGCACCGCGACCAGCGCCAGCCGGGTCTGCGGATGCAGGACGCTCACCAAACCGCCCTCGATGCCGCGCGGGAACAGGAACGCCATGGACGGCAGGAAGTTCTCCATGAAGGTGCCCGGCTTGAGCAGCGTCCAGTGCGCGAAGCCGGCCGCCCGGACCCGGTCCTGGATCGCACTCTTGGCCCCCAAAGTGGGTTCCATCGAGGCCCAGCGGCCCTCGGCCCAGCCGGGAGCCTCGGTGTGGTGCCCGGCGCCGGTCACGGAGGTGTGCACGAACTGCCGCACTCCGGCAGCTTTCGCACCCTCGACCAGGTTGACGCCCTGGGCCACCTCCCCGTCGAAATCGAAGCCGTCGGCGGTGAAAGCGGGCATCTGCACGGAGAAGACGGCGCGGGCGCCCTCGGCCGCCCGGATCACCGAGTCCCGGTCGTGAAGATCACCGGTGATCAGTTCGGCACCGAGCGCCTCGACGGACTTGGCCCGGTCCGTGGCCGGGTCGCGGACCAGGGCGCGGACGGGAATGCCGGCGGCGAGCAAGGCCCGGGCGGTGGCCCCACCCTGCCTACCCGTGGCCCCGGTGACCAGAACGGGTGCGGAATGGATGGGCGACATGATGCTCCTCAGACTCGACAAATAAACGGCGGATCCGGCCCGCCACCCGCATGCAGGGCCCGGGTCCGAAACCCCCAGCTCCGGTCCTGCGTCATCGCCGCCTCAGCTCCCGCCTCGTGACCGTCAAGGGTGTCCAGTTCGCCGTCCCACCAGCCGCCGACCAGGGTCCGACGTCCCACATCCTCCGGGCCTTCTGTCCCCAGCTCAAGTCCCTAAGTCCTATATTATATACCTGATCGATATAGTTAACTTTGCCGCATGACCAGGCTTCTCCGACCGGCCTCGATCGCCGTCCCCGCAGCTACCGCCGCCCGGATGAGCTGTCGATGCGCCGTCGTGGTCATTTCCGCGCTCAGGTAGGCGCCCGCCCGGCGGCGGCGCCGTCAACGCCCGGTCGACCCCGCCCGTCACATCATCGGACCACCAGATCCAGCTGGACGCCGGCCACCCACCCGGGACTGAAGACCGTGCCAACGAAGGCACTCCCACCCGGCTCGGCCTCACCGGCTCGGCCTCACCGGCTCAGTTTGATTGCGCGAACTGCGCGCACCCCACTCGCACGAGGAGATCCCCCGCTATGCCCGAAAAGAGAGCCCGGAAACTGGCTGCGCTCGCGTCCCTGCCCATCGTTCTCCTGTTCGCGGGCTGCTCCCAGCAGTCAGCCGCCCCCGCCGCCGGCAATTCGGCCACAGCCCGGCCGGCGTCCACGTTCAGCGGAGACGCGACCGTCCCCAGCGCGGTGGACAAGTCGCTGAAGGTCGCCCTCGTCGTCCGGACCACGCAGGGCGGCTGGCTGGAGGACTACACCAAGACGGTCCAGACCGAGGTCACCGCGCTCGGCGGCACCCTGCACCTCTACGACTCCCAGAACGATCTCAGCAAGATGGCCAGCAACGTCTCCACCGCCGTCACCTCGGGCGTCGACATCCTGCTCGTCGACAACGGCACGAAGGCCGCACTGGCCAGGCCGGTCGAGGCCGCGCTGGCCAAGAAGATCCCGGTCGTCGCCTACGATTCCGACTTCACCCAGGCCGGAGTCGGATCGATCAACCAGGACGACAAAGCGCTGGCGACCGAGAGCGTGGCCGCGATCGCCAAGGACTTCAACGGCAAGGCCAACATCGTCGTGCTGTCCGTGGCCGGCTACACCCCGCTGGACAACCGGCTGGCCGCGCTCAAGGCGTACACCGCCGCCCACCCCGGCATCAAGATCGTCGCCCAGACCGGCACCGTCAGCGGCAACTCCTCGCTCGACACCCAGGCCCAGGTCCAGGCCCTGCTCAAGGCCCATCCCGGTCAGGGTGCCATCAACGCGATCTGGACCGACTGGAACGACTTCTCGGTCGGGGCCGCGCTGGCCCTGAAGGCCGAGAACCGCAGCGACGTGAAGCTTTACACCGTGGACCTGACCGATCAGAACCTGCCGTACTTCTGGGGCGCCGACACGCAGCTCGAGGCCGCGGCGGCCAGTAACCCGGAGACCATCGCGATCTCACAGGTGCGCCTGGCCTACCAGAAGGCGGCCGGGGCGAACGTCGGCAACCTGACCGTGGAACCGGTGGTGGTGACCAGGAGCGGGCTACCGAAGGCGTCCTTCTCCTACTCGCAGCTTTCGACCTACGTCCCCGGCTGGTCGACCAGCGCCACCGTGTGGCCGGCCTGGATCCAGACGCTGGAGAACAAGCACACGTGAGCTCGGCCCTGACGCTCACCGGCATCAGCCACGACTACGGCGACGGGCCGGTCCTGACCGGGGTGGACCTGTCCGTCGCCGCCGGCCAGGTGCATGCGCTGGTCGGCATGAACGGCGCGGGCAAGAGCACCCTCGTGCACATCGCCACCGGGCACCTGGTCCCGGCTCACGGCGAGATCCAGGTCGACGGCGTGCAGACCCGCTTCAACCGCCCGGCCGAGGCCATCGGCGCCGGCATCGCGCTGCTGGCCCAGGAGGTCGACCGCGCGCTGGTGGCCGGCGCGACCGTGCACGAGAACCTCACCGCCGGGCTGATCCGAACCGAGCGGGCGGTCACGTTCTCGGCCCGGCGCAACCGGGCCCGGGCCCGGGAGCTGCTCGCGCGGCACGGCGTGAACCTCGCGGTCGACCGGCGGGTCGAGGAGCTGAGCCTGTTCGAGAAACAGGTGCTCTGCCTGGTCCGCGCGGCCTCCGGCAACGCCCGTTATCTCTTCCTCGACGAACCCACCTCCTCGTTCGACAGCACCGAGACCGAGCATTTCTACCGCATCGTCAGGCGGCTCACGGCCGACGGGATCGGCGTCGTGTTCATTTCGCACCGTCTCGCCGAGGTGTTCGAACTGGCCGATCGGGTCACGGTGCTCCGGCACGGGAAAGTGGTCCTGGCCGCCGAGGCCGGGGCGAGCACTCCGGCGCAGATCGTCACGGCCATCACCGGAGGCGTTCTGGAGTCCGCCGCCCGACGCGGCGTCGTCGACCCCGCGCGGCCGGCCGCGCTCGAATCGGACGCCGTCGACCTCGGCCGGGGGCGGCGGCCGGTGCCGATGCGGGTCGCGGCCGGTGAGGTCGTGGCCGTGTACGGGCCTCTGGGCAGCGGCAAGACCACCCTGGCCCGAACTCTGTTCGGCCTGGGCCGGCCGTTCCGGGCCCGGGTCGGTGGGCGTGAGGTACGGATCGCGACCCCGCCGGGAGCCCGGCGGGCCGGGATGGCGATCGTGCCCGAGGAGCGCCGCAGTCAGGCGCTGTGGCTCGATCACGACGTCCGCACGCACTTCTGTCTCGGCTTCCGCGGATTGATCCGGACCAAGCGCGAGCTCGAGCATGCCCGCCGGGCCGTCCAGCGGTACGACGTGCGCCCGGCGGACGGGTACCGACTGGTCGGCAGTCTCTCCGGCGGGAATCAGCAGAAGGTCGCGATCGGAAAGTGGGCGAGCGCGGGTGAGATTCGCCTGCTCGTCCTCGACGAACCGATGAAGGGTGTCGACGTCGCCGCCCAGGAGTCGATCTTCCGGTACCTGGACGAGGCGGCGGCGGCCGGCACCGGAATCCTATATCTCACTCAGGAACCCGAGGAGGCGCTCCGGGTGGCCGATCGCGTCGTCGTTCTCGGCCGGGACGGGTTCCGTTTCGATCGCCGCTGCGCCGAGCTCGACGCGCTCGACCTCATGCTCGAACCCGCCGCTGGAAAGGACGGAACCAAAGAATCATGACCGCCGTCGTCACCGACACCACCGGCGCCGCTGCCCTCCCCGATCGGCCTTCCGCCGGCGTCCCCGCGTTCCTGCACCGCTACGCCGCGGTCGGGTTCATCGTGGTCGTGGTGGCCGTCTTCGGCCTGACCGAACCCCATTTCCTCACCTTCGCCAATCTGGTCGACATTCTCCTGTCGGTGTCGGTCAGCGCCTTCCTCGCCCTCGGGGTCACGTTCTCGCTCGTGGTCGAGGGTTTCGACGTGTCCATCGGGTCGACGGCGAGTCTCGCGGTGATCGCCGCGACCACCTCGATGATCTACTACCGCCAGGAACTGCTCGTCGCCGTGACGGTGCCGATCCTGCTCGGCGCGCTCGTCGGGCTCGTGAACTCCCTGCTGATCGTGCGGCTGCGGCTTCCGGACCTGCTGGCCACGCTGGCGATGCTGTTCATCGTCAACGGGGTGCAGATGACCTACACGAACGGCTACTCGGTCTACGCCGGCCAGTCCCAGCCCGGCCATCCAGCGGTGGGCGTCGTCGTGCCGTCGTTTCTCTACCTCGGCCAGGGAAAGCTGCTCGGCCTCCCGTTCGCGGCGCTCCTGCTGGCCGCCGTCGTCGTGATCAGTCACCTCTTCCTCACCCGGACCACCACCGGCCGGTTCATGTACCTGGTCGGCGGCAATCTGGAGGCCGCCCGTCACCTCGGGCTGCCGATCGGGCGGCTGCGCACCTACGCCTACGTGATCAGCGGGGTGCTCTCGGCGGTCGGCGGGATCGTGCTGGCCAGCCGGATCGGCGGTGGACAGGTCTCCGCCGGCGCCCCGCTGCTGACCGACGCCATCGCCGCCGCCTACGTCGGGTACTCGATCTTCGGCCAGAAGCGGGCCAGCGTGGTCGGGACGCTGCTCGGCGCCCTGCTGATCGGCGTCCTGCTCAACGGCCTGACCATGATGAACGTGCCCTACTACGCGCAGGACATCGTCAAGGGCGTGATCTTCGTCGTCGCCCTGGCCTCCTCGTTCCTGCGCCAGAACGATCGCTGAAAGGATCGCGATGTCATACCGGGTAGATCGGCCCGACCACGCCCAGGGGTTCTCGTTCGTCGGTCACAGCGACCAGGGTGGGCGCCCCGACGGGTGCCAGATCATGGTCAGCGACGGTTTCGCCTACGTCGCCCACGCGTTCGCGCAGGGCTTCAGCGTGATCGACGTGCGCGACCCCCGGCACCCGGTGCCGGCCGGCTTCGTCCCGGCCCCGCCCGGGACCTGGAGCGTCCACCTGCAGGCGGCCGACGGTCTGCTGCTGGTCGTCAACGCCAAGGACCTGTTCGCCGACACCGGCTTCCAGCGGGAGTCGGACTACTACGGCCGGTCGGTCGGTAGCCCAGCGCTTCAGGCCGGCCGCGGTTACGCCGCCGGCCTGCGGGTCTACGACCTCACCACCCCCGGACGGCCCCGCGAGATCGCCTTCCTGCCGGTCGAGGGGGTCGGCCTGCACCGGCTCTGGTACACCGGCGGCCGCTGGGCCTACGCCTCGGCCCTGCTCGACGGATTCACCGACTACGTCCTGGTGACCATCGACCTGCGCCGGCCCGACCGGCCCGAACTGGCCGGACGGTGGTGGCTGCCGGGCATGAACGAGGCCGCCGGCGAGACTCCCGGCTGGGACACCTCCCGCTGGCGGTACGGCCTGCACCACGCCATCGTCCACGGCGACACCGCCTACGCCTGCTGGCGGGACGGCGGCCTGAGCCTGCTGGACGTCAGCGACCGCGCCCACCCCGCACTGATCTCCTACCGGAACTGGGCCGATCCGTTCGGCGGTGGCACCCACACCGCCCTGCCCCTGCCCGGCCGGGAACTCCTCGTCGTCGCCGACGAGGGCATTGCCGACAATGCCGCCGACGGCGTCAAACGCACCTGGGTCTTCGACCTCCGCAATCCGGCCAACCCGGTGAGCATCTCCACCTTCCCCAACCCCTCCGAGGACGATTTCGTCGCCAAGGGCGGCCATTTCGGTCCGCACAACCTGCACGAGAACCGGCCGGGCAGCTTCCGCAGCGAGGACCTCATTTTCGCGACCTACCAGAATGCCGGGGTGCGCGCCTACGACCTCCGGGATGCGTATCGTCCCGAGGAGATCGCCGCCTGGGTACCGCCCGCCCCCGAGCGGATCGTGGACACCCGCCCGAACCGGCCCCGGGTGATCCAGAGTTTTGACGTGTTCGTCGACGTGAACGGAGTGACCTACGTGAGCGATTACAACGCCGGCCTCTACATCCTCCAGTACGAGGGCCCCCTCGGATGACCGCGGCCGAGTTGCTCGAGCGCCTGCGGGCCGAGGTACCCGGGGCAACCGTGCTGACCGACGCCGCGACGATCGCGTCCCGCGCCGGCGACAGCTCAGGGGTGCCCGGCGATCCGGGCGCCCTCGCCGTCGTCCGGCCGAGCACGACCGGCGACGTCGCGGCCGTGCTGGCCGCCGCGAACCAGGCCCGGGTCCCGGTGGTGGCCCAGGGCACCCTCACCGGGCTGGCCGGTGGAGCCAACGCGGTGCCCGGGGCGTTACTGCTGGATCTGAGCGGCATGAACCGCATCCTGCAGATCGACGAGGCCGAACGGATCGCCGTCGTCCAGCCGGGCGTGATCGTGGCCGACCTCCAGGCCGCCGCCACCGAGCGCGGCCTGTTCTACGCCCCCGACCCCGCCTCGGCCGACCGGGCCACGATCGGCGGCACGGTCGCCACCAACGCCGGCGGGATGCGGGCCGTCAAGTACGGCGTCACCCGGGAATCGGTGCGCTCCCTCGAGGTGGTGCTGGCCGACGGTTCCGTGCTGCGGACGCGACGGAACACGATCAAGAGCGTGGCCGGGCTGGACCTGACCGGACTCGTCGTGGGCTCGGAGGGCACGCTCGCGATCATCACTGAGATCACGCTGACCCTGCTGCCCGCCCCCGCTACCGCCCGCGGCGTGGCCGCCACCTTCCCCGACGTCGCGACCGCGCTGGCGGCGGCCACCGCGGTGAGCACCGGCCGGAACCTGCCGACGACCCTGGAGCTCCTGGACGGCGTCGCGCTCCAGGCCATCCGGGCGCACCTGCCCCACCTGCCGTTACCGGACGACGCGCAAGCGTGGTTGCTCGCGATCACGGACACCCGGGCCGGCGCCGAAGCCGAACTGACCTCGTTCGAGCAGGCCTTCCGTCAGCACGGAGCTCTCACGGTGCAGCGGGCCGACAGCGCGGCCGAGCTGGACGAACTGCTCCAGGCCCGGCGGGCCCTGAGCCCGGCGCTCCGGGCCCTGCGGGGCAGTTCACTCAACGGCGACATCACCGTGCCCCGCGCGCGGCTACCCGAGTTCGAGGAGCGGCTCGAACGGCTCGCCGACGAGCTGGACGTGGTGATCTCGGTCGGCGGGCATGTCGGCGACGGCAACCTGCACCCGGTGATCGCCTACGACGGCGACGATCCACGGCAGACCGGCTCGGCGCGGCTGGCCCACGAGCGGATCCTGCGGCTGGCCCAGGAGCTGGGCGGCAGCATGACCGGCGAGCACGGAGTCGGCGTCGACAAACTCTCCGAACTGGACGGCGAGCTCTCCGCCCGGGTGCGCGAGCTCCAGCGTTCGATCAAGGCGGTGTTCGACCCCAACGGCATCCTCAACCCGGGGAAGAAGTACTGAGCCCCCTGAGGCCACTGAAAACTTTCAGCCGCTCTGGTCGTACCAGACGTCCAGCCGGCCCGCGGCCCCGAGCGAGAGACCGGCGAGCAGACAGCACAGTCCGCCGCCGACTACTCCGGCGGGGTGCTGCATGAACGCCCAGAGCAGCACGGCCACGGCGAGCAGCAGGATGGCGTCGAAGACCATGACACTGCGCAGGACCAGATAGGCGCGGATACTCAGCCGTTCCCTGCCCCGGGGCCTCATCACCTCAGGCTGGGCTGACCGGCCGCCCGTCGTCAAGACCGTTAGCTGATCCACCCGGGAACTCATCCCGGAACTCATCACCGCACCTCGCCCGTCACTGGATAGTCACCTGAAATCGGTTCGGAGCTCAGACAATCTTGTTCGTGCGGGTGCCTTCGAGCTGGCGGGCGGAGCATTCGCGACCGGCCTTGTCGGTACGCACCCGGACGATGCGCGGCTGAAACAGCCGGTCGCCGACGGTGTAGAGGAAACGGACCTCGACGACGTCGCCGACCTTGACGGCGCCCTTGCCGATGGCGGAGACCTTGCCGATCGCGACCGCGGCACCCTCCTCGTCGTAGACGGCCAGGGCGGCGTTCTGCTTGCCGGTACTAGGCTGAATACTTGGCCGGCCGCACCGACAGTTTCGTCGTCATCAGTTCCGGGGGGGTGCCCACGATCCGACCGCCCGAGATCGCCCAGCATCCCACGCGCCGTGGTCGGGACCAGGCCATGGTGCCTCGGGCCGAGGTCAGGAGGCAAGCAGGGTGGTGACCACGAAAATCCCGAAGCTGGGATGTGAAACCGGTTCAGACGGCTTGTAGAACCAGTCGATCGCCGCCCACTCCCCGCCCTCCACCACCGTCGGATCGAGGAAGAAGTAGGAGTTCGCGCAGTTGTCACCGATCAGCAGGCAGCGCTCCAGCATCGCTACCTCCTCGTCGAAATCCTCCCAGGCCTCGATCAGGTCGGGCATCACCACCCGGGCCCAGTCGACCTGCTCGGCGGGAAGCATGATCGACAGCTTGGCCGGGTTCTCGTACCCGTCGGTGGCCAGCAGGAAGTTCCGGTAACTGGGCGGAAGGGCCGTCCCGATCCGCTCCTCAAGCGCGGCGACGACCTGCTCGCTCGCCGATACCTCGGCGACCGAGTCGAGATCGGCAAGGTGGTGCTCCGCCAGCTCTTCCGAAGTCAGGACCTGAGCTGAATAGCGCTCCAGGAATTCGCGCCACTCTTCGGGCGTGATCGGAGCGGTCGTGTCGTCCATCAGGTTGCCTTTCCCTGCCCGTCGTTGTCCCCCCGTCTCCTGGGAGACACGGTTCGGCCGACGCTGATGGTTCATCAACTTGTCCTGATCAATTGACGCACAGAAAGGTATTGCGAATAGAACAGTTGCCGCCGGCCGTTGACAGATTGGAAGCAAACGGACACCCTCGGTGAGCGGCATCGTTGTCCCATCGACATCGAAGAACTCCGCTCCTCGAGTCACACTCGAACCTGGCCAACGGTGGCTGGCTGACCTTCCGGGGGTGTTACACGCGCCTTGTTACGAACACTCAGGCAACATTCAGCTACCATCTGCCAAAGTTTCCGGGTGCCCACCATGGTTCAAATCCGCGATCCCCAAACACCACCGCCTCCCCCGGACCGGGCTCACCGGCTCAGGCCCCCGACCGGAGTACTGCTGGCCGCCCTGGCCGTCATCGTCCTCCGGCTCCCGTTCGTCAATACATGGCTGGGCAAGGATGAGGCCGGCTTTCTCGAAGTCGGCCGGCAATGGCACCGCGGCGGCTCCTCGCTTTACGGAAACTACTGGGTCGACCGGCCACCGCTACTGATCACGATCTTCCGGGTGGCGGCGGTCCTGGGTGGAACCGTCCCGCTGCGCCTGATCGGCATCGGCGCGGCCGTCATCGCCGTCCTCGCGATCGCGCACGCGGCCAACACCCTGGCCGGCCCGCGCGCGGCCACCTGGACCGCGGTCACCGCGGCCGCGCTCCTGGTCAGCCCCCTCGCCGGCGCGGCCGAAGTGAACGGGGAACTGCTGGCCACCCCGTTCATCGCGATCGGCATCGCCGCCTCACTGGTGATGCTCACCACATCCTCCACCCGCCGGGCACTGGCCGCCGCCGCCCTGACCGGAGCGGTCGGCGTGCTTGCCGTCCTGGTGAAGCAGAACATGATCGACGTCTTCATCTTCGCCGGGATCCTCGCCCTGCTGCGGGCGCGCAGCCTCGGAGCCAGCCGTCTCGGGACCATCGTCGGCGGCTTTCTCGGCGGCGCCGCCGTGGCCGGTGGGGTCATGGTGATCTGGACCATCGCCCACGGGACCTCGCTGGGGGGCATCTGGTTCGCCATGTACCGGTTCCGGATCGAGGCCGATGCGCTGCTGGCCCGCACGCACGGCTCGGCACCGGCTGCGCGGGGCCTGTCCCTACTGTTGAACTCCGTGGGCTGCGGCATGATCCTGCTGATGGTGCTGCTCCTGGTGCATGCGGTCCGCGCCCCCCGGGACAACCAAACTCCCCAGGACGATCACACCGGCAGCCCGGCGTCCTCGATGACGCGATCGGTCCCCCTCGCCCTGATCGTCACCCTCATTTATGACGTGGCCTCGATCGTCCTCGGGGGAAGCTACTGGGGCCATTATCTGGTGCAACTGACTCTCCCCCTCGCGCTGGCCGCCGGGCTCGCGGCCACCCTCCTGCCCCGGACCAGCCGCCTGTTGATCGCCGCCTTGGTCGTCTCGGCGGCCTGGTCGGTCCTCAGTCTCGGGCTGCACCCGACGGGGCCAGGCGGGAACCAGGTGGGTAAGGAGATCGCTGCGGTCTCCCGCCCCGGGGACACCATCGTGACCGTCTGGGGCCACCCCGACGTCACCCACGCCAGCGGCCTGACCTCGCCCTACCCCCACCTGTGGTCCTTGCCTGAGTTCACCCTGGACTCCCACACCCACCTCCTGCACACGACCCTGACCGGCCCGGACGCGCCGACCTGGTTCGTCACCTGGACCGGGCCCAACGCGCCGGGCATCAAG
>Ga0265340_10002446_pt1 | contig 10564 bp, 12 predicted proteins | sample 4CB225metaG_FD_202082 | JGI IMG/M metagenome (GOLD analysis project Ga0265340, IMG submission 202082) | Rhizosphere microbial communities from Carex aquatilis grown in University of Washington, Seatle, WA, United States - 4-CB2-25 metaG | ecosystem: Host-associated > Plants > Roots >...
GGTGTCTAAACTTTGCGGCGAGCTCGGCAGTGAGACCGAGACCTGCAAGATGGTCCAGACTCAGACCAAGAACTTCCCACCAGAACGCTGCGGCATGATGCTCGGTCGGTATGCGGACGTTCTAGCTGAACTCAAGAAGATGGAGTCAGCGAACAAGCCTCTCGACCCCGCGAAGCAGCAGGCCATGGCGGCGGCTGATGCCCCCTCTTTTGGCCCAGCGGATTCGAAAGTCACATTGGTGGAGTTCTCGGATTTCCAGTGCCCATTCTGCTCGCGAGCGGCGACTACGGTTAAGGAAATCAAGACCAAGTACGGCACGAAGATCCACTTCGTGTTTCGCCAGTTCCCGCTCTCGTTCCACCAGAATGCGCATCTTGCAGCCGAGGCCGCTCTGGCTGCCAATGCGCAAGGCAAGTTCTGGGAGTTTCATGACAAGGTTTTCGAGAACCAGAAGGCAATCGAGCGACCCGCTCTTGAGAAGTACGCCACAGAAGTTGGACTGAAGTTGGAGCCCTTCAAGAAGGCGCTCGACAGCAAAGAGTTCACCGCCAAGGTCGATGCCGACATGAAGCTCGGCAACGACGTAGCCGTATCGGGTACGCCCACGCTCTTCGTCAATGGGAAGCGCGTTCAGAACCCCACGGATGTGGCTGCTGTGTCCAAGATGATTGACGACGCATTGGCCGGTAAAGGCTGAGCGCGGAGAAAATCGCTAGCTACCGGAGCCTGCTTCCCCTGTGGAGGCAGGCTTTGGTGTCTAAATTCGACTAAATTTTCGATGGCTTGGACCGCCCAGCTCTAAGCGAGATGCGCCGCGAACTCTCGATGCTTGGCGAGCTCGCCCGATGCTTCAAGCCGCGAATCAAAACGCTCGAGGTGTTCATTCAGTTGTTGGAACGCCAATGCGCTGAGTGTGCTGGTTATAAGTGGTCGTAATCGCTCATCCTCAGTGGAAATATGACGGCGCATGAACGCTGCATATTGATGGCCCACATCCAGGATGCGTTGTCGGTCCATCATCGACCAAGGGGTATTCTGCAGCGCACAGTGTCTCAAACTCTGCAGCATCTGTCGTTCGAGTTCGTGATCTTTTCGGACTTCGGCAATAACTCCGTCGTCCCAACGGAGACCGGCGTCGACCAAAGCCGGCAGAAGCACGCTCTCCTCTTTCTCATGATGCAGATGGTCGGCAAACTGGCTGAAGAATGCCATCAGTCGCAACAGGTCACCGCGATAGTCTCCTATGTCAGCTTCCAGTCGATTCACCAAGTCATCGAGAGCTTCGATGACTTGCAGTATCAGTACGTGTTCTTCGAAAAGTCGTTCGACAGCAGTCATGGGACCCTCCGCTCTAGGCTACGTGCAAACTGATGCCTGAAGCCTACCACGCAAGTGCGGCATTACAAACCGACGGCGGACTTGAAGACCCAACCCTCGCTACCTTTTGCGTCATATTTCACGCGATACCACTCACCCTGTCGACCGGTGACGGTGAGGCGGGTTCCTCCCAGAACGCGCGCAAGCACCTCTCCGTCCTTAGGCATGGCGCGCACTAGCGCCGCTTCCCAAGTCACGGTTACGCGTCCACTAGCAGAGATGACTTCAGCGGAGGCAGGGGGATCTTGCCCCGCTGGTTCGTTGACGGCAGCCGCAGGACCAGCGAGCTGCTCATTGAAGTCGACCTTGTAGAAGACTCTGTAACTCGATTTCGTGTGTGGTACCCCCTGGAGCGAGACGCGACTCAGGTCTTTCTCTCCGCATTGGAGCAGTTGCTTTGCGGTTGCTGGCGCTAGCGTTGTGCTCTTACCCACCGTGAAATGGTCGAGTTTGGATGCTTCGAAGTCGACATCGAACCCCAGAGACAGTAGGCCACGAATCCCATCGGCGGCGTCACAGGCAACGAGCGACTGCAATGGGGATTGCATGATAGCGTCGAGCTCTGGTGTGTCGCAGTGAGTCTCACGCTCGCCATCCTTGTTCCGGCAGCTAACTACCTGAGCAAGGATGACCTTCGGCGGCTTGACAGTTGGCGGCGCGTCCTTGCTCGTTCTGGCCGTCGTTTCTGGAGTGGTACTGGGCTGTTCGGGAGCGATGGGCGCCGCGGCGGTGACGGACGCCGCGGCCGAAGCGCTACTCGAAGGGCCATCCGTTGGCGGTGGCGGCACCAAATGCACGCCGAACAACCGCGGCCAGAGCAAGCCTGTTACAAGCCCCAAAGCAGCAAGCAGGCCTACCTTACCGAGTCGAAGCCGATCATCGGCAGAACTAGGAATGGCGATGATAGGTGATTGGTGTGACTTGGGTTTGGCTTGGACCATTGGACCGGGCCCATGCTAATAGCACGTTGCTACTCTGCTTCCACATTCGCTCGACTAGGCCGTGTGCGCTTATGATTCTTTGGTCGGTTGACGACGAGTAACTCGCTTACCGGGCCGCGGGCACTTGCTCGGCTATTGATTGCGCGCGCAACCTGCAAACGCTGAACCGTCCAGTTGCAGAAGAGCCCTTCTGTCTCTGGTGTGTCCGAGTTAGAGAGCACGGCGCATACGTTGCGCTCGGCAAGATCCGCAAAGACACGAGCCAAACGCTCGTGCTCTGCGATTGCAAATGGGTGCTTGTCGTAGCTTGTAAAGTAGGCGGTTGCGGACACCGGCATATAGGGCGGATCAAAGTACACCGCGTCCGCCGCTGAAGCACTGCGACAGACAGTTTCGAAATCTGAGACGACCAAGTCTACGTGCTTGAGGCACGCGGAGACTAACTTCAGATTTCGAGAGTCACAGATGGTGGGATTCGTATGCCGACCGAATGGAACGTTGAATTGACCCGAGCGATTCACCCGGTAGAGGCCATTGTAGCCCGTCTTGTTCAGATAGATGGTTCGGGCCGCGCGCTTGGCTGGCGTTCGCGGTCGGTATTGATCACGCAAGTAATAAAACTTCTCTTCATCGTAAGGCCAACTTCGTAAAGCAGCGATGACCCCATCGACATCGCTTTTTAGCGACTCATAGGCATTGATGAGCTCCGGATTGCTGTCAGCTAGCACTGCTTTGCGAAAGCGGTTCGACTTTGCCAACGCGAAGAACACCGCTGCCCCACCAGCGAAGGGCTCGTAGTAGGTGTCGATCCGAGCGGGTAGCAGTGCACAAATCGTCCCCGCCAATTTGGCTTTTCCCCCAGCCCACTTGAGCACCGGCCGGGCGAAGTCATCACGTTCCATTGCTGGGCGGATAGCTCCACTCGCGGTTCAGGTCCAGCCGCTTCGCAGGGCTGACGGCTTTTGGCTCAGGGCAACGCAGTGTCTGCGTCATTTTGCTAGGTGGTTCAAGCTGCCAACGCGGTAATTTGCACCAAGACGCCCTTCGAGGAAGGCACGGCGTCGACTCTAGAACATGATAATATCACCTGCCTCCGCCATGATGAGGCTGGAGAACTGAAACTTGCTGTAGTCGATGGTTCCAGCCACGGTCACAATGACCTCTCCACGGATGGAGCGAAAGTGGACAGTCATGAACGGACTACTTGCGGCGACGCGCATTTCCAGTGACTTGCCTTCGAGCGCGCTCGGAATATCGCCACGGAGGAGCATCTGATAGTACGCGAGACGGCTCTTGATACGCCCGAATAGTTGATTGGTGAGCTCTTTGGTCCAATCAAGTATGTTGATTATGCGTGGCCCCTCGAGACTTGCCAGTGAGAACACCGGTTTAGGCACGAGCAAACCGAGGGTTCCGTTGAGACCCCCTCCGGTGAATGCTCCGTATCCACCCACGTAGTCGTCTACTGTCTTGGGCAAGGGTTGATTCTGGAGCGTTGGCGCAACCGCAATGCCATAGGATTGGAAGAGCTCAACCGTGGCGCCTTGAATCAGTGTCTTCAGGATGGCTTGATTGTCTGCCATCGTTCAATCCAGCGTGAAATTCAGACGGAGCTTTCGTAGGCTCTTCGTTCGTCCCTTCACAGGGGCGCCTCGCCGCGGTTGTTTCACCGCGCTGCGGTAACCCGCCTCAAGTGGGTTGATGAGTGGTGCCGATGAACGCATGGGACCCGACGTTTCCAAATCCAAATAGAACAAACGCGCAATGTCGAGTAACCTGAAGGTACAAACTGGGGGCCATTTGGGCAATGCGGGCCTACTCGGTAAAACCCTGGCGCGATTGGCTCCTCGATGCAATCGGAGGTCTCCGGTGTCGTATCATTCGCTACATATCGGAGCGTCTGCTGGCTCAGCACTTGGGCAGGTGAGGCTAGTCCGAAGACAGTAGCAGAAGCGCTTATTCGGGACTGCTGTCCGCCGACTTCCTACGCTTGATGAGAGCGGCCGCGGCAGGCGTTACCGCGACGGTGACAATGATGCGTAGAGGTTGCAACAACTTGGTTGCGAGATACGCGCCCGCCCAAATGCCCGCCGAACCGGCAAGCCCGTGCACTTTGATTCCGAAACGCAATGCCAACGCGCAGCTGAAAAGCACTACCGCAAAGATGATGAAGTAGACCCAGAGGGCGATCGAACCGTACTCAACGAGCAGCCCTTGAACTCGATCCTTCAAAGGGGGGCGCTCGGACGTGGTTGGCTGAGCATTCGACATCAGGTCCCTACTTGACACATAACCGCCCAAGCAAAAAGCCGAACCGCCCTCTTACCTGTCAGGGCCGGGAATAGGCGACGTTTTCCGAAGGGCCGACTGCCAATGGATCCGCACAAGGAAGCGAGGGCCGCAGCGATGGTAGCGGACCAACCCCGCAGCAATCCAATGGAGTTCATTGCGTGGCCAACAAGGCGTCACTCTTTGCTGCCATCACGAAATCGCTTTCTGTGAGCCCGTTGATAGCATGCGTGTAGAAAGTGAGTCGAACCCGTCCCCAACTCAAGTAGACGTCCGGGTGATGCCCGTTCTCTTCTGCCTCGGCTCCCACATGGTTTACGAAGGCGAGCGCATCCGAGAAATTCCCAAATTGGAATGTCTTTTCCAGCCGATTGTCATCGATAACAGTCCAGGCTTTCAGAAGCGCTAGGAGCGGCTTGTACTGCTCCTTGGTTAGCGCAGCAACGCCCCCTCGACAGGGCACGCACCGCCGCGAGGCAAGGTCCATGGCTTCTGATGCTTCATTTTGAGCATTCATGATGCAGCATATTCGATTAGGCTCGTTGAGCGAGATGTCAATTGGCGCCTTGGGGAAAAACTCTAGGCGTTGTACTCGTGGGGAAACCTTGCGCGGGCAGGAAGAATAGCCAAACTATTTCAACGAGATAGCTAAATTCTGCTGAACCCTGTGTCTTTGCGTGGCGGAGCGTTGTGCAATTGAAAACGGGTCGAAGTAGCGTACCTTACGCCATGGTCAAACGGCACTTGACGGTTTACTGGCATAGCTTTTCTGAATCTTTGAGACAACGCAAAATCAGCTACTGGGGTTTGCGGGCCTCCTTGACGTTTGCCGCAGTGCTGGCCATGGACTGCGGCGCACGCTCGGCGTTTCCCGCGCTTGAACCGTGTTTCGAATCAGGGGCGACCCGGGGCTGTGTTGATGACTGCGGCGGGGGCATACAGCACTGCAGCGCCGGATACTGGCAGAAATGCGAAGTCCCAGTCAAGACGCGCGCTTGCGCCGATAACTGCGGCAGCGGCACGCAGCAATGCAGTGATAATGTTTGGGCACAATGCGTAGTCGAGCCCACGACTCGCGCCTGCAGCAATAACTGCGGTGACGGCACACAGCAGTGCACGAATGACACTTGGGGCATCTGTCAGGTTGAAGAGCAGACTGTTGCGTGTGCGAATGATTGTGGTCCGGGAACAAAAACATGCGACAACGATGTATGGACCGACTGCATTGTGGCGCATCAAGAGAAGGCGTGCAGTTCCGCATGCGGGCCGGGAAAAGAGACCTGCGACAACAACAAGTGGACCGATTGTGATGCGCCGAAGCCACTGCCTCCGACGCTCCACGGAACCATTCGAGATTTTCGCAACGGAATCCCCGTTGATTTCGATCGACCTAATATAACCTATTCAGTGGACGACCGAGGCTTAGTCCAGTCGCTACTCGGTTCGGATGACACTCCCGTATACGCACTGTCCGGTTCAAGCCGAACCGTGCAGAGCGCGGATACATTTTATCAGTGGTACCATGACGTTTCAGGCGTCAATGAATCGACGACCATTGACCTGCCACTCACCATGGCGACGGATCAGTCAGGCCTTTACGCGTACGACAACCAAGCCTTCTTTCCTATCGATGGGCAATTGTTTGGCAACGAGGGTCTCCAACACAACTACAGCTTTACGCTGGCATCGAGTGCGCAGTTCACTTTCGTTGGTAACGAAAAGTTTACATTCACGGGTGATGATGACGTGTTCGTCTTCATTAACCGACACTTGGCAATCGATCTGGGTGGTATACACGAAGCCGAGACGCAGACGGTTGACCTGGCAGCCAATTCTCGGCAGTTCGAGATCGTCCCCGGAAACCGCTATCCGATTCACATCTTCTTTGCTGAACGTCACCCTGTCTATTCGCATTTTCTGGTGGAAACGAGCATCGCAGACATTGGCGCTTGTCCGTCTCAATAGAAGTAACGTCAAGACGATAGCGAGGCCTCCCGAGGCTAAGGCGGACGACGCCGGCTCAGCTCCTGAACCTGGGCCGACGCGGCGGGATGCGGTTCGGTGAGCGTTTTTTGCGGTTGGCATTGGGCTGGGGAAAGACTGGCGATGCGCAATGAGGTATCTTACCGTAGATATCGATGAAATCGCATGTGCCGACTCTTCCGCTAATATTGCTCACGCTCGCGGCCGCTGTGGATGCCAGCGCTGAAGACCACGTGGCAGGTGCCGCGACGGGTGAGAGCTGGTTTGGTGTTGATGGATCCGCGGCATCGACACAAGAGGCAGCGTCCAGGACGCCGCACGTTACCGAACCAAGGCCAACCGCGTCCGAAGGTGCAACTTCAGTCGCGCAGGGGAACGAAACTTCAGCCAGGCACTCATCGAGTTTGGCGCATGCACGATATCCTGTTTCGCAAAGCTCACCCGTTCGATACGAGCCTGACGACCCCTCAGTGCATCTGCTGGTTCAGAATGGCGCCATGCCCTACGACAGTCTAGTGCCTTACAATGCGCCAGGCTGGTGGGGTTGGCCGCATCCGTACGGCTACTATCGCGAAGCTGGGACGGCACCGATCTACTCGCCTGTCTGTGAGGCCCCCTGTATGACACGGGTTAGTCGCGGTCCCCATCAGTTTGCCCTGTCAAGACCCGGTGGCTCTATCGTGCCCGTGGTAGGAGCAAGCATTATCTCCGAACCTAGCTTGATTCAGGCACATTATGTGGACCGGAGTACCCAACGCACTGCAGGTGTACTGATTGGAATCGTTGGGGCCATCAGCGGGTTCGTGATGATCGCCGCTTCTGTACGCGACGAGCAACACTGTGCTGGCAACACCTGTTACACGACGTCTAAGCCGGACGAAGGGTGGTCAGTAGCTGGCCTCGGTGTCATTGTCGGCTCCATTGTGGCGTCCGTCGTGCTGCTCGAGCAAAGTGACGAGGCGCAGCTTTCGATCTCGCCGCTGCGACTCGCTCCGCCTGACCCAACGCATGACGTGCTTCAATCGTCGTGGCGCGGACTATCGCCTCAGGGGCTGTCAGCAACCTTGCTATTCTAGGATGAACCGTGAATCTTGAACGGCCTCGCTTGCAATCCAGGGAAGTCCGAATTGCCCTCGCTTTCGTGTGGGCACTGCTCGGTCTCATCGGATGCCGCGCGCGCAGTGACGTGCGACCCTCGCCGGTGACAAAACCCGCATCCGTTCGTCAAGCGCATCCGTTCGACTCAGCTTCGTCAAACATTTCGAACGCTCCCGTTCGCGATGCCCCATTCCCTGCGCCTGAGGTCGACCTGCCTGCTGATCGCCTACACGAACGAGTCGACGGTGCTGAGCCCTGGCTGCAATCGATTGGATGCACCCGACTACTCGCGTGGCGACTTGCAGAGTCCCGATTGGAACTAGAAGTGCTGGTCTTCAATACCGTGAGCGGAGCTCAGCTTGCGCTCGACAAGGATGCCGGGAACAGTCGGAGTCAATCAGTGCCTGGCGATGAAGGGTGGAGCAACGCGCAGGTAGTCTACTTTCGGCGCGGTACCCGCTATTGCCGACTGATTGCCGAGAATCGCGAGCTTGCACAGTTGCTCATGCAAGAAGCCCAGCGAGTGGACCTTGCGCTAATGTACGGAGGACTGATTCGGTAAGGGCGCCCGCGCGCCAGCTGTGGTAAATTGCGCTCGTATTCGGGCGTAATACGGAAATGGCACGACCATGATGAATCGAGGACGTCGTCGATTGCTCGAAGGACTGATGGCAGTGGCGGGAACGGCCATCACTGGATGTGCCAAGGCGGCCCCTGCCGAACGACGCGAACCGCGCCATCAAAAACCGGGGGGATTCGAGCCCGGTCTCGTTGTTAGAGCACAGCGCTCGAACCTGCGAGATGAGTCCAGCGGCAAAATTGACCAAGGGCGACTGAAAGCAACTTTGGGTGCGGTCGTGGCGCGTACCACCGGCGACGCAACACCGAGCGCTGCCTTCTCGCGTCTCTTTCGCGCCACCGACGTTGTCGGCATTAAAGTGGGAACACTTGCCGGGCGCTCACTTTCCCCGCATCCCGAACTCGTCCTGCAACTGTTCGAATGGTTGGTTGCCGTGGGAGTCAAACCTGAGAATGTCGTGGTTTGGGATAGACTCGATAATGAGCTCGAACGAGCAGGATACCGGCTCAACCGCGAGCGAAACGGCATGCGTTGCCTGGGCACCAACCAAGAATACGATTGGTCCCCGCGCGAATGGGGCGACGGCGGTTCGTGCTTCGCGAACCTTCTAGTGAACGAACTTACCGCGCTCATCAATGTGGCGGTCGTCAAAGATCACGACTTGGCCGGCGTTTCTGCCGGACTAAAAAACTGGTACGGCGCAATTCACAACCCTAACAAGTATCACGATGGTGGCTGCAGTCCTTACGTCGCGCAACTGGCGGCGTTTCCGTTGATCAAGGACAAACTCCGCTTGACGGTGCTCGATGCACTGGTGGCCCAGTGTCACGGCGGCCCTGCCTTCAGTGCCCGTTGGGCATGGCCCTGCGGAACTGTTCTCGCGTCAAGGGATCCGGTGGCTCTCGATACGGTGGCTTGGCGCATCATCGACGAGCAGCGGCTGAAATTGGGGCTTCAGTCTCTCGCTTCAGAAAAGCGCGAGCCAAAGTGGATCGCTGCTGCGGCAGCCCTGGGCCTCGGCGAGCATCGTTCCGATCGCATCAAACTGGTGGACGTATGACCAACGACCCGATCAACAGGCGTGATTGGTTGGCGGCGATGGCGCTCGGCGGCGTGGCGTTCGGCTGCCCATTCTTGGCGTGCGCGCAAAACCACTCGACGGACAAGCCCCTCGATGCCGGTCCAAGCGCGGGGCTAGCGGCCGTGCCGGCGCGTTGGTGGAAAGCGGCGGGCGAGTTGCGAGTGGAGTGCGAGCTCTGTCCCAACAAGTGTCGGGTTGCGGATCGCGAACGCGGCACTTGCGGCGTACGCGAGAATCGGGACGGCAAATACTATACTCTGGTGCACTCTCGCTCGTGTGCTTTGCATCTCGATCCCATCGAGAAGAAGCCCTTCTTTCACGTGCTGCCCGGTGCGACGGCGCTTTCTCTCGCTGCCCCCGGTTGCAACATTCAGTGCAAGTTCTGTCAAAACTGGGAAATCTCCCAGGCGCGGCCCGAACAGGTGCCGTTGCGGCAAAGTTCGCCGGGCGCGTTAGCGGAGATGGCTCGCAGCATGGGCGCGCCCACCATTGCATGCACGTACAGCGAGCCCGCAGTTTGGGCTGAGTACGTATTTGATATTGCCACAGCGGCGCGAAAAGCCGCTGTACGCACATTGATGGTATCGAACGGCTACATCGAGCACGGCGCAATGAGCGATCTATCCCAGGTGCTCGCCGCCGTCAAAATCGATCTCAAATCGATGACGGAGCGCTTCTATCGTGAGCAATGCGTGGGCAAACTTGCGCCAGTGCTGGACACCTTGCGCTTGCTACACCAGCGGCAGGTTTGGTTCGAGATCGTGATGCTAGTGATACCAGTTCTCAATGATACCCAGGCCGAGGCACGTGACCTGGCGCGATTCGTAAAGTCCGAACTTTCACCCGAAGTCCCCGTGCATTTTACGCGCTTTCACCCAAGCTACAGAATGCAGAACCTTCCCAGCACGCCCGTTGCCACGCTGACTCGCGCGCGGGATGCCGCCCTTGAAGAAGGACTGCATTACGTTTACGTGGGCAACGTACCGGGGCATCCTGGCGCGCACACGAATTGTCCAAGTTGCCACAAGATTTTGGTCAAGCGAGTCAACATGGTTACGGTCGAGAACCGCATTGTCGCTGGCAGTTGTCCTGATTGCAAGACGAAGATCGCCGGCCTATGGACTTGACTCCAGGCGGAACCGCGAGCTCACTTGGCTGCCCGTCGCGTCTGATTCAAGATCCGAAACAGTACCAGTGCCCCTGCGTGCACGCGCA
>Ga0265340_10002447_pt1 | contig 10563 bp, 9 predicted proteins | sample 4CB225metaG_FD_202082 | JGI IMG/M metagenome (GOLD analysis project Ga0265340, IMG submission 202082) | Rhizosphere microbial communities from Carex aquatilis grown in University of Washington, Seatle, WA, United States - 4-CB2-25 metaG | ecosystem: Host-associated > Plants > Roots > Rhizosphere...
CCACGCGTACAGAAGAGCGCGCAATGCCCAAACCAGATTGAGTTGGTCTGACGGCGCAGATTGGGAAGGTTAGGCGACTTCTGCAGTCGCCAGATTCAGAATCTCGCGAATCTTGCGTGCTAGACCCTTCAAGGTGTACGGCTTTTGCAGAAACGGGAGTCTCACGTTGGGATTGATTTCGGTCTCAACGTTGTCTTCATCCCAACCCGAAAAAAGCAGTATCGGGACCTCAGGACGTTCGGCGCGAACCAGTTTCGCTAACTCAAAGCCCGTAAGTCCGGGCATATTATAGTCGGTCACTAACAGCGCAATTGGCCGACGATCGCGGGCCATCGCCTTTTGGGCATCGAGTGGATTCGCATAAGACTCCACTTCGTATCCCAGGTCTTCCAAGATGAGCTGTGTGGTTCTTCGTACACCGTGGTCATCATCGACCAGCACGATACGCTCTGCTCGATTGCAAAAATCGTCGAGCGCATCACTTCCCACGGCTTGGTCAGAATAGCCATCGAGCAACGCCTGACCGGACCGAAGGAAAATGGACGAAGAATTCGTCGCAACCCTAGAGTGCTGGCCAAGTTTCTCGCTTTTTGCGGCGTTAGCAGAGTTGTGCATTAGTTTATGAGGCCTTGCTCTGCCACCATCAGCGGCTGGTTGCTACGCTCGTTAGAAGAAGTCCAATTCGATTGCACCTGCATCGCAGGGGCTTCAACAACCGGTGCAGCTGGTTGGAGCACTGCATAACAGCGCTCCAACCAAAGACGAACGCGCTGTCGATCAAGCGGTCTAAGAGCTCGTGCGCCCTCTGCTGTGTGGATTGCAGCCCAGAAGCTCAATCCGCTGTGATCGATCGCGAGCATGCTGGCAGGGTGCAGTTCTGGAAACTCAACGACGCGTCCGCCAAGCCTATCCAGATGCGCTTTTGCCGCCGATTGCTCGAAGGCTAGAAAGTCGCTGCCGCGCCCGAAGTTCTTTACGACGATGTGCTGCAGTCTGTCGCCAAAGAAGTCGAGGGCTTGCGCTAGCTCAGAGACCGACGCAAACCCGCCGTCGATGACGTGCCAGTAGGTGAACGCGATTCCCATTTCGGATCCGTATCGGAGTACGTCCGCCTCATTCAGCCATGCCCTAAGCGCTTGGGCACTTTGCCCGGGCAGATCGACGAGCACTTCGCGGTTGGCGCCCAGCGCACGGTCCAATATCTGGTCAGCGCTTTCGGGCGAGGTCAGATTAACGCGTTGTGTATATTCAGCGTAGGAGCGAACGAGTACACCGTGAGTCTGGTCTGCATCAATACCCGCAAAAGGCATGTTATGGTCGATAAACCGTTGCGCAAGCACTCGCGCGACGACGCTCTTTCCAACTCCACCTTTTTCTCCACCAACAAAATGTATGTTACTCATGGCGTCTTTCATTGTGTCGTCCGGCTAACACTGTCAAGCCTTGGATTGTTCTTTGCATCTAAACGTGAGTAGTTCCAAGCTATTGAGCTGCCCCAGCGTCAAGAAATTTGTAGGCCCCTCACCGCACTGGTTACTGAAGACATTGTTGCTCGATCGAAGCTTGTGTCCACGTGACTCGATCGTGAAACATCGGCTCAGCAAGATTGTCCAATTGCGGCGTCCAAGACCAATGGCCGCGCCGGTCTAACTGAACATCAATTCGGCGTAGCGTGTGTTCAACGGCTTGTTGGGCATCGCCGCGGAAAACCCCGCGCCGTGGGATCACATCGAGTTCGCTGCGGCCGACTGCGAGCGCAATGTGGCCAGCGCCGACGAGCTGTCCGCGAGTAGGATCAACGCCAATCCAACCCGCAGAAGGAACCAACGCTTCAATCCATGCGTGATGGTCCAAGTTCTTCATGCCGTGCGGCAACAGGTAGCCTGACACGTACCTTGCCGGAACGCCTAATTGGCGCAGCATGGATAGGGCCACGTGAGCACAGTCTTGAGCGTTACCCTCACCGCGTTTCAATATATCACTCACGCAGGCCCCACTGGGGGTTGCTATGGCCTTGTTGAATCTTATGAGGGTCGGCAGGCGGTTCATCACCGCTGTTAGCGCGAGCGTGACTCTCGATTCACGGCCTGGGCACATTTCGCAGGCAAGTCGTTCGAGACCTGAGTCGAACTGCACTGGGCCATGCGGCAACAGAAAATCTTGATATCGACGATCGAATGCAAGTATCGGTCGCAAGTCATTGTATTGCTCGAGCCGCCAGCGTTGCGGATGAATCTCTATTGTGGAATTGGTTACAATGACAGAACGGTCGTGTGAGCCCAGAATCGAGAACTGGTGGACTTGGTTCTCTTGCCAATCGAAGTGATCGAATACGGACACATCGGGATCCACAACAAGCCTAAACTTGCGCAGCGTCTGATGACCGTCCGTTCGCGGCGTCAATCTCAAATCCATCACCGATTCAGAAACATGGGTCGAGTAACTGATAGCTATCTCATGCTGGATTGCAACGATCATTGAATGTTCCCAGTTGCCCGGCTAGCGGATTGCACGCTCAGCCATTGCCCGCGAGCATAAGCAGCAGACGTGCCAAGAACTCCAGCTCCGCTCTTTCTCTTAGGCACACCCAGATTGAGCCTAAACTTGAAGTGTTGAATAGGCAGCTAGCGGGCTGACGACGCGCATCGGGTGTAGCGAAAGGCTACGGCGTGGAATTGTAGGCCAATGCTCTTGCCCGCTCAGGCTCGACCGCCATGTGACAAGCACGTGTCGCGTCGCGCAAACTTCGCTGGTCTGAGTGTCTACGCGGTGGCACTTGACCGTCGCGCAATGTACGTTCTGCGCGACACGGCTTGCTCGCTGCGCCGATTGAACGCTTTGCGCTTAAGGCAAACTACTAACGGGCGGACTATCTCGCTTTTAGTGGCTCGGCTTTTCCACTTGAATGACGTAATCGAGCGTCGAGGTCAGCTCCGATCCGTCAAAGTAGAGACCACCCTCAATGGGCATAGTGCCCGCTTGTTCAGGCGCCGCGCAAAGAGCAATGTGACCTCCGTTCACACGCAGGCCGTACATCGGATCCCAGCCTTGCCAACCAGTACCAGGCAGAAACACTTCGGCCCACGCATGAAGGTGCCGACTGCCGTCGGCCGTGTCCGCAATACCTTGGTATCCGCTGACAAAACGTGCGGCCAGGCCAACGTATCGGCACAACTCGAGAAACAGCACCGTGATATCTCGGCAAGCGCCACGTGAGCTTTGCAGTGTCTCCACCGGGCGCTGAGCGATCCCGTCCAACCGAAACTGTCCGTGAATGCGCCCGTGCAGCCATTGGCATAGGCTCTCCACAAATGCGATCGGTGCATAATCAGCTTTGGCTGAAAGTTCTTGAGCCAGCTGCTCGAGTTCATGAACCGGATCGCGCACGTTGCGGTACAAAACCCATTTGTCGGCTGCCCGTATTGGCCACGGCAATTTTGGGAGCTCGAGTTGGTCGAGCCGAACCGACTCAATTGTATCAACCTCGAATTGACTGACGATTTGAAGGCTGCGCGCTGCAAGATTGCGATCGAAGTTCAAATGCGTGCAACAATTGCCGAACTCGTCGCTGGTGTTGAATCGATGGCTGGGCGATGGCTCCACCGACAAGTCATGCGCAATGATTCTCACGGTTTCGCTCCGTGGATTCAGTCGCAGCACGTGAGGCCCAAAAACGACTGGGACGTTGTATCGGTAGAGCGTTTCATGGCGGACGGACCAGAGCATGGTTTCGGCCAACTCTGCTTTCGCGAATTCACAACTCTTTAGCAAATTCACAATATTTCAAGAATGTTTCGTCCGGACCCACAGGTCGTCCTTTGCAATATCGGCCTGCCGGGCATTGACGGATATGAAGTTGCGCGCACGCTGCGAGCCAATGACTCACTCAGGGGACTTTACCTTGTGGCCCTCAGTGGCTACGCCCTTCCAGAGGACCTTAAGCGTGCCGAGGACGCCGGGTTCGATACGCACTTAGCAAAACCGCCTAGCCTCGAGAAAATCGAGGAGCGCCTGGATAACCTCCCGCGTGCTCGGTCCGGCGAAATCGTAGGTTAGGCCCAAGGCTTGACACAAGCTGGGCTAGGAAGACGACTTGCTTTCGTCTCTCGCACCCGCAAGGCTCTCCAAGAGCTCCTGGAGCATTTCGAGGCTGGGCGGTTTTGCTAGGTGCCGATCAAACCCGGCTTCGCTCGCGCGCCGCACGTCCTCCGGCAGGGCGTAGCCACTCAGCGCTACCAGGCTCGTGGTCTTGAACACGGCATCGCTGCGGAACACCCGTGCAACCTCGTAGCCGTCCATGCCAGGCAGGCCGATGTCACACAGAATGACCTCAGGGAGGAAAACACGCGCACTGGCGAGTCCGTCGGGTCCGTTGTGAGCAACCTCGACTTGGTCACCACCAAATTCAAGGGCTTCGCGCAGGCTGTCTGCAGCATCGACGTTGTCCTCGATGATGAGAATGCGCCGCGGCGGCCGCGCAACTGGCGAAGGCAAAGGTGACGTAGTCAGAACAACTTCCGTCTGCAAGGGTAGGCGCACCAAGAACTCGGTGCCCTTGCCATTCCCTTCACTGTGTGCCGAGATGCGACCACCATGGAGTTCAACGAGCCCTTTAACGAGGGCAAGGCCCAGGCCCAGGCCCCCCTTACTTCGGTCAAGAGTTTGATCCGCTTGCATGAATGGCTGGAACAGTCGCCCGAGAATTTCTGGGGCCATCCCAACGCCATCATCCACGACCCGGACTGTAGCTTCACTCCCTGCGGTGGCTAACGACACACTGGTGCTTCCGCCCTGGTGCGCAAACTTGGCTGCGTTCTGTAAGAGATTGCCGATGATCTGCGCGATGCGGGTGCGGTCCGCGAGCACGGGTAAGGGCGTCGGCGCAGCCCTCAGCTCCAGGGCGACTCCCGCTGTCTCGAAGAGGGATCGGTTGTCCTCGACCGCGCGGCGAGCGACCTCATTGAGGTCGAGCCGCTCTTTGTTGAGATGAATCTTGTTGCTAGTGATCCGCGTGACATCCAAGAGGTCGTTTACCAGATGGGATAGCTGCGACACTTGACGTGCGATGACCTCTTTTGCGCGAGTCGCCTGCTCGCCGCCCGGCGGCGCATGATCGAGCACGTAAAGGCTGTTAGTGATGGGAGTCAGGGGGTTGCGTAACTCGTGGGAGAGCACCGCGAGGAATTCGTTCTTGCGCAGATCTGCTTCGGCGAGTTGCGTATTTGCGTGGCGCAACGCCTCCTCCGCCAGCCTAATCGGTGTCTGATCCACCGTGGCAGAGGCAACACTGCTACGTCGTCAGACATTCCGGAGTTCGGGTGATGCAATTGCGTCAGCGGCAATTTCCCCTGCAGTTCTCGGTATACTTCATGCGGCGACGTCTTTACCAATTGCTGCTCCGCCTCGCGTGCAGTCAGAGCACCCCGTCTTGCGGTTCTGGTCGACGCGCTTCATCTGTGCCTCTCGCCGTTTCAGAGCAAGCTCATCGGGAATGGTTGCGCCTCGTCCAAAGTACATCTCGTCAGGTGTCTGGCCGTGGAACGCATTATGCGGCATCCGCTGATTGTGTTCCGCTACATAGAAATCGATCAGGTTTCGCAGCGTGACTACGTTGTCGAGGTGATTGATAAATAACCAACCGTGCTTCAAGGAGCGCCACCACGACTCGATCAGAGAATTGGAAAATGTGACATCTATCTGTGCAACAACGCGTTCGAGTGTGCCATCTTCGAGCAGCTTGTCCACATCCCTGTTGAGGTTCTCCACTCCGGAGTCCATGTACACTTTCGTCTCCGGTTCATGCAGGCAATTCGCAGCCTGCCGTAGCACGTAGCATGTGCTCATTGGGTTAAGCTTGTTCGCAACCGTCCATGCGAGGATCCTGCGGGAGTAGTTGTCGATGACGGCGTGCACATAGGCTTTGGTTCCGTCCAGCAGCTTGATGATCGTCGCGTCGACATGCCACGCTTCGTTGGGCGCTGAAGCGCGAAAGCCCATTTTTGGCTTCGCTGGATGCAGGCGCAGCCTCGGTCGGCCCCAGCCCTTTTCTCGAATCAGCTTGGCCCAGGTGCCTGGATGAGCGAAGACCCTGCCGACGCGTTGAGCGTGAAGTGCAAGTCCACGAATTGACATGTGACGGTACTCCTTCGACTGAACCAAGTCACCGATTGTACCAACTTCCTCAAACGTCAATATTTGTGGCTTGAACCGCGGACAGCTTGAGCCGTCATCCAACGAGCAGTTCGATCGGCGTTCTACCCATTCGTGGTAGCGAGCAGCAGACAAACCCAGGACTCGGAGGGCTGCTGCCGACGGCATAATCTGTCGAGCCCGCTCAATGGCACCGAGCAATTGCCGCTTCCCGTCCGCTTCTGGAATTCGAACTAGATCAAGCTTGAATCCCGAAACGCGCAGCAGTGCCAGCACAAGTCGCAAGACTGCGGTGAGCATCGAGACGCGATGCTCCAATTTCGCAACCCGGTCTCGAAATCGGGATTCGGCATCCAAGCCCTCGTCGAGTGACACCACCTCACCGAGTCCGCGCCGGATCCAACCGGATGCGGTGGAGCGTGGGATATCAAGCTCAGGGAAGAGGTTGGCATTGCGAGTGGCAATGATCTGGGCCTTGACTCGATGGTCGTAGGTGCGTCGTTCGCGGTGTGTCATGGCGACCACGCGCTTACTCTCGACCGGTCAGTCTGTGTAACTCATTCGCCTATTGTTCATACGCTTCCGCATCGGCTAAGTGCGGGTCTGGTAGACGAATTCCGAGTTTTTGGGGCGAAGGTGAATCGCCGTTCAATCAAGATCGCAGAATTCGTCCAGCTCAATGGGAAACGAAGTGACATCGGCTTCTGCGTCGGGATCCGCCAATAGCTCGAACTCGTCTGAAGGGGCTTCAACCGAATACCCGAGCGAGCGGTAGCTCTTGAGCCGTTTAGCAAACATACGGGTCAGCTTAGGTACCTCGTGATCGACGTAGTCGAAAACGCGCACTTCTCTTTTTCCAGAATGAAGTCGATGGAGTCGCCCGACGTATTGTTCGACAGTACCCTTCCACGATACCGGCAATGTCAAGAATAGGGTGTCCAGCTTGGCATTATCGAAACCCTCACCCACGAACTTGCCCGTGGCCACGATCACTCGAGGTTCATCATCTGGAATCTGTGCCATCCGACGAAATAGGTCTCGTCTCAATTTTTCCGAATTGCCGCCCGTGAGCACGAACAGGTTCTTCGAGTAGCGCTGGAGTCTATCAGCGAATAAAGCTACGTGTTCCCTGCGCTCCGTAAGAACGAGGGGCGATCGCCCTTCTCGAATTGTGGCAACCACGTCGCCGATGATGAGCTCATTGCGCTGTGCGTCGCTGGCAAGCGCACCATACAGCTGGGCAATCATCGGATCCTCGCCCAGTTCGTGTCCGGTGAAGTTTGTATTTCGAACGATTAGAACATGCCGGAAAGGGCGAGCGTTAGCTTGGGATTTCGCACTCACTTGAAAGCGGGTCGGGCCTAACTGCATTCGTATTATCGGATCGCGACCGTCTTGTCGTCGCGGAGTCGCAGTTAAGCCGGTCACGTAACGAGCCGTTGCCTCTGAAATGACACGATCGAACGTCACTGCTGGAATGTGGTGACATTCGTCGACAATGACCTGACCGTATCGTGCCACGATGTCATCGACAACATTGTCGCGCAGTAGAGTCTGCAACATAGCGACATCAAGTCGCCCATTGGCGCGTTTCCTGGTTCCGCTAATTTCTCCGATTTGCTCCTGGCCCATACCGAGAAACAGCGCCAGCTGGCTTCGCCATTGGTCCAGCAGCGGTCGCCTGTGTACCAGGACGAGCGTGTTGCGTGCGCGCTTCGCGATCAGGGCAATAGCAATTACGGTCTTCCCGGCTCCAGGCGGTGCTACAAGGACACCTGTATCCTCGACAGAAAGCGAGGAAAGTGCTCGTGTCTGAGTGTCTGTCAGCGCACCTTGAAAGGTTACCGACAATTGCTCGCCTAGGTGGCGCTTGTCGTCCATTGCTAGCGGGATTCCAGCCTCGTGCGCAAGCTCAGCCAACGCTGCAGCGCAGCCACGCGGCAGGGCAACGTGATGTTCGGTGTCTTCGGCAAGGTAGATGATGCGCGGGGTGCCAGCAATTGGTCGTCGAGCTGCCTGTCTCTTGTAGAATTCGGGATTTTGAAAAGCTGCGAGGTGCCGAACTCGATTGATGAGTGCTGGGGGCAGTCCGGCACGCTCGACGAATAGTCGCTGCGCCAGAACGGCGTTGATTTGGGCAGGTAGGGGTACTGAAAGTTGAAGTCGCTTTGGCTTGCATGAAGGACTTCGTGTCCATGGTGACTTGGCTTCTTCGTCGGTTGAAGGCACTGGTTCAGCATTGAGAATGCGATCGTTCCTCGTGGCTTGATTCGCTATTTGTGCGACTCGGTCGGGTGTCAATCGCACGACCTTGGAAAGCAGAGACCACTGTTCGTCACCCTGATACGCAAGAAAGTGATCGTCAACGAAGGCTGAATTGCCTTTCGACCGAGATGCTCCTTGAAGGGGCAATGCAATGAGATTACCAAGTCCTCCTTTGGGCATTGTGTCCTGATTGGGAAAGAAACGATCATACGACTCAAATGACAGATCGGGGTAGCGACTCATTGTTTCGGTGAGTACATGACTGCCGAATTTGCGAGCCTCGCGGGCAGGCACGGCTGCACTGAAGAAGAACCACAAGTGGCCACCATTCCCTGATCGCGAACGCTCAACGCACACCGGGATGTTCAGTGTCTGACAAGTGTCACGGACGGCAGCGATGTCGTTCTGCCAACGGTCCTTGTCGAAATCGATAGCCAAGAACCAGCAGGTGTCATCGGGCAAGAGAGGATAGACGCCCATGACGTGTTTGCCCTTCAAGTGGGCTAGAATTGCATTGTCCGTTACGGGACGGTAGTTGCGATTCGGGCACGCATGACAGCGTACATGTTCGATATCGCAGACGCCTGGGACAAACTTATTGGAGCATTCTGGCATGTATCCAGAAGCGCCCGTTTTCTTGCTTTGCCACCGGAGAGGATACACATCCTCGCGGCCTCGAAAGAGCTCCCGAAAGATTGTCAGCTTCTGCTCTGTCGAGAACTTTTGAGTCAATTGACCGTCGGGTAGCGCAGCTGCTATTGCGTTCGGCGGCTCGACAATCGGCAGTTCGGCTAACCTTGCTTTCAGTTCTGAAGTTTTGAGGCGGTTTGCATTGCGGGCGCGTTCCGCTTCCTCAAGTTGAGATTCTTCGATTGTGTGTTGTTGTTCGAGTCGCCCTCGCTCGTCGTCGTAACCAGTCGATCCTGTACCTTTGGTCTTTGTGACCGTCGGACGAATACCGGCGTCACATTGCGGTCCAAGCCCGTCAGTTGCGTCGGTTCCACCTGCCGCGGTTGTCTCCTCGAATTTGCCGGCCGTCGAATTTCCCATCAGGAAAAACGAGCCTACTGACCCCCGGGCTTTCAGGCCAAATTCTTGAATCCTGGTTCTCTCGCAAACGTGGTTGTCTGGCTAACCCCTCGGCTATTTGCTGGACTTCGCCGGCTACGAGACAATTACCGCAGCGCTCACTTCTGTCGTTTCGGCACTGGCCAGGGTGGTTGCGCCTCTAATACGCTCCCAGCCAATTACCCACGCGCGACCTTCCGAAGGGTGGAAGCCAGCGATCAACGTGACGGTGGAGCCAGAAAAATGATTTCCAACTCACGTCACCCCGGTCGCAGACTACATTCTCCTCGCTGAAGGCAGGTTTCACTCGTTTGTTCAAGGCAAGAATCTCGACCAGTTTCAGCGCATCGCTGCCGAGTATCCTCTGTTGGTCACCTTCAATGGTGCCCAGTTCGACTTGCCATTCTTGCGAAACAAGTTTCAAGAGTTCAATCCCGTGGCACACGTCGCTACAACCTGTACTGCTTGGGTAGTAAGACGCTGCTTGTCAAGCCAACGTCCTCCATGTAAGACCTCGTTGCGATGGATTCACGAGAACGTCGTCATCAGCTGAAGAAAGAGAAGCATCGTCGAGATCGCGAACTTGTGCGTCGCAAGATTGCCTCGAAAGTCCTGCCGAGCAATAACGTTCGGGAACTGATCAAACTTGCAGCCCGGTCGCCGTTCGGGCCAGTCTGGGTTAGTTCGAACTTGTTCGATGAGGGCACGCATCCGGCGCTCATCACCGTGCTCATCACGCGCGCAGTTGGTACTGACATGCTCGGCCAAGTAGTGTTGGTCGATCGGACGTGTTTGGGTGTGAAGAACGCGTTCGTAATGCGACCCATGAGTATCGCCGAGCTTGAAGTTCAGGTGGAGTCAATAGGCCAGCGTGGCGATCCGCTCCAACGGTGCGAGCCACTGGTGGCACAGTCGGTAGTTTATCATGCCCTCGAATATGCGCGAACTTTGGGCTTTTCACCGCACCACGACTTCGAGGAGTCTCTAGTGGGTCCAATGCCAGCGGAGCTCATTGATACGCCACTGTCGCATCCGGCTCGTCCGATCTATTGGTCTGGGCCGGATGATAACGTGCCAAGC
>Ga0265340_10002448_pt1 | contig 10562 bp, 8 predicted proteins | sample 4CB225metaG_FD_202082 | JGI IMG/M metagenome (GOLD analysis project Ga0265340, IMG submission 202082) | Rhizosphere microbial communities from Carex aquatilis grown in University of Washington, Seatle, WA, United States - 4-CB2-25 metaG | ecosystem: Host-associated > Plants > Roots > Rhizosphere...
CGAGCGTACAGGCAATGGCGCGACGGCCGGGCATTTCGATGCGCTGCAATTCGCGCCCCTCGCGGTCCAGACGAATGAAGGCGTCTTCGTCGAAGGAGGCGACCCACACCGCTTCCTCGCGATCGAGGCAGATGCCATCGGGCGATTTCAGCTTGCCGAACCGGCGGCGAAAGGTCAGGCCGCCGTCGGCCGCGATGTCGTACTCGGCCAGGCCTTCGCCATCCATCTCGGCCACGACCAGCCGGCGGTTGTCCGCCGAGACCGCGATGCCGTTGGGAAACCGCAATCCGTCCGCGACGACCCGGGCAGCACCGTCGGGCATCACCAGAAGGATGCGGCCGACTGCGCCTCGATCCGGCGGCGGCGGCAAATCGAAGCCGAGATCTCCGACATAGGCGCGGCCGAGGCCATCGACGATCATGTCGTCGATCGTGCCGGTCGCTATCCCCGATAGATCCGCATACGGCGAAAGCTTGCCGGCCGCATAGGTCAGCAGTCGCTTGCGGAACATGGTCAACACCACGAGCCTGCCATCTGGGAGGTGGCCGAGGCCGCAGGGCGTGTCGTTCTCGAGCTTCGTGTGCTGCTCGCATTCGCCTGATGGAGCGAGGCTCAGCAGCGTCCGGTCCATGCAGTCGACGAACCAGAGCCGGCCCGCATGCCAGCGTGGCCCCTCGAAATAGCGCCCGCCGTCGAGCAGGCAATGCAGGTCGGTCCGTGGCGCCATGGCAGTCGCTCATCCCCGCAGGAAACGCACTCCAAACAGGACCTTAGAGTCCTGACTTGATGCGTTTTCTTAACGCCAACCGGTCCCCACTTCGCAAAACGCTTTAGCGGCCATCGGCAATCCCGGGGGACGGCGCCGTTACAGCGTCACCACGATCTTGCCGAGATGCTTGTTGGCTTCCATGTGCTCGAACGCCTTGCCGATGTCGTCGAAGGCGAACACCTTGTCGATCGGCAATTGCAGCTTTCGCGACTCCACCGCACCCCAGATGTCCCTGCGGACCTCGTCGAAGATTTCGCGGATCTCCTCGATCGAGCGGGTGCGGAACGTGACGCCGATATAATTGATGCGGCGGGCGGCGTGGAGATCAAAATTGAAATCGCCATGGGTGCCGCCGAGCCGGCCGACATTGACGATGCGGCCCTTTATCCTGGTGGCGGCGAGGTTCTGGTTGGCGACCTTGCCGGAGACCTGGTCGACGATCAGGTCGACGCCTTCGCCGTTCGTCGCCTTCAGCACCTGGTCGACCCAGCCGGGATCGGAGGAATCCACCGCCAGATCGGCGCCGAATTCCTTCAGGCGGCCGCGGCGCATCGCGTCGGTCGAGGAGCCGACCACGAGCTTGGCGCCCTTGAATTTTGCGATCTGCATCGCCATCAGGCCGACGCCGGAGCTCGCGCCCTGGATCAAGACCGACTGGCCGGCCTGCAGCGCGCCATTGGTGACGACGGCGTTGTGCATGGTCGCGAGCGCCACGGGGAGGGTGGCCGCCTCCTCGAAATTCATGTTCGAGGGGCTGCGAAACAGCCGGCCGTGATCGGCCAGCGTATATTCCGCGAACGCGGCTGAGCCTGAGCCCATGATCTTGTCGCCGACCTGGACGCCCCTGGCGTCGGGGCCGAGCTCGGCGACTTCGCCGGCCCATTCCATGCCGAGCACGGTGCCGACGCCGCCGGCGCTGCCGTGGACATGGCCCTTGGTCATGCCGAGGTCGGCGCGGTTGAGGCCGCAGGCGTGCACCTTGACCAGCACCTGGGTGCCCTTCGGCGCGGGTCTTGCGACGTCGGCGATGGCGGCGCCGTTGGCGCCGTAGACAAAGGCCTTCATGAATTCATTCCCGATTGATGAGGAGATCAAGCCGCTTATTCGGCGGCTTCACGCCGGGCGCCGGACATCATGCCTTCGAGCCGGCTGCGAATGATGGTTTCGGCCTCGCGCATGATCCGCGACACCAGTTCGGCGCAGGAGGGGATGTCGTGGATCAGGCCCTGCACCTGGCCTGCGGACCAGATGCCTTCATCGGCATCGCCTGACGCATAGACCATCTTGCCGCGCGCACCGGCCACGAGTTCACGGACGTCCTCGAACTTCGCGCCTTCCTTCTCCATCGCGACCACCTTGCTGCTGATGGCGTTCTTGGCGACGCGGGAGGTGTTGCGCATGGTGCGGAAGATCAGTTCGGTCTCGCGCTCGTCGTTGGCGACGATGCGTTCCTTTACGAGCTGGTGGATCGGGCTCTCCCTGGTGCACATGAAGCGCGTGCCCATGTTGATGCCCTCGGCGCCGAGCGCCAGTGCCGCGACCAGGCCGCGGCCGTCGCCGAAGCCGCCGGAGGCGATCATCGGGATCTTGACCTTGTCGGCGGCAACCGGGATCAGGATCAGGCCGGGGGTGTCGTCCTCGCCGGGGTGGCCGGCGCACTCGAAGCCGTCGATCGAGATCGCGTCGACCCCCATGCGCTCCGCCGATAGCGCGTGGCGAACGCTGGTGCATTTGTGCACGATGATGACGCCGTGCTTCTTGAACTCGGTGACGTGTTCCTGCGGCTTGTTGCCGGCGGTCTCGACGATCTTGATGCCGCTCTCGATGATCGCCTGGCGGTATTCCGCGTAAGGCGGCGGCTTGATCGAGGGAAGAATGGTGAGGTTCACGCCGAACGGCTTGTCGGTCATGCCGCGGCAGCGCGCGATCTCCTTGGTCAGGTCCTCCGGCGTCGGCTGCGTCAGCGCGGTGATGAAGCCGAGCGCGCCGGCATTGGCAACGGCGGCGACCAGTTCGGCCCGGCCGACCCATTGCATGCCGCCCTGCACGATCGGGTGCTCGACGCCGACCAGTTCGGTAAATCGCGTCTTGATCATTCTTGGCCCTCTGTTCCCCCGGTGCGGATTTTACGCACACTTCTTCTCTGTGATTTCGGGGGGCAGGATGCCGTCACCCCCCGCAATTGTCCACGGGGGGCGAAGCCGGTCGGGGCAACGCGATCATGCAAAAACGGGGGCTTTTGTTTCCGCGGCGCGGACAATTCCGTCATGCCGCGCGACAGACACAACCCATCTCCCGGCCTCGAGCCGCAGCTCAAGACAGCAGCTCAAGACCTGGGCGGTCGCAGGGCCGGGCGCGCGCTGTCAGGCGACGGATCGCGTCGCGGCGGTGGCCTCGTCATCGAACGCGCTCGAAATGTCGCGCATGCTGATGACGCCGATCAGGCTGTAATTGTCGAGCACCGGCAGGTGGCGGATGTGGTGCCGGTTCATCAGGTGGCGCACATGCTCGAGCGTATCGATCGACTTGCAGGACACCAGTTGCTGCACCGAGATCAATTGCGAGACCTTCAGATTGACGCCGGCGGCGCCATGCTCGGCAATGGCGCGGACGACATCGCGTTCGGTGAACATGCCGACCGCGGTATTGCCCTCGGTCCGCACCACATCCTTGACCACGAGCGCGCTGATATTGCTGGCGCGCATCAATTGAGCCGCAATGCCGACCGTCTCGTTCATTCTAATCGTCGCAACGCGGGCCGTTTTCTTGCGCAGAATGTCTCCAACTTGCATCGCAACCTCCGTCAGGTGAGGACGTCTCCAGTGACTTCAGATTGGTATACATTATGCCAGTTGTCAATTTGATCCCGGAAGAAATCGGGGGATCTCGAACCGAAGAAATGGGCAGTATCATTGACCTTTCTGGCAACTCGACTACGCAGACCATGAACCTCTGCGCGGAGATCGCAACAGGAAAAATACGTCGTGGCATGCCTGAGCCGCCCGCTTCAGGCAAAAAAAGAGGCGCACCGGGGCGCGCCTCCTGGCCGTCAGAAGGAAAGATCGTCTGTTTTCGCCGGTGGCGAGCGCCTGTGGTCCGTCACTCGGCCGGGTGAGCGGCGTGTCCGACCGCGGCCTTGTTTTCCGACGCGCTGATCGAGATCCGCATCGGCCGCACCACGAACAATGCCATCGCGACCACGATGAAGTTCATGACCGCGGCAACCGCGAACACGGCGTACCAGCTGCCGGTATAGGTCTTCAGGATGTTGGCCAGCGGCACCGCGAAAGCCGACAGGCCCTTGGCGGTATAGAGCAGGCTGGTGTTGGTGGTGGCGTATTTCGGACCGAACATGTCGGTGCAGGTCGACGGGAACAGGCTGAAGATCTCGCCCCAGGTGAAGAAGATCAGCGCCGCGCAGATCACGAAGGTCCATGGCGTCGTGCCCGCCGTTCCCAATAGCCAGTAGGCGATGCCGCCCGCGGTGAACGCGATCGCCATGGTGTATTCGCGCCCGATCTGATCCGACACCCAGCCGAAGAACGGCCGTGCGCCGCCATTGGCGAGATTGTCGATCACGCCGGCCACGATCAGCGTCGAGGCGCCGAACAGGATCACGGTCTGCGAGACGCCGTAATCCTTGGCGATCAGCGCGATCTGCGCGGCCACCATCAGGCCAGAGGCGGATACCAGCACGAACATGATGTAGAGCATCCAGAACACCGGAGACGCGAGCATCTGGCCCGGCGTGCTCGAGTTCCTCGATTGCAGCACCTTGACGGCGGCTCCGGTCGGAACCTCGCCCGGCTGCGGCGAGCGCAGCAGCCATGCCACCACGAAGATGATTCCGCCCTGGCCGAGCGCGAACCAGAAGAAGGTGTCCGCATATCCGATCGAGGCGATCATCATCTGAATCGGGATCACGGTGATGGCCGCACCGGCGCCAAATCCGGCCGCCGTCAGGCCGACCGCGAGACCGCGGCGGTCGGGAAACCATTTCACGGCATTGCCGACGCAGGTCGCATAGATGCCGCCGGCACCGATGCCCGATACGATGGCGCCGACATAAAGCATTTCCAGCGATCCGGCCTTGGCATTGATGATCCAGCCGATGGCGACGAGAACGCCGCCCGCGGCGACCATCAGTTTCGGGCCGCGGTTCGGACCGAGCGAGTCGACGATCCATCCTTCGAGCGGGGTGAGCCAGGTTTCCAGCGCGACGAAGATACTGAACGCGACCTGGATGCTGCCGACGTCCCACGAATGGGCTTTGGCCATCGGGCTGACGAAGTAGGTCCAGCCGTACTGAAGATTGGCGATCATCCCCATGCAGACGACGCCGATGATGAGTTGCATCCAGCGGTAGCCGTCGGACGGTGCCTTGACTGGCGCGATTGCTGCGTTGGCGATCATTGTTTCCTCCGAATGCGCGCTTTTTTGAAACTGACCGTCGAGGCCGCCGGCGCTGCATTGTCAAAATTCTGGTATATTATATTCCAATGTGCAAGGTCGATTTTGCCGCAGTGCTGGTTGGGTGCGTGCTGGCCGACTTGTGGGCAGCATTGTGGAACCGCGTGCCGGCAGCGGCAAGATCGTTTCGCACGCAGGGCTTGAGCAATTCGTCGCAGACAACTGAACAGCCTGGCGGTCGCGGCGCGGGACGACGCGCGGGCTGAAACGGGCACAAAAAAATGGCCCCGAAGATTGGGGCCATAGAGGCTTGTTTGTACCGCGCGCGCTTGTTCGGCGCGGCTTTGACGGGAAGATCAGACGCAGCAGCGGGAAACGTCGCCGTTGCGGATGGTCATTTCCGCGTAGGCCAGCAGCAGGCGGTCGATCGACGCGAGCAGGCGGCCGAACAGGGTGCTGGAGGGCGCGAAAGCGATGGAAGCAGTTCTGGACATTGGGTTCCCTTTCCTGGAGGGCGACCAAAAGCCGCCTCACGATCTGGGAAGACATTATGTATACCAGATGCCACTCACAACGGCTTTGTTTGCATAGCACCATTTTTCATTTTGCATCGCAACATCGGACGATAGAGATCGCTTATTAAAGGTATTATGGTAGCGAAAAGGGCCGCCCGGACGGGGCGGCCCTCGAAATCTGCCAGCAAGGAAACTGCTTATTCCGCGGCCTGCTTGCGCGGCGGGTCGAGCGCGCCGGAATCGTGGATCTCGGCGACCTGATGGTCGCTGAAGCCCAACACCTGGCGCAGGATCTCGTCGGTATGTTCGCCCAGCAGCGGCGAGCGCTGCACGTCGCTCGGGCTATCCGACAGCTTGATCGGGTTGCCGACCGACAGGTACTTGCCGCGGGTGGGGTGGTCGACTTCGACCACGGTGCCGGTGGCGCGCAGCGACGGGTCTTCCGCCAGTTCCTTCATCGACAGGATCGGACCGCAGGGGATGTCGTCCTTGTTGAGGATTTCCATCGCCTCGAACTTGGTCTTGGTCATGGTCCACTGCTCGATGCGCGCGAAGATCTCGTTGAGGCGCGACAGCCGGGCAGGCGGCTTGGCGTAGTCGGCATGGGTCTTCCAGCCGGGCTCGCCGATCACGTCGCAGATCTTCTCCCAGACCGGCGCCTGGGTGATGAAGTAGATGTAGGCGTTGGGATCGGTCTCCCAGCCCTTGCACTTGAGGATGCGGCCCGGCTGGCCGCCGCCGGAATCATTGCCGGCGCGCGGCACCGCGTCGCCGAACGGAATGCCTTCGCCATACTGGCTGTATTCCTTGAGCGGCCCGTGGGCGAGGCGCTGCTGATCGCGCAATTTGACGCGCGCGAGATTCAAGACGCCGTCCTGCATCGCGGCGGTGACCTTCTGGCCCCTGCCGGTGACGGTGCGCTGGTAGAGCGCGGTGACGATGCCGAGCGCCAGATGCAGGCCGGTGCCGCTGTCGCCGATCTGCGCGCCGGTGACCAACGGCAGTCCGTCGCGGAAGCCCGTGGTCGATGCCGCGCCGCCGGTGCACTGCGCGACGTTCTCATAGACCTTGCAGTCTTCGTAGGGCCCGGGGCCGAAACCCTTGATCGAGGCCACGATCATCTTCGGGTTGATGCTCTGGATCTTTTCCCAGGGAAATCCCATGCGGTCGAGCACGCCGGGCCCGAAATTCTCCACCAGCACGTCGCAGGTCTTGATCAGCGCGGTCAGGACTTCCTTGCCCTTGGGGTTCTTGGTGTCGAGCGTGATCGAGCGCTTGTTGTGGTTGAGCATGGTGAAATACAGGCTGTCGACATTCGGGATGTCCTGCAGCTGGCCGCGCGTGATATCGCCGACGCCGGGGCGTTCGACCTTGATCACGTCGGCGCCGAACCACGCCAGCAATTGGGTGCAGGTCGGTCCGGACTGGACGTGGGTGAAATCGAGAATTCGAACGCCGTTCAGCGCCTTGGTCATCATGTTGCTCCGTGTCGTATCTGGTCCTGCTCGCGCAGGAGGGAATAATGCGGGGCCGCCGCGGCCCCGCGGTTTATGGCCGTCATTTCTTCTTCAGGACGCTTTGCGGGTTGAGGTTGCCGATCCGGCCGCTCTCGGAGCCGGCCGCCGGGTCGATCACCGCGTTGATCAGCGTCGGCTTGCCGGAATCCATCGCCGCGTTGACGGCCCGCTTCAGCTCATCCGGCGAGGTCGCGTTGACGCCGACGCCGCCGAAGGCTTCCATCATCTTGTCGTAGCGCGAGCCCTTCACGAACACGGTGGTCGCGGGATCGGAGCCCGCCGAATTGACGTCGGTGCCGCGATAGATGCCGTTGTTGTTGAAGATGACGATGCAGATCGGCAGATCGTAGCGGCAGATGGTCTCGACTTCCATGCCGGAAAACCCGAATGCGCTGTCGCCTTCGACGCAGAGCACCGGCTTATTGGTTTCGACCGCTGCGGCGATCGCCGTGCCCATGCCGATCCCCATCACGCCCCAGGTGCCGACATCGAGCCGCTTGCGCGGCTGGTGCATGTCGATGACGCCGCGGGCGAGGTCGAGCGTGTTGGCGCCTTCGTTGACCAGGATGGCGTCGGGCCGTTCCTTGATGATGGTGCGCAGCACGCCGAGCGCGCCGTGATAGTCCATCGGCGAGTTGTTGTTCATCAGCCGCGGCGCCATCTTGGCGACGTTGTCGTCGCGCTTGGTCTTGACCGAATTGAGCCAGTCGGCCGGCGGCGCCGGCCAGTTGCCGCCCATGGCATCCGAAAGCGCCGCGATGCAGGAACCGATGTCGCCGACCAGGGGAGCCGCGATCTCGACATTGGAGTCCATTTCCCTGGGCTCGATGTCGACCTGGATGAACTTCTTGGGCGCTTCGCCCCAAGTCTTGCCCTTGCCGTGCGACAACAGCCAGTTGAGCCGCGCGCCGATCAGCATCACGACGTCGGCGTCCTTCAGCACGGTCGAACGCGCCGCACCCGCGCATTGCGGATGCAGGTCGGGCAACAGTCCCTTGGCCATGCTCATGGGCAAGAACGGCGCGCCGCTCTTTTCGACGAAACTCCTGATGGCGTCGTCGGCCTGTGCGTAGGCCGCGCCCTTGCCCAGAATGATCAGCGGGCGTTTCGCGTTTCTGAGCACATCGAGGGCACGTTTGACGGCGGAGGGGGCGGGGATCTGCGCCGGCGCAGGGTCGATCACCTTCACCAGCGATTTCCTGCCGGCGTCGGCGTTCATCACCTGCCCGAACAGCTTTGCCGGCAGATCGAGATAGACCCCGCCGGGGCGTCCCGAGACGGCGGCGCGGATCGCCCGTGCGAACGCAATGCCGATGTCGGCGGCATGCAGCACGCGGAATGCGGCCTTGCAGAGCGGTTTTGCCACTGCGAGCTGATCCATCTCCTCATAGTCGCCCTGCTGCAGGTCGACGATCTCGCGCTCGGAGGAGCCGGAGACCAGGATCATCGGGAAGCAGTTGGTGGTGGCATGGGCGAGCGCCGTCAGGCCGTTGAGGAAGCCGGGCGCGGAGACGGTGAGGCAGATGCCGGGCTTCTTGGTGAGGAAACCGGCGATCGCCGCCGCGTAGCCGGCGTTCTGCTCGTGGCGGAACGAAAGCACGCGGATGCCTTCGGCCTGCATCATGCGGCCGAGGTCGGTGATGGGGATGCCGGGCACGCCGTAGACCGTGTTGAGGCCGTTGAGCTTGAGCGCGTCGATGACGAGATGAAAGCCATCCGTCAGTTCCTGCGGGGCGTCGGTCGCCTCGCTCTTGGTCGCAGCGTTCAGCATCGGCATGGTCTCCCTGATCGTTTCTCAGATCGTTTCTTGGCGAGACGAGTTCGTCGTCTTCAGGCGTCGCCCAAAGCAAGGGCTGTCGCGGTTAAAACAGTTCCTGCCCGTGGGCCTCGACATAGGCGGCAAGGCCAAGCGTGTGATCGCGCGCGCGCTTCTCGGCGAGCTCGGTGTCACGCTCCTCGAGCGCCTCGATCATGGCCAGATGCTCGGGCAGCGATACCGCGGTGCGGTCGACCCGTCCGATGGTCAATTGCCGGTAGCCGCGCACATGCAGCAGGATGTCGTTGGTCATATCGACCAGCACCGGTGACTCCGAAAGCGAGATCAGCGCCTGATGAAAGGCGATATTGGCCTTCGAATATTCGTCGACATGATCCTGCGGCAGGCGGTCCTTGCCGAAATTCTTGAAGAAGTCGCGCAGCGCCGAGATGTCCTTCTTGCGCGCGGTGGTCGTGATCAACCGCGCCGCCATGCTCTCGAGCGCGGCCCAGGCGCGGATCATGTCGACGATCTCGGTCTTGGTGCGGCGCACGACGACGATACCGCGGCGTGGCACGGTCTTGACGAAGCCGTCCTGCTCCAGCATCGCGATCGCTTCGCGGATCGGGGTGCGGCTGACGCCGAGGCGCTCGGACAACGCGCGCTCGTCCAGCATCACCGGCTCCGGCGTCGCATAGATGTCCATCTTGAGGATGGCTTCCTTCAAGGCCTCATAGGCCTTGTTCTTGAAGCTCGTCTCCGGGGCAATTCGGTCGATTGTAATTTCTGCCTCGGCCATGATGGGCGGCGCCTTGGTCTGTTTCCGTATGGGCACGATGATCTCCTCCAAAGGGAGACCTCTTCTACCAGAACTATATCGAGATTATTTTTGGCATACCAAATGCCAGAATGTCAAGTTGCCTATATTTTCAGGGCTTCCGGCCATTGCCGCGCCTTGACAAGTTCGTTTCTGGCATACCAAATGCCATGCCGAGCCAATCAGCGGTCGCGATGAACGTTGCGGCGGACGCCTAGGCGCGTTTGCCCCGCCGGAAACAGCGATTTGAGAGCGCGGGTCAACGCGATCGTGAAGCCCGCGTATGTCTCCGCGATTAAAAATAGACGTCAAGGAGGAAGCCAATGTCGAATTCCAAAGATGCGGTCCGCAAGATCCTCGATTCCGTCAGGGCGGACAAACGCACCAGCCTGACGGCGCCGGAAGGCAAGCTGGTGTGCGACGCCTACGGCATTCCGGTGCCGAAGGAGGGCGTGGCCAAATCCGCGGCCGAGGCGGCAAAGATCGCGACCGACATGGGTTTCCCGGTGGTGATGAAGATCGTCTCGCCGGATATCCTGCACAAGACCGAAGCCGGCGGCGTGATGGTGGGCGTGAAGACCGCTGAAGACGTCGAAACGAATTACGCGACCATCCTGGCGAACGCCAAGAAATACAAGGCCGACGCCAAGGTCGAAGGCATCCAGGTCCAGCAGATGCTGGCCGGCGGCACCGAGGTCATCGTCGGCTCCATCACCGACGGTTCGTTCGGCAAGCTGGTGGCCTTCGGCCTCGGCGGCGTGCTGGTCGAGATCTTGAA
>Ga0265340_10002449_pt1 | contig 10561 bp, 6 predicted proteins | sample 4CB225metaG_FD_202082 | JGI IMG/M metagenome (GOLD analysis project Ga0265340, IMG submission 202082) | Rhizosphere microbial communities from Carex aquatilis grown in University of Washington, Seatle, WA, United States - 4-CB2-25 metaG | ecosystem: Host-associated > Plants > Roots > Rhizosphere...
GCGCCGGCTTCAGCTCGAAGCCGGCCCCGGTCCCCGCGTTCTGTTCGTCTCCGGCCGGCGGGCGCCGTCCGTACTGCGGACCGAGACCGTCCACACCCGGGACGACGCCGGGCTGCTGCGGGAGATCCGGGATCTGAGCGGGACCCAATCCTCGCTGCTGGACGATGAGGAGGTCGTCGCCATGATCCTCCCGTCGCTGCGGGGCGACTACCGGCTGATCGAGCGCTACCGCTATCAGCCCGGACCGCAGCTCACCTGCCCGATCTCCGTGTTCTACGGTGACGCCGACCCCCGGGTGTCACCAGAGGACGTGGCGGCGTGGCAGTCACACACCACCGGGGCCTTCGCCCTGCGCGAGTTCCCCGGTGGCCACTTCTACCTCACCGGCAGCGACAAGGCGGTGGCCTCGGCCGTGCTGGAATCGCTGGCCCAGCTCACCGCACCCTGATGAGGAACCACTGAGCCATTCCGCGTAACCGGGGGGAACGCTGCGTGGATGGCGTACTCGGGCGGCCGCACCAACCCTTCAGGAACAGTCACCGACGCCGATGAATACGTGATCCGGTGATCCGGGTGAGGAGGGCGGGCCTACGTGGACAAGACCGGCTGGGTCGGCGTTCTGTCCCCTTTCGTGGGTGGCGACTACTACGGGGCGATCATCGCCGGGATCAATCAGGCGGCCACGGCCGCCGGATCCGGGATCATCGCCATCCAGACCCTGGACCCGGGCTCGCACAGCGCGGACCTCAGTGGTGTGCCCAGCTTCAACCGGCCCTTGGCCTGGGAGCACCTGGACGGTCTGATCGTGCTGCCCTCCGCCGTCGAGGCCAAGTACGTGCTGGCCGCGCAGAAGGCCGGCAAACCGGTGATCCTGATCGGCCACGACCTGGACCAGGTCGAGTGCCCGCAGGTGTTCGCGGACAACCGGTCCGGGGTCCAGGACGCTATGGACCACCTGATCGGCCACGGGCACCGGCGGATCGCCTTCGCCGGCAACCTGTCGGTGCAGGACGTCCAGGAACGCTACGAGGGCTACTGCCAGGCCCTCACCGCGCACGGGTTCCCGATCCAGTCCGAACTGCTGTTCGTCGCGCCGGACAACCACGAGACCGGCGGCACCGTCGTCGCCGACCGCCTGATCAAGGCCGGTATGCCGGCCACCGCGATCGTGCTCGGCACCGACCGGAACGCGATCGGACTGATCGAGCGGTTCGCGGCGACGGCCCATCAGGTGCCCCAGGTCCTGGCGGTGGTGGGCTTCGACGACATCCCCGACACCCGGTTCGTGGTGCCGAGCCTGGCCAGCGTGAACCAGCCGCTGGATCAGCTCGGCGCCCTGGCCTTCTCCCTGTTCCAGGACCTGCTGGCCGGCAAGCAGGTGGATCCGGGCCCACGATACGTGCCGACGACCTTCGTCGGCCGGGACTCCTGCGGTTGCCTGAGCACCGGCTTGCAGATCTCGGAGCAGCAGGCCCGGCTCCAGTTCCACGACAACGCCTACCTCCAGATGACCCTGAACATCCAGTACGAACTGGCCATCGAGCTGCTGCGCACGCACGAGCGGGATCCCCGGCAACTGACCTGGCTGAGCAGTACCCCGGCCCTCGGCGGATGCCTGGGACTGTGGCGGGAGGGGGTCGAGCCGACCGGTGTGCCGGTCGACCCGGACGACGTGCCCGACCCGTGGGTCAACCTGGTCGGGACCTTCCGGGCCGACGGCGCCCCCGTGCTCGATGTCGGCGGGAGCATGCCGGTCAGCGAATTCCCGCCGCCCGGAATTCTCGCGCTCACCGACGGGCCGGCCGGCGACATCGTCTTCCTGGTTCCGGTGCGCACCGAGTCCCACGACTGGGGCGTGCTGTCGGCGGTGGGACGGATCCAGGACACCACCCCACCCGGCCGGGAAATGATGAACCACGCCGGGGCCCTGCTCGGCGTCGCGCTGGATCACGACACCATGCTGCGCGCGCTGATGGAGCAGGAGGAGCGGCTGCGCCGGGCCGCGCTCTACGACCAGCTCACCGGGCTGCCGAACCGGGCCCTGCTGTTCGACCGGCTGCACCAGGCCCAGCACCGCGCCTCCCGGCAGGCCGATCACCACTTTGCCTTGATGTTCCTCGATCTCGACGGTTTCAAGGCGGTCAACGACACCTTCGGGCACGCCGCCGGCGACCAGTTGCTCATCCACGTCGCCCAGCGCCTGAGCGAGGCGATCCGCAAATCAGACACCGCCGCCCGGATCGGTGGTGACGAGTTCGTCGTCCTGCTCGACGGGGTCGACGGGCCGGACGGCGCGCAACCGGTGCTCGAGCGGATCCAGAGTTCCTTCACCGCGCCCATCCTGATCAACGGGCAGCCGGTCGCCGTGGGCGCCAGCATCGGGATGGTGCTGTCCACCCAGGGATACAGCAGCCTCGAAGAGATGCTCAGGTACGCGGATACGGCGATGTACCAGGCCAAGGTGGCCGGTAGGTCGCGGTAGAGAACAATCAATCTGCCCAAGCTCAACATTTTGGTGCATAATCAAACACGGAACAATCAAACAGGGCGCGCCTTCATGGCCGTCATGTCGACCTTTGTCCACGTCTTCTGACCAAATCGACCAAAATCGAACATATCTGTCCGTCCGGGCTCACGAAGGAGTGCGCTGGCATGGGAATCGATCGACGGAGCTTTCTCGCGGGCGGGCTGGCCGCCCTCGGCGCCGCCGCCGCCGGGTCCAGGCCGGGTACGGCCTCGGCGTTCGGCACCGGAACCGCCGGGGGAACGACCAGGGCCGGCGTCACCGCGGCCACCTCCAGTGCCGGCTACCCGGTCAACCGGTCCCCACTGCAGCCGGACGCCTTCCTGCGGCTGCCCCCCGGTGCGGTCAAGCCCGCCGGCTGGCTGGCCACCCAGCTCGACCACCAGCTCCACGGCCTGAACGGCCAGTACCAGCAGACCTCTCACTTCCTCCAGTACGACAACACCGGCTGGATCCACAACAGCCTGGACGGCTGGGAGGAGGTGCCGTACTGGCTGCGCGGTTACGTCGACCTGGGGCAGGTCACCGGGGACAGCACAGTGCAGGCGCAGGCCCAGAAATGGGTCGACGGCGTGCTGGCCACCCAGAGCCCGGACGGTTTCTTCGGCCCGACCGGCCTGCGCACCTCGCTCAACGGGCATGCCGACCTCTGGCCGCACATGCCGATGCTGCACGCGCTGCGCTCGCGAGCGGAGTACACCGGCGACAGCACCATCCCCGACTTCCTGACCAGGTACTTCGCCTTCATGAACGCCCAGCCCACCACGGTCTTCACCGACGGCTGGGGCAACACCCGCTGGGGTGACACGATCGACGTCATCTACTGGCTCTACAACCGCACCGGCGACGCGGCCCTGCTCGACCTGGTCCGGAAGATCCACACCAATTCGGCTCCGTGGGTGAACGGGGTGCAGAGCCTGCACAACGTCAACTTCGCCCAGGGGTTCCGGGAGCCGGCCCAGTACGCGGTGCTGTCGGGGGCCGCTTCCGACCGCAGCGCCACCTACAGCAACTACACCACCGTCCAGACGACCTACGGGCAGTTCCCCGGCGGCGGCTTCGCCGGTGACGAGAACGCCCGCCCCGGCTTCGGCGACCCCCGGCAGGGCTTCGAGACCTGCGGAATCGTCGAGTACATGATGAGTCACGAGATCCTCGCCCGGACCACCGGCGACCCGCTCTGGGGCGACCGGATCGAGGAACTGGCCTTCAACTCGCTGCCGGCCGCCCTCGACCCCAAGGGCCTGGTCACGCACTACATCACCAGCGCCAACAGCATCGACCTGGACAACACGGCCAAGACGATGGGCCAGTTCGACAACGGCTTCGCGATGCAGTCCTACCGGCCCGGCGTCGACCAGTACCGGTGCTGCCCGCACAACTACGGCATGGGCTGGCCCTACTACACCGAGGAGATGTGGCTGGCGACCCCCGACGGTGGGCTCTGCGCCGCCCTCTACGGGCCCTCGGCCGTGACCGCGAAGGTGGCCGGCGGCGTCGCCGTGACCATCACCGAGAGCACCGGCTACCCGTTCACCGACACCGTGACCCTGAAGCTCAGCCTGCCCGCGCCGACCACGTTCCCGCTCCAGTTGCGCATTCCCGGCTGGTGCGCCGCCCCCGAACTGAAGGTCAACGGCAGCACGGTGACCTCAGGGGCGGGCCCGCGGTACGCCCGGGTGGCCCGGACCTGGGCCGACGGCGACACGGTGACCCTGCGGCTGCCGCTGACCGCGACGCTCAAGTCCTGGCCGGCCCAGCACAACGCGGCCTCGGTGCATGTCGGCGCGCTGGCCTTCGCCCTCAAGGTCTCCGAGAACTGGGTCCAGACCGGCGGCACCGCGCAATGGCCCGAGTTCGACGTCCACACCACCTCGGCCTGGAACTACGGCCTGGTGCCGGGGGGCACCCTGACCGTCAGCTCGGGCGGGGACCTGAGTGACCCGTTCACGCCGTCCACCGCGCCGCTGACGCTCACCGCCAGCGCTCAGAAGATCGACGTCTGGCAGGCCGACAGCCAGCACGTCATCACCCCGCTGCAGGACGGGCCGGTCGCCTCCTCGGCCGCGACCGAGCCGGTGACGCTGATCCCGATGGGCGCGGCCCGGCTGCGGATCAGCAGCTTCCCGCAGACCGGCGGCAGCAAGCAGTGGGCGGCTCCCGGAGCGGTCTTCCGCGTGCAGAACCGCAACTCCGGCAAGGTGCTCGGGGTCGACGGGATGTCCACCGCGAACTCGGCCAACGTCGTCCAGTACGACGACAACGGCAGCGCCGACCACCTCTGGCAGATCCTCGACGGCGGCTCCGGGACGGTGAAGATCCGCAACCTGAACTCGGGCAAGATCCTCGGCGTGGACGGGATGTCCACCGCCGACTCGGCCCGGGTGGTCCAGTACGACGACAGCGGCACCGCCGACCACCTCTGGCAGCTCCTCGACGGCGGAAACGGTTACCTGCGGCTGGAGAACAAGAACAGCGCCAAGGTGCTCGCGGTGCTGAACGCCTCCACCGCCAACTCCGCGCAGGCGGTCCAGTTCACCGATGCCGGCGGTGCGAACGCCGAGCAGGACTGGCTGCTGATCCCGAACGGCCAGGTCAAGATCCAGAACGGCAATTCCGGGAAGGTACTGGGAGTGGACGGGATGTCCACCGCCGACTCGGCCCGGGTGGTGCAGTTCACCGACAGCGGAACCGACGACCACCTCTGGGTTTTCGTGCCGGACGCCAACGGCTACTTCCGGATCCGGAACGTGCACTCCAGCAAGGTGCTGGGTGTGAGTGGGATGTCCACGGCGGACTCCGCGCAGGTGGTCCAGTTCACCGACAACGGCAGCGCCGATCATCTCTGGCGGCTGCGGGTGGATTCGGGTGGATCCGGGACGCTGCGGATCCAGAACCTGAACAGTGGCAAGGTACTGGCCGTCCACAACATGTCCACCGACGACTCGGCCAACGTCGAGCAGTTCCAGGACAACGGGACCGCCGACCACGACTGGCGGCTGCTCTGACCGGGCGACTCTGACCGGGCTGCTCTGACCGGGCTGCTCTGACCGGGCCTGCTCAGACGTGGGCCTGGTCGAGAGCGGCCTGGAGCGAGGTCTTGTACCCCTCGCTGGTGTAGGTCGCACCGCTGACGGTGTCGATGGTGGCCGATTGCGCCGTCAGCGCCTCCCGGCGCAGGGTCGGCGCGGCCCCGGCGCTGATCGCCCGCGAGTGGCCGTTGGCGTCGGTCAGGTGCAGGGCCTGCACATCGGTGATCCTCTTCCCGACCAGGACGACCTCTACCTGCACGTTGCCGTAGGGGGTCGAGACCAGGGCACCGCGGACGGTCTGCCGGGTGCTGGACTGCGATGAACTTGATTTGGAGGAGCCAGATTTCGACGACCCGGACTTCGACGAACCCGATTTCGACGACCCGGACTTCGAGGACCCGGACTTCGAGGAGCGCGATTTCGAGGATCCCGAGTGAGACGACTTCGAGGATCCCGACTTGGCCGAGCCGCCGGACTGGCCGGATCCGGCCGCGCCCTGGGCCGCCGGATCGGCGATGACGCTGACCCCCGGCAGCCCCCCGGAGGACGGCTGGGAGCCGTGCTGCCAGGCCGCGAACACGGTCACCGCCGCGACGACGGAAGTCACAATTGCCGTGGGTGCTCTCACCAGCCGAACCTTTCGTCATGGATCTGGGACGCCGGAACCCCGGCCCCGATCAGGCTTTTGCGGACCAGTTGCATCCAGCTCGGTGGCCCGCAGACGTAGACGTCGTGCTCGCGCAGGCCCGGTACCAGCCGGGCCACGGTCGCCGATTCGGCCTTCGGGTGCCGTCCGGCCAGGTGTGGGGGCAACCAGGAGCCGGCGACCGAGGGGCCGACCAGAGCCTCGACCCGAAGCGGTGAAACGGCGGCCAGGTATTCCAGTTCGTCCCGGAACACCATCGAGTCGTAGTTGTTGCCGCGGTAGAGCATGGTGAGATCGCCGGGCCGGACATACGGCTCCGAAACCAGTTCCTCGGCCAGCGCCCGCACCGGCGTGATCCCGATTCCGGCGGCGATCAGCAGCACCCGGCGGCGGGTGCGCCGTTCGGAGGTGAAGGCTCCGTACGGTCCCTCGATCGCGACCCGGGTTCCGGGCCGCACCTGGGCCAGCAGCCGGGAGTGGTCGCCGAGATCGCGGACGGTGAGCCGGAGCCGGCGACCGTCCGGGGCGGCGGAGATCGACCACGGATGGGCCCCCAGCCACAGGCCGCGGCTCAGGAACCGCCAGTGCAGGAACTGCCCGGCCCGGATCGGCAGCCGGTGCAGGGCCCGGCCGGTGACGATCACCGACACCACGCCTGGACCTTCGGGCACCACCGCCTCCACCACCATCCGGTGCCGCAGCGAGCGCCAGATCGGCAGCAGCACCCGGAAGGTGACGATCGAGCCGACCGTGCCCAGGTAGAGCGCCAGCCAGTAGAGCCGGGCCAGCGGGTGCCCCATGATGTCGGAACCGGCCGACAACTGGTGCGGCACCGACAAGGCGACGCCGGCGTAGGCGGTCAGGTGGACCAGGTGCCACTTCTCGTGGCTGGTCCGTTTGCGGGCCGCGTTGACCGAGGTGACCGCGACGACGATCAGGATGGCCATCGCCACGAAGGCGGTCAGCATGTCCGGGGCCCCCCCGCGCAGCAGCCGGACCGGCTCGACCAGCCAGCCGGAGACCGCGTTGAGCTTGTCCCGGGCCGCGTAACCGAGGGTGATCGCCCCGGCGTGGGCCAGCAGCAGCGGCAGCGCCACCCGGCTGATCCGCCGGTGGGCGACCAGGGCCCGGTCGTGCCCGTAGGTCCGGTCGATCCAGGGCAGCCGTCCCGAGAGCAGCAACTGCAGCAACAGCAGTGCGGTCCCGATCAGAGCGGTCAACTGACCCAGGGCGATCAGCCGGCCGGCGGCATCGGCCGAGGTCAGGGCCCGGCCACCACCGTGCAACAGGAACAGCACGACGGCCGGCAGCACGATCGCGACCGCGCTGACCTCGAGCAGATCGGCCGTCCGGCGCCGGATCCGGCTGAAGGCGATCCCGGCCGGCCGGCCGCCGAGACGACCGCCGTTCCGGCCGTTGCCGTTCCGGCTGTTGACGTTCGGGCCGTGGCTGTTCCGGCCGTTGCCGATCAGGTTGCCGGCTCGCAGCCGGTTGTCCGGCCGGACATTCTCGACGGGGCTGACCGGAAGGCCGAACGGATAGTCGACGGGATCGTTCGGCCGGGCCTGGTACGGGATCGGTCGGGTCGGTGGCGCCGTCACATTCATCCCCTTCACGGGCTCGGTGAGTGGTACTTCACCTACCGTCGACCCCGCGAATCAGAGTTCTCTGAGAACGGGCATGCCAGGATCAGCGGGTGGACAGTTACCCGGCTCCCGTTTCGTCCGCGATCGCTCCTCGGGTTCTCGTGATCGAGGACGATGTCGCCCTGTCGATGATGCTCGGAGAGCTGCTGTCCGAAGAGGGCTACTCGGTCGACCTGGCCCGGGACGGGCAGCGGGGCCTGCACCTCGGTCTGACCGGGCAGTTCGAGGCGCTGATCATCGACCGGGGGCTGCCCGCGATCGAGGGGGTCGACCTGATCCGGCGGCTGCGGGGCCAGGGCGTCAGCACGCCGATCCTGATCCTCACCGCCCGGGGCACGGTCCGCGACCGGGTCGAGGGCCTGGACGCCGGGGCCGAGGACTACCTGGTCAAGCCGTTCGACGTGGACGAGTTGCTGGCCCGGCTGCGGGCCCTGCTGCGCCGGCACCCGGAGGAGGCCGAGACTCTTCAGCTCGGGGCCCGCAGCCTGGTGGTTTCGCAGCGCCGGGTGGTCGGGGCGGGCCAGGACGACGTCGAACTGTCCCCGCGCGAATGTGACCTGCTTCAGGTTCTGGCTCGCCGGCCGACCCAGGTGTTCAGCCGGGAGGACCTGCTGAGCCGGGTCTTCGACGACGCCGACACCACCGGATCGGTCGACACCTACGTGCACTATCTGCGCCGGAAACTGGGCAAGGAAGTGATCCGCACGGTTCGGGGCAGCGGATACCGGATGGGCCGGACGTGAGGTGGCGCCGCGCTCGCAACCGTGGCCGCCCGGATCCCGACCGGCGGTTGCTGCGCCGCGCGGCCGGCACCGTGGCCGCCCAGACCGCGGCCGCGATCGCGGCCGTGGTGCTGACGATGGCCGCCGCCGTGCTGGTGGTGGACGAGCATCAGCAGAACCTCCAGGCCAACCGGGTCAGTCACAGCGCCTGGATCAGCGCCGACGACGTCGACGATCCACCGGCCGACACGTACATCGTGATCCTGCATCGCAGCGGACGGCGGGAAGTGACCGACGGCGCCCCGGCCGGGGTCAAGGACCTGGACCCCGGGCAATTCAGCAACGGCACCACCCGGATGACCCGGGACGAGCGTGATTATGTCGTCTTCACCGGGGAGAAAACCCTCGGCAGCGGGGATGACAAGTCCTCCGGCCGGGTCAGCGCCGTCTATGACCTCACCCCCCGGCAGGCCGATGAGCACCGGCTGATGATCTCGCTGGTCATCGCCGCCGTGATCGGTGTGCTGGCGGCGGCCGTGGTCGGGGCCCTGATCGGGCAGCGAGCGGTCCGGCCGCTGGGAGCGGCGATGGCCCTGCAGCGCCGGTTCGTCGCCGACGCCAGCCACGAGATGCGCACCCCGCTCGCGGTCCTGCTGATGCGGGCCCAGCTCTTGCGCCGGCACCTGATCGGCGCCGTCACCCCGGCCCGGGCGGCCGAACTGGACCGCCTGGTCCACGATGCCAAGGTGCTCGGCGACGTGGTCAGCGACATGCTGCTGTCGGTCGAGCTCGACCACCGCCCGCAGGCCGGCACCCCGGTCGACCTGGCCGCGCTGGCGGCGGACGTGGCTGCGGGGATGCAACCGCTGGCGGCGGAGAACTCGGTCGAGCTGATCGTGGCCGGCAGTTCCCTGCTGGCCGCGCCCGGGGTGCTCACCGGTTCCGGGCTGACCACGGTGAGCGGGGCCGAGGCCGCGCTGCGCCGGGCCATCGGCTCCCTGGTCGACAACGCGATCGCGCACACCCCGCCCGGGGGCCATGTCCGGGTGGGCGTGCTCAGCGACGACCTCCAGGTGACCGTCACGGTGACCGATGATGGTGAGGGGCTGGATCCCAGCCAGGCCCCACGGATGGTCGAACGCTTCTCCCGGGGCACCTCGAGCGACTCGGGACGGCGATTCGGTCTCGGGCTGGCCCTGGTCGACGAGGTGGCGCGCGCCCACGGCGGAGCCTTGATCGTGAACGGCGAACCCGGCCGCGGGGCCTCGTTCAGCCTGCGCTTTCCCCGGGAATTATGATCGACGAGCTCTGAGGAACCTCCAAGAACCACTCCCCATCCTGGGGGGCGATCACCGCCGGGATCCAGCAGCCCGCACGATTGCCCGCCCAGTTTGCCCGCCCAGTCTGTCCGCACGATTCTCGGCAAGATTCTCTGAAGGAGCACCATGTTCGACACGATCTTCGGCCTGCCGGTTCACCCTCTGATCGTGCACGCCACGGTGGTCGTTGTACCCTCGGCGGCCTTCGCGGTGGCCCTGGCCGCGCTCTGGCCGAGGTTCCGGCGCTGGGCCGGATTCTTTCCGCTCCTGCTCAGCGCGGCCTCCGTCGTCCTGGTCCCGGTGACCACCCAGTCCGGCGAGGCGCTGGAAAATCATCTTCCCCGCACCGCCCTGCTGGAGAAGCACACCGAACTGGCGGACGGGCTGTTCCTGCCCGTCCTGGTGCTCGCCGTCGCCGCGGCCGCGCTGTGCTGGGTCTATCTCAAGGAGAACGGCTTCGGGGAAAGGCCCGCGCTTTCGTCCGGACCGGTGGGACGCGCGATCGGCCGGCCCGGCCGGCCCGGTCTGCCGCTGATGAGCGGCATCGTCGTGGTGGCCCTGCTCTCGGTGGTCGCCACCACCGTTCAGGTCGCCCGGATCGGGCACAGCGGCGCCAAAGCGGCCTGGTCCGGGGTGGCCACCTCGACCTCGCAGGGTGGATCGGCCCGCCCA
>Ga0265340_10002451_pt1 | contig 10554 bp, 11 predicted proteins | sample 4CB225metaG_FD_202082 | JGI IMG/M metagenome (GOLD analysis project Ga0265340, IMG submission 202082) | Rhizosphere microbial communities from Carex aquatilis grown in University of Washington, Seatle, WA, United States - 4-CB2-25 metaG | ecosystem: Host-associated > Plants > Roots >...
CCAATGGTTGCCTGTATTCATGACCGAAGCAGCCCAGGGAGGGCCGTTAAAGTGAAGACTACCCGCGCGTATCTGTTCGGCTTGTTGGCCTTGCTGCTGGTCGGCGCGGCGCCCCGGGCGCAGGCGCAATTTGCGGTCATCGACGTGGCCTCTATTGCCCAATTGATCCAGCAGATCCAGACACTGAACCAGGCCCTGACCACGGCACGCGGCCAATTGACCCAGGCGCAGCAGGAGTTCCAGTCAATCACCGGCAGCCGCGGCATGCAGAACCTGTTGTCCGGGACGGTGCGCAACTATCTGCCCAGCAACATCGCGGATCTCACCGCGGCGCTGTCGCAGGTCAATTCAGGCTACGCGAGTCTGTCCGCGGCCGTACAGGCCGCAGCCCAGGTCAATGCCGTGCTGACCCCGCAGCAGCTGGCGATCCTGCCGGCGGATCAGCAGGGGCGGATCGCGGCCCGGCGTTCCACCATTGCCATGCTGCAGGGGATTACCAGCAGTGCACTGGCCAATTCCAGCAGCCGCTTCGACGCCCTGCAGCAGCTGATCGGCGCCATCGGTGGGGCCGCGGACCAGAAGGCCGTCCTGGATCTGCAGGCCCGGATCGGGGCCGAGGCCGGGATGCTGCAGAACGAGCAGACCAAGCTGCAGTCGTTGTACCAGCTCGCCCAGGCACAGCAATGGGTCAACGCACAGCAGGATCGGGAAGCGGTGATCGGCGGCCACGGGCAATTCGCCGCACGCTTCGAGCCGGTGCCATAACGATGGGCTTCTTTGCGACCTTCTCCTCCTGGCTCGACGGCCAGCTGACCAGCTACATCGCCAATAACACAGCGCGTCTCTCGACGGCGCTCGAGCCGGCACTGGTCACGCTGGGGAGCGTGTACGTGATGATCTGGGGCTACATGCAGCTGACCGGGAAGATCGAGGAACCCTTCCTGACAGGACTGCGCAGAATCATGCTGCTGGTGATTGTGTTGGGTGGCGCCCTGCAGCTGTGGCTGTACAACGCCATCATTGTGGACACCTTCTATAACGCCCCGGCGCAGCTGGCGGCCGCCGTGGCCGGGGCCGCATCTCCGGTCAGCACCCTGGATGTGGTCTGGCAGGCCGGCGGCACGGTGGCCGCTCAGCTGTGGAATCGTGGCGGGGTCTTCAACGGCGACTTCGGGTTCTACATCGCCGGAGTGCTGGTGTGGATCATCATGGGATTGGTGTGCTGCTACGCCATGTTCCTCATCGCGCTGTCGAAGATCGCCCTGGCCGTGTTGCTGGCGCTGGGGCCGCTGTTCATCGGGTTTCGGCTCTTCGAGGGGACCCGCAGATTGTTCGATGCGTGGCTGATGCAGCTGGCCAACTACGGCTTCATCACGATTCTTACGGTACTGGTGGGGGCGCTGCTCCTGAGTCTCATCCAGGCCTATGCCACGCAGACGGCGCAACGCGGCGCGGCCCTGGCGACGGTCGACGCGCTCGACATGCTGCTGGCCGCGGTGATCGTGCTGCTGGTGTTGCGCCAGATCATGCCCATTGCCGCGAGCCTCGCGGGCGGGGGTTCTTTGAGCACGATGGGTGCCTGGAGCCGCGGCCTGGGCGGCTTCGTGCGCGGGTTGCCGCGTTGGATCATTCGCTAAGGAGGAATGTGCAGTGTTCAATACCTACCGCCGAGATTCGCTTCGGGGCGCGCTGCTGATTGCGGTACTGGTGCTCGCGGCATGCGCCGCGTCGCCGGCGCCGAAGGTGTCCTGCGACTCGACCCTGCGGCCCATCAATCCCGGCAGTCTGCGGCCATGAATAGCGCCGCCGATCTCGCCGGCTACTGGCAGGAGAGCGCTTCGTGGGAGGCGGATCGAACCCGGCAATGGCGCGAGTCGGCCCGCATCTGGCGCTGGGTCGCCGCAGCCGGCTGGAGCTGCGCGCTGGGCGTGGCCGCAGCGATCGTGGTGATGATGCCCCTCAAGCGCGTCGAGCCCTACGTCATCCGGGTCGACAGTTCGACGGGAATCGTCGATGTGGTGCCCTAATACGAGGGCCGCACACCGCCTTCCCAGATCGTGACCCGATATCTTCTCAGTCACTACGTGAGCGTCTGCCAGCGCTTCAATTTTGCCATGGCGCAAAGCGACTACACCGAGTGCGGGGCGTTTCAGTCGGCGCAGCGCAATCAGTCCTGGTATGCCCAATGGAAGCGAAGCAACCCGGAGTCGCCACTGAATCTGTACAAGGACGGAACCGTGGTGCAGGCGACGGTTACGTCGGTGACGTTTCTGAAGGAGGCCGATCGGGAGCCCGGGCTTGCGCAGGTCCGGTATCTGCGCCGAACGCAGTCCGGCGATGCTGCCGAGCAGGTGAGCCACTGGATCGCCTCAATCCGTTATCAGTACGTGCAGCCCTCCCAGGACGCGCGCCAGCGGACCTTGAATCCCCTGGGGTTTCGGGTCGTGGACTTCCATGCCGAGCAGGAGGCCGGTCAATGAGCGCGGTGCTGCCCCGGGTGGCTGCCGCGGCGCTTTGGAATGCAGCGCTTGCCCTGTGCATCGGCTCAGCGGTTTGTGTGGCCGAGAGTGTGCCGGCGGCTGCCGGTGCGGATGCCCGGATCCGCGTCGCCGACTACGATCCGGGACAGGTCTATGTCCTGCAGGGCCGGGTTGGGTATCAGATTGACCTGCAGTTCGATGCGGACGAGTCCTTCGTGGGGTTGGCAGCGGGCGACATCGAAGGACTCACCTTCGTAGCGCAGGGTAGTCATCTCTTCCTCAAGCCCAGAGCCACCGGGGTCCTCACCAATCTCACCGTGCTCACATCCAAACGCCAGTATCAGTTCGAGTACTCCATACAGTCCCCCGGCGGTGGGTCGGCGGGCCAGGCCATGTATGTGGTGCGCTTCCGCTATCCGCGCGTGGTGGCCGCCGCAGCCGCTGCGGCGGTGGCGGCGCGGGATCTTGAGCAACACCTGGAGCAGGCGCCCGAGAACCGCTCGCACAATACCGACTACTGGTTCTGCGGCACGGAGCTGCTCAGGCCCGCAGCGGCCTGGGACGATGGCGTGCAGACACACCTGTTGTTCGCCCAGCGCTCCGAGCAGCCCGCCATTTTCGTGCGCAACGATGACGGCACCGAGTCGCTGCTTAATTTCAGCATTGAATCCGGAGAGGTGGTTGTGCACCGCATTGCCAGGCGGTTGATCCTCAGGCGTGGAACATTGACCGGCTGCATCGTCAATAAGGGATTCTCTGGAACCGGGGAGCGGCTGCCCTCGGGAACCATTGCCCCGGAGGTCCGGCGGACCTCAAAGCAGGAACCGTGATGGCACCCAAGCAAACCGGGACTCCAGGGGCCGACCCGGATATCGCCGCCGAGCGCAGCGTTGCATCCATGGCAAGGGTCAGGTCACTGCAGGCGCGGCTGAGCAGCGCACTGGCGATGCTGTTGTGCGGCGGTGTCGGTGTGGGACTGCTGGCCTGGTATTACAGCGGCATGCTTTCACATCACGATGCCGCCACCGTGACGCGGCAGAAGTCTGCGCCGGCGGTCGTGGCGGACGCTTCACTGCCGCCCCTGGGGCCGATTCTGGATCCAAGAGCCCTAGCTGCGGCGGAGTCGGGACCGGCAGGCGCGGGCTTCAGTTCCGCGCCGCTGCCGCCGCCACCCCCGGAACCCGCCACTTTGTTGCCGGCCTCGTTGGCCGTCGCGGCAGTGCCGCTCGCGTCCACTGCAGCGGGCGAGCCGGGGCCCGCTGCCCCGGCGCCGACAGCGCAAACGGCGCTTGAACGGCGCTTGGCCGGGCCGGCTTTTGCAGCGGCCGCAGCCGGGATGCCCACTCCCGCGCCATCTAGTGCCACGCCACTTGCCGATGCCACGGATCACGCAGCCCCGCTAGCCGCACTGCTGATTCCGACCGCGGCGCCGGCGGCCCGGGCCAGCAATCTGCCCACCCAGCGTTTATTGCTGGCCAAAGGCGCCTTTATTGATTGCACGCTGGAGACAGCAATTGATTCCTCACTCCCCGGGATGACGACCTGCATTACGGCCACCGATACCTTTGGGGTGGACGGAAAAGTGGTCCTGCTGGAACGTGGATCAAAATTGATCGGTGAAACGCGTGGCCAGGTCCAGCAAGGCAGTGCGCGACTCTTTGTCCTGTGGACTGAAGCGCGCACGCCGACGGGAGTGGTGGTGCCGCTGGCATCACCGGGCACGGATGCGCTGGGTCGCTCGGGACTGGATGGCGAAGTGGACCGGCATTTTTGGGAGCGCTTTGGCGCCGCCATATTCATCTCCCTGGTGGACGGGGCGGCCCAGGCGGCGCAGCGCTCGGGCGGGTCGGGCACCGTCATTTATGACTCCTCCTCGTCACGGGACGTCGCCACCGAGGCATTGCGGGGCTCTATCGGCATCGCGCCCACCATTACCAAGCACCAGGGCGATCGGATCCAGATTCTGGTCGCGCGCGATCTGGATTTCCGGCAGGTGTATCAACTGCGGGATGCGGGGGCGGCCCATCAGCAGTGACGCGCCCGCAGCGCAGCCTGAACGATCGGCACTCGCACTCACGCTTCGGGATCTGGAGCCGCTACTTGCCGCAGAGGGGGTGACGGAACTGTGCATCAATCGACCTGGAGAGGCGTTCGTAGAGTCCGCTGATGGCTGGCATACGGTGCCTCTGGCGTTCGCCGGCTTCGACTGGTGTTTGCGGCTGTGCAAGCTGGTCGCCAATGCGACACAACAGCGAATTGACGAACAGTCGCCCTTGCTGTCCGCCTCGCTCCCGGGCGGGGAGCGGATCCAGGTGGTCATGCCGCCCGCCACCCCTGCGCAGACGGTTTCGATCACCATTCGCAAACCGGCGCCCCGCAACTGGTCGCTGGATGAGCTGGCGCAACGCGGGATCTTCGAGCGCACCCATCATGGTGGGGGGCGGCCGGACCTGCTCCAGGAGCAGCTGGTCTCTTTATTGGAGCGACGCGACTATCTTGGTTTCATGCGCCTGGCCGTGACCAGCAAGCGCAACATTCTGGTGTCCGGCCCGACGGGCTCCGGCAAAACCACCTGGACCAAGGCCCTGATCCGGGAGATACCGGCCCAGGAACGGCTGATCAGCATCGAGGATGCCCAGGAGTTGGTGCTCGACCGGCATCCCAACCACGTGCGCCTGTTCTACAGCAAGGGCGGTCAGGGCCGCAGCCGGGTCACGCCCAAGCAACTGCTCGAGGCCTGCCTGCGGATGAAGCCGGACCGGATCCTGCTGGCGGAGCTGCGGGCCGAGGAGGCGTTCGACTATCTCAGGAATGTGAATTCAGGACATCCTGGATCCATCACCAGCATTCACGCGGCTTCCGCGGACCTGGCCTTCGAACAGCTGGTATTGCTGGTCAAGCAGAATGAGGCGGGACGGGACATGTCGCGCGCGGACATCCGGCAGCTGCTGGCCACGCTGGTCGATGTGGTGATCCAGTTCGGAGTGGACGGGCACGTCCGTTACATCAAGGAAATCTGGTATGGACCCTCCCGGATGGAGGCCCGCGGCCATTGCTGAATAAACACGCCTGATTCACGGCGTGCGCGCGGCGCCGCCCCGTGCGAGCGTTAGGCCATGTTAGGGACAGCAGCAGCGCTTACACGGGGCAGTGCGGGGCTCGCGCTGGGGTACGCAGCGGTGGCGGCACCGATGATGCTGGGCATGCACCGCCACGGCGCCTCGTGGAAGCGGCTGCTCGCGGCCCCCCTTTACGCGGCGCCGGTGACGCTCATCGCCGGGGCCGGCGTGGCCGCGGTCGGCAGCCTGGGTGCTTCGCTGGGGATGTCGCTCGGGGGAGGGGCGCTGTCACTCGCGGCGGGTGCCGCCGCCACTGCGGGTCTTGGCTACGTGGCGGGTCGAATGCTGGCGAGGCCCGGCAATACCGAGGCGGAGCATCGCCGCGGCACGGTGGTACTGGAGAACCCGCAGCCGCAACTCGCGCCGCGGCGGGTGGACCGCAAGGGCCACGAACGCGACGCCGGTATCACCATTGCCGGAATTCGCATCGCCGAGGCGGATGAAACCAAGCACTTCAAGATCATCGGCACCACCGGTACGGGCAAGAGCACCGCGATTACTGAAATCCTGGGCGGCGCTCTGGCCCGCGGCGACCGGGCGGTCATCGCAGACCCGGACGGGGGTTATCTGCGGCGCTTCTTCAATGCCGAACGAGGCGATGTCATCCTCAATCCGTTTGAGGCGTCGTCCAGAAAATGGGATCTGTTTGGGGAGATCCAGACCCCCTATGACATCGAGCAACTGGCGCGCTCGTTGATTCCGGATCATGAAGGATCGGATCGCAGCTGGCGCGGCTATGCGCGAACCTTCTTCACCGCGGTCACCCGCCGGGCGCACGAGGCCGGGGTCGAGGATATCGGCGAACTGCATCGGCTGCTGGTCACGGCCGAACCCAGGGAGCTGCGGGCGCTGCTGGCAGGAACCGCAGCGCAGCCGTTCCTCGATGAGCACAACACCCGCATGTTCGATTCCATTCGGTCGGTCACCAGCTCGGCGGTCACGGCATTGGAGTATGTCGCCGAGCAACGCCAGCAGAAGTTGTCCGTCAGGGACTGGACGCGTGGCGCGGACAAGGGGGGGAGCCCCCGGGGAGTGCTCTTCATTCCGTATCAGGCAGGCCAGATCGCGGCACTGCGTTCGCAGATATCGGCCTGGATGCGTCTGTCGATATTCGAGGCCATGAGTCAACCGCAAACGCAGCAGCGACTGTGGTTTGTCGTGGACGAGCTGGATGCCGTGGGTCAGATCGATGGCCTCAAGGACGCCCTCGCACGCCTGCGCAAATTTGGTGGCCGGTGCGTGCTGGGATTTCAGTCGGTTGCGCAGGTATCCAGTACCTACGGCAATGGGGATGCCCATACCCTGGTTGAAAACTGCGCGAACTCACTGATTCTGCGCTCTTCAGCCAGCGAAGGGGGCGGCACGGCACGCTTTGCATCAGGGCTGATCGGCGATCGGGAAATCATGAGGACCACCCATTCGCGCTCGCGACGCCCGCTTGATCTGGTGGGAGTGAGGACCAGCAGTCAGCAGGTGGCCGTTGAGGCGGCGATCCTGCCCTCGCAGATCGAACAGCTTCCGGACCTCGTCGGCTACCTCAAGGTGGCCTCGCGCGCCGAATGGCTCCGGGTGCGCCTCACTCCCGCCCGCGAATCGATGAGCGCACGCGAAAACACCGCGGGGGCTTCCCGCATCAGTGTTCCCACACCAGCGGCCGGCTATGAATTCTGAACTCTCACCGGCGGTCACGGCGGTGGACTTAAGCCAGATCCTGGAGACCGTGCATGCTCAACAATCTCAGATCCACGGCGTGCTGGAAACTCTTGACTCACGGTCCAGGAGCCTTGATGCGACTGTGGGCGACGCCGTGCAGCGGGCGCTGGCCGAAGCGGCCGGAATACGGGCGACGGAGCGACTCTCCCAGGTACAGCGGGCGACGGGCGTGCGCTTTGCGCGCTGGTCCTTCGGCGTCGTCTCGGCCTGCGCGCTGGTGCCGACGCTGCTGAGCTGGGCGCTGCTGCCCTCGCGGACTCAACTGCTGCAGGCGCGTCAGACTCTGGAGCAGCTGTCGGCCGGGGTGGCGCAGTTGTCCCGCGAGGGCGGCCGAATTGAACTGCGGCATTGTGGCGCCGCGAATCGCCTGTGTGCCCGCATCGACCGCAAGTCCCCGTTCTACGGCGAGGATGCCGACTACGTGGTTCTAAAGGGTTATTGACTTGAGCGGCATATGGCAGGCCATGCGGTTGCCGGGCCCAGCGGTGGCGATCCTGGTGAGCGTTGCATTTCTGGTGGCGGCGTTCTGCGTGGGCCAATTGGGTCGGCGGGAGACTGCGGTTCGGGGAACGAAGCTGGCCACTGGGACAGCGCTGCGGCGGCTGTATTGGTCCTTCAAGGCCGGTTCCGGTGACCGGCTATTCCTGGCTGGCCGGCCGATCACCCGCCTGGATGAGACCAAGCACTTCAAGCTGATCGGCACAACCGGGACGGGAAAGTCGACGGCGATCCGGGAGTTGCTTGCGGCCGCGCTGCGGCGTGGCGACCGGGCCGTCATTGCGGATCCGGATGGCGGCTACTGCGCGAAGTTCTTCGACGCCTGGCGCGGGGACCGGATCTTAAATCCGTTCGAGCCGCGCTCGGCCAAGTGGGAGCCGCTGCGGGAACTGGAGGAGCTCGCGGATCCGGAGCACCTGGCCGGCGCACTGATCGCAAGTTCAGCAGATGCAGCGGCCGGCGAATGGCGCAGCTATGCACGCGCCTTCGTGGCTGCGGTACTGGAGCGGTGTCGGGATATCCAGGGCTGCGACACACGGGAGTTATGGCGGCTGATTGCGATAGCGGGCGCCGATGAACTGCGGCCGCTGTTGGCCGGCACCACCGCGCAGCCCTTTTTGGATCCCGAGAACGCGCGCATGTTTGGATCCTTGCGGTCCATCGCCGTGTCGGCCATGCGCCCGCTGGAGTTCGTGCAGTGGCAGTCCGGTCAGCCCTTTGCCGTTCGGCAATGGGTGCGGGAGGGTCGCGGAGTCCTGTTCATACCCTATTCGGCGCGGCAGATCGCCGCGCTGCGCACCCTGATCGCGACCTGGATGGGGCTGGCCATATTCGAGGCCCTCAGCCAGCCGGAGGGACAGGACCAACGCCTGTGGCTGGTCGTCGACGAGTTGGATTCGCTGGGCGCCATAGAGGGCCTCAAGGACGCGCTGGCGCGACTGCGCAAGTTTGGGGGGCGTTGCGTCCTGGGTTTCCAGTCTATTGCGCAGGTATCTGCGACCTATGGGGCGGCCGATGCCCAGACCATTGTGGAGAATTGCGGCAACACTCTGATTCTGCGCTGCTCAGGCAGCGAAAACGGCGGAACGTCGCAGTACGCTTCGCGTCTCATCGGTGACCGCGAGGTCATTCGCCGACAGCGCTCCCGGGGACGCGACAGTCCCGGGACCCTGTTCGCAGGCGGCCTGCGCCGGTCGCTGCAGGTGAGTGAGCAGCGGGTCGTGGAGCCCGCGCTGCTTGCCTCTCAGGTGGAACAGCTGCCCGATCTTTCGGGCTTTCTCAAGACGGCTTCATCACCCGTATGGCACCCAGTGCGGATCGGGCGTTGACATGGCGATCTACTACATGGGCGTCAAATCCTTCGGCCGCAGCGCCGGCACGGGCGGCAGCATCTCCACCAGCGCTGCAGCCTACCGCGCCGGGGAGCGGATTCGCGATGAGCGGACCAACCGCATCTATGACCACTCACACCGACGCGACATCGAGTACAAGGAGATCCTGCTGCCGTCGGACGTGGAGGGCGCGAGCCCACGGCTGGACTGGGCCAGGGACCGCAGCCAACTGTGGAATGCCGTCGAGCGCTCCGAGCCAAGAGCCAACGCACGGGTCGCCCGCGAATATGTACTGGCACTGCCACACGAGCTCAATGCGGAGCAGCGAACGGCGCTGGCCCGAAGCTTTGCCCAGGGGATCTCGGATCGCTACCACAATGTCGTGGACCTGGCGGTGCATCAGCCCCGCACCGATTCACGCAACTTCCACGCCCACCTGCTGACGACGACTCGCGAAGTGACGGGCAGTGGGCTCGGGGCCAAGACCATTGCCGAGCTGACAGGGTCGCAGCGCTTCGAACGGGGGCTTCCGCGGGCCATGCAGGAGCACGCCCAGCTGCGGGAACACTGGGCCACCTTGACCAACGAGGCGCTTCGGGATGCCGGGCTGGAGGTGCGCGTCTCGCATATTTCCGATGCCCAGGCCATTCAGCAACCCGGGGCGCGTCCGTGGTTGCCGCGCGTGGCCTGGGAAATCGAGCGGCGTGGGGGACACAGCCTGCTGGGCGATCTCGCCCGCGAGCAGTTTGCGCAAAGGCGTGAGGCGGCAGTTGCGCATAGCGCCACTCCCGCGGTCGCGAACCAGGGACAGAGCGCGATGTCCGGCGTGCGCAGGAGCGCCGAGGAGATCAGAAAACAGGCCATTGGGGAATGGCGCGCCATCCGCGCCGAATTCGCTCGGGGCGCCTCGGTAGAGGTCGCATCGCACCCCGGGATGGCACCTGCATTGTCGTCGCGGTCCAGTGAGGCGGATCGGCAGGTAACCAGTCTGCGACGGGAATTGGGTCGGGACGACTTCGGACTATGATGCCCGCAACTGTGGACAGCGTCTTTCGGATTCTCAGCGATGAGGCCGCGGTGGTGAGTGGGCAGGTGAAGTGCTGGAATTGCAAAGCAACGATTGAAGTCATCTGTCTGTACTGCCAGAGCGGATTTGTGGACGGGGAGGCGATGCTGGATTTCAGCGTGTCGAACATTTCGGACATCGACGAGGCACTGCGTTTGCAGCTGGCTCGATGGCCCGCATTTCACGCCATACGCAGCCGCGGCGGCCGCTATGGCGGATTTGCCAACCATTGCCCGGGTTGCGAGAAGCCGCAGGACGATTTCTATCTGCACTGTCAGCCGGGAGGACTTTTCTTCAGTTTCCAGGATCATGCAGCACGGCAGCTGAGGATTGAAGTTTTGCACGGC
>Ga0265340_10002454_pt1 | contig 10550 bp, 6 predicted proteins | sample 4CB225metaG_FD_202082 | JGI IMG/M metagenome (GOLD analysis project Ga0265340, IMG submission 202082) | Rhizosphere microbial communities from Carex aquatilis grown in University of Washington, Seatle, WA, United States - 4-CB2-25 metaG | ecosystem: Host-associated > Plants > Roots > Rhizosphere...
TGGCGTGCCGGCCGAAGCCACAAGGGCAATCGAGAAGACGATCGCCGGGTTGGGCGCCGGCCACGCGCAGCACGAAGTCGGCTTCCTGCTGGTCACCGTGTGCCGAATGATTCGGCGCATGAGTACGTGCGTAGACCTCGCCGAAGGACTCATCCCACACGCTGGGCTGGTTCAGAAAATCCATGGTTCGGAGGCCTTCTTCCCTCTGATACTGGAACGTCGGTGTTCACATCCGGCTGACCCTGTTCAGGTCGAGGAAGACTCCACCGTTGGCTCGCGCTGGGTGTGGGCCAGCAGTTCCGTGGTCGTGATGAGCTCGAGCGCACTGTACGTCGCGGGGGTTTGCCCGCTCTTGGCTCTTGGTTCGGCTCGCGAGCTCAGGTCGGTCAGGGCCGCCAGGTGAGGTGAGCCCGGAAGACTGAAGGCTGCCCACAGGTCGTTCGCGAGGTGCGGGGTGATGGGTGCGGCGAGGATCGCGGTGCCGAGCAGCCAGCCGGTGGCCATGTCCGGTCGGTCGAGTTCGATCCGGTCGTCGAACATCCACTCATCCAGGACCGTGGTCGCACAGGCGAGGCTGAATGTCTGGGGTGCAAGGTGGTCGCTCTGACGAGCGACCTGGTGCTGGAGGTCGTCGATCAGCGGTGCTGGCGGAGCGCCGGCCGCGGTGGTCATCGCGAACCGCAGCTGCGCACGGCGCCAGCGGCGCAGGGTGTTGACCTGCTCGACCAGGTACTGGCTGGTGACATCGACGACGTCCTGATCCATCGCGAGATGGCAGAGCGCGTACCGCAGTTCATCGGTGGTCAGGCTGGTGCCCTCGATGAGGTCGCTGATCCACAAACCGTGCCGTTGGCTGGTGGAACACTTTCGACCCTCGAAGTGCAGCATGTGGTTGACCACCGTGTGGTCATGCGGTCTGAAGCGCCGGCTGGCCTGGGCGATGACATGGGGTGCGACCAGGCCACCGATGGAGTTGTCGGTGCCGAAGAACCCGGTGACCTGGACGTCGGATTCCCTGTCCATCGCGTTCATGGCCTCCCCGTGCTGCTGGGCGTCGACCTGCGCGCAGTACAGGCTGTAGGCGGTATACGAGTTACTCAGCACCGAACCGGAGGGGGCCAGCGGGCTGCTGACCCCCCAGGTGCCCGGTTGCGAGAGCCGGATCCGGGCTTGGCGCCGTTCGACGTAGCGGCGTGCCGGCTCCAGAAACACCTCGCTCAGGCCGGTGGCCTCCAGCCCCGCGGTGATCGTCGCGGGGTCAGGAGGTTGGACGAACCAGTTGCTGCGCGACGCCCAGGTGAGGGGTTCGTCGGTCAGTCGGGAGCGGGGATCGAGGATTTCCTCGGGGGTAAAACTGTCTCCGCACGAGGTGCACGTGTTGCCTCCGCAGTCGGCTCGGCAGGTGGGACAGCGACCAGCGATCCACACCCCGACGATGGGGTTCTGGGTGCTGGCACCAACCGGGATCTGCTCGTTCTGCAACTGGGCGGCCCCGCTGTCCCGCAGTCGTTGCAGCAGGTCGTGGTGCAGCCGGGTGTAAAGGCCGGCGTGCTCGGCACTGAGCGGGTCGATCCACGTGTCGACCTGTACCCCGAGGTTGGCCAGATCCGCGCTGATCCCGGCGTGGAAGTACGCGCAGGTCTGGGCCGGGCTGCGCCCGGAGGTCAGGGCGTCGGCCAGGACCCAGTTCTCGTAGGCGTCGGTGCCGGTGATGATGGCGACCTGCCCGCCGTCGCGGCGGATGGCCCGGGCCAGGACGTCGGCCCGCAGGTACGGGCCGCCGCCGTGGCCGATGTGCAGCCTGCCGTTGGGGGTCGGCTGCATCGGCAGCAGCAGGTGACGGGTCGACATTCCGGCTCCAGAAGGGGGTGGGCGCCCGGGGTCAGCGGACGGTGACGGATTTCGCCAGGGATCGGGGCTGGTCGATTTCCCGACCCAGGTCCAGGGCGCAGTAGTAGGCCAGCAGCTGACCGGCGACCAGCTGCACCACGACATCGGCCGGGGTGTCGCCGTGATAGGGCAGCGGCAGGTAGTCGGTGAAGTCACGCAGGTCGTCGGGGTCGGCTCCGGCCGGGCCCAGCCCGATGACCGGGCCGCCGCGGGCGGCGATCTCGCTGACGGCGGCCAGGGTCGTGGCGTACCGGCCGGGCGCGGTGCGGTGGGAGGGCAGCAGGGCGACGGTGTGGAAGTTCTCGTCGATCAGGCTGATGGTGCCGTGCTTGAAGAACCCAGCGGCCATTCCTTCGGCGTGCCGGTAGGAGACCTCCTTGAATTTCAGCGCCGATTCGCACGCGGCCGGGTAGAGGGCGCCCCGGCCGATGAAGAACCAGTCTTCGACCGCGCTGTACTTCTTGGCCAGCGCCTGGATCGCGGCCGCGTCGTCGCCCAGCAGGCCTCGCAGCGTGTCCGGTAGCCGGTCCAGGGACGCCACATGATCCTGATAGGTGGTTTCGGTGAGGGTTCCGGCGGTGCGGCCGGTCTCCAGGGCCAGGCGGGCCAGCAGCAGGACCTGGCTGACGATGGACTTGGTCGACAGGACACAGATCTCCGGGCCGGATCCCTGCTGCAGGCGGTGGGTGGCCAGCCTCTCCTGGGTCGAGTTCGGAACATTGGAGATCGAGGTCAGGACTGCCCCGGCCTCGACCGCGGCGCGGCAGATCTCCAGGGTGTCGAACGTTTCGCCCGACTGCGACACCGCGATCAGCGCGTCGCCGGGGCGTAGCAGCGCCAGGTGCTCGGCCTCGTCCGAGGGCAACGCGATCGCGGAGATCCCGGCCAGTTCGGCGAACAGGTACTGCCCGAGCTGGGCCACGTAGAAGGCGCTACCGGCACCGATCAGCGTCAGCGGCCGGTCGCCGGCCGGGATGACACCGGCGAACCGTTCCACCGGCAGGTCCAGCGCCACCCGGGCCGCCTCGGGGGTCTCGTGAATCTCCTTGATCATCCAATGCGGGTAGATGCCCTTGTCAGCGCGCTGATGGTTCTCATCCAGGCTGGTGTACTGCCGGGTCGCCGGGACCGGCAGCCCGGCGGGGTTGGTGGTGAACACCTCGGCCCCGGCCGGGCTCAGGCGCACGATGTCGCCGTCGTCCAGGAACAGGGCCTGCCCGCCGAGACCGGCCAGGGCCATCTGATCGGAGGCCAGCACGCCGACCTCACCGTTGAACGCGACGACCAGGGGGCTCTTGTGCTTGGCCCCGTACACGACGTCCGGTTCGCTCACGGCGATCACCCCGAGGGCGTACTCGCCGGTCAGCTCGGTCGTGGCCAGGGCGAGAGCCTCAAGCACCCCGGCGGCGCCGTGCTCCAGGTGCCAGGCGATCAGGTGGACGGCGACCTCGCTGTCGGTCTGCGAGGCGAATACGACCCCTTCGCCTTCCAGGCGCCGGCGCAGCGTGACGTGGTTCTCGATCACCCCGTTGTGGACCAGCCCCAGGCGCCCGTCGTAGGACAGGTGCGGGTGGGCGTTGGCCTGCGTCACCCCACCGTGTGTGGCCCACCGGGTGTGAGCCAGCGCCAGATGAGCAGGCGGGACGTCCGCGAACCAGCCGGCCGTCACCGCCCGCCCGACCGACCCGGTGTCTTTGGTCACCGACACCGCCTGCGCACCGGCCACGACGGTGGCCAGGCCGAACGAGTCGTACCCGCGGTACTCCATCAGCGCCAGCCGCGCGATGGTGTCAGCCACGACATCGCCTCTGGCAACCATTCCCACAATGCCGCACATAGGTCAGACCTCCACAAGCCGATCGGCGGCGGTGCCTGCCTCTGGCCGGACACCTGCCCTGAGCGCGCTGACCTCGGTCAACGCCCGATCGAGTATCGCCGAATAGATCTGCGCGGGGGCCGATCCGGCATGGACGGGCCGCGAGGTGGCCCGGTAGAAGCCGGCGAGCCGCTCCAGCGCTTCCCCGGCTCGTTCGGGGCCGTGGCGGCAGATGAGAGCGTGCACGAGCCGGATCAGCAGATCGGCCCGCACCCGGCGGTGGGCGGGAATCGCGGCCAGGGTCTGCAGGACGCAGAAGGATTCCTCGAACAAGGCCGCCTGCGCGGCCGGCCCGGTGTAGCCGAGTTCAAGATCGATCAGCTGCAGGGCGGCCGGGCCGGTGACCATCGCGTTGCCGGGCCACCGGTCGCCGATGACGATGCCGTGGTCGTGGGCGGTGACGACGAGCTCGTAGTGCCGCATCACCAGCCCGTTGAGAAGGGCCGGGCTGCTGCCGGCGTCCTGAAGGATGTCCTGGAGGGACCGGCCCTCGATGTAGTCGTAATCCACGGCGTCCTGCCCGGGGACGGCGTACATGATCGCGGTCGGCACACCGATCGAGGTCAGGTCCCGGCTCAGATCCTCCTGTGCCTGCGGGCCGCGCGTGATCACGTCCAGGTCCTCATCGAACGCGTCGAGCAGGGCACTCACGTACCCGTCCTGGGGGTTGGGCCGGCCCGGCTTGCGCAGCACGCACCCCCTCAGGTGGGTACCCGGATCGTGCACGGCCTGGGCTGCCCGCACCCGGGCCAGCCCTGCGCGGACCTCCTGCCCTGCCTGGCCGGCCGCTCCGATCGCGGCCTCCAAGTCCTGCAGTGACAGGACCAGCGGCGGTTTGAGCAGCAGCCGGGACCCCTGATCGGTGGAGCGCACGAACACGCCCCGCTGCAGGCAGACAGCGGCGACCCGGCGGGCCCACACCTCCCGTAGGCGGGTGGAGGTCAGGGTCACGGTGGCGATCAGCCCGACTTGCCGCACCTCGTGCAGGTCCGGCCCGAACGCCGCGGACAGCAGGCCGGCGAAGACGGCGACCCGGTGGCCCAGGCCCGGGCGCAGGCCGGTCAGGACGTCCAGGCCGGCCAGAGCCGCCGCGCAGGACACCGGGTGCCCACCGTAGGTGAATTCCGCGTCGTTGTACTGCAGCAGGTCGCTGAGATCACTGCGGCACAGCACGGCCGCCAGCGGGTAGCCCGCTCCCAGCGCTTTCCCCAGGCAGATCAGGTCCGGGTGCACCCCGGTGGCCTCACTGGCGAACAGATCCTCCCCCAGCCACCCACCGAACGTCTGGATCTCATCGAAGATCAGCAAGGTTCCGGCCTGCTCGCAGGCCTCCCGCAGCCGCGCGAGATCCGCACCGAGGTCCGCCGGGGGCAGCCCGTTGGAGACCAGGGCCGGGTCCACGATCACTGCGGCCAGGTCCCGGCGGGAGTCCACCAGGTGGACCAGCGCGGCGATCGTGGGCGCCGCGGCGGTCACGACCTGCGAGCCGGGTGAGATCAGCCGGCCCCGGTGGCTACTGGCCAGGCCCAGGGTCAGGAAACTCTCCCCGTGCCAGGCCCCGGGAAGGCAGGCGATCTTCCGGCGGCGGGTGTGCAGGACCGCGATCTTGATCGCTGTTTCGACGGCGTCCGAGCCGTTCGCCAGTTTCAACGCGACCGCGTCCAGGCCGGGCGGGGCCAAGGCCGCGAGCCGTTCGCTGAGCTGCACGAACGGGGTGGTCCCGAAGCGGGAGGACGCGAACTGGACCGCGCCGGCCTGTTCGATGACCGCGGCGATGACCGCCGGATGGGATTGGCCTAATGGAAGATTCAGGGTCTGTGCGCTCAGATCCATCAAGGTCCGGCCATCGGTGAGGGTGAACCGGCCGCCGGCCGCGTGGGCGATCGGGGGGTGCACCGCCCGCAGGGCCGCCGTGATCGCGCTCATGCCGGCCGCCCCAGACCGGCGGCGGCCGACCGGGGTTGGCCAAGCAGCGTCTTCCCGAGCTCCTCCACGGCCGCGTGGTTCATCTCGGCATGGGCTGCGGCGGCGGTGATGTCGCGCAGGTTGCGCTGCAACCGGTGCTGGCGGCCCAGCAGGGAGGCATCACCGTGGCGCATCACCAGGCAACAGACCTCCACCGCGACCTCGGTCACGTACCGGGCGACCGCCCGCAGATACTCCTGGGAGGACGGCGCCACCCCACCGGTACGGCGCGCTTGATCCCACACGCCCCGCACCGTCTCGAACGCCAGCGCGCGGGCCGCCGCCAGCCGCAGCGTGCACCGGGCCACATCCGCGACCACCGCACCGTGCGGCTCGCGCGCGGTCCCGACCCGGGCCCCCACATGCTCGGTGAACACGGCCAGCGAACTGGCCGCCACCCCCAGGGCGAACCCCATGTGCTTGATCGGAGCGCGCCGGAAACCGAAGTGCGGCCCACCCCGCAAGGCCGGTCCCGGCGGATACGCCCACACCCGATCCCATCCCACCAGCACGTCGTCGATCGCATAGTCGAAGGTGCCGGTCCCGCTCAGACCCGAGGCATCCCACGTGTCCAGGACCTGCACCTGAGCTCTCGGCACGGCAGCCGCCAGGAGATCGCCGGGCGGGCACCGGGTCGGTCGATCGCCGGGGGCCGGGGCCGAGACCGCCACCACCCAGTCGGCGTGCGCGACCCCCGTCCCGAACGGCCAGCGCCCGCTCACTCGCAGGCCGGCGCTCTCGCAGCGGGCGACGTTGCCGAACGGGCGTTCCTGGAACGCGAACACCGGGGCCGCCCGACGTGGGTCAAAGATCTCGGCGACCGCCTCCCGTGGCAGCATCGAGGCGACCCGGGCGGTACTGCCGGCCGAGGCCCAGAACGACCAGCCCGTCGACCCGTCAATGGCAGAGACGGCCTCGATCAACTCCATCTCCGTCACCGGATCCACCTGGAAACCGCCCACGTTCGCAGGAGTCAGCGCCGCGAACAGCCCCGAGTCCCGCAACACGGACACCGACGCCGCCGCCAGAGCCCGGGAATCCTCGCTGCCATCTGCTCCCTCGGCCAGGACTGCGCTGATGTCACCCACCAGAGCCAGTAACTGCTCCCGCAGCGGACTGACGCCGTGCGCATCCACGATCTGGTGCGGTTGCGGCACCGCCGGTGCATCAAGGGACGACCCTTGGCCGCATTGGCGGCGCGAAGATCTCGGATCCGGCTCCAGAAGAAGCAGAGGTATTGCCCGATCAGAATCATCTCTGGTCATTTCAGAACCCACCTGGTCTCAGTAGGGGATGCACCTGTACGAGCAAGCCGGGGCTCCCAGCACCAGGGGCGCAGAAGCTGGGATGTTCGGTGACGTGTCCAGCGGTCCCCCGACCGGGTTCCCCTGCGCGGGATCGGCAGAGTGCACGCGGTTTGACCTGGCCGGGATTTGGGTTGCGGGGGCCTCGTCTGCTGTGGACGAGCGCGGTCCTCCGCCGCCTCGAGGTTCCCGGCGGGTGACCACATCCAGCAGAGATCAGGTCCGGATCCTCAGACCGTCCGTTCACCCGCTGATACGGAGAATGTACGGAATCCTTGCCTGGAGCAGATAGGACAGAGCATCCTACTTTGGACGCCCGATTCCGCAGGTGACGGGCGTATCGTTCACCGCACCATCATCGGCACTGCCCAGGAGTTATCGCAGGGAAGGTGAGGGGCGTGGCGCAGCCAGGGCCCATCGGTGAACGCGTGCGGGCGCTCCGGCACCGCGAGCCACGGATGACCCAGCGGGAACTGGCCGCACGCGCACGCGTCAGCGTCGATCTGATCTCGAAACTCGAACAGGGTTCCAAGCAGACCGTGCTGCTGCTCACTCTGCATCGCCTCGCGCGCGCCTTGGACGTCAATGTCTCCGATCTCCTGGGTGATGCTCAGCGCATTGACCAGGGCACCTCGACCGACACCGTAGGTGTGCTCGCGATCCGACGTGCGCTCATGGCCCGTTCCGCGGATCAGGAGACAGACGCACGGGAGGACGATCTTGACAAGTCCGTCAGCTTCGCCTGGGGCGCGTACTGGCACGGGCGTTACGACACGCTCGGGGAAGCCCTCCCCGAATTGATCGGTGCCGCTCGAGCCGCTCACCACGTATCGGACTCGCCGCGCTCGGCCACCCACCTGGCCAACTCCTACGGCGTCACCGCGTCGATGCTGGTTCACCTGGGGGAACTTGACCTGGCCTACCTCGCGATGGACCGCGCGACGAGTGTCGCCGAGCAGGGCGATGATCCCCTCTACCGGGGGGTCCTGGACGGCTGGATGTCCTGGGTGCTTCTGCACCAGACAGGCGCTCTCGAGGAAGCCCACCGCCTTGCCGCCACGGCCGCGAACGATCTGCGTCAACACCTCAACGACGACGATCCCAAGGCGGTGTCCGTGTGGGGCAGCCTGCTCCTGTCCGCCGCTGTCGCCGCCGCCCGCAACGAAGACATCGACACCGCTGACGAACTGCTGCGCGAAGCCCAGGGCGCCGGCCAGCGTCTGCACGACCTGGGCTTCCCCCTCCGCCGCGACTACGAAAGCACCTTCGGCCTCGCACAAGTGATCATGCAATCAGTCGACGTCGCGGTCGTCAGCGATCGCCCTGGTCGCGCCCTTGACCTGGCCCGCGCCTTCCCGCAGGACTCCGGGCTCCCCCTCGCCTCCCAGGCCCGCCACCTCGCCGACCGCGCCTACGCCCTCACCGCCTTGAACAAGGACGAAGAAGCCCTCGACGTTCTGCTGACCATCGAACGGCTGGCACCCCACTGGATCCGCTACCAGACGTACCCGCACAGCGTGATCCGCGAACTCACCGAACGAGAACGACGTGCGCGAACCCCCCGCCTGCGTGCCCTCGCCGAACGCCTCAATGTCGTCACTGGATAGGTGCCGGCACCGGACACCACGGATCGCAACGCCGCCGGCCGCCAGATCGAGGTGACAGTCTGCGCCCGGCGAGATACCACGGTCCCCGGGGAACCGGCCTGGAAAGTCAGGTGCCGACGATGGTCAGGGTTCGTTCCTGGTGTTCCTCGCTCAGGGCCCGGGTGGCTTCTTGCAGGACCCGGTGGGCGGTGCGGTCGCTCAGGTCCCACTCTTTGCGGGCCAGGGCGGCTCGAAGATCGGGTGCGGTCAGGCCGGGATGGTCCCGCAGGATCTCCACGGCGTCGGTGAGGCGCTGATGTGCGGCCTCGCGGGCTGCTCCTGCAGAGGTGCGGGTCACCTTTTGCCCGGGCTGCCTGAGTGGTTCCAGTGTCTGGGCTGGTCTGGTGTCGTCCTCGCTGCCGCCTGGTGACCCGCCGCTGGCCCCCGAGGGCTCCTGCCCAGCCGCGGGGACGGCGCTCTGCCGACTCGGGGGGTCTTCGGGCGCGCTGTCCTGCTGCTGTGGGGAGAGGGCCTCGGGTAAGTGGGTTTCGGGTGGGGTCTCTGCCGGGTGCACCGTCTGCAGGTCCGCCTCCTTCGCGGGGGGTTCGGGGGCTGGGGTGGTCTGGGCGCTGGTGAGGGCGTTTTGGGTGGCTGGGTCCAGGGCGACGTGCAGGACGGCTTGCAGGATGGTTTCGGGGCGCCGGTCGCGCAGGGTCGCGGTGTCACCGGCCCAGCCGAGGGGGGCGAGAATCGCGGCGGGGGGCAGGCTTCCGGCGCGGAGTTGCCGGTTGATGATGCGGCGGACCCGGCGGCCGTGCCGGTCGGGCAGGGCCAGGCGCAGGGCTTCGCGGGCGGCGGCGTGGACACCGACGGTGGTGAGGGCGGTGGGGGCGTCGCGGATTCCGGTGCGGGCCATCAGCAGGCGGGTGCGCGCGGATTCGATCGGGGCGGTGACCCACAGGGGCAGGGAGATGCGCCCGGCTCGCCCGTGGTGGACGGCTTCGTATTCGCCCAGGACCTGCGCGGCGGTCAGCTCGACCAGGACCGCCCAGACGGCCGGGGCGGCGATGTGCCAGGGGACCTGGCCGACCTGGTGGGCGGCCAGGGCGTTGAGGGCCAGGGTCGCCCCGACCCCGGCGTAGGCGGTGAGTTTCCAGCCCGGCAGTGGGCGTCCAATCTTCGCCCCGGCCACGTATTGCAGGGAGGCGCCGAGGATCAGCAGGTCGACCAGGGCCGGGAACCCGCCCGCCAGGTAGGGGCCGAAGGTGGGGTTGGCGGCTTCGTACAGGCTGCGGAAGGACAGGACCGCCCCGATCAGGGCGACCGGGATCAGGACGATCCGCGCCCAGAACGCCAGGCGCCGCGACTGGGCCGCCAGGGTGGCAGGCGTGCGGGGTGCTCGGGCCAATCTCATGGGCACGCTCCTGGGCGGGGGTCTGATCGGCGGGAAGTGGTGGTGGGTTTCAGCTGGCCTGGGTGATCCAGCGGCGGCGGTGGAGGATTTCCGCGGTGCGTGGGGGCAGGTCTTCCTCGACCTCGGCGTCGTGGTTGGCCAGGATCGTCTGGACCCACCCGGCGGCCGCACCGTGATCGCCTTGCGCATCACAGGCGGCGACCAGGTCGAGCAGGGCGATGTCGTCGTGGCTGGCCACGCTCAGGGAGATCTTCGCGGCCGCGATCGCCTGGTCCGGGTGGTCGGTGGTGAGGTGGTGGGTGGCGACCAGGTGCGCGACGTCGACGATCATCCCGGTGTATTCGTGGTCGAGGGGGACCTCGGCCAGCCAGCCGTACCCGCCGGGGCGCCGCAGGTCGAATGGTGGCCCGGTGACCAGGGACAGGGCGGTTTCCAGGTCGGTGATGCCGTCGCTGCCGCGGGTCACTCCCCGCAGCCGCAGCCGGCGGAACAGGTCCGCATCGCACAGGAGGTGC
>Ga0265340_10002455_pt1 | contig 10548 bp, 6 predicted proteins | sample 4CB225metaG_FD_202082 | JGI IMG/M metagenome (GOLD analysis project Ga0265340, IMG submission 202082) | Rhizosphere microbial communities from Carex aquatilis grown in University of Washington, Seatle, WA, United States - 4-CB2-25 metaG | ecosystem: Host-associated > Plants > Roots > Rhizosphere...
TCTCCGAGGCCGAATTGGTCCAATTCGAGTATCTGATGGACGTGCCCGACCCCGATCTCTACGCCGCGCTGACAGGCAAGATGCCGCCGGCGCCCGAATACGCCAACGGCCTGTTCGACCGCATCAAATCGTTTCGCGCGGAATCGGACGCATGAAGGCGCCAACGCGTTCGCCCGCCGAATTGCTGGCGCCTGGCCGGCCGCTCACCTTTGCCAATGTGGCGGAGGGCGCGGAAGGTCTTGTGGTGTCGGATCTGGCGCGCGCCGTCGCGGCGCGGCCGAAACCGGCGGCGGTCAGCCTTGCCGTAGTCTGCCGCGACGGGCCGCGCATGCAGCAACTGGCGCGCGCGCTGGAATTCTTCGCGCCCGATCTGCCGGTCCTGCAGTTTCCAGCCTGGGATTGCCAGCCCTACGACCGGGTGTCGCCGCATGGCGGCATCCTGGCCCAGCGCATGACCACGCTGGCGCGGTTGTCGCGGCTTGTCGGCAGCGACAAACCGTTGATCGTGCTCACCACCGTCAATGCCATCGTGCAGCGGGTGCCCGCGCGCGAGATCGTGGCGGCGCAAGCGCTGTCGGTCGCGCCCGGACATGTCGTGCCGATGGACTCCATCGTGTCGTGGCTGGAGCACAACGGCTACAACCGCTCCTCGACCGTGCGCGAACCCGGCGAATATGCCGTGCGCGGCGGCATCCTCGACCTGTTCCCGGCAGGGCTCGACCAGCCTGTCCGTTTCGACTTTTTCGGCGACAGCCTGGAATCGATCCGAACGTTCGACGCGGAAACCCAGCGCACGCTGCTGGACATGCGCTCGCTCGATCTGGTTCCGATCTCGGAATTCCAGCTGGTCACCGATACCATCCGCCGTTTTCGCATGGGCTATGTCGCAACCTTCGGCGCGCCGGAGCGCGACGATCCGCTGTACGAGGCGGTCAGCGAAGGCCGCCGCCATCCCGGCATGGAACACTGGCTGCCGCTGTTTCACGAGCGGATGGACACGCTGTTCGACTATCTCGACGGCACGCCGGTCGCGATCGAGCCGCAAAGCGAGGACGCCACGCGGGAGCGCTTCAAGCAGATCGCCGATTACTATGACGCAAGGCGCGAAGCGCTGGAGCATCCCGGCGGCGGCGCGACCTACAAGCCCTTGCCGCCCGACCGGCTCTACCTCACCGAGGACGAATGGGGCAAGCGGCTGGAAGGCGTCGCGCTGGCGCGGCTGACGCCGTTCGCCGTGCCCGACGGCACGGCCAATGTGGTCGACGCCGGCGCGCGGCAGGGCCGCAATTTCGCGCCGGAGCGGACCGACACTACGGTCAATGTGTTCGAAGCCGTGGTCGCCCATGTCGGGGCGCTGCAGGCTCAACGCAAGAAAGTGGTCATCGCGCTGTGGAGCGAGGGCTCGCGCGACCGCATGGCCAGCATGCTGCGGGATCACAAGCTCGCGCATGTCACCAGCGTCAACACCTGGCGCACCGTGCAGGCGACGCCGCGTAACGAGGCGATGCTCGCCGTGGTCGGCATGGAATCCGGCTTCGAGACCGAGCATGTCGCCGTCGTCAGCGAGCAGGATATCCTGGGCGACCGGCTGGTGCGGCCGCGCAAGGCGACCCGCAAGCTCGACAATTTCATCTCGGAGGTCACGAGCCTCGCCAGTGGCGATCTCGTGGTCCATGTCGAGCACGGCATCGGCCGCTTCGTCGGCCTGCAGACGCTGGAAGTCGGCGGCGCGCCGCATGACTGCCTCGAGCTGCATTATGCGGCGGAGACCAAGCTGTTTCTGCCGGTCGAGAACATCGAACTGCTGTCGCGCTACGGCTCCGACCACGCCAATGTCGAACTCGACCGGCTCGGCGGCAGCGGCTGGCAGGCGCGCAAGGCAAAACTGAAGAACCGCATCCGCGAGATTGCGGGCGAACTGATCAAGATCGCAGCCGAGCGGCACCTGCATGAAGCGCCGAAATTGCCGGTGCAGCCCGGACTCTATGACGAATTCTGCGCACGTTTCCCTTACGAGGAAACCGAAGACCAGCTCGGCGCGATCCAGGCGACCCTGAAGGACCTCGAAAGCGGCCGGCCGATGGACCGGCTGATCTGCGGCGACGTCGGCTTCGGCAAGACCGAGGTGGCCCTGCGCGCGGCGTTTGCTGTGGCGCTGGACGGCAAACAGGTGGCCGTTGTGGTGCCGACCACGCTGCTGGCGCGCCAGCACACCAAGAATTTCGCCGAACGTTTCCGGGGATTCCCCGTTAACGTCGCGCAGGCGTCGCGCCTGATCCCGACGAAGGAATTGAACCTGGTCAAGAAGGGCCTCACCGACGGATCCGTCGATATCGTGGTCGGCACCCATGCGCTGCTCGGCAAGTCGATCAAGTTCAGGGATCTCGGCCTGCTCATCGTCGACGAGGAGCAGCATTTCGGCGTCAGCCACAAGGAACGCCTCAAGCAGCTGCGCGCCGAGGTGCATGTGCTGACGCTGTCGGCGACCCCGATCCCGCGCACCCTGCAGCTGGCGCTGACCGGTGTGCGCGAACTCTCGATCATCGCCTCGCCCCCGGTCGATCGGCTCGCGGTCCGCACCTTCGTGGCGCCGCACGATCCCCTGATGATCCGCGAGGCGCTGCTGCGCGAGCGCTATCGCGGCGGCCAGGCTTTCTATGTGGTCCCGCGGATCGAAGACCTCGCCGGCGTGAAGGATTTCCTCGACAAGAACGTGCCGGAGATGAAGGTCGCGGTCGCCAACGGCCAGATGGCGCCAACCGCGATCGAGGACATCATGTCGGCGTTCTATGACGGCAAATACGACATACTGCTCTCGACCACCATCATCGAATCCGGCCTCGACATTCCCAACGCCAATACGCTGATCGTGCACCGCGCCGACATGTTCGGGCTGGCGCAGCTCTATCAGCTGCGCGGCCGGGTAGGGCGCTCGAAGCTGCGCGCCTATGCGCTGTTCACGCTGCCGGCGCAGCAGAAGATCACCGCACAGGCGGAGCGGCGGCTGAAGGTGCTGCAGTCGCTGGAAAATCTGGGCGCCGGATTCCAGCTCGCATCGCACGACCTCGATATCCGCGGCGCCGGCAATCTGCTCGGCGAGGAGCAGTCAGGCCACATCAAGGAAGTCGGCTTCGAGCTGTACCAGTCGATGCTGGAGGAGGCGATCCTCAACCTCAAGGCCGGCGTGGTCGAACCGGCCGCCGACCGCTGGTCGCCGCAGATCACCGTCGGCATGCCCGTGCTGATCCCGGAAGACTATGTCGCCGACCTCTCGGTGCGGCTGTCGCTGTACCGCCGGCTGGCCGATCTGGAGACCGACGACGAGATCGACAATTTCGCCGCGGAGTTGCGTGACCGTTTCGGCGTGCTGCCGGACGAGGTGCGCTATCTCTTCAAGATCGCCGCGATCAAGAACTATTGCCGCAGGGCCAATGTCGAGAAGGTCGACGCCGGGCCGAAGGGCGCGGTCATCAGCTTCCGCGACAACAAGTTCGCGCAGCCGGACCGGCTGGTTTATTTCATCCGGCAGCACGGCCAGGCGGCGAAGGTGCGGCCGGACATGAAGGTGGTGTTCTTCCAGGTCTGGCAAACGCCGGAAGAACGGCTGGCCGGCACCACCGAAATCATGCGCCAGCTCGCCAACCTCGCCGAGGACCGCAAGGCGGCATGATGACTCTACGACGCCGCGCGGCGGGCTTCCTCGGTGAGCCGCGCCAGCAGCGATTTCGCGGTGTCCGACGGCAGCAGGGTGGCGACCGTCACCACCGGCTCCGAGCGCGCTTCGCGCTTGCCGTGGCTGGTGTGGCGCATCACGCTCGAAAGCCGCCGCGCGATCGATTGGGCGGTACGCAGATCGGTTTCGGCGAACACCACGAGCACGGAGCCGTCGTTCAGCGCCGCGCCGAAATCCATTTGCCGCATCAGCCGGCTGAGAATCCGCCCACCATCGAGCTGTGCGCGCGAATGGCCCGCATCGAAGGCAAAGCGGGCCACCGACAGGCCGCCGCCATGCGACAATGTCTGCGAAACCGCCGTGACAAAATCGCGATGGAAGGCGGGCGGCGCCAAAAGGCCGGTGGCGGGATCGAGCAGGCCGCCGGCCTCGATCGATTTGAGCATGCGGCCGAGACAGGTTTCGAAGGCGTGCTGGCGAATCAGCGGCAGCGCGTTGGCGGCGATGCGGTCGGGCTCACCGGAGATGATTTCCAGATTCGGCAGATCGTATGTCGGCGCCAGGGCGCCCGACGTCAGCACGACCGGCAGGTTGCGGAAGCGCGCGTCTTCGGCCAGCACGGTGAGGAACGCATCCTCCACGCGCGGGCTGAAACCTTCGCCGAGCACGATACCATCGATGTCGCGGACGTTGAGGTGTTTTGCGGCGGCTTCGAGCGAGAGCGCGCCGACCACGCCCATCCGTTCGCCGAGCCCAACCGACAGCGACGGGTAGCTCGCGCCGCGGCCGATCAAGAGCACCGTGGCGTCGCGCGCGGGATCGGTATCGCCGAGCGCGGCGCGTGCCGCCGGGTCGCCGTCAAGCCGGCGCAGCACGGTCGCATGCAGCGTCCGCACCCGAAGTGCGGCGCGCAGTCGCGCCAGCAGGCGATCGAAATTGCCGCCACTTTGAGCGAAGGGGATGGCGTTGTCGGGCAGCGGCCCCACGGGATCGACGACGATCAGCGGAAGATAGGGTTTGGTCGCGGCGATCTGCCGGGCGAGCGCGTCGAGAGCGGGTTCGACGGCGTCCGTGGCGGCGACCAAAACCGCGGCCGGCGCCAGTTGCGCCACCGCGCGCGACGCATCGGCCCAGTTGGCGTCGATGACTGGAAACAGTTTCGCATCGTCGAGAGCGCCGGCAAAGACCGGCCGCTTCGCGCGCGATACGACAATGATAGGGCCTTGCTGGGACATCTCAAACTCGGACCGGGCGATCGGGTGGCGCGCGGGGATCCTAGTTTGCCGGCCTTAATGGCGCGTCAACGGAGACTTTCGACTTATGCTAAAGCTGACCTGTGCGATCCCGAAAGGCTTCCACCATCAGCGGGTTAAGGCCGAGTTCGCTGAGCGCCTCGCGGGCACGGGCATTGTCCTGGGCGCGTCCGGCCAGGCGATGGCCGCTGAGTCGGTCGGGCAGCGCGGTCAACAGCGCGCCCTGTCCGAGCCGTCGCGCCCATTCCTGCAGATCCTGCGACAGGAACCGGTAGCCGCCGACCGCCATGATGCCCGCGGGCGGCGCGGTGATGCAGATCGCGCCGCTGGAACGGTCGATCCGCGCCGCATAGTCGGTGTCGACGAAATCGCGCGGCGGCTCCGCCACCAGCGAGTCGCTCGAAGACCGGGGAGGGGCGTAGGACGCGGGCGTCACCATCGGTCCGCGCAAGGCCAGTGTGCCCTTCGGCGTCAGGAGGATTTCGCCGGCGATCGACGAGCCCTGAGCCTCGCGGGGCGCACCCGGAGCCTCGCGGGGGGCGCCCTGCGATCCCGGCATGATCGCTGCCGATGCGCCGCCCGCGCCGCGGCGAGCGCCGAACAGGCCGGCTTCACCGAACAAATAGACATCCGTCAGGACAGCTTGCTCCGCTGCCCAGATCGGGCTCGACGCCACCTGTTCCGGCGCGCGCCAAAGGCCGAGCACATTGCGCAAGGTCGGCAATCGCGAGGTCATGTCGGTTTCGCCCAGCCGCAAAGCCAGTTGCGCCGGCGCGATCAGCGTATCGCAGAATTGTTCGTTGATCTGCTGCTCGAGCACCTCGCTGTCGAACGGATGGTGCAGCGCCAGCGTCCCGCCCGTCAGCAGCCAGACCGCCAGCGAGGAAGCAAGGCCGGCGAACGAGCTCAGCGCGAACGCCGACATCACCGTCGCTCCTTGCGGCAGGTCGCTTTCGAGCGACAATGCGAGCCCGCCGGCAATCAGATGCAGATGAGTCCGCGGTACCGGACGGAAACCCTCGGCCGTCACGTCGAACGAAATGATAGCGGCCTTGCGGCCGTCCTCCACGACGGGGCGCGTGGTGGCGGACTGCTCCTCGATCGCCAGATCGAGCGACGCCATGCCCTCCGGCAGGTCGGTGCCGAAGCCACAGACGTGGCGGATCGAGAACGCTTCGGCGGCGGCGTTCATCGCAAGATCGGCATGATTGACGCCGTCGATCCTGCTCGATGTCACGATCGCGCGCGCCCCGGTGCGGTTGAGCGCGACCGTCAACTCGGCCTGCCGCCACAACAGCGGAAACAGCGCGACGACGAGGCCGGCGCGGTGCGCGGCGAGCACGGTCAGCACGAACTCGACGGTGTTCGGAAGCTGAACCGCGATCACGGAATTGTTCGGCAAACCCGCTTCGATGAAGTGCGCCGCGAGCGCGGAAATCGCGCGGTCGGCTCCGGCGAAGGTCAGTCGCTTGGGCGACTGTCCCGTGACGCGCGCCTTGTTGAGGGGATCGAGCAGCGCCAGCGCGTCCGGCTTTCGCGCCATGACCCGGCGAAACAAGACGTCAAGCGTCGGCGATGCGTTGTTCTGGATCACGGGATCACTTCGGTTGTCGCTCCGCCCTCTGCCACCAGGTTTCCGGGAGATAGCCCGACAAGGCGGTGGCCTTGGGCCGTTCTATCCGATTCCACCGTGCGATCCATTGTTCTTGCACATTAAGCACCGGAATAGCGTAAAAACCGGACATCAACGCCCGGTCCAGTGCCCGCACCGCCGAGACGAAGGCGGGACGTGCGCGCGCCTCCAGCATCGCCGCGATCGTGGCGTCGATGGCCGGGGCGCGGGCGCCCATGTAGTTTCTCGTACCCTGGATCCCGGCCGCGTCGCTGCCCCAGTAGAAATACTGCTCGTTGCCCGGCGACAGCGACTGATCCCAGCGGTTCTGGATCATGTCGAAGTCGAAAGCGAGCCGGCGCTGGTCGAATTGAACCGGGTCCACCGCGCGCACCGTGGCCTCGATGCCGGCGCGCTTGAGGTCGCGCAGATACGCCAGCGCAATGCGTTCCTGATCGCGCGTCGTCACCAGGATTTCGAAGCTGAGGGGCGCTTTGGTCGAACGCTGCCGCAGCACCGTGCCGTCGAGCTCGTAGCCGGCCTGCGACAACAGCGTCAGTGCGCTGCGCAACGCGGCGCGATCGCGCCCCGAGCCGTCGCTGACGGGAAGACGGTAGCTGCCGTCGAGGATGTCAGGCGTGAGATGCGACGTGAAAGGCGCCAGCAGCTCGCGCTCGCGATCGTCCGCGGGCCGGCCATAGGCCGACAATTCCGAGCCCGCGAAGTAGCTTGCCGAGCGGCCGTACAGCCCGAAGAAGTAATTCCGGTTGATCCACTCGAAATCGAACAACAGCGTCAACGCCTGGCGCACGCGGACATCGGCAAACATCGGACGGCGGGTATTGAACACCAGAAACTCCGACGGCTGCGGCATTCCGGTCTTGATGGTGTCGCGGATCACCTCGCCGTTGCGGGCGGCCGGAAAATCGTATCCGTCATGCCAGCGCAGCGGCTCGGTTTCGACGCGAAAATCGTAGAGGCCGCGCTTGTACGCTTCGAAGTGACCGTTTGCCTCGCGATAGAAATCAAGCCTGATCTCGTCGAAGTTCCACAGGCCGCGGTTGACCGGCAGGTCGCGGCCCCAATAGTCGGGGTTGCGCGTCAGCGTCACGCTGGCGCCGGGCTTTACCGCGCTGACGCGATAGGGGCCGGAACCGACCGGCGCCGTCATCGTGGTTTCCTCGAAGGTCGCGACATCGACGGCATGTTTGGGCAACACCGGCATCAGGCCGAGGATCAGCGGCAGCTCGCGGTCGTTGGCGCCGCCGAAATCGAACCGGACTGCAAGCGGGCTGATGGCCTCGGCCTTGACGACTTTGGAATAGTACTGGCGGTGGTTAGGGCGCCCGTGATCGCGCAACAAGGCCCACGAAAACACCACGTCCTCAGCGGTCACCGGCTGCCCGTCGGAGAAGCGCGCTTTGGGATCGAGATCGAAGGTGACGTAGCTTCTGGCGTCATCCGTCTCCACGCTCCTGGCCAAAAGGCCATAGAGCGTGAATGCCTCGTCATTGCCGCGTGCCATCAGGCTCTCGACCACATACCCCCTAATTTGCTGGACAGCGAGACCCCTGACGATCAGCGGATTGAGGCTGTCGAAGGAGCCGAGAATGCCCTGTACCAGCCGACCGCCTTTCGGCGCATCCGGATCGGCATAGGGCATGTGGGTGAAATCGGCCGGCAGTGCAGGCGCACCGTGCATGGCGATGGCGTAACTCTCGCTCGCCAATGCCTTGCCGGGCTTCAACGCCAGCGGTGGGCCGAACGCCATGACACCGCCGACAACAGCTCGAATCCATGTACTGCGCCATGAAATTCGCAACACGGTATGCTGACATGATTCGGCGTTGCTCACCGCTCACTTTTATCACAGCCGGCAGCATCCCGACGCGACCCTCGCCAACATGAAATATGCCTGCCGGCATTGATCTTTTCGTCTGCGGCTGTATGAAGGCGTGCAATTGACCAAGACCGCAGGGCCTGTCACGTATCCGCCTCATTTGGCAAGGAGACAGCCGCCCCAAGCGGCCAGGTGTCGTGCCTACAAGCGGTTTCGGGCGCTCCCGTTCAGAAAGGGTTTTCCGCAATGAATTTCCGTATCTTGGCCGCGTCGGTTCGGCCGCGTGGGCGGGTTTTGGCCCTGTTGGCGGCGACGGCTCTGACCGCGACCTTGCTGGCGCCCGGCGCCCAGGCGCAAACGCCCGCTCCGGCCCCTGGCGCCCCCGCTGCGGCGCCAAAAGCCAAGGCGGCGCCCAAGGCGGCCCCGAAAGCTGCTCCCGCGGCACCAGGACCGGCCGCGCAACAAGCGGCCCCGCCGGCAGCCGGAGCCCCTGCTGCAGGTGGCCAGCCCCAGGATCAGCAGGTTCAGCTGATCTACGCGCCCTGGACCAAGTTCTGCCTGAAGGGCCAGGACGCCAACGCCAAGCAGGTCTGCTTTACCGGTAAGGATGGCCGCATCGAGTCCGGCCAGCCCGTGATCGCCGCCGTCATCATCGAACCGGAAGGCGAGCCGAAAAAGATCCTGCGCGTCACCCTGCCGCTCGGCATGCAGCTGGTTCATGGCACCCGGGTGATCGTCGACAGCAACGCCCCGTTGCAGAGCCCCTATGTGATCTGCTTCGCCAATGGCTGCATGTCGGATTACGAAGTAACCCCGGAACTGCTCGCCAACATGAAGAAGGGGCAGAACCTCGTGGTGCAGGCGATCAACTCCAACGGTGCGCCGCTCACGCTGCCGCTGCCGCTGGCCGAATTCGCCAAGGCCTATGACGGTCCGCCGACCGACCCGAAGGTGTTCGAGGAAACCCAGAAGAAGCTGCAGGAAGAGTTGCAGAAGCGCGCTGAAGAAGCGCGCAAGAAGCTCGAGGCCACGCAGCCCGCCAATGGCGCGGCGGCGGCCAATCCGGCATCGAAATAGCGCGCCGGCGGCTTGCTATCAATCATCGAAAAAGGCGCCCGGATATGGCGCCTTTTTTGTTGCGGCGGCGGTCCATCGGGCGTGCCCCGGAGCGCATGCGCGAATCGGTGCGCTGCTGATCCGGGGTCGAATGCGCCTGGTCGCGGCCCTGCGGCGCATCGCCAAGAGGCACTGCACCGCGTCCGGGATACGATCCTGACGATTAATTCAGTGACGGATTGCGCGGGCGATAGCCGCCCGATTTGTCCTTGACGAAAATCTCGGCGACCTGCGAATGGCGGATCGGCTCTCCGGAATCATCAGGCAGAAGGTTCTGCTCGGATACATAAGCGACGTATTCCGATTCCGAATTTTCGGCGAGCAGGTGATAGAACGGCTGGTCCTTATGGGGCCGGACATCCTCTGGAATCGACAGCCACCATTCCTCGGTATTGTTGAATTCCGGATCGATATCGAAGATCACGCCCCGGAACGAAAAGATCCGGTGGCGCACGATCTGCCCGATCTGAAATTTGGCGGTCCGCGTTTTTATCATACCTCGTCGAATAGACCATGATTGTGGCCGATGCTAGAGGCAAAGCGGCGAATTAACCTTTGCGTGGCTGGTCTGCCCCAAGTGCCGATCGGAACCAATAACGATGAAAAAGACGCCCCTCCATGGTCGATATCCTCAATCTGGCACTACCGTATTTCGGCCTGATCTTCATCGGCTTCGCCTGCGGCAAGTCCAAGGGGCTGCCGGAGCAGGGGCTGGCCTGGATGAACTTTTTCCTGCTCTATGTGTCGCTGCCAGCGCTGCTGTTCGGCATCATGTCGAAGACGCCGTTTGAGGAACTCAACAATCCACCGTTCCTGATCGCGACCACGCTGGGCACCACCACCGCCTTTTTCCTCGCGCTGTTCGCCGGCCGCATGATCGGCCGCCTGCCGCTGCGCGAGGCGACATTGGCCGGCCTCTCCGGGGCCTACGGCAACATCGGTTATATGGGCCCGGGCCTGGCGCTGGCCGTGCTCGGCTCCAAGGCCGCCGCACCGACCGCGCTGATCTTCTGCTGCGACAGCATTTTCCTGTTCACGATCGTGCCGCTGTTGA
>Ga0265340_10002457_pt1 | contig 10545 bp, 8 predicted proteins | sample 4CB225metaG_FD_202082 | JGI IMG/M metagenome (GOLD analysis project Ga0265340, IMG submission 202082) | Rhizosphere microbial communities from Carex aquatilis grown in University of Washington, Seatle, WA, United States - 4-CB2-25 metaG | ecosystem: Host-associated > Plants > Roots > Rhizosphere...
GATGGGTCCAGGCGGATTGCACCGTTCTCCTGTTCAGCTTCGGCGTAGCCGCGGCCTGCTTTCAGATTGCCGTGGGTGCGGCCCCTGGTGTCGAGCCCTTGGCCGCAACCCTCTCGGCAAAGGATGCTGCACTGACCGTGTCGCGTTTCAACGCCAGTAACGAACTCACGCGGGCTGGCCGAGAACTCGTCAACAAGCTTCTCAGCCTCGTGGGCCCTGCGCTCGACCGCCCTATCATCGACTATCCCGAGTACGAGACCTACACGCTGCTTCAGATCCAAGGTTTTACCCAGGCCATCGCGATTGACGACGCGCTCAAGTCCGCTGATCTGGGACGCATTTTGCTCGGGGAAACACCGGAGTGGCAACCGGCGCCTAGCTTGCTGTCGCAATTGACCAGCCTCAATTTCCGTTACGGAATCGACGACCTGTGCGTCATCGATTGGGACAACGCCGTTACAATTGATCCTTCACCCAACGAAGATATTCCTGACCTGCTTGCCCTGGCTTTGACGCAGCTTCTTGAGTTTCAACGTTACGATTCCATCCTCGAGCGAGAGCTGAACACCCTATATGAGTGGACCACCGGAGCTACGCGCGGTGAAAACTGGGTGCGTCCCGGTCGAGCCAGCAAACGAGTCGATCAAGTTAACCGACTGCTCATCGATATCAACGACTTCGTCGATCGCAGCCAGAACGCCTTTAAGATCACTGAAGACGTGCATTACGCTCGTATCTATCGTGCCGCGATCGAACGTTTCCAGGTCCCTGCCTGGCGCAACTCCGTATTGGCGCGCCAACAGACCGTTTCTGAATTGTCTCGAACCCTGTATGACCGCGCGCAGCTGAGCGTCGCGCACTTCCTCGAAATCGTTATTATTCTGCTGATTACTTTCGAGATTGTTTACGCATTCTTTCAATAGCGCCATTGTATCGGGGTCGATCGCATAACGTAACCACGTCTCAAATTCTCATTTCGGAGTTTCGATCCGCGAGGACTGGGCGGTACTTGAGCCCGTTCACCAGCGGGATCTCGATTGGTGTCCCCAGAATCGGCGCGGAACGCCCATGTGTCATCTGGTTAGTCAGAGAAGCGAGGTACACCCGAATCCCTTCATGACAGTCTCTCAGGATTGCGTTTGGGGCAACAGGTCGGCGTCGATTCGAGAGAGAGCCGTCCCAAATGCATGCGTTCTCCGTGTCATCCCACTGCATATTGAAGTAGTCGATGAGTTGAGAGGCAAGCGCTGGATCTTTGACCGGGCACGCTACCTCCACGCGATCTTCGAAGTTACGTGGCAACCAATCGCCCGAAGTAATGTAAACTCTTGGGTTGTTTGCATTACAGAAAACGAGGAAGCGACTGTGTTCGAGATATCGGCCAACGATGCTGATCCCTTCGATATGGTCGGATACGCCAGCGAGCCCGGGTACCAAGCTGTGCATGGAACGAACGATGAGTCGAACCTGGACTCCAGCCTGCGACGCCTCGTAGAGTTCATTAACGAGCTTCGGATCAGCGAAGTTGTTGAGCTTGATCCAAATCGACGCCGGCTTGCCCTGGCGTGCATTACGAATTTCCTGATGGATTAATTGCCGCCAATAGCTCCTGGATCTAAATGGGCTCACGATCAGGTGCTGAAACTCAGCGACCTTATAATTACTTCGAAAGAACTCGAACAATCGTTCAACTTCATGGGTGATGCTTGCGTCACTGGTCATCAAAATATGATCAGTGTAGACCTGGGCCGTATTTTCGTTGAAGTTTCCCGTGCCAACGGTTGCAAAGCGCATCAGTCGCTTGCCGTCACGCCGAGAAACAAGACACAACTTTGCGTGTACCTTGAGCCCACGGACGCCCGTGATGACCTCCACACCTTCATCGCGCAGTCGATTGACCCATTCCAGATTGTTCTCTTCGTCGAAGCGCGCCAAAAGCTCGATCACTACGGTGACTCGTTTGCCATTGCGAGCTGCGTTGACCAGGGCATTGAGCACGTTCGACGTTGGGCTGACGCGGTACACAGTCATTGCTATCTTGGTCACGTGCAGGTCGAGCGCAGCTTCCCTCAGTAGTTCCACGAAAGATCCGAACCCGTGATACGGGTAGTGTAGAAGGATGTCACCCTTAGCGATGGCAGCCAGCACGCTACTGCATCCTTGCAACGCCGGGTGAGCAACGGGCGCCAGGCGCTTCCAAACCAGTTGGTCACGTCCGAGTTTGGGAAAACGGATGAAGTCTTTGAAATTATGGAAGCCTTGTCTGAGAATCAAACAATTGTCACGCTCGACTTTCATCTTGTGGACGAGATGTTTGAGAAACGGCTTAGGTAACCCCTCGTCGTAAACCATGCGCACGGGCGCACCAGTGCGGCGTTTGCGCAGCCCGCGGTGGACCTGGTCCATGTAGTTGTCGCTTGATTCGTCATCAATGTCGAGTTCCGAATCACGTGTGACCGTTACATTCCAGGCGCTACATTGGATGGGTTTCAAGAGCGCGAAGATGTCGCCGAGGCAATGGCGGATGACATCTTCGAGAAGTATTACGCAATCATCACTGCCCCGCTTCGGCAAGACAACGAACCTTGGTAGGATGTCCGTCGGGACCTCAATGAACGCATAGATGGGTTGGTTGCGATGTGTCACCAAGAGTTCGACCGCCAAGTAGATGAATTGGTCGCGTAAGTCTGGCGCCTGTTTGTTCTGGTCGCAGAGCAATGGAACCAAGCGCGGTCGCACTTCGCTTTGAAAGTAGTCGTGAACGAAATGTGCCTGTTCATTATCGAGCCGATGCTCATCGATCAGTAGAATGCCTCCTGCTTCCAATTCTCGGAAGAGCTGGGCGGCAACGCCTTTGAACAGTTCTGCTTGTTGGAGCACGCGACGTTGCACTTCCTTGACGACACGCTTGGCCTTCATGCCCTCGATGCTGTGCGAATTGCTACCACTGAGCTGCAAACGCAGGAGGTTTGCCACCCGCACACGATAGAATTCGTCAAGGTTGCCGGAGAAGTGTCCCAAGAAACTCAATCGCTCGAGTAGCGGATTGCGGACGTTGGCTGCTTCCTGTAACACCCGTTCGTTGAAACTGAGCCAACTAATCTCTTTGGGAATGGAAGGTTTCGGTTGCCGCTTTTTGTCACGGCAACCAAAGTTCCCGACCATGGTTTGCATCATTGTACTGACCCCTGCTCGGAGAGAGTTGCGCACACTTATGTGACAATCAAGTGATAAGATCGTCATATTGTGTCTCTTGGGTGACAGAGTAGTTGCCCTTTGCCCCCAATTCCTCGGCCACTCCTCGTCGAGTCGTAGATGTAGATGATGTAGATCACTGCGAGGGTCACAGCCTTGAGAGAAAGCCCGCGTGCGGACCCAGTTCGTTACCGGGTCTGGTGCTTAGAAACGTCGCCGAAGGAACCCTTTTCTCACTCAGGAGAACACTTGCCGGGATCGGTGAATACATGTGCAGCTTTCGAAAGACTGCGTGGCGAGTTAGCCATTTTTCACGTGTCCACGGATGACCAACAGTGTGCTGACCAGTCATCTCGCCTCCTCGGCGTTTGTCAGAGTAGTCACCGCGCTGGAGCGGAAGTTGAGTCCACATTTAACACAGGTGCGGTCCGGAGGCCCCGCAATGACCGTGAATTCGGAAGGCAAATCCGAAGTCCGTTGTTTCTGGTTTGCCACCACAGAGCTGAGAAGCGGTAGCTTTTCTCCGGCTTCACTTTTGATGCTTGAACCAGAAAAAGAAAAAGAAGCAAAGACGGTAAGCAAGGTGGCATCGGGGGTTTGAGCATCATCAGCATTGCACTGCCGTTCATCATTCGCGGTGGGGTCGATCTCGGGCGCGCTAATTGCCGCACTATTGACATTGCCCGTGTCGGCAGCCGTGTTGAAGAATCGATACCTACTGAACCCGATTTTGATCGGCACTGGAGTGTGGTTGTGGTTTGGTGCAATTGCATTCAACGCGCACATTGAGTGGCTGCGTGCGCTGTTGATGCAAACCCAAGGCTTCGGATTGTTCCTTGCCATCTTTGCTTGCGGTGTGGTGACGACGGTTTGCGCTCCCGGTGGTTGCATCGGTGAGCGCCATCCTGACGCCAACTGGGTAAAACGAGCTTCGCTCAGTCTGTTTGCGTTGAGTGGTGTTGCGGTGGTCTGGGCCTACTGGATGCGTACCAATATTCGTTTGGGAGGCGGCATTCCGTTCATCGTGCTCAACTTGGTTCGGCGCGTGGTTATTGTTCGAGCCGGGTAGGGACCGCGGTACCCAAGCTATGGGCGCAAAAAAAAGCGCCCTGAAGTGCAACCGTGAACAATTAATTCGCCCTGCGGGGAACTCCGGGGCACGCTGGTGGTCAGTCGGCACGAGACTGCTCGACGCACCTGCGACTTACCATGCTGCCTGCCCTCGATCTCTTGCACCAGGAGCCCTGCCACCGGATACGACGTGAGCCCTTCGGTCACCTGCTGGCATTTGCTTTTGCGACCGGGGCCGGAACCGAAGAGTGGGAGAGAGCTCGCGCACAAAGGGATCTTGGCCCAAGTGACTTCGAGCCAAGTGGTTTCACGCAGGGACTTGGCCTCACGGCGTTTGCCGAACGGCTTGGCTTCGCAATCGACGGGCGGCTCCAGAGGCCACCGCGCAAAGTGGTGCTTCAAATCCTGCAGTCGCCCCCGCGGGATTGCGCGAGCGTTGCCGTGCGTCACCGGATTCTGCATGAACTTCAAATTCGACCCGAGTTACGCGCCGCAATCGAAAAGCTCTGGCAGTGCATTGATGCTCTGGAACAGGCGCTGCTTTCGAAGCAACTCGGGCAGCGGCTCAGCTTTATTCACCGACGGGTCGAAATTCTCCGGCGATTGATTGAAGCGATTGACGTGTTGCATGCACCGTTCGAAAACTGCCAGTCAGAGCTGCGGCGCATCGCGGATTGGGGCGCGCAAGTGAGCGCAAGTGAGGCCTACAGCAACCTCTACCGCGTGCTCGAACATGAAGACAACTTGGCTTCTATCGACGTGAACGTTCGCTTGGGCTATGACGGCCAAGTTCGTCAATTCGCGATTACCCGGGTCAGTGAGAATACAGCAAACCCCTTTTACCATTCGCCATGGTTACGGTTCTTGAGTCGGCTCAGGCTTTGGTTTCGTGGCTACACGCTCAGAGAAAGCGAGATACTGGGTCGAATGGTGGAGGCCCTCTTCGATTCGGTTCAACCGCTCATCGTTGAATTGATAGACTTGCGGCTCGATCTGGAGTGGTACCTGTGTGCGCTCGACTTCAAAGCAAGAGCCGAAAAGGTCGGATTGGCAGTCTGTATTCCCGAGTGGGTCCCCCCTGCCGAGCCGATGACCCAGCTGGATGGACTATTCAATCCGTTCTTGCTGGCTGCCGATCACGGCCCTGTTGCCTGCAACATGCAATGCTCCAAGGAGCAACTGGTAGTTATTACCGGTCCCAATTCTGGTGGCAAGACGCGGCTGCTGCAAGCCATTGGACTCGCCCAATTGCTAGCACAGACCGGCTTTTACGTGCCCGCGCGTGCTGCTGCAATGGCGTGGCGTACCGGGCTCTTCGTATCCGGTTATGAAGAGTCAGTGGTGGATCAGGAAGAAGGCCGCCTCGGAGCCGAGCTGGTACGAATCCGCGGCGTGTTCGAACGGATCCACCCTGAGCAGCTCGTGATTCTCGACGAGCTGTGTTCGGGAACTAACCCATCGGAAGCCGAAGCACTGATTCGCCTGGTGCTCGAGTTACTTGGTCGTTTCAAGCCGCAGGCATTCATTACCACCCACTTCCTCGAGTTCGCGCGGGGGCTCGCTGAGTGCCCGCCGATACCCATTATGTCTTTTCTGCAGGCACAACTCGACTGCCGTCAGAAGCCCACTTACCAATTTGGGCCGGGTGTTGCAACGACGTCGCTAGCAGCGCAAACAGCGGCCAGGCTTGGCGTGACCCGCGAGGACCTAGAGGCTGTGATCAACCGGCGTCTGGGGTGCTAGTACTGCTTGGTCAGTATTCCACTTGCGACGACGTTCAGGACTAACTCGACAACGCAACACCGCACGTGGCCAGATTAGAAGTGATTGCGGTGTAGAGGGTATTATACTCCGTGCCACAAGTCGCACCCGCGTCCGTCGCATCCGTTGGTGGGATCGGTATGTTGACGGATGGGAAGCAGGTCCAACTGCTGGCTGGCTGCGATAGACCACACTCATAGAGGGCAACGTATGCATTCGAGCACGTGGTCTTGGCAGCAGCGAGCTTGGTGTAGGTCGAATTGCACGTGGTTACGCAATCAGCGGGGACGCAAGCGAGCGCTGGATTGCGCGTGGCAAGAAGAGCACAGACGTTGTCGCACATGGTTGCTGCGACAGCGGTTGTTGCTGCTCCGCCAGTGGCTGCCAATCCCCCGGTGGCAGACGTTGCCGAAGTCCCGCCGGTTGCATTGCTGCCCCCGGTTGTAGCAATCGCGCCACCTGTTGCTGGAGTGCCTCCAGTTGTAGCAATCGCGCCGCCAGCTGCATTGCTGCCCCCGGTGGTTGCAACAGCGCCACCAGTGCCTTGATCACCGGCTGCAGCATTGCCGCCGGTGCTTCCTGCCCCTCCGACACTTGACGTTGTGCTGTCAGAGCTGCTGCCGCATGCAGCAAGTGCAATGGCCGCCGAGAAACAGACAATGAATTTAGTGGCGCAATTCCAGTTTCGCATTTCTGAGACCCCTATCTGCTGTAAGTTGCCGATCCAAGCCAAAGCAGCGCTATCCGCGTCCGGTTTCAGAGCCAGGAACTTAGATTGTGCTCAATATTCTGGCGCAGCGCCACACCGCTCTGTGCCGAGGGGTGCCTGGCAGCCCGCCAAGAACGTCGGTTCCGTGTCGCGCAGGCATAAAAAAGCCTCGGCCCGGCGTGACCGCAACGTCCCAGGAAAAGGACCAGATGCCGATCGCCCGTTGCGCCGACTGAACCGCCCGCTGCGCTGGCACCGACCGGGGCACCCCAACGAATGAGCCGCAAGGTGCGACCTTCGGCAGGCTCGACGAAACACTAGCCAATGCACTTTCGTACTGTCTCGGCAAGTGCTTGCGTCAGACGCAGGGTCATTTCTTCGGTTGGGCCTTCCACCATGACACGGCACATGGACTGGGTTCCAGAATACCGGATGAGTACACGGCCCTTGTCTCCAAGTTCGGCTTCGGCTTCGGCTACCGCGGCCTGTAGTTCAGGCAACTCTTCGAGCGGGGGCTTTCTTGCTACCTCCAGGTTGATCATGTTCTGGGGAGAGAGGTGCATCAGCCTTGCTGCGACCGATAGAGACTCACCCGCTGCACGGAGAGCGGCGAGAAGCTGCAGGGCAGTTACGATGCCGTCTCCAGTCGTGTGATGATCGAGGAAGATGGTGTGGCCGGATGCTTCACCGCCCATCACGGCGTCCTTGGCTTGCATCATCTCCAATACGTATCGATCTCCCACCTGCGATGCCAGGTAGGAAATACCCATTGCTTTGAGAGCCAAACCGAATCCAAAATTGCTCATCACGGTGGAGACGATCAAGTTGTTCTTCAGACGGCCCCGGATTCTGTAGTACTTGGCACAGATCACCATGATGTGATCGCCGGTGAGTTCTTCACCATTTTCATCTACGACAATGAGCCTGTCACCGTCCCCATCAAAGGCCAACCCGATATCCGCTCCGATCTCCAACACCTTTGCGCGAAGGCTTTCGGTATGTTGGGAACCACAGTGGTGGTTGATGTTGAGTCCGTCTGGTTCACAATGCAGACTTGTCACATCTGCCCCCAGTTCGGAGAAAATAATCGGGGCGACTTTGTACGTAGCGCCGTTGGCACAATCAAGAACGATCTTCATGCCCTCCAGGCTGAGCTCTTCGGGAAACGTGTTTTTGCAGAAGACTATATAGCGACCAATGGCGTCGTCGATGCGCTTCGCTTTGCCAATGTCGTCAGCGGTGGGCCGAATGTCACGAATGCGTCCAGAGGCGATCATCTCCTCGATCTCATCTTCTTCGGCATCGGGGAGTTTGAAACCGTGGCGCGAGAAGATCTTGATGCCGTTGTCTTGGTAAGGATTGTGTGAGGCAGAAATCACCAAGCCCGCGTCCGCACGCATGCTCCGCGTAATGAAGGCAATGCCGGGCGTTGGCATGGGTCCAACCAGCAACACATCCACGCCCATCGAGCAAATGCCCGCGGTCAGAGCACTTTCCAACATGTAACCACTGACCCGCGTGTCCTTGCCAATCACGATGCGATGCCGACTTTTCGTGTAGCGCTTGCACACGTAGGCCATGGCTCGCCCCATTTCCAAGGCCATTTCCGCTGTGATAGGAGCCACATTGGCCACTCCCCTGACGCCGTCCGTACCGAATAGTCTTCCCATGTCCAACCTTCTTACTGCCAAACGTTCTGATAGAGGCCCATGACCGAGTCAACGACCGCGTTCAGCCAAGCTGTTCCGACGGCATGCGCATCCGCCGGCATATGACCGGACACGGGGTGGGCAGCGCTGCCTACTGAAACTGCACCTGAACAGGGACTAAGCTGCTGGTCTCGGTGTTGTTGCCGAGTTCGCCGTAGTAGTTGTCGCCCCAGCAATAGCTATTGCCATTGGCCATTGCGCAGGTGTGGTAAAGTCCTCCGCTAATGGCTGTGACGCCCGATGTTAGGTCCTGAACCCGTACTGGAACCGAGCTTGGTGTTGTGGAGTTGTTGCCCAACTGGCCACGGTTGTTCTCGCCCCAGCAGTACGCACTTCCGCCGACCACGGCGCAAGAATGGGTGTCGCCTGCGGCAATTGCCGTGACGTTCGCCGTCAGGTCTTTAACCGGAACCGGAACTGAACTTGCTAATGTGGTGTTATTGCCCAGCTGACCATATTGATTGTCGCCCCAGCACACCACAGCTCTATCGACCAGTGCGCAGCTGTGGTTCCAACCGGCTACCACGGCCGTCGCGCCCGCGGTGAGCGCCTGAACTTGAACCGGAAGGTGGCTTTCTGTCGTGGTACCATCGCCTAAACCGCCGTAGGAATTGGCGCCCCAACATTTCACACCTCCGCCAACCACCGCGCAGGTGTGGTCGTAGCCGATGACAACGTCGGTGGCACCCGACGGGAGCCCCTGGACTTGAACCGGAACATGGCTTTCCGTGGTGGAATTGTTGCCGAGCTCGCCGCTGTCATTTAGGCCCCAGCAACGCACTCCGCCACTTACCACAGCGCACGCGTTATATTGAGCAGTAGTGATAGCCGTGACGCCCGATGTCAGGCCCTGGACTTGAACCGGAATATGGCTTTCCGTCGTGGAGTCATCAGCGAGCTGTCCATTGAGATTCAGGCCCCAACATTTGGCCCCGCCGCCAACCACTGCGCACGTGAAGGAGCGACCACCAGCAATGCGCGATGTGCCTGACGTAAGTCCCTGGACTTGAACTGGAACGGGGCTTTGCGTCGTGGAGCCGTCGCCGAGCTGACCGTAGACATTCGAACCCCAGCATTGTGCGCGGCCGCTGCTTATCGCGCAGGTTTGTTCGTAACCCGCGGCAATGGAGTCGGTGCTGGTAGCACCACCCGTGGAGCCACCCACCTTGTTGTCATTGCTCGTGCTCGTAGCGCTGCAACCTGCGAAGACAACCAGGCCCATTGAGAACAACAGTGCAGATAGTCGAAGTGCGTTATGGGGTCTCATATTAGCAGCCGGCAACCTAGCACATCACGGATCTGGGGGCGTGGCAAGGGACTGAAAGTCGAGGTGCGGATAGTCATACCCCCACCACGTCAATTGGCCGCAACGGATCCAAGTGCGAATTTTCAACGGTAATTGGAAACGTATCCGGTTTGCCCTAGAAGTCACGCGGTATGATGTGATTTTAGATGGCCGCGTCGGAGCTTCACTGAACGCGTGATATCGCGGAGCTGTCATGCCGACCACTTCTTGGTTGTCGATTCCCAACGATGTGAAAAATGTTCGTGACGACAACTGAACAGTCAGCGACGTGTTGTTGCTACGGGTGGGTCACGCTCTACCGGAACGCTCGCACCCTCAACGCGTTCTCCGCACGACCGCGTGAACTCGGATGTCTGCATCGCACGAGACATGCGCGGTGCCTTCGGCGGTCTTGCCGCGCACTGTAACGCCAAGAAGGTCCAAAACGCGGCTCCAGTACCGAAGTTTGCTGACCGGGTTTGTTTACCTGTGCGCAAATGCAGAAAATGGGCTGTGCTGGGCGGATCGTTACACTGCTCGAAACTCGCAAATGATAGGCTCCGCCGCCATCGAATACTCGCTCGATGGGCAGCTCATCAAGAAGTTCACGAGCGGTGGTTACACGGGTAACCTTGGCGATGTGCAGCGGTTGCCCGGCGGCAATACTCTCATTACGTATGGTAATGGTCACAACATTCAGGAGGTCGACTCGAGTGACAATGTCGTGCTCGAGATCACGGGTGGCAATTCCTCGTTTGGTTACGCCGAGTGGCGTGAAAGTCTCTACGGGTTACCCATGGATATTGCCGAGTAGC
>Ga0265340_10002461_pt1 | contig 10533 bp, 9 predicted proteins | sample 4CB225metaG_FD_202082 | JGI IMG/M metagenome (GOLD analysis project Ga0265340, IMG submission 202082) | Rhizosphere microbial communities from Carex aquatilis grown in University of Washington, Seatle, WA, United States - 4-CB2-25 metaG | ecosystem: Host-associated > Plants > Roots > Rhizosphere...
CAGAGGAAGTGAGCATAGGACGAACAGGTAAATGCGTGTGATGGGCATGCGCACCAGCGACATCAGACTGTCGTAGGTGGGGGCGTGCAGCCAGCCAAGTGGGAAGGCGATCCCGAACAAGAATAGCTGAATGGGAATGAAGAGCGCGGCCATCATGCCGCCTGCGCTGAACAGGATCCAGAAGAACGCTTCGTTGGTTTCGTGCTTCGCCGTCTTCGCCATCGTCACGCTCCGACTATCGCAAAACCAGCCAGCCAATGATTGCCGAGATCACGATCCAGGCCACATAGGCCGGACCGGCGATCATGATATCCGGCAGCCGCTTGCCCCCAACCCGTACAGGAGTGGCGCTGGGCGCCAGGTTGAACCAGGTGATCGTATGAAAGATCAGGAAGAACAGGCTGATGATGTTGAGCAGAATCATCAGCGGGTTCTGCATCAACTCCAGGAACTGCGCGTAGGCTTCGGGCCCGATGCGGAGAGCGTTGATGAGCAGCAACGTCTCGACCACGAAGACCGCGACGAAGACGCTACTCAACTCGCGCACAATGAACTTGAAGTAATGCCGTTCGCCCAGCCACCAGTAGACCGACACCTTGGGCCGGTACCACCGTGGATGGAATTCCGTGTACTGCACCGGCGATTTAATCGTTGCCTGCGTGGGTGCTGGCATTGCGACCTCTCGGTGTAACGAAGGACTTCAGCCAATCCATCACGGCTGCGATCTTGTACTGTTGGATGGCGCCTGCGGGATCCACGTGCTTGGGACACACGCGCGTGCATTCGCCGACGAAGGTACAACCCCAGACACCGTCGGGATGGGCCAGAGTGGCCGTCCGCTCGGCCGCCCCCTGATCGCGCGAGTCCATGTTGTAACGCTGCGCCAGTGCCAGGGCCGCGGGTCCGATGAAGACCGGATCCAGTCCGGTAACCGGACAGGCCGCATAGCACAGCGTGCAATTGATGCACATGCTGAATTGCTTGTAGCGATCGAGTTGCTCGGGCGTTTGCAGATACGTGCCTTCCGTGAGCTGATCGTCGGCGTGCCGCATCAGCCACGGCTTTGCCTTTTTCAGCTTCTCCATGAAGCCGCCGATCTCGGTGACGAGATCGCGAATCACAGGAAAGTAGCGCAGCGGCTCGACGCGAATCTTACCGCCATGACGCGCGTAGCTGGAAAGGAAGGTGGCGCAGGTAAGCTTGGGCTCGCCGTTCACCATCATGCCGCAGCTGCCGCAAATTCCCATGCGGCACGACCAGCGATAGCTGAGCGAGCCATCTACGTTGTCCTTGATGTGGTTGAGGGCGTCAAGCACCACCCACTCGCGCTTGACCGGCACCTCGTAGCTTTCGAAGTGCGGCTCGTGGTCGCTCTCCGGCGAGTAGCGGGCAATCTCCATTACGATTTTGTCTGCCATCTTCAGCTCACCCGTTGCACAGCTTTAGCGTCTGGATGCTGCGACTGCTGACCATAGACACGCTCACCCGGCGGCCAGCGCGTAATCGTGACCGGCGAGTACTCTACGCGCGAACTGCCATCAAAATTGCGATACATGAGCGAGTGCGCCAGGAACTTCTCGTCGTTACGCATGGGAAAGTCCGTGCGCTGATGTGCGCCACGCGACTCGGTGCGATGCATCGCCGACATCACAATCGACTCCGCCACGTCGAGCATGAAACCCAGTTCCAGCGCCGATTCCAGCTCGGTGTTGAAGGTGTGGCTGCGGTCGTCGAGGTTGATGTCCTGGTAGCGCTCCTGCAACTCCTGCAGCTTGTGCAAGCCTTCGCGAAGCGATGCGTCTTCGCGGTAGATACCGGCGCTTTGCTCGATCACGGTTTGCATCTCGGTGCGAATAGTTGCGATGCGCTCACGGCCGCCGGTCTTGTTGAGGAACTCAGACTTGAGCCGGTTCTCCTCGTCGGCGGCCTGTGCGAGTACGACGCCATTGCCGATTTCCTGACTGGCCGCAAACTCGGCTGCGGCCTTGCCGGAGCGATTGCCGAACACCAGACACTCGGGCAGCGAATTGGATCCGAGACGGTTTGCGCCGTTCAGGCTGACGCAAGCAACTTCGCCGGCGGCATACAGGCCCTGCAGTGGTGTAGCGCCGTTGATGTCGGTGCTGACGCCGCCCATCATGTAGTGAATCACGGGGCGAACCGGGATCAGTTCCCGCACCGGATCGATGTTCTGATACTTCTGGCAGAGTTCGCGGACGAATGGAAGCTTGGCGTTGATCAGCTTTTCGCCGAGATGCCGCAGGTCGAGATGAACGACCGGGCCGTAGGGCGTCTCCGTTGTGCGACCCTTTGAATGCTCGTGAACAAACGCTTGCGAGAGCCGGTCGCGCGGCCCCAATTCCATGCAGCGCAAAACCGGCGTTGGCTCTGGCTTTCCAAGGTTGTAGTCCTGGAGGTAGCGATAGCCGTCCTTGTTGAGCATGTAGCCGCCTTCGGCGCGGGCGGCTTCGGTGATCAGGATGCCGGTGAATGGCAGGCCGGTCGGATGGTACTGCACGAACTCCATGTCTTTGAGCGGCGCGCCGGCACGAAAGGCCAGCGCCATGCCGTCGCCACTCTTGATGTTGGCGTTTGTGGTGAAAGGAAAGACGCGACCGCAGCCGCCGGTGCACAGGATCACAGCCTTGGCCAGGATCGCCTGAATTCTTCCCGACATCAGTTCGATGGCAACGACGCCGTGCACAACGCCATCATCCACCAGCAGCTTGGTGACGAACCACTCGTCGTAGCGGGAGATGGGCTCATATTTCAGCGTGGTCTGGAAGAGCGTGTGGAGCATGTGGAAGCCGGTCTTGTCGGCGGCAAACCAGGTGCGCATCTTCTTCATGCCGCCGAAAGCGCGGACAGCAACCTGTCCATTGGGCTCGCGGTTCCAGGGACAGCCCCAACGCTCCAACTGCGCCAACTCCTGCGGAGCTTCCGCTACGAAGGCCTCAACCGCATCCTGATCGCTAAGCCAGTCGCCGCCCGAGACAGTGTCGTAGGCGTGCTCGTCGAGACTGTCGTCAGACTTGGCCACGCCGGCAGCGCCGCCTTCCGCCGAGACGGTGTGGCTGCGCATGGGATAGACCTTGGAAACGACAGCAATGTTGAGGTTGGGATTGACTTCGGCGGCAGCGATGGCTGCACGCAAGCCTGCCGCTCCGCCTCCGATCAGGAGGACATCATGCGAGGAAGCTTCCAATACTCACCCCACGGCTCGGCCCGTGACCCCAGGCATCGCGGCTCAGGCCAGACGGCACATTTTGCTCCCGCAGGATGTGAAAAGCAAATGGAATCTGTCGCCTGCGCAAACGCTATCTCTGGAGAAACATCTTTACCGCAATTGCTACCAGGCAGGCGGCAAAGATGCGACGCAGCAGCAGAGTTGGCAGGGCCTGGGCCCAGGCGCCGCCGAAGTATCCGCCGACAAAGAATCCCAGCGCCATGAGGGCGGCGACCCTGATGTCGACATTGCCGGCGCCGTAGTACTTCCAGAAGGCGAGGGCTCCAATCGGCAGGAGCAGAGTGGCAATCGACGTTCCCTGGGCGCGGTGCTGGTCCATGCCGTATCCGTAGACCAGGATGGGGATGAGAAACACGCCGCCGCCCAGTCCGATGAGTCCGGAGATGACGCCGATGGCGATGCCAATTCCGAGAGAGAGTGCCGTCATCATGCTGTCCTCGCTTTTCCGCTTGACTCGCTCCGACAGCGAGCGTATAGATCGTATAACGTACTAGTATGCATGATAACGTGCGACTGTAAAGGAAATTGAGCGATACGTCACAAATCGATTGCGAAGCGCATGTTTTCAGGGGAGGATTCGTTCCGTGGGGAAAAAGAAAGCAATTGAATCGCACCTGCCGCTGACGCCGGCGGTCTTCCATGTGCTGCTCGCGCTGGCCGATGGCGAGAAGCACGGCTACGTGATCAGCAAGGAAATCGCGCGACGCACGAATAACGAAGTGCGCCTCAGCGCAGGCACGCTCTACGGAATCATCAAGCGCCTGCTGGAGGACGGCTTCATCGAGGAGTCGGACGAGCGGCCCGACTTCAGCCTGGACGATCAGCGCCGGCGCTATTACCGGCTGACCAAACAAGGAATAGGGCTGGCAGAGGCCGAGGCCGAGCGAATGGAGCGCGTGCTCGCCATGGCCCGGGCCAAACGCGTGCTGGGGCCCGAACACGCATAAGGCAAAGTCCATGTCCACGAACAACAACCCGCGCATGCCCGTTTCGGAGCGCCTGTTCGGTCTGCTGCTGCGAGTGTTGCCGCAGGAGTTTCGCGAACGCTTCAGCGGGGAGATGCAGTCGGTCTTCCGCGATCAGCAACAGGACGCACGCCGCGCCGGAGCCAAAGCGCAGGCGCGTTTCTGGTGGGAGACGGCCAGCGGACTGCTGACAACGGCGGCACGGGAGCACGGCGAGATCCTGGCCCAGGATTCGAGCTACGCGTTACGCATGATGCGCAAAGACCTGGGCTTCACGGTTCTCTCCATCCTCATACTCGGGCTGGCGATTGGGGCGTGTACAGCTGCTTTCAGCGCGGCTAACGCCATCCTGATCCAACCGCTGCCGTTCGCCATCGGCAATCGGCTGGTGCAGTTGCAGCAGGTGCAGCCCGCAGCCGGCATGGGTAAGCTGCCGTTCTCGGTGAAAGAGATCGAGGACTACCGGTCGCGCAATCGCACGCTCGATTCCCTGGTCGAGTACCACGAGATGATGTTCACCCTGCTTGGCGGTCGCGAGCCGGAGCGCGTCGATACGGCCGTCGTCTCCGCCAACTTCTTTCGGGTGCTGGGAGTGACGCCGCTCTACGGCAGGACCTTCATGGACGAAGACGACCGGCCCAGCGCGCATCCCGTGCTCATCCTGAGCTACGAATTCTGGCAACGGAGCTTCGGCGGCGATCGCAACGTCGTCGGGCAGAAGTATTCGATGAACGACAAGGAGCACGTGGTAGTCGGTGTGCTGCCTCCGCTGCCGCAGTTCCCCGAGGTGGTCGATGTGTACATGCCGACCTCGGCATGCCCGACCCGCAGCGGTAAGGACTTTGTACAGAACCGTAGCGCCCGGATGATGAGCGCCTTCGCGACAGTGAAGCCGGGCGTGTCGCTGCAACAAGCTAAAGATGACTTGAGCGGGATCGCCCGCCAATTGCAAACGTGGTACCCCGAGGCATATCCAGCGTCGAAAGGCTACGACGTCGAGATCACTCCGGTACGAGAACAGCTGACGACCGGGATCCGTCCGGTGCTGATCGCGCTGGCCGCAGCGGCGTTCTTGCTGTTGGTTCTGGCCTGCTCCAACGTTGCCGGACTGATGCTGTCGCGAATCCTGGCGCGGGCCAAGGAACTAACGGTGCGGGCGGCCCTGGGCGCAAGCCGGGCGCGAATCGTGCGCAGCCTGATCACCGAGGGCGTCATGCTCTCCGTCGCCGGCGGGGCGTTGGCCCTGGCTCTGGCGTTCTGGAGCATCGATGTCCTGGGGCCGTTCTCCGCGCGCTTCACCACGTTGGCCTCGCAATTGCACATTGGCCCCGAGGTCATCGCATTTTGCGTGGCGCTGTCCATCGCGTGCGGCTTCTTCATCGGATTGGTTCCCGCGATCGGCCTGCGGCAAACGCCGCTGTTCAGCGCGCGGATGGACAGCGTCAGCGTTCCGGCACGAATCAGTTCGCGTACCCGGGGAATCCTGGTGGCGGCGCAGTTGGCGGTATCGATCATTCTGCTGGTCGGAGCTGGACTCACGCTGCGCACGCTGATTGAGTTGGAGCATCTGGATGGAGGCTTCCGTACCAGCGGCGTAACCACCGCGCGGATTTATCTCCATGGCGACAACTTCCGCAGTGTGTATGAGTCGCTGGTCGATCGTACGCGGCGTCTGGATGGCGTGCAATCGGTGGCGCTTTCCAGCACATTTCCGCTGTCCCACCGCGAGGACAACTACGAGTACACGATCACCACCAGCGCCAATCGTCAGGGCAAACGGCCGACGCCGAGGCCGGCCTCGGCGCGTGCGGTGACTCCGGCTTACTTCCAAACCATCGGAATGCCTCTGTTGGAAGGCCGCGACTTCAGCAACGACGATACGAAGCAGCACCTGCTGGTGACGATCGTCAATGAGCACATGGCGAAGTATTACTGGCCGGAAGAGAGCGCGATTGGAAAGAAGATCCTTTTTGGGGCGAAAGAGGAAGCCACGGTCATCGGAGTGGTGGGCGATGTCCGGCAACGGGGACTGGATAGGGAGCCGATCGACGAAGCCTATTGCCCTTTCGCCCAGACCGACGCCCATTACATGGACCTGATCGTGCGCGGCTCGCGCTCGGCCCGCCAACTCGGGCCGGAAGTTTCCTGGATCCTGCACGACCTCGATCCGCAAGGCGTCATCACCGACGTGGAGATGCTCGCGCAGGTGCGGGAGAACTCCCTGGCGCCACGCCGCAACCTCGCACTGTTCTTCAGCATCTTCGCCGGGCTGGCGTTGGCGATCACCGCCTCGGGCATCAGTGGATTAATGGCGCTGGAAGTGGCCGAGCGCAAGCATGAAATCGGCATTCGCATCGCGCTTGGGGCGACACCACACAAAGTGATGGGCTCAATGATGACGCGGGTGCTGGCCATCGTAATTGCCGGACTGGGATGTGGTTTTGGCGTGGCCTGGCTGATGGCCGCACCCATGTCGAAGCTGATCTACGGGATCGTCCCGCGCGACGCCGTGACCTTCACTCTATCGTCGCTGTTGCTGGTGCTGGTGGCAATCGCGTCGTCCTTCATTCCGCTGACAAGGATCGCAAGGCTCGATCCCAGCGTGCTGTTGAGGGCTGAGTAATGAATTCGCCGGATGAGGTAACGGATGTGAAAACGCCGATCGCGATGCTGGCATTGCTGGGAGCGGTAGTGACGAGTTCCGCGATTGGCACAGCGCAATCCTCAGGCAAGGCGGTGCGGCAGGAGATGCTGGTGTCGACCGCGTGGCTGCAGGAACATCTCGGCGATCGCGATCTGCTGGTGCTGTATGTCGGACGAAGCCGCAGCGACTACGATGCCGCGCACCTACCGGGCGCACGTTTTCTGCCGCTGGATGAATTGGTAGAGCAGCATCGGGATTCGCTCAACGATCTGCCACCGGCCGACTCGCTGCAGGCGGTGTTCGAAAGTCTCGGCGTTGGAGACGAGAGCCGCGTGGTTCTGTATGGCGACGGCGGTGGACTGCTGGCGGCGCGCGCGTACTTTACGCTGGACTACCTGGGCCACGGAGATCGCGCTTCCTTGCTCGATGGCGGCATGGAGAAGTGGGCGGCGGAGGCGCGGCCTGTCGATCATCAGGCGGTGCCAGCTGCGCACGGGCACTTCACGCCGCACTTGCAGAGCGAGATAGCGATCAAGACGCAACACATCCGCGAGATTGTCGACGGTCAGCCGAACGAGTATTTGCTGCTCGACGCGCGGCCTCCGCGGGAGTTCGATGGCACCGTGATGTCGGAAGGAGTGCCTAAAGCCGGGCACCTGGCCGGGGCAAGAAGCTTGTACTGGAAGACGCTGCTGCAATCGGAAGCGGTCCCGGTACTACGGGCCCCAGGCGAGTTGCGGCAAATCTTCAAGGACGCCGGCGCTACGGCAGACCTTCCCGTTGTTACGTATTGCCGCACGGGAATGCAGTCTTCGTTTACGTATTTTGTCGCGAAGTATCTCGGCTATCGCGCTGCCATGTATGACGGCTCGGTGTACGAGTGGGTGAAGCGCGGCGGCTATGACCTGGTCAGCTCGGCCGTCGAGTCGGGGAAGAAATAGTTTAGGGCTGTCTCGAACCCACACAGCAGGAGTAAGCAATGAAATGCTCAATGCCTCAGTTCGCAGGCCTGTTCGTTTTGGCTTGCGCACTCACTTGTCTGCGACCGGTGGCCCATGCCGCGGATGCAAAGACCCCATCGGCGCAGAGCGCCGCAGCTCATCCGAATCTCGTCGTCTCCACCCAGTGGCTGGCCGATCACCTTTCCGATCCTCAGCTGGTTATCGTGCATATTGGGCACGACCGCGGCGATTACCAGGCCGCGCATATTCCCGGCGCGCGCTTCCTGTCGATGGACAAGTTCGCCAGCAACCAGGATCCGGGAGCGGAGCTGTTGCCGCCCGACCAACTTAAGCAGAACCTTGAGGCCATCGGCATCGGCGACAACTCGCGCGTGGTCTACTACGCGCCCGACTGGGACCCGATGGCGACCAGGTTGTTCTTCACGCTCGACTATCTCGGCCATGGCGATCAAGCAGCGCTGCTGGACGGGGGCATGGACCAATGGCTGCGCGAGAAGCGGCCCACGTCGAACGAAGAACCGAAGATCACGCCGGGGACGCTGACCGTTCATCTGCATCCGGAGATCGTTGCGAAGATGGATTGGATGACGAAGCTGGTGGCGGAAACGCCGGGCAGTTCGGATTTCGTGATCATCGACGCGCGGCCGGGCAAGCGCTATCGCGCCGGACATCTGGCCGGAGCCGAGTCGATGTTCTGGGAGACGGCGCTGGTGAGCCAGAACGATCCCGTGTTGCGCTCGCCACAGGAATTGCGCAAGGCGTTGGAGACCGCAGGCGTGACGCAGGGCAAGAAGGTAGTGTCGTATTGCGAAGTCGGACTGCAAGCTTCTTACACGTACTTCCTCGCACGCTATTTGGGCTACGACGCGAAGATGTACGACGGCTCCTACAGCGAATGGAGCGGCGCCAAGCAGCCCGTCGTGCGCGGCGACTCACCGCGCTGACGGCCGTGTGCCCCAGCCAATCGGAAGCTACCAGATCGTCAGCTTCACCAGGTCGAACCACTCGCTGTACCCCTGGCCGCTGGCGTTGACGTCCAGCTGATACTGCACGCCGACATTGCTGTTCCAGCCGATGTTCTTGGCCGAATAGGTCTGGTTGACGGTGTGGACGTGGCCATCGACCACCAGCGTGACGTAGGTGTATTGCTGCGTGGTGTGATTGGTGGTCACGTACCACTGGATGTGATGCCAGGTGTTGGCGGGAAATCCGCTGCACGGAATCGTGGTATGTATCCAGTGCCCGTGCAGTTCGTCCCAGGTGTCCCACACGCCGGCGGCGATGTTGCACTGGCTTCCGATCATGTAGTTGTAGCCGTTGAGAAACTGGAACGAGTCGTATTCCAGCGCTTGCGCGCCGGCGGCGGCGTGGGAGTCCAGTTGCACCCAGAAGTCCCACAGGAAATTCGTGGCCGAGTCGTGGCCGGGGCCCAGCTTCATGTAGAACAGCGCATTGGCCCATACGCCGGAGTTGTAGATCTCCGTGCTATCACCGGTCAACGACGGTACCTGCTGAAATTGCGCCATCCAGTAGCTGCCACTGCCGCTGCCTCCAGCGCAACTGGGAGCGTTGCAGGATTGCCAGCCGGACATTTGCTGGACTTGGTTGAAGACGGTAGCGCCCGGCGGCGGCGTCGGCAGACCGGTGCCCAACGCCTGCGCGGCCAGCAGCGAAGTAGACAGACAAATTGCGACGAAGACGGCGTATCTCATCATTTACCCTCGGCCAGGAGTCGTGTGAGGCGATCGGACGGACGATGTTCTCCGGGCGGCAGGGTGTAGTGTCGAGTGTCGCGGCACCCATTCCAATCGGTGCAAGCGCTTAAGGCGGCGGCCTTAATCCCCTTAGTTGGGTGGATGGATTCTTACTTTGAACGACTGCGATCGGGCAGAGCAGCTGACAGGCTGGCATCTCAGCCGCTCCACAAGCGATGGCGCCGGACTAGAAGACGCGGCCCCTGAAGGGCCGCTCTACGTCTTACCGCAGCAACGCCGCCATATGGTGCGAGCCTTGCGCGATTCCCAATGACCAGTTCACCACGTTGATGAAGAAGTTCGGGAACAAGCCGATGCCGACCGTCCCCACGGCGGTGATGGTCAGCGCCAGCGTCATGGCCGGCTTGAGGCGCACGGGGTCGGCTTCCACCGGTTGCCGCATGAGCATTGCGTTGGCGATACGCATGTAATAGTAGAGCCCGACTACCGCATACAGCACGGCGACCGACGCCAGCGTGTAGTGGCCCGTCTGGATGAGGCTGAGGAAGATGAAGTACTTGCCCCAGAAGCCCGCCAACGGCGGAATTCCCGCCAGCGACAGCAGGAACACCAGCATCAGGATGGCTTCGGTTGGGGCTTTGAAGTAGAGGCCGGCGATGTCGTCGATCTCGTCGCCGATGATGTTGCGGCGCCGCAGCGAGGTGATCACGGCGAAGGCGCCGAGATTCATGAAGGTGTACACCAGCAGATAAATCAGGATCGCCACGATGCCGGTGGAGTTGCTCTGCCCGTCGCTGGCGATCAGACCCAGCAGCATGTAGCCGACGTGCGCGATCGACGAGTAGGCCAGCAGCCGCTTCAGGTTGGTCTCGGTGATGGCGGCGAGGTTGCCGACGGTCATGGTCGCGATGGCGACGAAGATGAGCATCGGAACGTACATCGAGCGCAGCGGGTACAGGCCGAAGAGGAAGATGCGAAGCAGCATCGCCCAGCCGGCGGC
>Ga0265340_10002463_pt1 | contig 10524 bp, 8 predicted proteins | sample 4CB225metaG_FD_202082 | JGI IMG/M metagenome (GOLD analysis project Ga0265340, IMG submission 202082) | Rhizosphere microbial communities from Carex aquatilis grown in University of Washington, Seatle, WA, United States - 4-CB2-25 metaG | ecosystem: Host-associated > Plants > Roots > Rhizosphere...
CTCGTGACGTATGATCCATCGGGTGCAGTTCAGGACGTCAGCGTGAGCAACCTCGTTGGCGACCCATTGCGCACCCCGTGCATCGTCAGTGCTTTCCGCACAGCGCGAATATCTCCATTCCGAGGCGGTCGCGTCACGGTGAAGAAGAGCTTCTCGAGAAGCGGCGGTGTCTAGCGGTGCGCTTCAGAACAAGGTCTACCGGTCAATGACAATTCGGCAAGTTGGCCGAGCCTACACGTAGCTTCGGTTCGGAAACGTGCGTTGGGTCAATTGGGTGGATGTGAGCGGCATGGCCGTATCCTATCGCCTGTTTCCCCTCGCTCAGGAAGACTTTGCCGTTGCAGCAATCGGTCCGGAGGGGCTGGACCTCAAACAAGCAGACGAGTTAGTGGCGGTTTTGCGGCAAACTTAACCTCGTCACTCGAACCAAGCGATGCCAGTGGCAGTGAGAACACGTCAGATGCGGCGTTAAGGACTTGAGCAGATGTGTCGTAGTCATCAATCAGCGTCTTGACTGAATCCCCTCCGCCCTCCCGAGTGGTTTCGGTGATTGGCATCAACAGCAGCGTGGTTGTCGATGGCGTAGAGTTTCGCGTTCAGACCGAAGACTTGGGGCCAAGACACGGACATTTGATCACACAGGTGTTTCGTGGTGGTGGCTGCGTGATAAAGTCTGTCACGTTGGACTACTCGCAGCATCTGGATCAGCCCAATCTCCAATTGGTACTGCCGCGAGTGATGAGAGCACAGCACGCTAAGGTGATATTGAGTCTTCAACTGGGCAGCTTGGACTCGATCCCGCTGTGCGTCACCATGCGCCGAAGTTCGCCGGAAGAAAATGTCCACCTGGCCGATATTGCGCGCAACGCAGGCATTGAGGATCTACCAGACGACCTTCATTCCAACGCGCCATCGACGGCCCGTTCCCGCGGGGGTGAACCGGGCGAGACACTGGCTCCCGAAAGTGTACCCAAGTCCCAATCGAGCATTTGGGATCGCTTGGTGGACGATGCTCACCACGAGGTCACCCTAACTTCCGCGACACGCAATGGAACTGAACCGGCACCTTCGTCGTCGGCTTGGGACCGGGCCGTTGAGAGCAGCCGAGCGGGTACGCGTGAGATTAGGGTTTCTGGACATTTCTCCACACCCGACGCTGCAGCGCTGGCTTATGCTCAGGGCCTGGTACAAATGCGCGGATCCGACAAGACCCTTGCTGTCATCAATCTGGCGCGCGCAGTCGAGCTCGACCCGACCAATCGGCTATACCGCGCGGCACTTCGCAAAGTCCTAGATTGGTTGGACGAGCATGAGTAGCAGTGTCCACACGATGCGCCCATCGCATCTTGCCACGACGCCCGCCGATGACGCCGAGGAATGGTCGAAGGACCATCTCGTCTGCTGGCTGCGTTTGCCCTGCGCGACGCTTAGGAGTGTTCGGAGGACCATGACGCCGAGGAATGGTTGGAGAACCACTCCGGTGCTCAAATCCCCAAGGATGTTCCGTGACGCCGAGGAATGGTGGTCCTTCGACCATTCCGCTGCGTCATCGAAGGACCACTCCGGTGCTCGCGCAAACTTCGCCAGCAAACGAGCTTGACGGGCGGGATTTTTGAGATGTGATGAACGGTTAGCCGTGCGCAGTGGCGGGCCTCTAAGAGCGTTATCAAGAGATAGCCACGATACTCAGAGTGCGCGTGGAACCGGCAATTTGGACCTCGCAGTCGTCGTCGAGCGAGCAGCCGACAAGCGCGCGGCCGAGAGGTGATTTGGGGGTCACCACTTGAATTGACCCCTGAGCAAGACGAGTTCCCCCGCCCGTGGAGGCAATCCAATAGGATTGCGTTTGCCCCTCATCTTCAACTTGCACGATGGAGCCGAGCGCACAGGGACTGCCTTGATTCTGGTCCCCAGTTGGAATCAACTGAATCGCGGCCATCGCTTCCTTGAGTTCCATGAGCCGTTGCGCTTGGCCGCGAGCAAGATAGCTCTGTTCGAGTGCGCGCGTGTCCTTGTTGTTTTCTGGCTTTGCCTCTTCGTGAGTTGCCCCCTCGAGGCTGGCTTGATGGGCCCGATCCGCCACCGCTAACTGCGCCGCTAATACCGCCAAGAGTTCGTCGCGCAATTGAGTTTTGGTCCAGCTATTCATCGCCGCCACTCTATCCGGTCCCGGTACGGTTTCAAGTTTCGCATTTCCGAGCTCTGTGCTCCGAGTTTTCGATGCCGTTAGGGGGTGAGCTCCGGTGCCCCCGGAAGTCGCAGCTCCGACGCGCTTATGGATGGATCCACCTGTACGGAGCCGATGACATCCCCTTTGTGAATCGCACTTATGGGCGCTGGCACGGCATCCACCACAATCGCAAGGCTTCCCGTCACATTGGGCGGCACTGCAAATGCCACGTCACCATTGGCATTCGTGGATGACAACGCAACTTGTTGGCCAACGCGGAGCAACGACAAACCAAGACCTTCTATGGGACGTGACCCGCAAGCTGTATTCTCTTGGAGCACACGCGAGACGACGGGTGGAGCTGTTTCGGAGTCAACAACCGAAGCGGTCGGTTTCATTCCAAACGTCGCCACGCCCGCTCCAACTGAGGCCATCGAAGTGGCGATGCCCAGCGCGCCGACCGCGTAGGCGAGACCGCGCGGGCTCGTGCACGTGTAATTGCCGTCGCTGTCCGTAGAGCATTCTTGTTGGTCGGAAAACGTACTAGCTTGGGATAGCAATGCCACCGAGCCGGCGCCTATGGCCAACCCGATGAACGTTGCGGCAACGGCGGCCCTCTTGTTGGGCTTGCGCGTCTCCACGACCTCTGTAATCTGTTTATTCACGACCGCTTGACGGCAGTCATACGTCCAGCCCACGTGACCACGAACCACGCCTTGTTCATAGGCGAAGTCACCCATTGCCGACGGCAGGTTTTTTGATGATTCGAGAATGACCGTTTCCTCCCCGGTAGACCGAGTCACGTACTCTCGGGTCGTGGTGGCGCATCCAGTCGGCAAAGTGAGGACCAAGCAAGCGAATCTGAACCTATTCATTTCCGCGCGTTCAGCAAAACGGATGCCAACGGCAAATTTGCCAGAAATAAGGCTACTCGCGAGCTAAGTTGGCGGCGAGTGTAACCTGGCGTTATCGCTCAGCGGCGCCCCTATCGAGTGGGCGACAGGTTGAGTCAGATCCCCAACTGGCTCTCGAGCTGCACGCGCAGTTCATCGGGGCAGGCTTGGCGAAGGCGGCCAATGCCCCGATTGCCGGCGGTGTGAGGAATGCCCGATGGCATGAAACCGCGACTCAACAAGGTGCGTGCCATCCACTCGATGCGCTCGTAGTTTCCATGGGCCGCAACCACATCAAAGAAGACGTCGGCAGCCACACTTGCAACCGGGTTGGAGCCGAATGCAAGGCAAAGCGCCAAGTTCCACATCGGCTCATCATGCAGGAACGTGTCATGTGGCGTGTTGGTAAGACTGCGCAGCAGCAACTGGTCATCGGGGAGCGTAACTTCAGCATCCACCAGGAAGTAGTCAGAGAAACCGTGGTTCCAATTAATGCTCGGTGCTTCGGGTTCGTCCATCGAGACGTCGATGTCAACCTCGATGCTGGGCATTTGCGCTTGGGAATCGAGAGCCGCTGCGTGCTTGCCATTGCGCGGCTCGCTCGGCTGTTCAGCGTGTGCAGCGTCGGGCGAAGGCCGCGTTGTGTTTTCATCGGTGGCTAGGGCAGCGGCAGGGAGCGCGGCATCCGAAGAACCAGTAGCGGCGGGCTGTGGAGCGGGCGCAGGTTGACTTGAGAGCAGAGCAACGTTGGCTATTTCGGAATGCTCGTCGTGCCGTGGACCCGCAGTTGGTGCCAAGTCCGGGAATCGGCTGCTCGGGAATTGGGCAGTTGTCTCAGATTCATCGTCGTCCCCGACACTCGAGAGAGTTTCTGCGGTTTGTCCGTGCAGCTCTGCTGCTTGAGCTGCGGCTATGCTCGCCAGGTTCGAGCCGCTGGCATTGGTGGGTTGCGGCGCGTTTGAAGCCGCCGTTGGCAAGAGGCCATTTTCTTTCAGAGCACCATGAAACTCAGGCACGTCGGTTAGGGCCTGCCATTCACTGGCTCCAACAACGCAGACGTAGGCTTCAGTGGCGATTTTCCTGTGTTTGATACCCCGCAGGACCAGGTCGGTTGAAACCGGGCCCACGGCGCTTCCCGCAATCGTCACGTACCATTGTTGCTGTTCGTTCATAGCTCCAGCTTTGGTTGACCCGGCGTGCCGTCAGGACCGAGGGTACTGAAAGATCTAAACGGCAAGCAGCCTCCTACAAGTTATGGCGTGTGGAAGCTATTCGTCAAATGCGGGGCACGAAACTCGCTGCAAAGCGATCACATTGCTACTACAATTCTCTCGCCGTGTTAGAAAGTCAAAATTGGGTTGTGGGTCGATGCCCCATTCGTTCTCATATAGGCGGCTGTGCAAGGTTTCCGCCGAACAATCACTCGCACCGTGCGCGTCGGTTCCGTGGGGCCGGTTTAATGGACTGCACGGTGGTTTCTGTTTGCTTGGGCCAGCGGCCACATTTCGGATCTGAATTGCTATAAGCGAGTAAATCTATGACCTTTCGCCATCAAGTTGCGCTCGTGCTTATTGCCGCCAGTCTTGGTGCGGCGTTCACTCTCATTCTCGTTCAGCACCGCGGGGGTCAGCGTGTTCCTGAGTCTGCGCATGCTACGGCTGTGGCCTCGAGCCTGAATACTGCGCCGAGCGCAGTCCTGCCACCTCTGTCACCAACAGCTCGCACCGAAGACGAGCGAAACACGATTGCCGTGTTTGCTCGCATGGCCGCTTCCTGTGTCTACGTGACGCAGCACCAGATTGTGGTGGACTACTGGGCGGGGGGGGAGCACGACGTGCCTGCGGGCTCTGGCTCTGGCTTTGTCTGGGATGAATTGGGACACATCGTGACGAATTTCCACGTTGTGGCTGGTGCGCAACATCTTACGGTCACTCTTCATGATCAACGGACATTTCCCGCGACAGTAGTTGGGACTGAGCCGCGCAAAGACATTGCCGTGCTCAAAATCGAGGCGCCCGCCGGAGCCCTCATGCCAATTGGTCGTCACCAGGAGCGCGTGAACCTGGAGGTTGGGCAGAAGGTTATCGCCATCGGCAACCCGTTCGGCCTCGACCAAACGTTGACGACTGGTGTCATCAGCGCACTGGGGCGGCAAGTGGATGGCATTGGAGGCGTGAAGATTCGCGAGATGGTCCAGACAGATGCGGCTATCAACCCAGGAAATTCAGGCGGTCCATTGCTTGACAGCACGGGTCGCTTGATTGGCATGAACACCATGATCTACTCGAAGAGTGGATCCTCAGCGGGTATCGGTTTTGCCGTGCCCACCGTGACCATAGCGCGTGTCGTCCCGCAATTGATCAAACTGGGGCATGTGGAGCAGGTGGGTATTGGTGTCGACATCGATCCTGAACAAAGGATAGAGCGTCGGCTGGGGCTTCGCGGCGTTATCATTCTTGCCGTGCGTCCTGACGGCCCCGCCGCGACCGCCGGAGTCAAGGGCCTCCGTCGCACCCTCAACGGGCTCGAACTTGGCGACGTGATCGTTGGCCTCGACGAAAAACCTGTCAATGATTATGATGACCTCTACAGTATTCTCGACGCTAAGAAGGCAGGGGACGAGATTCGCGTTACGGTTACCCGCAACGGACGTGAACGGGTTGAACTTTCAATGAAGGTTGTCACTTTGACTTAGGAGGAAAATTGAGCGACGCGGGATCGAATCTAAGCTCTGGACACCTATCGGTGGTCGACCACGACAGGGGTTTTGCTGGGCTCAAGTACGTCTATCCAGTCGTCTCGCGCAGAGCGGGTGGCGTATCGATTGGCGTGAATCTCAATCCAAACAATGCCTGCAACTGGCGATGTGTCTACTGTCAAGTACCCAACTTGAGCCGCGGTAGCGCCCCAACAGTGGATCTCGCCCTACTTGAACGAGAACTCAGACAATTACTCGATGCCGTGTGCCGGGGCTCGTATCTCGAAGACCACGCGCCGCCCGAGGCGCGCACGCTCAAAGACATTGCTCTCTCGGGCAATGGCGAGCCCACGAGTTGCCCAGACTTTGCTGACGTCGTCGAGTGTATTGGTCGGTTGCGGGAACACTATGGCATTGCCAGTAGCGTTGGCTTGGTTCTAATCACTAATGGTTCGCTGGTTACCAAGCCTCAAGTGCAACGCGGGTTGCGTCTGCTTTCGAGTTACGGAGGTGAAGTCTGGTTCAAGCTGGATCGCGGCGCCGACGCCGAGCTGCTTTCCACAAATGGCTCGCGCGTTTCCGTAACCCGACAGTTGCATCGGCTGAGCGTTGCGGCAGGCCTATGCCGCACTCTGGTGCAGAGCTGTTGGTACACTCAATCCGAGAATAATCCATTACCCGCCGTAGTCGACGACTATGTCGCTTGCCTCGAGCAGGCGTTGCAAAACGGGGTCCAATTGGCGGCTGTTCAACTCTATACGTTGGCCCGTAAGCCGCAGTTGCCCGAAGGTCGTGATCTGGGTGCAGTTTCTGGTGATTGGCTATCGAGACTGGCTGGGCGTCTGACGCAGCTCGGCCTTCAAGTCATGGTTACTGGCCAGTGAAGGCCAATGCCAAATGCCAATGCAAGACGACCTTTTGCTTGTTGTTGGAAGGCGAACCGACTCTGGCGGCCGTCCACATTTTGCAACTAAATCCAGTGGCTTCAAGGTTACACTGCGCAGTGCAGTGAAAGATTCCTTATTAGTCTTATTGGTGGGTGCCGCGCTGTGTGAAACTCTGGTTGCATCGGCTCAAACGGCGGCTGCGACGCAGCCTGACTCGAACACTGCTGCAGCGTCCGAATCTGACGTGGTTGCCCCAAAAGCCATACGCGCGGAAATAGGTGCGCCACCGGATGTGCCCGAGCCGGCCGAAATCGTTCTTGAGCTCCTCATCGACGCCAGCGGCAAGGTGACATCCGCGCGTGCGATTCAGGGCCCAGAATCATTGCGTAACTTCGCTGAGGATGCGGCGCTCGGTTTTTCGTTTGCGCCAGCTTTACGCCGCGGCAAACCCGTAGCGTCCAAGGTTCATTTTTTGGTGCGCTTCGATCCGGCGATCGACGAGGTGACGCCTGCGCCGGAACACGAGACTGCCGTAGCGACAGAATTGCGCTCCAAGGCACCGGGCAAAAAAGCAGGGGCAAAAGACCTCGAAGTCACCATTACTGGGCACCGGAACGTGCTCGTGAGCACGAGAATCACCCGAGCGGAGGCGCGCGAAATACCCGGCACATTTGGCGACCCCTTGCGCGTTGTGGAAAGTATGCCCGGCGTTACTCCCATCTACACCGGTGTGCCGTACTTCTTCATCCGCGGCGCGCCTCCCGGAGATGTAGGTTACTACGTTGACGGCATTCGCGTCCCGCTTCTCTACCACGCACTTCTCGGACCCTCGGTGATCCACCCAGGGTTGATCGATCACGTTGACTTCTATCGCGGTGCACCGCCGGCCCGCTATGGTGGTAGCGCTGGGGCCACTGTGGCTGCCGAATCGCGCGGCCCCCTGGAGCAAGCAGGGGGAGAAGGTAACCTGCGCGTGTTCGACGTGGGTGGCCTTGTCGAAAAGCCATTTGCCGACGGGCGCCTGCACGTAATGGCTGGCGGGCGCTATTCCTACACGGCTCTGATCGCCTCGCTCTTGAGCGGTGCAACACTGGAGTACTGGGACTACCAAGCCCGCGTCAGTTATGACCTCGATCGCCACAACCGTATCACATTGACGTCTTTTGGTGCGTTCGACAAATACGAGTCCGGTAACTCGGACAATCTGTATGGCGGCGGCCTGCAGTTCCACCGTGTTGACTTGAGAGAAGACTACACCAGTTCCAACACGCGAATACGCGTCGCAGCCACCTACGGTTCCGACCGCACATCGACTTCCCAAGGATTCATCCGAAATCCGAATTTCAGTACCCGATCGTACATCGAGCACCAGTTGACTCGCACTCTGACGCTCAACGCAGGTCATGAATCACAAGTGGCCGACTACTCGCTGCAGGTTCCAAGTACGGTGGCGGGCTTTGATGTACTGCGGGCGTTATTTCCCACGCGACGCGACCTCACTGCAGGTGCCTTTGCAGAAGCCAGTTGGACACCGTTGCCACTGTTGACGCTGACGCCGGGAGTGCGTTTAGACAATTTTCGCACGGGGAGTTCCGAAAGGAGTTCTGCGGACGTGCGGTTCTCGGCCGTGATTTTTGCGGGGCGTCACGTGCGGGCAATCGAGACAATTGGCACAGCCCATCAGCCACCGGGATTCGTTCCGCAGATCCCCGGTGCCCAGATTGGCTCGCTCGCGGGTGGACTGCAGCGATCGCTCCAGGCAAGTAGTGGGGTTGCGATCGACATTGCCACGGAGCTGACGACCACAGTCACGGCCTTTGACTCACGCTATACGAATCTCGTTGATCCGATTAGCCAGTTTCGAACTTTCGACTTGACTACCATCGACCCCAATGAGTTGCTAAACGACCGTTCCCAGGGGAACTCATACGGACTCGAGGTCGAAATTCGTCGGTCCATGACCCATCGACTCGGGGGCTTCATTGCTTATACTCTGTCGCGCAACGAACGCGTCTTTGGCGGTCACTCCTCACTATCGGGTTATGATCGCCCCCATGTGCTTCAAGGGGCATTGGCCTACGACCTTGGCCGCAATTGGCGAGCGGGTGCTCGAGTGATGGCCTATTCAGGTTTGCCTGCGCGTCAGCAACTAAGCTACGGAAGCAACATCTATATCTACAATGGGGAGCGTCGCGCGCCGGCATTTTACCGAGTGGATGCTCGGTTAGAGAAGCGCTGGCCTTTCAGCGCCAAGGGATACTGGGCTATCGTATTCGAGATGCTCAACGCCACCTTATCCAAGGAGGTTACGGAGCTGAGCTGCAGTTCCACGAAGTGCGACCAACAGACATCCGGGCCGGTGTCGATCCCGAGCATTGGGGTTGAGATTTACGCATACTAGCCACAATATTAGAAACCAGTGACCGTCACAGGCACGAAGCTATCGATGTTGGTGCTGTTACCGAGTTGGCCTAGCAGGTTGCTGCCCCAGCATGAGACATTGCCGGCACCGACGATTGCGCAGGTGAAGTGACTCCCGGTGGCGACACGCGTGGCGTTGCTGACGCCGATGACGGAGACGGGTTGACCGCGGCTAACCGTGGTGCCGTCACCGAGCTCGCCCGCCGAATTCCTGCCCCAGCATTGAACCGTGCCGCCATCAATCACCGCGCACGCATGCGCTGACCCAACGGCAATGGCGAGCGCGGAAGTGAGCCCATTCACGGGCACGGGTGTCGTGCTTGCTGTGAAGCCACTCGATGTCAAATCGTAGCTTCCAAGCTGACCGTCGCTGTCGGAGCCCCAACACTGAGTGCCATTTGCTGCCATGATGGCGCAAGTAGTATCCCCGCCCGCGGCAATTGCGATGGCAACTTCATCGCTGAGAATAAGCGTTGGAACGGATTCGGTGGCTGTGGTTCCGTTGCCCAGTTGGCCATAGTAGTTAGCACCCCAACAGTAGACGGCACCCGTTGCCAGCAGTGCGCAGCTGTGCTGGCCCCCAACGCTTACTGCCGCCACATTGGATTGTGTAAGACCCGGTATTAACATCGGCAATGCCCAAATTGCGTTGTTGACATCGTTCGGGTCACTGAACGAGTTGCCCCAACAATAGACCGTACCGTCAAGGGTCGACGCACAACTGTGGCCAGGCAGGCCGCCGACGTCGATTCCAAATGCGCGTGCCAATCCCGGAACCGTTATGGCTGACAGCTCGTCTATGCTGGTCCCATCACCGAGCTGACCTTGGCTGTTGGAGCCCCAGCATTTGACCTCACCGCTGCTTAGTGTTGCGCAGGTGTGGTCGAATGCAGCAGCGGCAGTAGTGGCGCCAGATAGGCCGAGAACCTTAGTGGGTGCGTTGCGGTCGGTGGTGGTGCCATCGCCCAATTGGCCTCTAGCATTCATGCCCCAACACGTGATGCTGCCGTCGCTCAACACGGCACAGGCGTGTGCCACGCCGGTGCTAATGAAGCGCGCGGGGTTTCTGGGCGCTTGACTGGTACCCATTGAACCACCAGTCCCGTTGCTCGTAGTGCCTCCGGTCGGCAGCGCGCCGCCGGTGCCAGTGGTTGGCGCGTTGTGCGTGGTGCCGCCTCCGCCTGTCGTGCTTACTGCCACAGTGCCATTGGGCGGGCTTCCCGCGCCATTGACCGAGTAGGCGTCCAGGTCACCGGCGAGAGAGGTGCGTCCGCAACTAGTAGTGTTGAGCAGCAACGCGCTTGCGATCGTAAGAATTACTCGGGTCATATCGAGTCCTCCTCGGCACGCTCGGCGAGTCGAATCGGTGACCTAGAGTAAGGCGATTCCTGCTGCAATGGAACATCAAACACGAGTGTCGAGCGAGATAGTGTCAGAATAGCGCTTCGCTGCTGG
>Ga0265340_10002466_pt1 | contig 10520 bp, 7 predicted proteins | sample 4CB225metaG_FD_202082 | JGI IMG/M metagenome (GOLD analysis project Ga0265340, IMG submission 202082) | Rhizosphere microbial communities from Carex aquatilis grown in University of Washington, Seatle, WA, United States - 4-CB2-25 metaG | ecosystem: Host-associated > Plants > Roots > Rhizosphere...
TTTATGCTGCTCGCGCACTCCCGACGTGGCCACACAGCCGGAGTTGGGGTTATTATCCGAGCAGCGGCCTGGGCTTGCTTGTGGCGGTTCTGATTGTCCTGCTTTTGCTGGGCAGGATTTAAGCAGGGGCGGTGTTCCCACAATTCACTGATAGGACAAGTTCATGTTACAAAGCATTAAACAATTATACGGAGACAAACTCGGGGCGTCCGATGGTGACATCGGCCACTTGAAAGACTTCTATTTTGACGATCAGAACTGGGCGATTCGTTATGTGGTCGCGGACACAGGCTCCTGGTTGCCAGGGCGCCTGGTGCTCATCTCCCCCCATGCCTTCGGCAGCCTCGATCAGACCGGACAAGCCCGGCGCGTGAACCTGACCCGGAAACAGATTGAGGACAGCCCTTCGATCGAATTGCACAAGCCGGTGTCGCGGCAATATGAAGAGGAATATTACCGGTATTACGGCTGGCCCTACTACTGGCAGGGTGGCGGGTTGTGGGGCATGAGCGGCTTCCCAATTTTGGAACTGCCGTCAAAAACTCTCCCGAGTGAGGCGGCCCCCGCGAACCACCGGCATCCCGAACACGCCGATGCGCATCTGCGAAGCGCGAAAGCCGTGAACGGTTACCACTTTCAGGCGAGCGATGGGACGGTTGGCCACGTCTGTGATTTCATGATGGACGCCCAGAGCTGGGCGATTCGTCAACTGGTCGTCAAAACCGGGCATCGGTTTTCTGGCAAGGAAGTGGAGATACCAACGCGCGCGGTTGACCGGATCAGTTGGGATGAATCCAAGGTGTTCGTGAATTTGACCAAGGACGCCGTCGAGCAAAGTCCGGTACACGATGTTTCTCCATTCCGTGCGGCCGCTTGACACCGTTGGCAAATCCTTGTCTTCCCGGCCCGTCGGCTCACTCCATCGCGGCCAGCAGTTCATCCAGGGAAACGGTGGCGAAGCTGGTGGCGGAGTCGCTCATCGCGTAGGGGATGATCAGTTCGCGTCCGTGCAGCAGCGCCCCACAGGTATAGACCACGTTCGGAACATAGCCTTCACGCTCCGATTCATTCGGACAAAGCAACGGTTCCCGCAGGCGGCCAATGACCCGCGTTGGATCGTTCAAATCGAGCAGGAACGCGCCGAGACAATACTTCCGCATCGCACCCACGCCATGGCTCAACACCAGCCAGCCAGCCTCGGTTTCAACCGGCGAACCACAATTGCCAATCTTGATGAATTCCCACGGTTGCGCGGGCGGCAGCAACAGCTTGGGCGTCTGCCAGAAATGGATGTTGTCCGAGAACATCAGCAGAATGTTTTCGTCGTCCTGGCGCGACAACATGACGTATTGTCCGTTGATTTTGCGCGGGAACAGCGCCATGCCCTTGTTCTGCACGGCGGGGCCGTTAAGCGTGCTGAATTTGAAATGCACGAAGTCCGGCGTCTCCAGCAACTGCGGCAGGATGATCTTCCCGTCGTAAGCGGTGTATGTCGCATAGTAGGTAAAGCTGCCGTCGTCGTTCAGGAGACGGACGAAGCGCGCGTCTTCGATGCCGTTGCTCTGGCTGGGCGCGGACGGAAAAAGCACGCGCTGTGAAATGCGGCTGTCGGGCGTGAAGTTCACTTCATAATTTGATTCCGCCAGAAACAGGATGCCGCGCGCCGCGCGGGTCGCCGTGGCGTCGGAGGTGTCCTCCGTCAGGCCCGAGGCCAGGAGGACCGCGTGCAGTTCCTTCAACGTGAAATCCTCGTGCAGTTGGTCCAGCACGCGGCGGCAGAATTCATTTTGCACGCCCGCCTCCTGGAGTTTGTGGGCAAACAATCCCTTGACGTAAGCGGCATTGGACACGCGCTCCGGCTCGGTCACGAACGGCACGGGCGGCGTGAGCGTGATGCGCTGTTGCGCGCTGACCGCCCCGGTACGGAAGGTGATGGAGGAAATATGTCCTTCGCCCGTGGCGCGCAGGCTCAGGATGAAACGCAGCGCGCCCTTGGGCAGGCCGGACTGGTCGGGATGCGGCACGATGGACGGATTGAACAGCGCCGCGGACTCCGGCGAATATTCGTGCGTAAAATAGGCACCGATGAGCATTTGCCGTTCGGACGACAGCTGCGCGCCGGGTTCAAGATAAATCATCACCTGCGTGAAGCGTTTTTGGAAGATCTCCTTGACGTGTTCGTGCCGGTGCGAGAACTCGCCGAGCACCTGGCTCACCAGCCGGCCCACCACCTCCTCCGGCAAGGCCATGACCCGGGCAACGATTCGCCGTGAGATGTCATCCGAGGTGGGGCGAAACGGGCGCAACAGCACGCGCGAACGATCCGGCGTCAAGGTCGGCCCGATGCGTTTGGCGTGGAGAGTGGATGATGCTTGTTTGGTCATGAATTCATTTCTGTCTCTGGATCGGCCGCGGGCATTACTTCCCGGCGGGCTCCTTAAAACTGGTGAGGCTGTTTTGCAGCGCCTGCATTTCCGCAAGCGACAGCAGGAATGCCAGCGTGGATTCGGCGCCTTGATTCTGGCTCAACCGGTCCACGTGCAGGCCGTCACGACAGCCGCCGGTGGTCGAATCGTAGAGCGCCAGGCCCAGATCGTTGCGACCGAGAAACCACTCGAAGGCGCGCCGTGCTTCGGTGACCCAGAACATGTCGCCCGTCGCGTGATATGCTTCGATGCTGGCCGAAATCGTGGCCTGCGCCTCGATGGGCTGCTGGTCGAAGATCGCACGTTCACGGCCGCGCGGATAAAATCCGTTCGAACCGACGGGCCGGAAGGAGCCGGCATCCGAAGTCTGGATTTTTACCAGCCACCGCAGGGTCTTGAGGCCCAGCTCCAGCATGGTTCCGTTGCTCATGCAGCGTCCGTTGAGAATCATCGCGTGCGGCAGCTTGGCGTTGGCATAGGAAACCACCTCTTCGAACCACTGCCAGTCGTCGCTGGCCGCGTCGGCGTAGCGCTGCACCAGTTTCGCCGTAAGCGATTCGCGAATCTGGTTCGCGCGCCGGTCACCGCTGAACCGCCGCAGATATTCGTCAATGCCGATGAGCGTAAACGCCCACGCGCGCGGCGACGCAAACTCGGCGGCCACGGGCAGCGCCTGCTCGAACAATTGTGCGGCCAGCATCTGAAAACTGCCCTTGCCCGCCTGCGCCACGCATAACCCCAGCGCCCACAGCGCGTGACCATGGCAATCCTCCGAGCCGACGTCCTCCAGCCAGCGCCGGTCGAAGCTCATGAAGTTGCGGAAGCGCCCGCGCTGCCGGTCGAAGGCGTGGTTCAGGAACGCGGCGTAGCTGGCGGCCTGCGCGCCGAGGCGCGGCGAACCGTGGCCCAACTTTTGCAACATCAGCGCCAGCACCAGCGCGCGCGCGTTGTCGTCCGTGCAATAACCTTCGGCGAAATTCGGCACCGTGAAGCTCGCGTGCTGGAAGATGCCGGTTGAATCGCTCATTCGAAACAAATGATCCAGCTTCATTTCCGGCAACTGGCCGGGCTGTTCGTCGAGCGTCTTGATGGGCGACGATTTTCGGCCCACGAAACTGTGGTCATGACGCGCCTGCTCGAAGGACTTCACATAAAGCTGCGCCACCCGGCTCCACACCATGTCACGCCCCAGCTTGTAGGCGTTCTTGCGCATCGAGTGGCGCAATGTCTCGTCGCGCAGCAATTCAACCACGGCGACGGCAATGGCCCGGGCGTCGCGGAACCGCACCAGCTTGCCGCGTTCCGCCGTCAATAATTCCGCCGCGTGCCAGTAAGGCGTGGACACCACGGCGTTGCCTGCGCCGAAGGCGTAGGCCAGCGTGCCCGAGGTGATTTGCGCCTCGGTCAGGTAGGGCGTCAGGTAAATATCCGCCGCGCCGATGAACCGCATCAGTTCCTCCAGCTCGACGAAGCGGTTGAAGAACACGACATGCTTCTGCACGCCAAGGTCCTTGGCCAGCCGCTCCAAGCCCAGGCGGTAGGCTTCGCCCTCGTCGCGCAGCAAATTCGGATGCGTCTGGCCCAGCACGATGTAAACGACGTTGGGAAATTCCCGGATGATGTCCGGCAACGCCCGCAACGCATACTCGATGCCCTTGTTCGGCGACAGCAAACCGAAGGTAAGCAACACCTGCTTGCCCGCCACGCCAAATTCGTCCTTGAAATAATTCGGGTCGGCGAACGGCATGTCGGGAATGCCGTGCGGAATGAGGTCAATTTTGGCCGCCGGCGCCTGATAAACTTCGCGCAAAAATTCATGGCCCCGCTCGCTCATCACCACCAGCCGCGTCGAAAGCCGGATCAGGTCGCGCATCACGCGACGTTGCTCCGGGCTGGGCTCGCGCAGCACCGTGTGCAGCGTGGTGACGATGGGCATCTGCAGTTCGCGCAGCAACGCCAGCACGTGACTCCCCGCCGGACCGCCGTAAATCCCGAATTCATGCTCCACGCAAACCACGTCCACATCGGTGATGTTCAGAAAATCCGACGCGCGCAGATACGACGGCAGGTCCTGCTCCGCAATCTCAAAGCGCACTTCCGCCGGATAATCGTAACCGCCGGCGATGTCATTGACCGGGACGACGAGGCACTGCATTTTTGGGAATTCCGCCGCCACCGCGCAGCGCAAATCGGTCGTGAACGTGGCAATGCCGCATTTCCTCGGCAGATAATCGCCGAGAAACGCGACCTTGCGGATGTCCGATGGTTGCTGCATGAAACGTTGTCCGGCGGCACGGGCCGGCTTGCTGATGCTAACAATTCATATAGTGCGCCACGCGGCAGCTTTCACCAAGAACTAATTCCGGTGGTGGTATCATTTGTAAATTGGAGGCATGGAGCAATGCTGCTGACAACCCAACAACAATGCTCCGCGCTCCGGTCAAACTGACCCATCACGGCAAATTTGCCGGATTTTAAATGAATTGAGGTTTCCGCCTTGTTGAGTTTTTTTCCAACTTTTGATTTACATTTTTTGCAAACCATGTTAGCAATAAAGCGTCTCACCTAACCGAAGTAACAAAGGAAGCATTAACATTAGTGTAACTTGATATACATATGAAAACAAATAAATGCATTACTAACGTGTTGGTAGTCGCCCTCATCGGGGGCTTATCGATGATGGCCCAAGCTCAGGAAGGCACTGGCCCCTGGTCGTCCTGGTCGCCCGGATACAGCCTTCAGTTGGTAGGTTCCGGCTGGAACAGTGGCAGCCAGTACGGCATCACCAGCACCAGCACCTCCACCGAACAGCGCGCCGAACGGCGGTATGACACGTTCACCAGCGGTTCGAAACAGTTCCAAGGCACGGTAGTGGTGAACAGCCTGGGCGGCGATCGCATCTGCCTACAACAGTGTTTCGAGGACAACTCAGGTCCTTGGAGCATGATTGCGGTTCAAAAATCCGGCTCGCTCTATCAAGTCGAAGGCGGCCAGACACTGGCGAGTTACTCGGTCGGCTCCAGCGCCCGCATTAATGCGTGCTGCTATACTGGTTCTGCAAAAGTGAACAACTACATCAATGGCTCACTGGTTGAAACTCATACCGGCGGTACGGGTTCTTACTACTTCAAATTCGGCACCTATCGGACGAGCAGTGGCAAAGGCCCGATCACAGCCACCTGGACCGGTATCCAATTCTGGCAGAAGTAATCGTGGCTTGAAATCAAGGCTTCGACCTTGATTCAAATTCCGTTCCGGCGCAGTCTCTGGCTGCGCCGGAACCTTTTGTTTCAGTCTCATTCAAACACGCTGACAGTATGACACGCTTTTCCCGTCTCACGGTTTTAACTTTCCTCGCCGGTTTGACCGGCTGCTCAAGCGTCGGGCATCGCAATGCCGCCGGGAATGACGCGCCCCTTCACCTGACGGCTGCCATGGTTTCCCCCGTGGATATCAGGTTGGAATGGCGGGATTCAGATGCAAACGCCGCCGGTTATGTCCTTGAATATACAAACGATCCAAAAGAGGACTATGTCCCTCTGGGCTTTTTCCCCCCGGATCATAAGACCTTTGTTCATCCCCGGCTCATGCCCGAAACGCCGTTTTACTACCGCGTCCGGCCATACTACGGACCGGCTTCCAATCCGGTGGAGGTGTCCTTGCCCAAGGACTTGACGGATGCCGCATACGTCGCCGCCTACGCAAAGCCGGAAGACTACCATTGGGCGGCTCCCGCCATCATCCCGGAGGACGTGGAGGTCACAAAAGGTTCGATTCGAAACGCAGCCTCCAGGGCCGGAGCCGCGCCCGCGGATTTGAAGGCCGAGCTTGTTCCCTCCACCGTCAGCGGATTCAAACTCACCTGGACGGACCACTCCACCGATGAAGAAGGGTTCTTCCTCGAGTGGAAACATGAAGGCAGCCCGGAATTTTTCGTTTGCGCCCTCGTCAAGCCGGACGTGAATTCCTTTGGCTGGGCGTTTGAACCACCTGAACGAAAAGGCTCCTTCCGAATTCGTGCCTACTATTATGGGAAGCCGTCCGAGGTCGTCATGAAAATCACGGGCAAGGACCCGGCATTCAGTGAATAGGCGAAGGAATGTCCACTTTACCGTCTGACTTGGAGGGACTAAAGTGACAGCCATGCACACGATGACCTTGAACAAAATTGTCCTATCGTTCCAGGTTTCGCTGCTTGTGCTGGCCCTCAGCGCGTCCGCCGCCGGACTTCGCGCCGCCCCGCCCCGCGTCTTCATTCTCGACGGAAACCAGCTCAACACGGTTCGCGAGCGGGTTCAGAAAGGCGACCCCGAACTGGCTCCCGCGCTCGCCGAACTGGAGCAGGACGCCAAACGCGAATTGACCGCCGGACCATTCTCCGTCGTCAACAAAAAGGCGGCGCCGCCCAGCGGTGACAGGCACGATTACATGAGCCTTGCGCCGTATTTCTGGCCGAACCCCAACACGTCCAACGGCCTGCCCTACATCAATCGCGACGGCCAGCGGAATCCGGAGATTTACGAAATTCCCAATCGCCTTGATCTCGGCGAAATGGCCGACGACGCCGAAACGCTCTCTCTGGCCTGGTATTTCACCACCAACGAGACTTATGCGGTCAAGGCCGCCGGACTGCTGCGGACCTGGTTTCTCGATCCGGTCACGCTCATGAATCCCAACCTCGAATACGGCCAGGCCATCCGCGGCGTGAACACCGGGCGCGGCATCGGCATCATCGAAACCCGCTCATTGATGCGGGTGGTGGATTGCGCCGGCCTGCTGGCCGGCTCCCAAGCCTGGAGCCCGGCCGATCAGGAGGGATTGGAAAAGTGGTTTGACCGTTATCTCCAATGGATGCTCGACAGCAAACACGGACATGATGAGGCCGCCACAAAAAATAATCATGGCACCTACTATGATGCGCAGGTCGCGGACTACGCGTTCTTCGTGGGGAAAAATGAATTGGCCGCGGGAATCCTGCAGACGGTCGGAACGAATCGCATTGCCGTGCAAGTCGAGCCGGATGGCCGCGAGCCGCTCGAACTCAAACGCACCCGGGCTTGGAGCTACAGCATTGCCAATCTTGCCGGGCTGATGTCGCTGGCCAGATTGGGCGAACACGCGAACGTGGACCTGTGGCACTTCGAAACCCCGGACGGACGAAGCATCCGCAAGGCGCTCGATTATTTGGTGCCGTTCGGCGTCAGCGGAACCAAGTGGCCCTATCAGCAAATTGACGGCTGGTCGGCGGACCTGTTTTATCCGGTGCTGCGTCTGGCAGCCGGGAAATACCCCGAGGGTCCATACCGCAAATTGCTTTCAACCATTCCCGCCGCGCCGGCCGCCGCCCGCAGCCATCTGTTGTTGTCGCCGTTGGAACCCGTCAACCACCTGCATCTGCGCTCCAACCTGCAATCCAAGGAGCCTGATTAAGCACCAACACCCGAATGGACTAAATTTCCGTGGAATCCATGAAACACAGAACCTCGTTCAGGATCTCGCTGGTGCTGAATGCCGTTCTGGCCGGCGGGCTCGTCATCTTCACCCTGCATCGGCCGGCGCCAAAAAAATTACCGGCCCCGCGGCCGCAGCCAGTCGCGGCTGCTGTTTCGGCGCGGCCTGTTTCGGCGCCGCCGGTGCCGGCCAGGCCGGCGCCAAACCATGGCACGAATGGCCCCGACTGGCAGGATTGGCTCCAGCAGTTGCGCGACGCCGGTGTCCCCAACAACGTACTGGCGGGGCTGGTGGCCTCCGACTTTGAAAACCGCTGGGATAAACAGCGCCGCGCGATGGAGCGCCGCTACCAGCGCGGTGAACTGGGCGGCGACTGGCTCGCGCGCTTCGAACTGCGGCATGGCGAGGAACAGGAAAAGGAAATGCGGGCGGCCCTCGGCGATGAGGGTTTCCGGCAATGGGACAAGGAAAACACCCTGCGCGATTACGATCTGGACGCGCTGAATCTGTCTTCCTCGGAAACGGACGCCCTATACCAACTGCGAAAGGACCTCACCCGCAAACAACATGATCTGGACGTCGCCCGGCAAAACGGCGAACTGGATGGCGCTGACTATAGCGAACAGCAGGATGCCCTGCAAAAGGAAAACGATCAGCAGTTCAAGGCGCTTCTGGGTGATGATCGCTATGCCGCCATGCAGAATCCCGACGACGGCATGCGCCGGAGCTTGAAAGACCTGAGCGTGAGCGACACGCAATCTCAAGCCATGCTCGACGCCCAGACCAAATGGAATAAACAGCGGACGGAACTTGAGGAACAAGCCCAGGCCCAGGGGATATCAGCCGATGATCAATTGCAGGCCCTTGACGCCGCGCGGGACGCAGAATACCGGCAGATTCTCGGCGCGGACGTTTTCGCCGAATTGCAAAAAAATCAAAACAGCAGTTATCAAATGCTAAAACAAAACGCGAATGTATGGCAATTGAGTGACAGCGACATAGATTATGTTTATAATGCGCTCCAAGGTTCCCAAAAAGCCGTATCCGACTATCAACATCAGTCGCAGATGCTGCAGGCGCAAGGGCAAACCGTGGACTGGGCCAAAGTCCAGGAGAACATCCAGCTGTTTTCCGATCAGACAGAACAGTCCCTAAAAACCTACCTGGGCGAGGATCGGTTTAACAAACTGAAACGAAACAATCTGTTCAATTCGGCTGAGTAGTAAAACGCCGGAACTTCCCCTGCCCCGCCAAGTGCGGGAGATGCGCAGGACAGTCCGAAACTTCGTGGTTTCGCGTTTCAAGCCGGTTGAAGCCCGATTGATTGGCGCCAAAATAATCCCGAACGATAAACGCGGATGAAATCGGACTGGTTTCCTGATTCAGAGAAATCAGTTCACCGCTGCTGGAAATTGTCCATTCCGTTCCCAGCCTCAGTTCGTCTGGTTTTATTTTGCCACCCAGCCCCCGGTGAGAATGCAGCGGTGGCCTCCTCCTCGGAAGCGATGCCCGGATGCAGCATGACAGCTGGACTGTGATACCAAGCCTTCACTTTTCCATGGCTTGGAAACTCAAGGACGATGTCCTCGATCAAGGACCCTTCCGGAACTTCACGAAGACTTTTACAGGCCTCAAAGTGGGCCAGCGTCGGTTGTTTGCATTGCTCCAACCAGGCTGCGTTAGGGTCTTTTCGCGCGTGCTTGCAATGCAGCGGGCGTTGGTTTCTCCTTTGAGGTGGGATGGGGTCATTTGCGCCCCTTCGCCGAGTCGTTTAACAACGGAACCTCATCCGGACTGGCAATCCACAGCAACGGCTGGGTGACGGCCATGTTTCGGCGAATTTCCAGGTCGGCCGGGTCGGCGTTCAGTTTCTTCCAGAGGTCAAAATATTTCTCATCGCCGAATTCAACATAGGCAAAAATCAGGCACGGCTGGCGCGCCGGCCAGTCATCCCAATGCTCCACATCTTTCGGGTGGCCATCCGCGAGCCATTGGTTCTTGTCCGCCAGATACGGATAGATGAAATCCACCGCGTTCCTCGGCGTGCGCCCATCGGACAGCGTGAGTTTCCAGAAATCCTCGTTGGTCGTCGAAAGCAAAACACACATCGTCGCCACATTGTCGGCCTGGAAAATGGAATAGCCGTAAGGTTTCGTACGCGCCAGCTCGCGCGGGAAACTGCCGTTGTTTGTCATTTGCCTCGGAAACAATACCTCCTTGAAACGCTCACGGCACGACTCCAGCAATTTTTCATCGCCGGTGAACTTTGCGAAGCTCGCCAGTTGCAGATAACAGGCGATGCTGTGGTTGTTCGCATTGCGCATCTCCCTCATGCCATTCGTCGAGGTGGTGATCCATTCGCTGTAATCCGCGAACCATTTTTTCAAGCCCTTGTCCACTTCCGGCGGAAAAGCCGCGGACTTTTCGAGGAAGCCGAGGGCCACCGGCAGTTCCACCAGATGCAGCGTGTCAATGATGCCGTATTCCCTGCCGGTGGACGATCCCAATATCGCCTGCGCGTATTGAAGATTGGGATTCATCCGCGTTTTTTCGTCGAGGAAGAACACTCTGAGCAACCCGGCGGACTTGCGGACATACTTGTCATCGCCCGTGAGCGCATAGGCTGCGGCGAGCGTGGCCACG
>Ga0265340_10002467_pt1 | contig 10518 bp, 8 predicted proteins | sample 4CB225metaG_FD_202082 | JGI IMG/M metagenome (GOLD analysis project Ga0265340, IMG submission 202082) | Rhizosphere microbial communities from Carex aquatilis grown in University of Washington, Seatle, WA, United States - 4-CB2-25 metaG | ecosystem: Host-associated > Plants > Roots > Rhizosphere...
CGGAGCCGGGTCAGTTGCCGCTGGTCGAGGTGTTTTGCTCCCCACTCGAAGCCGGCGCAGGCCAGCACCTGCATCACGTCGATCAGCTCGAGGGCGTTCTGGTGGGTGATGTGGGTGACGTGGCGGGTGCGATTCGGAGCGGTATCGACCAGTCCCTCGGCGGCCAACTGGCCGATCGCCTCCCGGACGGGGGTGATGCTGACTCCGAGCCGGGCGGCCACCTCGGCGTCCTTGAGAACCGTGCCGGGCTTGAGTTCGCTGCTCACGATCTCGTCTCGCAACTGTCGCAGCACCGCGTCTTTTCGGGTGCCAACTACTGTGTTGGGCATCTAAAGCTCCCCAGTGAGGCTTTCGCTCACTCATCGTAGGTCGTTCGTCACCGCTTGGCGGCGCTCTAAGGTAGAGGTCATCATGGTCAGCTTCAAACCGACGTCAGCTTCTTCAACTTCGGCGACCGTTCGGCCGCTGCGGGCGAGGCCCTCCGCACCGCCGGCGATGACCTGGCCGATCTTCGACGGGCTGGGCCTCGACGCGGTGATCACCACCCGGGCCGGTGGGGTCTCCCGAGGGCGTTACACCTCGCTCAACCTCGGCCTGCACGTCGGCGACGATCCGGAGGCGGTCCTGAGCAATCGGCGCCGGGCCGCGGCCACGGTCGGCGGCACGATCGACGACCTTGTCTTCTGCCAGCAGGTTCACGGCTCCCAGGCGGCGGTGGTGACCGGTCGGGATCGGGGCCGGGGGGCCACCTCGAGCTCCGACGCGATCGCCGGGGCGGATGCGCTGATCACCTCGGTCGCCGGGCCGGTGCTGGTGATCATGGTGGCCGATTGCGTTCCGCTGGTCCTGTTCGACCCGGTCCGGCGGATCGTGGCCTGCGTGCATGCGGGCTGGGGCGGTACTGTCCGCGCAGTGACCTCCGCCGTTGTCGAACGTCTCGCCGGCCTGGGCAGTGATCCGGCCGACCTGGTGGTCGGGATCGGCCCCTCGATCAGTCCGCAGCGTTACCAGGTGGGTGCGGACGTGGCCGAGGCGGTGGGCACCGCGTTCGGCCCCCGGGCGCCGGAGCTGATCCGGCCGGCCGGGACCGGAGCCTGGACCTTCGACCTCTGGCAGGCCAACCTGATCCAGCTCACCTCGGCGGGCGTGCCGGCGTCCCGGATTCAGCTCGCCGGGCTCGACACCGGCCCGCAAACACCGTTCTTCAGCCATCGCTCCGAGGGGCCGACCGGGCGCTTCGCCGTGCTGGCCCGTCTTACCGAGGCTCGTGACTCAGAGGAGACCCAGCAGTGACTTTGGACGCGCGGCGCGGCTCGCGCTTCGAGTACGCCGGTTTTGACCTGGAGCCGGACCGGAACCAGGTCGTCTGCCGGTACCGGCTGGACGACCGGGAGTTCCGCGAGGTGATCTCCTTCCCTGGCGGGGGCGACTGGTCGCAACCAGCGGTGGAGCAGGCGGCCCGGCTGCTGTTCCTGCTGACCGGTGTCTCGTACTACAAGGCCGGCGCCCCACCGGTGATCGATTTGGGGACCACCGCGCTGACCGCCACCGAGTTGCGGTTCCTGCGCGAGTACTACCTGGAAGGGCTGGGCGAGTTCGGCTACCGCAATGATCTCGATCTGTCCGGCCTGCGGATCGACGCCCCGACCCTGGTCCGGGAGGGCCCACCGGCCGGGTACCGGCCGGTCGACGGGCGCCCGCTGGTGCCGTTCGGTGGCGGGGTCGACTCGATCGTGTCGGTCGAGCTGATCCGCAAGCAGGCCCCCGACGTCGCCCTGTTCGTGGTCAACCGTCCCGGCGACACCTTCGACGCGATCGAGGAACCGGCCCTGGTCGCCGGGTTGCCGGTGGTCCGGGCCGAGCGTTCCATCGACGAGCAGATCCTGCGCTCGGCCGAGCTCGGTTTCCTGAACGGGCATGTCCCGGTGACCGGGATCATTTCCGCGATTGCCGTGCTGGCCGCCGTCCTGGAAGGCCGGGATGCGGTGGTGATGTCGAACGAATGGTCGGCCTCCTGCGCGACTCTGGAAGTGAACGGCCGGTTCATCAACCATCAGTACTCCAAGAGCGAGTCGTTCGAGGCCGGATTCCGGCAGGTGATCGCCGAGTGCCTGGGGGAGCGACCGGACTACTTCTCGCTGCTACGGCCGATGACCGAGATCTGGATCGCGGAGCGCTTCGCCGAGCTGCCGCAGTATTTCGACCATTTCCGGAGCTGCAACCGGGCCTTCCGGATCGACCGGGCCCGGCGGGCCGCCCACTGGTGCGGTGAGTGCGACAAATGCGCCTTCATCGATCTGGTGCTGGCTCCTTACCTCGATGAGCCGGTGCTGCGCAAGGTGTTCCGGGGAGCCGAGCCGCTGGCCAACCCGGAGCTGCTGGAGATGTTCCGGACCCTGCTCGCCTTGACCCCGGACGCCAAGCCCTGGGAGTGCGTCGGGGACGTGACCGAGAGCCGGGTGGCCGCCCGGATGGCCGCCGCCCGCCCCGACCGCCACGACAACCCGCTGCTGGCCGCGCTGGTCGCGGAGGCCGAGTCCTTCCCGGACCCGACCGTTGCCGAACTCACCCGGCCGCTGGGCCGCCACTTCGTCCCGGAGCGTTATGCGCCCGACCTACTCCTGGTCTGACCTGCCCGGCCGCAAGGTCGGGATCTACGGTCTGGGTACCGAAGGGGAAGCGAATCTGCGGGCCTGCCGGGCCCGCGGCGTCGAACCACTACTGGTGGACGACGCGCCCGCGCCGGCCCCGCGGCCGGACGGACGTGCGGTGCTGCGGACCTCCGACCAGGGCCTGGCCGCGCTGTCGGCCTGCGACCTGGTGATCAAGTCTCCGGGCATCAGCCGGTACGGCCCGGCGGTGCTGGCCCTGACCGAGGCCGGCGTGCCGGTGGCCGGGGGCCTCGGCCTGTGGCTGCAGGAAGCCGATCCGTCCCGGGTGATCTGCATCACCGGGACCAAGGGCAAGAGCACGACCACGGCCATCGCCGGGCACCTGCTGGCCGGCCTCGGTCAGCGCTGCCTGATCGGGGGCAATATCGGCGTCCCGCCCTACGATCCCCTGGTGGCCGGTCAGGACTACGACTACTGGGTGATCGAGGTGTCCAGCTACCAGGCGACCGATCTGGCCACCACCCCGCCGGTGGTCGGGGTGACCTCGCTGAACCCCGACCACCTGCCCTGGCACGGGGGGGACGTCGAGACCTACTACCGGGACAAACTCTCCGCCTGCCATCAGCCCGGGGCCCGGCTGAGCGTGGCCAACGGTGACAGCGAGTTGATCCGGGCTCACCGGGATCTGCTCGGGCCGGAGGTGAAGTGGGTGCACGCCGACGACGCCCCGGACAGCCACTGGATCGAGCCGCTGGGCCTGCTGGGCGGGCACAACCGCCGGAACGCGCTGATCGCGGCCGAGCTGCTTCGGGCGCTGGGCGTGCCCGGAGCGGACGACGAGGTGGCGCTGGAGGCGGCCGCCGCCGGGTTCGCCGGGCTGGAGAGCCGGCTGCAGGTGATCGGATCGATCGGTGGGGTGATATTTGTGGACGACGGGCTGTCCACGAACGTGCTGCCCACCCTGGCCGCGGTCGAGGCCTTCGGCGACCGCCGGGTCGCCTTGATCGTGGGTGGCCAGGATCGGGGCATCGATTACGCACCGCTGGCCGAGGGCTTGCGCTCGCGTCGGGCCGACCTGCTGGTGCTCACCATTCCGGACAGCGGCCCGCACATCGGCGCGGTGCTGACCGCGACCGGCGCCGGTCCGGCGGTGACCATGGCGGCGGCTGACGACGTCACCAATGCGGTCGAACTGGGTTACGAATGGGCCCAGCCGGACGGTGTGGTGCTTCTCTCACCGGCCGCCCCGAGTTTCGGCCGGTTCCGCGATTACCGGCAGCGGGGCGAAGCCTTTGCCGCGGCAATGGCTAAGGTACGAGGTCATGGCCATGATTCTTGATCACTCAGCCGTCCGCCGGGTCCGTTCTGCGCTGGAGGCCGGCGGCGTCACCACCGACATCGTGATCTTGGACGAGCATGCCCGCACCGCCGAGGCAGCCGCCACCCAGCTCGATGTGCAGGTGGCGCAGATCGCCAACTCGCTGATCTTCACGGTCCCGGTGAGCGGCGGCCTGGACTCGCCCGCCGCGGCCGAGGGCCTGCTGGTGCTCACCTCGGGAGCCCATCGGGTCGATACCGGCAAAGTCGCGGAGCTGCTCGGCGTCGACCGGGTGGACCAGGCCGACGCCGACTTCGTCCGGGATCGGACCGGGTTCGCGATCGGTGGGGTGGCCCCGGTCGGGCACCCGGCGCCGTTGCGGACGCTCATCGATGTCCGCCTCGCCGAGCATGAAGAGGTCTGGGCCGCGGCCGGGCACCCGCGTTCGGTCTTCCGAACCTCCTTCGACCAGTTGCTCCGCCTCACCGGCGGCACCCCGGCCGAGGTCGCGTCCTAGGGCCCGACCGGTCCGGTCACCCGATCGGCGTATCGGTCCGAGGGTCACTCTCGTCGACTGAACCACAGGGGCATCCGTTCCCGTCAGCGCTGAAAGGACCGCAATGTCGGTGGACAAGTTTCGGCTGGTCACGCGGAGCGACTTCGACGGACTGGTGTGCGCCGTGCTCTTGCGCGCTCTGGATCTGATCGATGACATCGCCTTCGTCCACCCGAAAGATGTTCAGGACGGGATCGTTGAGGTCACCGATCGGGACATTCTGACCAACCTGCCCTATGCCGCCGCGGCCCACGTGGTTTTCGACCATCACCACAGCGAAACCCTCCGCACCGGTGGCCTGGCCGCCAACCATGTCATCGACGCGGCCGCGCCGTCGGCCGCGCAGGTGGTCTACCAGCATTTCGGGGGGGCGGAGGCTTTTCCGCTGATCTCGGCGGAGCTGATGCAAGCCGTGAATCAAGCCGACTCGGCGGACTACGCGCTGACCGACATCCTCGAGCCGCGGAACTGGACCCTGCTGAACTTTCTGATGGACAGCCGAACCGGTCTGGGCCGGTTCCGGGACTTCCGGATCTCCAACTACCAGTTGATGATGCAGCTCATCGACGAGGTGCTGAGGCAGGAATCGGTCGAGGAGATCCTGGCCACGCCGGATGTGGCCGAGCGGGTGAAGCTGTTCGCCGAGCAGACCGAGTTGTTCATCGCCCAGTTGCGCCGGGTCTGCACCGTGATCGGTGATCTCGTGGTGGTGGACCTGCGCGAAGAAGCGATCATCCACGCCGGTAACCGGTTCATGGTGTACGCGCTCTTTCCGCAGTGCCGGGTGTCGGCCCACCTGATCTGGGGCAAGCAGCGGCAGAACATGGTGATCGCCGTCGGCAAATCGATTCTGGACCGGACGTCGAGCGTGGACATCGGGGCCCTGATGTTGCTTTACGGTGGCGGCGGGCACCAGGCCGCCGGTACCTGCCAGGTGCCTGAGCAGGACGCCGAGCGAGTGCTGGCGGAGATCGCCGCGGCGGTCAACCAGTTCGCTCGGGTCGGTTGAGTTCGCTCAGGTCGGTTGAGCGCCCCGGGCGGCGTCGAGCGCTCCGGGTAACCAGGTGCGCAGGCGGTCCGCCGTCCACTGGGGCACCTCGAGCATCGGGACATGGCCGACGTCCGAGGCGACCTCGAACCGCCAGGACGGGTTGGCCGCCGCGGTTTTCCGGGCCGCCCGGATCGGAATCAGCCGATCCCGGTCCCCATGGATCAGCATCACCGGAACCTGAAGGTCGTGGAGCAACGCGGCGTAGCGCCGGCGCCGGGACAGCACCCAGAACAGGGAACGCGCGGCCAGCAGCAGGTCCGCCTCGGCGTTCGGCACCGACCGGCGCCGGTGGGCCAGGGCCACGTGCTGATCGATCACCTCCGGAGGGATCCGGGACGGATCGCAGCAGCACAGCCGGAGCAGTTGCCGGACGGCCTGATCGGTTGTCAGCGGGGGGTGCCGGCGGGCCAGCGACCGGCGCAGCGGAGGGGGTAGAACGACGGGAGCGAAGGTGGTCACGAGCTGGGGATCGGGCCGGGCCAGGACCACCGGCAGGGCCGGGTCGATCAAGACGGCGGCGCTGACCGTCTCGGGATGTTTCGCGGCCTGCAGGGCCGAGATCAGGCCGCCCATCGAATTGCCGATCAGCACGACCGGTGTTCCGGCGGCGACCTCGGCCAGGAACCGGTTCAGCAGCCGGCGGTTGCCGATCACGGTGGCCGATCGCGGGCTGCCGTGAGTCAGGCCGAAGCCGGCCAGGTCCAGAGCCAGCACCCGGTACCGGTCGGTGAGCAACGGAGCCAGCGCCGACCAGTTGGCGTGCGAACCGCCCAGGCCGTGGACGCACACCAGCAGCGGCGCGTCGGCCGGCCCGCCATGATCGACGTAATGCACCGGCCCGTCGAGATCGACCCAGCGGGACGGAGCCGACGGCGTGTTCGAGGCGCTCATCACCATTCAACATGTACTCCGGAGTAGGCCCTTCGGCAAGACCGGCGGACGCCGATCCGGCCTCCAACGCCTACCCATCGATCACCGGTTGGTCTTCGGCACAATCAAAGTGCGGAGTTGAGCCCGGATCAGCAGCCTTGATTGGTGGTCCGGCCGAGATTGAGGAGAGGCGTGAAACCACGTGTGCTGATGCCCTGGGTGGTGGCCCCGGACCGGCTGCCGGCCGAGTTGCCGGTCGCGGTGTATGACGGGGTAGGCGACCCGCCGGCCGCGGCGGACCTGACCGAGGTCGAGCTGTACGTGATGCCCTACGGGCGTCCCGGCGCTCGCGACGTCATCCGTTCGCTGCCTTCGCTGCGGGTCGTGCAGCTACTGACCGCCGGTTACGACAACGTGCTGCCGGTGTTGCCGGCGACCGTGGAACTGCATAACGGCACCGGGCTTCACGACGCGAGTACCGCCGAACATGCGCTCGCGCTCATCCTCGCCGCCCAGCGGGAACTGCCCCGCTGGGCGAATGATCAGCGGGAGCGCCGCTGGCGGCCCGAGTACACCCGGTCCCTGGCCGACTCGAGGGTACTGATCGTCGGCTACGGAAACATCGGCCGGGCGATCGAAGCCCGGCTCCTTCCCTTCGAGACCACCGTCACCAAAGTCGCCCGGCGGGCCCGGCCGGCCGCTGGCGTGCACTCGGTGGAGGAGCTGCCCGAGCTGATCCCCGCCGCGGACATCGTCGTCCTGGTGCTGCCGCACACCTCGCAAACCCAGGGGCTGTTCGGTCCGGCCGAGTTCGCTCTGATGCCCGACGACGCCCTGATCGTCAACGTGGGCCGGGGCCCGGCCATCGATACCGCGGCCCTACTGGCCCAGAACGGCCGGATCCGAGCCGCGCTGGACGTGGTCGAGCCCGAACCGCTGCCCGCAGAGCATCCGTTGTGGCGGGCGCCGGGAGTTTTCCTGACTCCACACATCGCCGGTGGGTCAGCCACCTTCGTCCCCCGGGCCCACCGATTCGTTGAAGAGCAGGTGCGCCGGTGGGCGCTCGGCCAGCCGCTGGCAAATCTTGTCGAGATCGACTAGGAGTGATCAGATGACGTTGCCGGATGACAATCCTTTCGCCCGCGCCAGCTCGCTCGACTACGGGCTACCGCCCTTCGACCTGATCCGGGAGGAGCATTATCTTCCCGCCTTCGAGGAGGGGATGGCGCAGCAGAGCCGCGAACTGGAGCGGATAGCCACCGATCCGGCCGACCCTTCACTGGTCAACACGCTGGAGGCGGTGGAGAAGTCCGGTCGGTTGCTGAACCGGGTGTCACAGGTCTTTTTCAATCTGATCGGCTCCAGTTCCACGGCCGGGCTGCGCGCGGTGGAGGCCGAGATCGTCCCGCGGCTGGCCGCTCATCAGGACCGCATCCTGATGGACGAACGGCTGTTCCGCCGGGTCAGCGAGCTGAGGGAACGGCGCGCGGAACTGAGCCTGACCGGCGAGCGGTTGCGTCTGCTGGAGCGTTACCACCTGGACCTGGTCCGGGCCGGCGCGGGCCTGCCCGGACCGCAGCAGGACCGGCTCCGGGAGATCAACCAGGAGCTCAGTGGGCTGGGCACGACCTTCCGGAACAACCTCCAGGCCGATACGAATGATCTTGCGGTGAGGGTCGAGAGCATCGACGAACTCGCTGGGCTTCCGGAGGACGCGATCGCGGCGGCCTCGGCGGCGGCCGCGGCTCGCGGACTGGACGGGTACCTGCTCACCCTGGTGTTACCCACCGGGCAACCGGCGTTGGCGACCCTGACCGACCGCAACCTGCGCGAGCGGCTGCATCGGGCCGCGGTCAGCCGCGGGCGGCGCGGTAACTCCTACGACACCCGGCCGGCCCTGACCCGGATCGTTGCTCTTCGGGCTGAGCAGGCGCTCCTGCTCGGGTACCCGCATTACGCGGCGTACGCGGTCGCGGATCAGACGGCCGGCAGTGTCGAGTCGGTGATGGCCCTGTTGACCGCCCTGATCGATCCGGCGGTCAGCAATGCCGACGCCGAAGCCCGGGAACTGACCACGCACCTGCACGCGGATGGTTTCGAGGGGGAACTTCAACCCTGGGACTGGGCCTACTACGCCGAGCGGGTGGCCCAGCAGCGGTTCGACCGGGACTCCGCGGCGCTACGGCCCTGGTTCGAGCTCGGTCAGGTGTTCCAGCGCGGTGTGCTCGCGGCCGCCGGGCACCTGTACGGCCTGAGCTTCGGGGCTCGCCCGGACCTGCCTGGCTACCACCCGGACGTCCAGGTGTTCGAGGTCTTCGACCAAGCCTCCGGAGGTGGCCTCGGGCTCTTCCTGGTGGACTGGTACGCCCGCGACTCCAAGCGCGGGGGCGCCTGGATGAGTTCGTTCGTCGACCAGTCCCGGCTACTGGCCGAAAAGCCGGTGGTGGTGATGAACCACAATCTTCCGAAACCGCCGGCCGGAACGCCGACGCTGCTGACCTTCGACCAGGTCCAGACCGTTTTCCATGAATTCGGGCACGCGCTGCACGGCCTGCTGTCCGAGGTCCGCTACCCCCGTCTCTCCGGCACGAACGTCCCGCAGGACTTCGTCGAGTATCCCTCGCAGGTGAACGAGATGTGGGCCTGGGATCCAGCCTTGCTGGCCCGATACGCCGTGCACCACGAAACGGGTGAGCCACTGTCCGACCAGACGCTCGGCGGTGTCCTGGCCGCCCGGTCCGCCGGCGAAGGGTTTGCCACCACCGAGGTGCTGGCGGCCATGCTGCTGGATCAGGCCTGGCACCAGCGAACCGCCGATGCCGGTGAGGTGAAGCCGGAAGACGTCGACGGTTTTGAGCAGGCCACGCTGGAACGGTTCGGGCTCTCCCGGGCCGGGGTGCCGCCTCGCTACGGCAGCAGCTACTTCGCCCACATCTTCGCCGGCGGCTACAGCGCTGGTTACTACTCGTACCTCTGGAGTGAGGTCCTGGACGCCGATACGGAGGAGTGGTTCCAGGAACGAGGTGGACTGCGCGCCGACAGCGGGGCGGTGTTCCGCCGGGAACTGCTCTCCCGAGGGGGAGCAGTGGACCCGATGGCCGCCTACCAGGCTGTCCTGGGCCGTCCGCCCCGGGTCGAGCCCCTGCTGGAACGCCGGGGCCTCACACCCGGTTGATCATCCCGGTTCGGCGAGGTTGATCGTCCCGTCCAGCGGGACAGACCATGTCGGTGCGGCCGGTAGTCCTCGCACAGTGGATGTCATGAATAGGGCGGACGACGTGAAAAAAGCCAGTGGCTCAGCCGATCCGACGCTGGACGTGCATCCGCACGCGATGCTGGACGTGCACGCGCACGCGATGCCGGTCGCGCTGCTGCACTGGCTGGCCGGGCGTGGTCTGGGCGGTCTTTCGCTGGAACGGGACGTCGTCCACCTTGATCCCCGGGTCAGCGGGGTCGGCCCGGGAGTGGATCTGCCCCTGGTTCCGGCTCAGTACCAGGTCGAGGTCCGGCTGGAGGAGATGGACAAGCTGAAGGTCAGCCATCAGGCGGTCTCGATGCCCCCGTTCCTGTTCTGCTCCACCGCCACCGATATCGATTTCGTCCGGCAGATCGTGCGCCGGGGCAATGAGGAACTGGCGGCCCTGGTCGCCCTGGCCCCGGATCGGCTGCTGGCTCTCGGATCGGTGCCGATCGGCTGGCCGGAGGCAGTTCAGGAGGCCGCTTACTGCCTCGACGAACTGGGTCTGGCCGGGGTCACGATCGGAAGCCGGGGCGCGGGCCGGGAACTGGATGATCCGGTCAATCGGGAGCTCTGGTCGCTGCTCGCGCAGCGGCGCACCTTTGTCCTCCTGCATCCGAGCGGCGTCCCGGATCCCGTTCGTCAACAGGAATTCTGGCTGCCCCAACTGGTCGGATACCCGATCGAGACCGCGTTGGCCGCGGCCCGGCTGATGTTCGGTGGAGTGCTGGAACGTTTTGATCTGCGGGTGTGCCTGGCTCATGGCGGTGGATGCCTGCCGGCTCTGCGGGGCCGCCTGGACCTCGGCTGGGGGCGGGGACCGGTGGCGCACACCACCGTCGCGGCGCCGAGCGAGCTGATGGGTGGATTCTA
>Ga0265340_10002468_pt1 | contig 10516 bp, 7 predicted proteins | sample 4CB225metaG_FD_202082 | JGI IMG/M metagenome (GOLD analysis project Ga0265340, IMG submission 202082) | Rhizosphere microbial communities from Carex aquatilis grown in University of Washington, Seatle, WA, United States - 4-CB2-25 metaG | ecosystem: Host-associated > Plants > Roots > Rhizosphere...
TTCCCACTTGAACGGGCAGCACGCCATCAGCACAACACCCCATTTCGTTCCCGGCATGGAAATCGCTAAATCATGGGCCTGTGAAACGAGCCGTCCCGGTCCTTGTCTGGTTGTTCGGCGCATCTCTTCTGCACGCCGCGAATCAGCGCATCAACCAGGAGGGGCGCATCCTCGGAACGCTCCCGGTGGTGACGAATTCCATTTTGTTCGACACGTCGAACGCGGACGCGGTGGTGTCGGCCATGCAGATTTTTCCCGTGACGAACCCGTGGAACGAGTGCATCTCCAACCGGCCGTTGCTGGCGAACTCGGACGCGATGATGGTGAACATCCTCACGAACGTCGGGTCTTCCCACCCGTATCTGGAGTTGTTTCAGGAAATGAATTATGTGCTGGTGCCGGACAGCCAGATGCTGGTGTCGAACAAGTTTGTGACGTATGCGGGTGATTCGGATTTGAACGGCGGAGTTTATCCCTACGGGTTGTATCCCACACCGACGAACCAACCCATCGAAGGCTGGCCAACACAGACCGGCGGCCAGACGCTGTTCCAGTGGCAGACAAACTCCGGCGGCGACCGGCACTCCATCATCGTGCAGCCGGGCAACGGGCTGATTTATGAAACGTGGGAGGCCCGCCTCGCCGGCACGAACTGGCAGGCGGCGAACGGCGCGATGTTTGATTTGAACACGAACGGCCTGCGCATGGACGGCGAAACTTCCGGCGACGCGGCGGGGTTCCCGATGTTCCCGGCGCTGGTGCGCTACGATGAATGCGAGCGTGGCATGGTGGAGCACGCCTGCCGGCTGATCGTGGTGGTTTCGCGGCAGGAACATATTTATCCCGCGACGCACGACGCCGGGTCGGTAAGCGCTTCGCAGACGAATTCCCCGGCGATGGGACAGCGGCTGCGGCTGAAAGCGGGCTTTGCGATTCCGGCGGGCTGGACGAAGGAGGAAAAGGCGCTGGCACTGGGCCTGAAAAAATACGGTGCGATGGTTGCGGACAACAGCAGCTCGTTCTTCTCCATTTCCATCACGCCGGACGATCGCTGGCCGGCGAACGCGTTCAATGATATCAACGGCGGCGGCCTCGCCATTACGAACTTTGAAGTGATTCAATCAACGGAAACAAACGAAGGCCCGCGCTCGCCGGGCGCGCCGTCGGCCAGCGCCGGACCGGATCAAACCGTGCCGGTTGGGCAACCCTTTTCGTTGCAAGGCGTGGTGACTTTCAGCAATCCGCCGCCGGTCATTAACTGGAAAATGTATTCCGGGCCGGGCACGGTGACATTTGGCAACGCGGCGCTGACGAACACGACGGCGAACTTCAGTGCGCCGGGGATTTACACGCTGGAGTTGAGCGCGGACGACGGCGTCCATGCGGTGGCGTATGACGCGGCGGTGTTCACCGTGTCAAACACCATCATTGTGTCCATCGCGCTGGCCGGGACGAATTTGGACCTGACCTGGACGGGCGGCGTGGCGCCGTTTGTGGTGCAGGAAACTGGCGCGCTGCCGGCAGGTTCATGGAGCGACGTGGCAACGACGGGTTTGCAAAACGCGTCCGTGCCCGTGACCAACGTTGTCGGATTTTTCCGGATACGGTCGCAATGAAAGAGTGGTGAAGATTTAACCGCCAAGACGCAGAGAACGCCAGGGCCGCGGATTCCTTTTTTGAGATCTTTGTGAGACTGGCGACCTGGCGGTTCAATGAAGTCCGCGTCATCCGCGGTCAACGATGCCCGCCGCCGTGGAAACCGCCGCCGCCATGAAAACCACCGCCACCGCCGTGGAAACCGCCGCCGTCATGCCAGCCGCCACGAAAGCCGCCGTAATACCCGCCGCGGTAGCCAAAGGAAAACGATACCGCCGGCCAGCCGTAATAATACCCGCCATAGTAAGGATAGTAATACGGCTGATAGTAATTGGCATAGTAGTCATACGTCTGCGTATCGGGGATGACATAGACTGTCTGGGCCGGAGCCGTCTGGACGTAAGAAACCGAGGGTTGCGCAGGCGCAGGCGCAGTCTGGCTGCTGCTGGCGTCCGAACTGCTCGGCGGCGGCACGGTTTGAGCGGTTGCCGCGGCCTGGCTGCGCTGGGCCAACATGGTGTTGACGATGCGGTCGGACACTCCCTGTTGTTTCAGGTAAAGGATCTGGTTCGCGTCCAGGCCGTAGGCGTTGCCGGAATTCTGGATGTAGTTGACGATGACATCCTCGCCGATGTTCGCGTGCGCGAGTTGCACGACCTGCGACACGCCATACGACAATTGCGGAGCAGGCTGACTGTCGGCGACCGGCTGGGTCGCGGCCGGCGTGGCGGTTGCTGCGGTGGTGGAAGTGGATGAATCCTGAGCCACGGCTTTCGCCGCCAAAAGAGCCACGGCCACGACGGCCGTGAGGGTCAGGACCAGACTTTGAAGGCTTCGTGTTTTCATAGAATCAGCACCTATAAATTCAACACCACAACTTCGCGCCGGTTGCGCGGGCTGTCAACTGGAATGGGAGCGCGGTGGTGGTATTGTTTGGAGCGCCGAGCACCGTCTCGGCTCGAAAGTAACTTTCAATCCAAACTTGCCGAGGCTGTGCTCGGCGTTCCGTTTGTGCAAACGATACCACTACCGGGAGCGCGGACGGCTCGTCCGCAAGTTCCGCGGCTTTGCATCGTGCGGACGAGCCGTCCGCGCTCCCATTCTCAAACCTTTTCGCGGCGGCGGTATTCGCGCTCCCGCTTTTTGATTTCATCACCCAAAAGCTCCTCCGCCGACCAGCCGCGGGCCTGGGCGGTTGCCGCGAGTTCGAAAAGCTCTTTGGCCACGGCGGTCTTGGTGGGCCGGCGACTTGAGTGGTGGCCGTCCGCAAGGACTTTGCGCGCTTTTTTCACGAGTTTTTCCGCGCGCAGCAGCGCGGGCAGGTGTTTCGGAATGCCGTCGAACGCGGAATGGCGCGCGTGCCGGGTGCCGTGCTTCTCGGCGCGCTTGATTTTTTCCCAGTTCGCCCACACTTCGTCCACGTTCCTGACTTTGGTCTGGCCGAAGACGTGCGGGTGGCGGCGGATGAGTTTCTCCACGAGCACGCGGCAGACCTTTTCAAAATCAAACGCGCCGCGCTCGCGCGCCAACTGGCAATGGAACACCACCTGCAATAGCAAATCGCCGAGTTCCTCGGCCATCTCGTGATCGTCGCCCGCCTCGATGGCGTCAATCAATTCATAGACCTCCTCGATGGCGTGGCGGCGCAGCGTCATGTGGCTTTGCTCGCGGTCCCACGGACAGCCCGTCGGCGAGCGCAGTCGGGCCATGACGCGGAGCAGGTCGTTAATGGCGGATTTTTGTTTCATGTTCCAAATTTTAATCCGCGAATTACGCGAATAAACGCGAATTGAAAATGAATTGGCGAAAATTCGCGCAATTCGTGGATTCAAGTCAGAGAATCACCAGATCATCCCGGTGCACGAGTTCCTCCTTGGGCAGCTTGCGCTCGCGCACGGCGGCGGAACCGAACCGCGCGATGCCGCGCGCGAATTCCGTCCCGTCCAGATCGCAAATCCGCACCACGTCGCCGGCGGCGAACTCGCCCTCGCACCGCGCCACGCCCGGCGGCAGGAGGCTTTTGCCCTTTTCGCGCAGCGCGTGCTTCGCGCCATCGTCCACGATCAACGCACCCTGGGGATGATGGAAAAACGCAATCCAGCGCTTGCGGCCCTGCAACCTTTTGGGTTCCGCGACAAACAGCGTGCCTTCGTCCTCGCCGCCGAGAATCCTTGCCAGCACGCCTTTCTTTCTGCCCGAGGCGATGACGAGCGGGATGCCGGAGCGGACGGCGATTTTGGCCGCCTCGATTTTTGATTTCATGCCGCCGACGGCGGTGTCGCTGTCCGTGCCGCGCGCGATTTTTTCCAGGGCGGAATCAATCTTTTCGATGACGGAAATGGTTTTGGGATTGGCCCGGCCGAAATTTTCGAGGACGCCGTCCACGGTGGTGAGGATGACGAGCAGATCGGCGGGCAACAGCGACGCGACCAGGGCGGACAGCTTGTCGTTGTCGCCGAACTTGATTTCGGTGAACGAGACGGCGTCGTTTTCGTTGATGATGGGCACGACGCCGCGGCCGAGCAGGGTGACGAGGGTGTTGCGGGCGTTGAGATGGCGTTCGTGATGTTCGAGATCGTCGTGCGTGAGCAGCACCTGGGCGACGAGCAGGCCGTGCCGCGCGAACAGGTCCGCATACATGGCCATGAGCCGTGACTGGCCGACGGCGGCGCAGGCCTGCAATCCGGCGAGTTCCACCGGGCGTTTTTCCAGGCCGAGCGCGCCCATGCCCGCGCCGACCGCGCCGCTGGTGACGAGGACGACTTCCTTGCCGGATTTCCGGAGGGCGGCGACCTGGGCGACGATTTGTTCGAGCTGGGCCGGGTCGGGCTGCTTGCGGCGGTCGGTGAGCACGCCGGTGCCGAGTTTCACGACAAGGCGGACGGCGGTTTTGAGCGGGTCACGATGCACGCGCCGAGATTAGGAAAAAATCCGGGCGCGGAAAATGTTAAAATAACCAGGTTCCGAGTTCCGTCCCGTCTATTGCGGGACGGTCACGCTGGTGGCACTTCTCCAAACCGCGAAAACGCGGAACTCCAAACGGAAGCCCAACCGTGTCAATGGGGTCACGGTTTTGGCGGGGCCAGCAGCGAGGCAAACAAATCGCCGCCGCGCAGCGCCACCAGCACGGCCAGGCCCGCCAGGTCGTTTTGCGATTTCACATTGTGGATCGGCAAATCTTCGATGCCGATGGTCTGCTCGCGATTGTTCCGCTGGTTTTTCAGGTCGATGAATCTGACCTTGCCGATGGAGACGTTCAAAACGTCAATGGACTTGAAATCGTAGCCGGTTTGTTTCTTGAAGCTGGCCGCGCCGTTGTTGGATTTTTTTGCCGTCAGCGGGACGCCGAGCGCAAAAATGTTCGTCTGGCCGGCCTCGTTTTTCACGATGTCGAGTTCGCCGAGGTTGAACCGCATCAGCGTGACATGAATTTCGCGGCGCGCGAGCGCGGCGCGGTCGTATTCAACGTGGATTTCCGGGATGTTCAGAAACGGCGTGCCGCCAAAGTTCGTCGAATTATAAATTTTGAGGTCCTGGATTTCCAACGTCGGCTCGAGGAGACCGAGCGAAAATCTCCCGATTTCGGCGTCCATGCCGGTCTGCGCGCGGATGCGATGTTCCGCCGCGACGCGCAGGATCGAGTTGAGCGACAGCAGCAGGATGACGGCCAGCACCACCGCCAGCAGGAACAGCCGGATCATCCATTTGAGAACCCACTTAATCATTTTTGATTTAAGATTTACGATTTACGATTTTGCAGCGCGCGTTACCGTGGAACAAATCATAAATCACACCGCGACGTCTTCCGGCCGGACTTCGAGGCATTCGTCCTGGTCCTCCCAGACGGCGGCGGCGTAGGAATGCAACAGCTTCGGCGCGAGGTCGCGTCCGGCGCGCGCGAGCATTTGCTCCGCCTGTTCCGCCGCGTTTTCGTAGGCGGCGTCGTAATTTCCCACGCGGCGGCGCTGGCGGTCGTCCCAGTGCGCGACGGAGTGGACGGGTTCGTATTGTTGCGCCCACACCTCCAGTTCGGCGCGGAACCCGGCGGGGATTTCATCGAACGGCACGAGCGTTTCATTGCAATGCTGGCAGATGAGGCCGGACTCGCGCACATCGCGCGTGAGCAACGGCAGGAACGGCGCGCGGCAGCACGGCGATTCGGCGTAGGCGGCGGGCGGCGTGGCCAGCCGCTTGAACCAGATCTGCCGGTCATGCGCCAGCTGCGCCGCCAGCCGGTAGGCGCCGACGAGCGGATGCGACAGCCGCCACGCGCGGCCTTCGAGCTCGCCGAGCGTTTGCGCCAGCCAGCGCGCGAGCGTGAGGTCGTCCCATTCCTGAAACGCCCGGCCGTATTCCTGCCAGAGCCGGTCGAGCGGCGAATCCGATTCAAATGCCATGGCCGCAGCATGGCGCGGGGAAAAAGCTTTGTCGAGCGGCTTACGATTGCCGCCACCTTAGCAATCGTAGTGCGTTGCCAATCACGATCAAATCGGAAAAGCCCATGGCTGCCGCGCAGAAAATCGGGCTGATGAAGCCGAGCGCAGCCAGCGGCACGCCCAGCGCGTTGTAAAAGAACGCCCAGAACAGGTTTTGTTTGATGGTCCGCAACGTCGCCCGCGCCAGACCCAGCGCCTCCGGCACGGCCTCGATTTCTGATTTCAGCAAAATGATGTCCGCCGCCTCGCGCGCGATGTCGCTGGCCCGGCTCACGGCAACGCCAAGATCGGACTGTGTGAGCGCGGGCGCGTCGTTGATGCCGTCGCCCACGAACGCCACGCGTTCGCCCTGCGCCTGAAGTTTTTTTACAAATTCAGCCTTCTGCTCCGGCCGCACCTCGGCAAAAACATTTGCCGGTGTGATGCCAGCTTGTCTGGCGATGCTCGCGGCGGTCAATGAATTGTCGCCAGTGACCAAAAAAGTTTTGAGCCCCTGCCGTTGAAGCTGCCCGATGACCTTGGCCGCATTCGGTTTCAGCGTATCGCGCACGGCGAACAGGCCGAGCAAGGTTTTATCGGAGGCCAGACCGACAATGGTCGCGCCCTGGCCCGACCATTCGGCAATGAATGTTTCGCCCGCCGCCAGCGCCACGCCCGATTCCTTTAGCCACCGCAGCGAGCCGAGTTGAACTGTTGAGGGTTGAGCGTTGAGAGTTGAGATCTGGACTTTTGCTTCCACTCCAGCGCCGCGGATTTCCTTCCAATCAGCCAACTCTATCTTCTCCGTTGAAACTTTAGCAATCGCCTGGCTGATCGGATGTGTGGAGTCGCGGGCAAGAGTCGCCGCCAGTTTTTCCACTCCGCACTCCGCACTCCGCACTCCGCACTTTTCCACTGCCGTCACTTCCGGCTTTCCCACGGTCAGTGTGCCAGTCTTGTCAAAAACGACGGCGGTGATTTTGCCCGCTCTTTCCAGGGCCACGCCATCGCGAATCAAAATGCCGCGTCTTGCGGCGGCATTGGCGCCGGCCATGATGGCGGCGGGCGTCGCCAGACCCATGGCGCACGGACAGGCAATGATGAGCACGGCGGCGGCGATGATGAAACCCGCCGCTGCGCCAACCGGCGCGTGCGCGTGCCAGAAAAAATGCGCCAGCGCGTCGTGAATCCTGCCCGCCGCTTCCGGCGCGAGCCCCCACCAAAGACCGGCGGCGATGGCGATGGCAACGACGACCGGCACGAACACGCTGCTTACACGGTCGCCGATGCGCTGGATGTTGGCGCGGCTGGTCTGGGCGCGTTGCACGGCGGCGATAATGTTTGCCAGCGCGGTGGATTCGCCGGTGGCGGTCACGCGCATGACGAGCCGGCCGTTCAAATTCACCGTGCCGGTGAAAAGCTCGCTGCCGGATTTTTTGTCTGCCGGCGCGGATTCGCCGGTGAGCATCGCCTCGTCCACGGCGGAATCGCCTGCGACCACGATGCCATCCACCGGCACGCGGTCGCCGGGTTTGAGCGCAACGAGATCGCCGGTTTGTAATTCAGCGACGGGGACCGCTATTTCGTCCGTAGGAGACGACGTCAGGAGTCTCTCATCCATTGCCGATTGCCGATTGCCGATTGCCGATTTTTCAGTCAGAGCCTCGTTACCTCGGCTCCTACGAGGTTCGATCCGCCGCGCGGTTTGCGGGGCGAGATTCAGCAGTGATTTCAACGTGCCGGACGCGCGGTCGCTGACGCGGGCTTCCAGCCAGTGACCGGTGCTGATGAGCGTGATGATGGCGGCGGCTTCCATGAAATAGACGTGCCCGCCAACACCCGAGAGCAAAGCCCAGGTGCTGTAACCGAACGCGGTCGTCGAGCCGAGCGCGACGAGCGTGTCCATGTTCGAGCTGCCGATTTTGAGCTGGTTCCACGCGCCGCGATAAAATGGCGCGCCGGCAAAAATCTGGACGGCGCCGGCCAGCGCAAAGGAAAGCCACTGAAACCACGGCGCCAAGCCGAGGTGGAAACCCCATTCGCCAATCATCAGGAAGGCGGTGACGAAGACGCCGAGGAGCAGATTCCATTGCCAGCGGGACTGCCGGTCTTCGCCATGATCGTGCGGCGCGGCTTCGGCCGGTCTGGCTTCATAACCCGCGGCGGCAACCGCACGAATCACCGCGGGAATATTTTGCGACGCATCCGACGTCCAACGCACCGCGGCGCGCCCGCCTTCAAGCGACACCGACGCGCTGCGGACGCCGGGCACGCTTTGAATCGCTTCGGTCACATGCCGCGCGCAATTCTGGCAGGTCATGCCGCTGACTTGCAGGTTCGTCACGATGAGAGGTTATCGCGGGCCGAGGACATTGTCGAATTTCGCCGGGGAATAAACCGGCGAAAGGGGTCGTTCCCGAAAGCTTTTTGCCCTCTGGTGATTGAGGGCGCAGGGCACGATGGGCGTGTCAAGCTCCACGCAATTGCTGCCGGTGCCGGGTGAGGACTCACCGCCAGATCAACGAATAGCCCAACGATTGCGAACTCTGATTGAGCCGCTCAAGGTATTGGCTGACCCGATCGGGAGAAACCGAATCGGCCAGCGACTGATATTCGTACTCCATCACCAGCTTGTTGCCCGCGCGCCGGCAAGATTTTCGGAAGGTAAATGCGGGATCAAAAATGGTTTTCGTGTCTGTATCGGAAGGCCAGGCTTCCGGCAGGGTTACTTCCGTACGCAAGATTTGGTGCTGCGGAAAATCTATTCCCAGGGGCAGCTTTCGGTATGTGTCAACGGGACTTTTCAGGAATGCAGCGATGGCCGAAGGGTAAAAGTCGCAGCGATACTTCCTGTCCTTGTCCGGCTGGGTCCACGCATTATCTATCGAATAGAATTCAGTGGTTTGGATCCGGTTTTGCTGCTCGTCGTCCTCAATGGCAATCGGCGACGACATTTTGATTCCCGGGTAAAGACCGGAATAGAAATGTGTGTCGCTCTTTTCGATGTCACTGCGTTTCGTTGCTGCCAAAACTTCCCGCAGATCGTCGGCATCGCGGCCTACCGCGACGGTGACCACCTTCAATCCGGACGATTCCGTTTTTCTCCCCAACCGAAAGTACTCGGTCGTGGTCGTCTGGGACAAACCGGTCGTTTGCGGGATCACGGTCAATCGCGTCGTTTGGGGGGAAATCACGAGGCCGCGTTCATAGGCCGGCAGATAATGCGCCGCGAGCGGCCCGCGCTGATAATTCATGGTCGGATCGAGCCAGTACGTCCGACCGCCGCATTGCACCACGGCGATGCAGTGGTCAAAGGCGCCGGCCGAAGGTTGCCAGTCCTCGATTGCGCGACACGATGTGGCGTTCACCAGCACCGGATGGGCTTCAATTCCCAGCGCGCGAAGAATCGTGACGAACAACAGCGACTTGTCTTTGCAATCGCCAAAGCGTCGCGAGAACACCGCCGACGGGTCCGCGGGTTTTTCCGTGCTGGCCCCGATTTCAATTCCGAAATAACGCACTTCGTCCTGGACGAACCGCAGGACCGTCGAAATCTGCTGTTCCCGGCCGGGGATGCGCTTCCATTCCGCAATTTTCCGGGACAGATCGGACGAGAAGGGTGGCGTGATTTGGAACAGCGTTGATGCCCATTGATTCACTTCCGCCCAAGTTTTGAACTCGCTGAGTTGTACCCAAGGTTCGGGTTCGCACCACGCGGGCAGGGAATCCTCGAGAGCAAAGCCGGGCACCTGCCTCAAATCCCAGACGTATTCCACGGCTTCTTTCCCCGCGACCGCCGCAGGTTGAACCGAGCATCCATGCGCCTTTGCATAGAGATGCCTCTGGCTTGGCCACAGCACTCGCGTCAGCAATCGCTCAGCGGGTTGCTCCAGTTGCACCGGAACGGCGGAGGAAAAATGGCCGCCGAAAACAGGATTCTCGCCCTTGACCGAATACGAGTAATCAATAATGTCGCCGACGCGAATGTCGTCCAGCACGAGAATGGCGGATTTTTCGCCGTTCAGGGCGAACTGATCCAAATCCCGCTCCTGTTGCACGATTTTGACCTGGTTGGTATCGAGCCGATCCAAATACTGCGCACCGCGCCAGATGCGCGCCCAGTGCAACGTCAAGGATTGGTAACCGGGATTGAAATCCATCGTCAGGGTAGCCCCTTTTTGAACGCCGGCCATCGTGAGAATCTGCTGGACGGAGTGGAAAAAGGTTTCATTTTGAAGGGCATTGACCTGTTGGTCCAGCAGGAGCAAATGCTGATCGGCGCTGGGGTCGAGAAGATTTGTCGAGGATTGCAGATTGAAAAATTGAGGCTTCACCCAGCTGCTGGGCGGTGCAAAGTTTGCGGCGGAAATTTCAGACGCATTTCCCTGAATCACCATCGCCATCGTCAAGACGCCCGCGCAGCAGACTGCCCGAAGCCGGGGAGCGATGATTCTTACCGGACACGAATCAAATCCTGACCGCTGCATTTCAGGCCGACGATAGCA
>Ga0265340_10002469_pt1 | contig 10512 bp, 8 predicted proteins | sample 4CB225metaG_FD_202082 | JGI IMG/M metagenome (GOLD analysis project Ga0265340, IMG submission 202082) | Rhizosphere microbial communities from Carex aquatilis grown in University of Washington, Seatle, WA, United States - 4-CB2-25 metaG | ecosystem: Host-associated > Plants > Roots > Rhizosphere...
ATCGCCGCCACTTCGCGGCCGGCAGCCACGCATTTTCCCGCGGGGGTGTCGGGGCAGATCACGGCGATTGCGGCGGTGCCGCACTCAAGCGATCTCTGGGCGCTCGTTCTGGACGGGACCACGAGCTGCTCCTCGGGCCATTTCTTTCTCCTGCATCGGCACCATGGCCACTGGACCAAGGTCAAGGCGCCGAGTATCGGGCACTGCGGTGAGTTGACGTCGATCGCCGCCGCTTCGGCGCACGACATCATCCTCGGCGGCGGCCGGACGGCCGAGAAGATCCAGAACATTCCGTCGGTCTATCGCTCCACGGGTGGCAGGTTCACCCGGATGAAGACTCCCCAGTACTGCGACGGCGCGTCGGACGTCCAGGTCGTTGCGGCAAGCTCGACCAGCAACGTGTGGGCCGCCGGCGCGATGTGGCCGTGCCCGGCGAACGCGGGCCAGGCAATGCTGCACTGGCGCGGGAAGTCTTGGGGATCGGTCACATTCCCGAACTTCAACAACGACGGCATCAGGTCACTCAGTACGTCAGCTGCGAACAATGCCTGGGCACTCAACGAGGACGGAACCATCCTTCAGTGGAAGGGCTCGAGCTGGGCGCAGAACGGTACGCCGCCGGCCGGCGACCAACTGAACGCAATCGCCACCAGCTCGCCGAAGTTGGCTTATCTGGTGGGCTCCGTCCAGAACCCCACCACGTTCAAGAACTCACCGGTGGTCCTTCGGTACAACGGGACCGCGTGGGCGCCCGCACCGATGAGCAAGGGGCTCGTCGGGATCCAGCTGGAGTACGTGGCGATGCACGGGAAGACCGCCTGGGCGATCGGCTCCCGCTACAACACGGCCCGTGACATCAATCACCCGGTCGTCATGCGGTCAACCGGGGGCACCTGGTCGGTGCTGAAGAACACGCTGCCGAAGAACGTTTTCTTCGACTCGATCAGCGCGGTCTCGTCGTCTCAGGCATTCATCGGTGCGGCGGTCGAGAACGAGGCAGCGCGAACAGTAAAGACACTCGTGATCGAGGTCTCGGGCACGCACCTCAAGCTGCTCAGCTCGCACCCCTGACCTGCTGAGCGCGGATCCGGAGTCGTCGTAGCGTCATACGGTGCTCAAGCAAAGAGCGGAATGTCGCGGGAGGGGTCTTAATGAGCGGGATCGAAGTCGTCCGGTCAAACACTCGAGACGGCTGGCTGCAAGAAGCGGATCCGCCCGGTGAGATCCCGTCGCTGTGGCGGGAGTTGACCACTTTCACCTCAGGTGACGGCAAGTTCACGACCGGACTCTGGGAACGCGAGCCCGACACCTGGCCCTTCGAACGACCGTACGACGAGGTGGCCGTCATTCTGCAGGGGGTCGCGGACATCGAGACTGAAGACGGCCGGGTTCTGTCAGTCGGACCGGGTGACGTCTTCGTGACGGCCAAAGGCACCAAAGGTGTCTGGCACGTCAAAGAGACGATCGTGAAGTTCTTCGCAATCTACGAGTCCTGATCCTGCGTCGTGCGTGGTTGACCTCACACTGGACGGGTCTGCACCCAGCGCGCCGATTGGTCGGAGAGATCGACGATCAGCTGCCCGTCCGGATCCTCGCGATTGAATCCGGTCTGCACATCCACGCCGGTCAGGGTGAAGGTCAGCACCCGAGCCCCGTCGGGAATCGGCCACGAGCCTCGCGATCCGGGAGTGCTCGCGCCACCCTCGGCCGGGGCGATCGCGCCGCCGTCACTGACCTCCCACGGCAGGTCGCGGTCGGCGGTGTATTCGACCTCGACGAGAAACGGGAAGATGTCTCCCTCGGCGTCAACTTCGGCCTCGGTGAGCCCGGGGACCAACTCGTACTGAAGGTCGAATCCGGGCACCTGGCGCGCGTGCTCGATCGCCTCTTGGTGGCTGCGGGCTCGCCTCCAGATCGTCGCCTCGAGGGAAGTGTCATCGGCGCTGAAGCCTCCGGGCGGCACCGTGAAACTGACGAAGCCGCCCGCATTCGCCAGCGCGTCGAGCCGCGGGTTTGCTTCATCCCAGGCAGCGAGATCATCGGGATGCGGGATCGCGATCGAGGACAGACCCCGCGCGACGAAGTGATGGCCGGCCACCAGTTCGCCGCAGTCGATGTCGAATGAGACCAGCATCGGCAAGGTTGCGAGCCTCAGGCCGCGCGGCGGGATGTCCATCTCGTCATCGTGCCGACACCGAGCGGGCTTGTCGCCTCGGTTTCCCGCGTCGCGTCCATGCGTTGCGTGGACGAGCGGTTGACACACGCTCCGAGCGGGTCCACCGCAACACTTGGGTCAGGGGCCGATAAGCCTCTGACCTGCCGCAACTCTGAGCGGTCCCGACGGGACTTGAACCCGCGACCTCCGCCTTGACAGGGCGGCGAGCACTCCAACTGCTCCACGGGACCTCGGGTGAGGTCGTGCCCCCAACGGGATTCGAACCCGTGCTACCGCCTTGAAAGGGCGGCGTCCTAGGCCTCTAGACGATGAGGGCAAATCCACGCCTCGGCGTCCGCCGTCGGGGACCGGGCCAGTGTAGGGGACGATGCCCGGATCGTGGGCATGGCATTTGCCGGGCCCGGGCCGGGCGCAGCCCAGGAGGTGGTCGAAGTGGCGGTCGACGAGGTGCGGTACGAGCGAACGGGTGCGGCCTCGCTGGTCACGATCGACCGTCAGCAGCGCCGAAACGCCATCGACGGGGCGACCGCGGACGCGCTCGTCGCGGCGCTCGAGCGGTTCGAGGCCGATGAGGAGGCTCGGGTGCTGGTGCTCACCGGCGCCGGGGCGGCGTTCTGCTCGGGCGCCGACCTGACCGCGCTCGATTCCCTGACGCCGCGGCTGCTCGCGGGTGAGGGCCCGCTGGGCTTCACCCGTCGGGTCGGGTCGAAACCGACCATCGCCGCGATCGACGGCTGGGCGGTCGCCGGCGGGCTCGAGCTCGCGCTCTGGTGCGACCTGCGGATCGCCTCGCCCGGCTCGCGGTTCGGGTGCCTGGAGCGGCGGTTCGGCGTACCGCTGGTCGACGGCGGCACCTGGCGGCTGCCCCGGATCGTGGGCCTCGGCCGGGCCCTCGACCTGATCCTCACCGGCCGGACCCTCGCCGCCGACGAGGCGTTCGCGATCGGACTGGTCACGGAGGTCACCGGCGACCCGGTTCGGCGGTCGCTCGAGATCGCCGAGCTGCTTGCGTCGCACCCGCAGGCCGCGATGCTCTCCGACCGCGCCTCGGCGTACGACGGTTATGGGCTGTCCCGAGCGGACGCGCTCGCCCTCGAGGGCCGGTACGGCGCCGCGACCCTCGCCGAGGGGGCGAGCGGCGCGGCCAGGTTCGTGAGCGGCGAAGGCCGCGGCGGAGCGGGCGAGTAGTTTCCGGAACCGGTTGCGGGGCGGGTCGCGCTCTGTTTCACTGACCGCCATCGGATCGGGCCGCGGGGCGGCGTCAGGGTGGGACGGCGACTCGCTGGCGAGCGTCGAGGGGGAAGCAGGCGATGGTGTCGTTTCACCGAGCGTGCACCGTTGCTGCCGCGGCAGCGGTCCTGCTGGCGTGCTTCATCCCGGGCCGCGCACTTGCTGCGACCCCGAGCGCCGACCTGGCGACCTATGTGTATGCCAATGCGGCGGGCGACGACCCGACCACGGCAGCGGTAGGCGCCGACGCGCTGTTCGAGGTGTACGTCTACAACTACGGACCTGATGCCGTCGCGGCCCACGTTGCGATCACCGTGACCGGGGCGTCGATCACCGCCGTGAGCGCCGAGGATTTCGACATCGGCGCTGCCTGCTCGGTCACGACGGCGACCACGGCGACCTGTACGACGGACTCGTTGCCGGGTGACGGCGAGACCTCGACGATCGACCTTCACACGACGGCGACGGTCGCCGGCACGATTGCCGCGACCGCCGACGTGTCCTCGACCGCAACGGACCCGGATCCGAGCGACAACAGCGGCAACGCGCAGATCACCGCGGTCGTGCCGCCACCGACCTCCCTGACCGCGACGACGTCGTACGACACGGACAGCGGGATCGGCTTCACCCTCGACATCGACGCGCACCTGACCTTCACCGGCAGCGGCGATGATGTCGATTACAGCGAGATCGACATCTCCTATCGGTTCGCCGGGAGTTCGACCTGGCAGGACGGTGGGACCACCTATACGGACGACACCGGCCACGCGATGGTCTCGATGGGGCAACTGGCATCCGGTGACCTGGATGTCCGGCTCGTTCACCCCGGTACGGCGCAGGCCGCCGGGGTCACCACGACCGTTCATGTCGTGGCGCCCGCCACCACTTTGAGTGCGACCGTGGCGCCGACCGCGGTGAACCGGCTCGGGTCGGTGAAGGTCCGCGCCGCCCTGAGCCTGACCGGCAGCGGGAAGCCGATCGCCGGCTCGCTGCTCACCCTTGAGCGCCGACCGACCGGCGCATCCGCCTGGCACACCGTCACCACCGACTACACCGACGCCAAGGGCGCCCTCAGTCTGTCCGACTCGCCGTCACAGCCGTCGGACTACCGGTTCGTCCATGCCAGCGAGATCGGCGCGGGCGCATCGGTCTCTTCGGTCGTGTCAGTGGCGATCAGCCCTTCGCTGCACGAGACCCTGTCACCGGCGATCGAGCCGCCGGGCTACCACTCGGTCCTGTCCGCGCAGGAAGCGCCGCGGGTCGCCGGCGGCACCGCGGATCTCCAGCAGCTCAAGGCCGGAAAGTGGGTCACCATCCACCGCAAGTCGGTGCCGGCTACCGGCCTGGTCTCGTGGACGATTCAGGCGCCCAAGAAGGGCGTCTTCAGCTATCGCGTCGCCGTGCAGCCCGGGCTGAACTACGTCGCGAAGGTCGGCAAGACGCTGGTCCTGAAGGTGACGACTCAGGGCTTGGGGAGTCGGTCGGCGTACACGTTCTTGCAGGTGTACAACGGCCACCCGATGCGCTGGAACCCGTGCCGCGCGATCGGCTACAAGGTGGATCCCAGACTCGGGCCGACCGGCTCGCTGGCCATGGTCAAGGAGACGCTGCGCCGGATCCACATCGCGAGCGGACTGAGCTTCCACTACGAGGGACGAACCAAGTCGCATGCGGTGTGGGGCGTCATCCGGCACCAGCCGGCGCCGCTCATCATCTCGTGGGTGACGCCGAAGAACAGCAACGGGTTGTTCGGCTACGGCAACGAGGTCGGGTACGGCGGGGCGACCGAGTCGACCTATCGCGACGGGCGCGACGTCATCGAGCAGGGCGGGGTGATCCTGCTCGACAAGTCCGACCCGAGGACCAGGGGCATCGCGCCGGGATTCGGCGCCGGCGTCACCTGGGGGCAGCTGTTGATGCACGAGCTCGGCCACGCGATGGGGCTGAACCACACGAACGGCAAGTGGCAGATCATGCAGCCGATCCTGGAGCCGTTGCCGGCCGCAATGTACGGCGCGGGCGACCTGCACGGCCTGCATCTGCTCGGCCGCTCCCAAGGCTGCCTGCCCTAGACCGCAGCGCCCCCATCGCCGGCGCGGCGGCCACCTGGATGCGCTAGAGCGCAGCGAAACGGCCATGATCTTGAAGGTTTCCCGGCTACCCTGCAAACCTGTCGGTGGACCTCATCGATCGGGCCGTTAGCTCAACTGGCAGAGCAGCGGACTTTTAATCCGCGGGTTCCGGGTTCGATCCCCGGGCGGCCCACCCAAACACGCAGGTCGACGGCATGATCAACGCTGATGCCATCCCCTGCCGCGCCGAGTGACAGCAACCGCGACCGCAATGTCGACCACGGTGCCCGTCACCCCCAGAAGATGCACGTTGGATCCTTGTCGATCTCGTCCAGGAGGTCATCGACACGCTTCGAGGGCTGCACCCACGCGTAGAGGTGGAACCTGAGGTTGCGGTCCCGCCAGTAGAGCGTCCAGGTCCGGCTCGCCTTCGTGTAGCGCAGCCGCGCGATCGGGAAGCGCGTCCACTCGCGATCGGCGTCGGTCGGATCCCACGGCGGCCGGCATTCGACGATCGTCAGGTGTCGAGCCGAGACGTCGACCTCGACCCGCATCTTGTCGCGGACGCGATGGGGTACCCGCCCGTCGCACCACCGTCGGACCCGGGCGACGTCAAGGTCAGGAACCCCAGCTGCCGGCACAGGCGCAGTGTTGCAGGTGCGCCGCTGCGGCAGTAGTACCGGTCGGGTCAGCGCCGGCCCTGCACGACCCTGCCCTCCTGGCTGACGATGAGGCAGAACTTGTCGGTCGGGCAGGCGATGCCGCCGGCGCCCGAGTCGGAGTCCTTCCCATCGTTGAGCTTGTAGGACTTCCACGAGGAGAACTTCGCGGTCGGCCTGGTGGAGACCAGGACGAAGTTGCCCTTGGCGCCGTTCCCGGAGGCCAGACACAGGCTGTCCCGGTTGCAGTCGACGGCGGTGACGCCACCGACGAAGCCGGCGACGCTCTCCGGCACCGCGAACTGCTTGACGGTCTTGATCCAGCTCTCGCCGCCCTTCGGGGCGCTACTGACCCCGACTACGGGCTCGGCGCCCCCGAGGTCCTCGCTGAAGACGCACAGGGTGTTGGTCGCGCAGGAGACCTCGTCGATCTCTGCCGCCCCGTGGACCTTGCCGGCGTGCCAGGTCCCGCTGGCCGGGTCGGTGCTGTAGGCGATCTGCGAGTTCCCGGCAACCTCGACGCAGAACGGGTTCCGGCCGCTGCGGTACGGCGCACAGCCGAGCGCGGTGCCCAGGTCGCTACCCGATGGCGGAAGAATGGGCTGGGCCGAGCCGAGGACGGTCGCCCCTTCGGTTGTCAGGATGTAGCCCTGGTCGTCCGAGGACAGGCAATGCACGTTGACCCAACAGGCTTCCCCCTCGAGCAGGTACGTGTCGATGGCCGCCCCGCCCCAGCCCTTGGTGGGATTCGAGGTCTGCCAGATGTTGCCGCCGCTCGCGATCGCGCACTCGTCGTGGCTGCCGGCCACGTTGCAGGTGATCGCCCCGCTGATGAAGTACAGGGTTTGCCCGCCGTTCTTCTGGGCGTTGATCCGTTCGTAGTGCCACTTGGGCTTCTTCGCCAGGGGGTTGGTCGTCCACCAGACGCCGTTGTTGCCGTGGGCGCCGCTCGTCGAGATCGTCGCAGTGGCAACGCACAGTTTCGTGCTCGGGCACGACAGGCCGGAAACCACCGACGACGCCTTCACGTCGGGCAGCTTGACGCCCTTCGTCCATTTCCACGACGCCGCTTTCGCGGGGACAGCGCCGGGGTGTGAGGTGTATGCGCCGGCGGCACCGGCAGCTGATACGGCAAGGCCGACGACAGCCACCGACACCGCGAGCCACCGGATGGGTCGAATGGGCAGGCTACGACGCAACGCGAGCACCTCCAGAGGCTGACTCGGCCAACCTAGCGACCCCCATCTCGGTTGTCAGCGAATCTTGACCGACGGCGACAGGCCCGCGAGTTCGGCCCGCTCGAGCCGACCCTGCGATCGAAAGAAAGAGGTGCTCACGCGGTTGTCGCGTCTACCTCGTGGGTGCCTTTGGTGGCGGCTCAGCGCTCTTGGCGAGCGCCTTCATCTGCTTCTTGTGGTCGCGCACCTTGGTCAGCGACGCGGTGTCGACGATGTCGGCGACCGAGAGGTACGAACCCGCCGCGCCGAAGTCTCCGGCCGCCGCGCGCCAGCCCCTCGGCCGCACGCCGTACTGCTTGCCGAGCAGCGCGACGAAGATCCTGGCCTTGTGCCGCCCGAAGCCGGGCAGCGCCTCAATCCGCTTGCGCAACTCCTCGCCGGACTTCACGCCGGCCCAGATGTGCTCCGGGACGCCGTCGTAGTCGGCCACGATGATCCGGCACAGCTCCTGCACCCGTCCGGCCATCGAGCTCGGAAACCGGTGTACGGCGGGCGGCGTGGCGAAGACCTTCGCCAGTGCCTCAGGGTCCCGCGTGGAGAGGTCTGCGGCGTCGAGGTCGCGACCGAGTCGGTTCGCGATCGTCAGCGGTCCGGTGAAGGCCCACTCCAGCGGGATCTGCTGGTCCAGGACCATCCCGATCAGAAGCGCGAGCGGGCTGCTGGACAGCAGCGCGTCGGCCTCGGGGTTCTGCGCAAGACAGATCGGCGCGGCCACCGGAAAACGGTACCGCCCGGGCTCGCCGGACACCCACACCACCAATGGGTCATGCGTGGGGCTATCGCCCCACCAATGGCCCATGCGTGGGGCTATCGCCCCACCAATGGCCCATGCGTGGGGCTGAACGTCACGGGAAGACGCCACAACCCTTCGGGTACGCCGCCTGGATCGTCTTGTCGAACAGCGTCGCCTCCGCCAGGCTGGCGGAAAAGCCGAAGAAGCTGGCATCGGCGCCGGCGACGCCTTCGATCTCGATCTGCCGCGTGTCGCAGCCCGGGCCGTAGGTGGAGATGCCCGTGCTGCCGAGCAGGGTGATGTTGCCCGCGACGTTGAGGCCCTTGGTCCCGAGCCCGAGTTCGATCTGCGGCATCTGCGCGCCGAAGATGAAGCTCAGCGGACCTTTGTTCACGGCATCTGCGGCGTTGAGGATGATGTCGCTCAGACCCTTGATCACACCGGCGCCCGAGGTCGCGCCCGACTTCGCCATGCTGAAGCCGCCCTCGCCGTTGTAGGTGAAGGTGTAGCTGCCACTGATCTTCTGGTCGAAGCCGGAGAAGCCGGCGCTGGCGAAGAAGGCCACCTTGATGCCGAGAAAGAACGGCACCGGCCCGACGAAGAACGGCACCGCGAGCTCGGCCGGCAACGTGATCTTGATACCGCCCGCTTGACCGAGCCCGAAGGCCGAGATGGGCTTGGCTGAGTAGGACAGCTTGAACTCGCCCTTGAGGTGGCTCGCCAGCATCTTGGCGTTGGTGAGCGTGCTGTTGTCGACCGCCATGTCTCCGGTCGTGGTCAAGTTGTCGAGCGTTCCGGTGATCTTCGCTTCGACGTCGACCGGCTTGGACTTGCTGATGGTGATCTCGACCGCGACCGCCTTGCCGTGCTTCTTGAAGTTCGCCGAATAGCTGTAGGAATGGGTCTTGCCCTTGAGCGTGATCCCCTTGCTCGACATCGGGACCATGCCGAACCGAGCCGCGACAGATCGCGAGGCGCCATCTGCTCGCCGGACATCGTTCGTCGGGACCGCCGACCCGCCGAGTCCGTAGCCATTGGCGAAGTTGATCGACTTGTTCCACTTCAGCGTGCCGTTCGCGATGAGATCGGTGAGGGCAGCCGGCTTGGTGCTGACGACGAAGTGGCCATGCGATCGCGCGGTCTTGGTGACGTCACGCACGGCGACGTGCTGGAGCAGCATGACGCTGCCGGTCTTGAGCCTGGCCAGCGCCCCATTCCTCGACGTGAACGTGTACGTCGCACCGTTCGTTGAGACCGATAGCAACTGCTTCTTGATGGTCGCGGTGGGAATGACGACGGTCTGCTTCGTGTACTGGATGCCACCCGCGCGGGGCGCCGTCGCGCCCGTACGGTGAGCGATCGCCGCGTCCGCAGCGGGTACGACGGCTGCGGTCGCGAGCACCAGCCCGATCGCGGCCGCCGACACGAGTCGGCGCCGGGTCGAGCGCCTGGTTCCGGGGCGGCCTGCACGCGTCGAGTTGTTGCCCATGGTCCCCCCTCGCAATGTTCCGGTCGCGATCGTAAACCGCAGCACTCGAGGTCCGCGCGCTCGGCGCGCCTAGGCAGCGCCCTCGAAGGAGTAGAGCCGCCACCGCTCCGGCACGCCCGCTGGAGACCTCGAATGGCCCTAACCTGATCGAATGCCGATCTGTCCGTCCTGCGCGCAGGTGAACCCGGACATCGCGCAGTTCTGCCTGGCCTGCGGCAAGCGGCTGGGCGCCGAGGAGCCCAAGCACGAGGAACGACGTGTCGTCACCGTCATCTTCGTCGACCTGGTCGGCTTCACCAGCAAGGCCGAACTCCTCGATCCCGAGGACGTCCGCGCGATCCTGACGCCGTACTACGAGCGGGTCCGCAACGAGATCGAGTCTTTCGGCGGGCTGGTCGAGAAGTTCATCGGCGACGCGGTGATGGGTGTGTTCGGGATTCCCACCACCTTCGGCGACGATCAGGAGCGAGCGGTGCGCGCGGCACTCGCGATCCGCGACGGGCTCGGGGATCTCGAGTCCGGCTTGCCCGACCTGTCCATCCGGGTGGCCGTCAACACCGGTGACGCGCTGGTCCACCTCGGCGCGCGACCGGAGCACGGCGACGCGATGGTCGCCGGCGACGTCGTCAACACCGCCTCGCGCCTTCAGCAAGCCGCCCCGGTCAACGGCATCCTGGTCGGAGCCGAAACGTACGCCGGCACCCGGCATGTGATCACCTACGAACCAGTCCCGCCGGTGCTGGCCAAGGGCAAGCACGATCCGGTCGAGGCATGGCTGGCCGTCGCCGCCGCCGCGGCGCCCGGCGAGCGCCCGCAGACCAGCTCGCCGCTCGTCGGGCGCGAGCGGGAGCTGCGGCTGCTCGAGTGGACCTGGGACCGGGCCGCGGTCGACCGAACCCCGCAGCTGGTCACCGT
>Ga0265340_10002470_pt1 | contig 10508 bp, 8 predicted proteins | sample 4CB225metaG_FD_202082 | JGI IMG/M metagenome (GOLD analysis project Ga0265340, IMG submission 202082) | Rhizosphere microbial communities from Carex aquatilis grown in University of Washington, Seatle, WA, United States - 4-CB2-25 metaG | ecosystem: Host-associated > Plants > Roots > Rhizosphere...
GAAGGCCGAGCGCGACGAGCGCACGAATGCCTGGGGATGATTGCCAATTGCTGGAACAGGCGGCGATGGCCATGGCTGCTCCGAAGCTGAAGCCCGCGAGGATGATAGGGCGATTGAATTCGTTCTGAAGCCAATGGAGGGCGGCAAGCACGTCGCCGGATTCAGCTTCGCCGTCGTGAATTCCTTCGCTTGTGCCGGCGCCACGAAAGTTGAAGCGCAGCACGGGGAAGTTGAAGCCCCAACGCGGTTCGTTGAGGACTTTCATGGTGTGATAGACGACCTTGTTATGAAGATTGCCGCCGCCGAGCGGATGAGGATGGCAGACAAGGGCGGCAAAGGGAGCAGCGGGACTGCCTTCATTGACCACGGCCTCAAGACGGCCTGCAGGGCCTGCCAAATCCAAGCTGCGAAGCCTGGGAGCTACCTGGCTGAAATCAGGCTGGGCGTGGGCAATTGTGGCGTTCATTCCACTCCTCATTCTACGCGCAAAAGGGTTCGGTTTTCTGTGGAATGGTCGGGCCAATCAAACGATTTTCGCGGTACAGAATGACTGGTTTCAAAGCGTGAGATAGGTTGAAGCGTAACTATACGAGCGCTGGCTAAGGTATTCTGGCTTCATCATGTCTGAACATTTTGAGGCTAATCTAGTTGACCCGATCAAGCTAACCAAGTCCCTGTGCGAAATCGAGTCAACAACTTACTACGAGGGGGCAGTTGGAGATTTTCTGGCCGATTATCTTGCCGGGCAGGGGTGGGAGGTGGAGAAGACCCCGGTTCCGCAGCCGAATGATAGCGCCACGGCCGGTCCTCGCTGGAATGTATATGCCGGTATTGCGGGCAAGAATCCTGACTTGGTTTTCTCAACCCACATGGATACAGTCCCGCCTTATATTCCTTTCAGAGAAGATGACGAGTTTGTGCACGGCCGCGGCGTGAGCGACGCGAAGGGGATCATTGCTGCCCAGGTGGCAGCGGCACAACAACTGCGTGACGCCGGGTTAAATGTGGCAATGTTGTTCGTATCGGGTGAAGAACGCGATTCGGCCGGCGCCAAGGTAGCCAACCAGATGTCGAAGGGCAGCCACTATCTGATCAACGGCGAGCCTACGGACAACAAGCTGGCGCTGGCGTCGAAGGGGGCTTTGCGCGTTTCACTTAAAACGACAGGCAAGATGGCGCACTCGGCCTACCCGGAGCTGGGCGAAAGCGCGGTTCACAAGATGATTATGCTGCTGGACAAGCTGCTGAAGATGGATTGGCCGGTGGACGAATACGCAGGGGATACAACGCTGAATGTGGGCCAGATTCACGGCGGCTACGCGCCGAATGTGATTGCCGATCACGCTGAAGCCCAGGTGCTTATCCGGTTGGTTACGGATTCAGCACCGGTTCGGGAAAAGATTCTTGAAGCAGCAAAGGGCATTGCCGAGGTGAACTTCACGCTGGACCTGGCGTTTGTCCGTTTGAGGGCGGTGGAAGGCATGCCGACGATGATTGCCAAGTTCGCCACCGATATTCCGCAGCTTACGAATTGGGGCCAGCCGCTGCTACTGGGTCCGGGTTCCATTCATGTGGCGCATACACCGTACGAGAAGCTTGCAAAGAAGGAACTGCTTGAGTCTGTTGAAATATACGTGCAGCTGGCAAAGCGGTTGTTGAGTTAGTCTGGTAAGTGATTTGAGGAGAATGGAATGAGCGCACAGATTTATGACATTCCGGTTCGCAAGATCACGGGCGAAGAGACCACGCTTGGCGAGTACAAAGGCAAAGTGATGCTGGTGGTGAACGTGGCATCAAAGTGCGGTCTGACTCCGCAGTATGAAGCACTGGAAAATATTTATGAGTCCTACAAGCGCCAGGGGCTGGTTGTGGTGGGTTTTCCCGCAAATGACTTCAAGAGCCAGGAGCCGGGCACGGATGCTGAAATTCAGACGTTCTGTACGACGAATTTCGGCGTGAAGTTTCCAATGTTCAGCAAGGTTTCCGTTACCGGGCTGGGCAAGCATCCGCTGTATCGCGCGCTGATTTCAGCGGCGCCCAGGGCTATCAGTTTGAGTCAGCCTTCCTGGCGCACCAAGTTGAAGGGCTACGGTATTGAGACGACTTCGGAGCCGGAGATCCTCTGGAATTTCGAAAAGTTTCTTATCAGTCGCAGAGGTGATGTTATGGCGCGCTTCGCTCCCGATACGCAGCCGGACGCGCCTGAATTGGTGTCGGCGATTGAAAACCAGCTTAACAACGAATAGCTGCGGCCCAGCGCAGGATAGCTGCAAGCGAGCGCAGAATGGCTGCGGCCCAGCGCAGGAAAGCTAAAACCCACCGCAAACGATCTATTGCTTGACGGCAATAAAGGTAGTGGTGCGGTCGGTCATCGTGTTGGTGTCAACGATCGTCATCTTCCGGCCGTCGGCGGAGACGGTCATCCTCGCCATATTCGGCGTATCTCGGGTTTAGACGAAAGTTTGGCCGGCCTGCCACGTTTGGTTTTCCCCCGAACATCCTCGGCAAATTTAAATTTTTGTTGCCCGGCTCTGAGGGCTGAAAGGTGCGAGGGGCGGCCAAACGATTTATTCTCAGCGCATGACCGATTCACCAACCTCCGGCAGCGTCAACCTGCTTGATACGGCGGCCTCGTCCTATTTACGCTCGGCGCGTCATCAACCAGTTCAATGGCATCCGTGGGGTGAAGCTGCTTTTGCCAAGGCGCAGGCCGAGGACAAGCCCATTCTGCTGGATATTGGAGCGGTGTGGTGCCATTGGTGCCACGTTATGGACAGGGAGTCGTACGAAGACCCGGAAGTTGCCAAGGTCATCAACGAAAACTTTGTGCCCGTGAAGGTTGACCGCGATGAACGGCCCGACGTGGATACGCGCTACCAGGCTGCTGTGTCGGCAATCTCGGGGCAGGGTGGATGGCCGCTCACGGCGTTTCTGACGCCGGATGGAAGGCCGTACTTTGGCGGGACATACATACCTCGGGAGGACCGCTATGGACGGCCCGGCATTGGCCGGGTGCTGCAGGCGATGGCGCAGGTATGGCGCGAGCGCCGCGAAGAAGCTCTGGAGACGGCGGGAAGCGTGATGGCCGCCATCGAGCACAACGAGAGCTTTTCTGCCAGCGGTGAATTGAACATTGCGCTTGTCGACAAGATTGTTGGGTCGGCGCTGGCGAAATTCGATTCGCGAAATGGCGGCTTTGGGTCGCAGCCAAAGTTTCCGCATCCCTCGGCCCTCGACCTGCTGCTTGAGGTAGCGATGAGCCGCGACAACGACCAAGCCCGCGAGGCATTTATCGTGACGCTGGACAAGATGGCGCGCGGCGGCGTGTACGACCAGCTTGCCGGAGGCTTTCACCGCTACAGCGTGGATGAGCACTGGGTAGTTCCGCACTTTGAAAAGATGCTTTACGACAACACGGAGCTGTTGCGCAACTACGTGCATGGATTCCAGAGCCTGGTGCGGCCGGAGTTTCTTGAGACCGCGCAGCAGATTGTAGGTTGGCTCGACTCCACGATGACCGATCGCAAGCACGGCGGCTTTTACGCCTCGCAGGATGCGGACGTGGGGCTGGACGATGATGGCGATTACTTCACCTGGACGCAGGACGAAGCCAGGGCTGTGCTGACTCCTGAGGAAATGGAGTTTGCGGCAAGTTACTGGGACATTGGTGAAATCGGCGACATGCACCACAACCCTGCAAAGAATGTGCTGCATGTCAAAGCGACGCTGGAAGAGAGAGCGGCACAGGGCGGCGATATCGATTTCATGCGGGAGTTGCGGGACTCGGCGCGAAGCAAGCTGCTGGCCGCGCGCAGCCTTCGTCCCACGCCATTCATTGACCGCACACTTTATACGGGCTGGAACGCGATGGCTGTCACGGCATACCTGGAGACGGCGCGCGTGTTGCGGCTGGAGCCGGTGCGCGAGTTTGCGCTGCTGACAATGAATCGCCTGCTGAATGAGGCATGGAACGGCGGCTCAACGCTTCGCCACGTGATTGCCTATCCGGAGCAACAGCCAAAGGAGCAGGCACCCGGCACGCTGGATGATTACGCGTTTACTGTGCACGCCTGCATTGACTCGTGGATAGCCAGCGGCAACATGAACTTCTATCGTGCCGGCATCATGATTGCCGATGCGATGATTGAACGCTTCTATGACCGGACTGGAAACGCATTCTTTGATTCGGCAGTGAATGATGCTGTGCAGATGCCACTGGGCGCCTTGAGCGCGCGGCGCAAACCGCTGCAGGATTCGCCTACCCCCGCGGGTAACCCGGCGGCGGCCTCGGCACTGCTGCGGCTTGAGGCGTTGAGCGGACGACAGGAATATCGCGAGACCGCCGAAGATACGCTCGACAGCTTTGCAGGAATTGTGGAGCACTTTGGTTTGTATGCGGGGAGCTACGGGCTGGCGCTCGAGCAGTTTCTGCTCGATCCGGTGCAGGTGGTCATCGTCGGCTCCGGGCCTGAGGCCAGCCGCCTTGAAGCAACGGCACGAGCCCGGTACGCAGTGAATAAGACCGTTCTGCGTATCGCGCATGACAAGCTGGTTGAGGACGGCATTCCAGAGGTGCTGGCAGAGACACTGCTGAAAGTTCCTGTCCCGGAGAACGCCGCAGCTTGGGCGCTGGTTTGCCGCGGACGCACCTGCCTGCCGCCGATCACCGACGCCGAGAAACTGCTGGAAGCAATCGAGTCGCAGGAGAGCTGATAAGACGCATTACTCTGCGCTGAATGGATTGGATTCCGGCGGCTTCAATGTAGTGGGATCTTGCGCGGGTGTGCTCATCTGACCTGAGACGGTGTCGCCTGGTTGTGCCTTCTCCCGGAAGCTGCTAATGACGTGATACGGGTTTCCCGGCAGCATATTGTGTTCTTCAAGCGCCAGCCGCACGCGGCGGCGGAATTCGCGAATGGGCCCGTATTGCTTGGTGGCCAGCGTTTTAAAGACGACCGGGAAAATAAGCTCCGAGCCCTTGATTGCGTCGACGCCAAGAATCTGCGGGTCGGCGACCATGACGGATTTGAATTCGTCGCTGTTGCGAATGTCGGAAGCAATTTTTGTCAGCAGCTTTTGTACTTCGTCGGGATGGACCGAGAAGTCGACGCTGACGTTGACAGTTGCCACTGTGTAGCCGACGCTGAGGTTGGCCACGGTGGTGATCTGCGAGTTGGGGATGACATAGAGCGAGCCATCGGCGTCGCGGACGGTGGTCTTGCGGAGCGTCATTGATTCGACTACACCGCTGAGGCCAGCCAACTTGACGGTGTCGCCGACGTTGAACTGGTCTTCGACGATAATCAGGATGCCGTTGATGACGTCTTTGACGATGGTCTGGGCGGCGAGGCCGATAGCGACTCCGGCAACCCCGGCGGATGCCAGCAGCGGCCCCAGGTTGATGTCGACGACGGCCAGGGCAGAGAAGCCGGCGATAAGGCCGATGATCGTAAAGCCGGTGGCTCGAATGACACCGGAGAGCGTTTTTACCTGGGCGATGCGGATGTCATCGACAGCGTGGCGTTCTGCCACACGGATCATGCGCAGCGTTATGATGCGCAGTAAACGCATCAGTATAAAGGCGATAATCGCAATGAGGAGCAGGTGGGGCAGTTTAAAACGGACGAACTCCTGGGCATCGGAGGCCCACTCGTCGAACACGCGGCCCAGGAACCTGCCTTCGGCAAACAAACCGCTCCGAACGAGAATTAATGCAGCATTCACACCCATACCAAATCTCATCTAAATAGACTAGACTGTGCGCAGGGTCTGCCGCACGCTCCGGCGCCCTTTTCCCGTCGCACTCCCGGCATCAAAACGGAGGCTTTTCATGAGAGTGCAATGCAACGGTCCCAGATTGAAAGCAAACCGCTTGCGCAGCAGGGCGCCATGGCTTTGCATGCTTGCAGGTTTTTGCGTTCTGGCGTTGACGGCCCGCCTGGGAGAGCGTGAGACATTTGCGCAAACCTCGCCGCTGCCGTCGACGTCGACCGGACAGCTCGGAATCAGCCCCGAAGAGCAGGTTGCGCCGCCGCAGCCGATCATTGTCAAGGTGCCCGCTCCAATTGCGACGACTTCAGCCACCCCTCATGGCCAGCCCGCCAAGGTGGAAATGCCGGCGATTCCCGATCCCGATCCAAACAATCCTGTCGCGGTGCAATCGACAAACCTGCTGAAACTGGCTTACAACCTGAAGTCGGAAGTGGACAAAACGACCAAGGACACATTGTCCGTGACGGTAGTTCGTCAAGCGGCTGAGATTGAACAACTGGCGCGAAAGATGAGGACGAAATGACCAGTGCGATTTGGAAGTCGCTCCTGTTGTCGGCTCATCGCTACGCCTGCGCTGCGGCCCTTATTCTGGGGGTGGTGCTGCTGTTCGCTTTGCCTTTGGGTGGTCAAGCGCCGGCGTCAACCAACAATGGTTCGCAGCTGCCTCGTCGCCTTCCACCGCCGCGCGATGCCGATCAGTCGCCGATGGATTCAGTGGGGATGGGCACGCCGATTTTCTACGAGAAGCGGCTACAGATGCTCAATGCCGCTCAGCATCAGTCGATGGTGGCCGATACGGATCGGCTGCTGAAGCTGGTTGCCGATTTGAACTCGCAGATCAACAACAGCAAAAAGAACGAGCTTACCGCTGAACAGCTTAAGATGGTGGCTGAAATTGAAAAGCTGGCGCACAGCGTGAGGGACAAGATGAGGATGTCTGTTCGCAGTGCAGTTAACAGCGATGTCAATGCTGCGGCGCCTTTTTCTCAGAGATAGATTTACGATTTTCTAACGAAAGCCGGAGCGGGTTTGATACCCGCTCCGGTTTTTTGCTTGTTTGGGTGAGGACTTGAAGGCGCTGGATTGTTACAATCAGGTCGAGGTCTTCACCGCAAAGCACAATCTGGAGTGACAAGGATGGGATTGGCTGTTTCCGGCGCCCGCGAGTCCGGCTCGACTACTGGCTTAGAGCGGCTGGGCCCTAAGCAGTTGGTTGAGATTTACCGGCTGATGTATCTATCGCGGCGTCTCGATGACCGCGAGATCATGCTGAAGCGGCAGCAGAAGATCTATTTCCAAATATCTGCGGCGGGGCATGAAGCCTTGCAGGTGGGAGCGGCTCTTGCGCTTCGCCCGGGGTACGACTGGTTTTTTCCTTATTACCGTGACCGCGCTTTCTGCCTGGCCCTGGGAATGACTCCCGATGGCATGATGCTGCAGTCCGTGGGCGCAGCCACTGATCCCTCAAGCGGCGGCCGGCAGATGCCTACCCACTGGAGCAGCACCGAGCTGCACATTGTGAGTACTTCGTCCTCGACGGCTACGCAGCTTCTGCATGCGGTGGGGTCCGCTGAGGCGGGACGTTATTTTAGCCGGCACCCAGAAGCGGCTGCCACGGCGCAAGGTGATTACCGCAACTTCCATGAAGTGACATTCAAGAGCGATGAGGTGGTGCTCACCTGCGTGGGCGAAGGGTCAACGTCGCAGGGCGAATTCTGGGAAGCGATCAATACCGCATCAAACCAGAAGCTGCCGGTTATTTTCCTGGTGGAAGACAACGGTTACGCCATCAGTACGCCGGTGGAAGTGAACACGCCGGGCGGCAACATCTCCAAGTTGGTGGCCAATTTTCCGAATTTCTTTTTTGCGGAGATCGACGGCACAGACGCGGAACTATGCCTGCGAACGGTTGAGGCAGCGGCCGCACATTGCCGCGCGGGTCTTGGTCCGGCGCTGGTGCATGGGCACTGCGTTCGGCATTATTCGCACTCGCTTTCTGACGACGACAAGCTGTACCGTTCTGCTGCCGAGCGCGAAGCCGATGCGCTTCGCGACCCGATCGCGTTGATGCAGATGAGGCTGCTGCGCGAGGGGATTTTGACTGCGGCGCAGATCAACGAGTTGGAACATGCGCAGGATCAGATTGCCGCTGAGGCGGCCGAGCGAGCGCTTGAGGCTCCGCTGCCTGAGATTGAGAGCATTACGCGGCACGTTTACTCAGAGGATCTCGATCCCACCGGCGCTGCTTTCGATCATGAAGAAATGCACGCCGCCGATGCCGCGTCAAAGATCAAAGACAGCAATCCGCATACGATGGCTGACTTGATCAACGTATGCCTGCACGACGAGATGCGACGCGATCCGCGCATCGTGATTTACGGCGAAGATGTGGCCGACGCCAGCCGTGAAGAAGCGCTGAATGAGGTCAAGGGCAAGGGCGGAGTATTTAAGCTTACGGCAGGATTGCAGACGACTTTCGGCTCGGAGCGGGTGTTCAATTCACCGCTTGCCGAGGCCAACATCGTGGGCCGGGCCATTGGCTACGGCACACGCGGCATGAAGCCGGTTGTCGAGATCCAGTTCTTCGATTACATTTGGCCCGCAATGCACCAGATTCGCAATGAGCTCGCTCTTATGCGCTGGCGTTCGAACGGCGCGTGGGCCGTGCCTGCTGTGATCCGCGCTCCGATTGGCGGATATCTGACTGGCGGGTCGATCTACCACTCGCAATCCGGCGAGAGCATTTTCACGCATATCCCGGGGCTGCGCGTGGTGTTTCCGTCGAATGCGCTTGATGCGAACGGGCTGCTTCGCACGGCAATCCGCTGCGACGATCCGGTGCTATTTCTCGAACACAAGAGGCTGTATCGCGAGACGTACGGCCGCGCTCCCTATCCGGGACCGGATTTCTCAATTCCGTTCGGTAAAGCGAAGACGGTTCGTTCCGGCACTGACTTGACGCTGGTGACGTACGGCGCGGTGGTTCCAAGGGCTCTGCAGGCGGCTGAGAAGGCGCAGCGCGAGCACGGAGTGGATGTCGAGATTATTGACCTGCGCACGCTTAACCCTTACGACTGGGAAGCGATTGCGACGTCGGTGCGCAAGACGAGCCGCGTGATTGTTGCGCATGAAGACATGTTGAGCTGGGGATACGGCGCGGAGCTAGCTGCTCGCATAGCCGACGAGCTGTTTGAGGATCTGGATGCGCCAGTGAAGCGTATTGGCGCGATGGATACATTTGTGGCATACCAGCCGCTGCTTGAGGACGAGATACTTCCGCAGCCGGAGAAGATCCTGAAGGCGATGCTCGAACTGAGCGCGTACTGAGATCAGGACGGATACAATACTCGGATGGGGTCAAGTGAATACCCGGGACGTAGCCATTCGACCGGAGTGAGGCGGGCAGGTTCACCGGAATGAAGAACTTCTTACGCCTCCTGCGCTACGGACTTCCTTATTCATTACAGTGGTTCCTCGGCGTGTTGCTGCTGGCGATGGTTGGGGCGCTCGACACGTTCCGCGTATTGCTGTTCCAGCCGATCTTCGACCAGGTTTTAGTGCCTGACGCAGGGGAAGGGCCCATTCTTGTTGGGGTGCCTCGAACCAATTTGCATTTCGATTTGCGGGCAGCATTTCCCCATTTCCACGTCCTGCCCATGCACAACGCGTGGACCATTGTAGCCACGGCGCTGGTGATTTCAACCTTGGCTAAAGGACTATGCGACTACCTGGGCACTTATCTGGTCAACTATGCCGGCCTGGGCACCATCACCGATCTTCGCAATCATCTTTATGAAGACACTCTGCGTCAGTCAGCAAGTTTCTTCCACAAACATCCGACAGGAACCATTCTTTCCACGTTGATTAACGATGTTGATCGCGTGCAGATTGCACTTAGTTCTGTGATTGGCGAATTCCTTCAGCAGTTTTTTACGTTCCTAGTGGGAATTGTGTTTGTCATTCGGCTGGGCGGGCATCTGAGCTGGGCCCTGGTACTGTTTGTTCCCGTAGTGATTACCTCAGCGCGCAGAATCGGCAGAGAAGTGCGTACTCGCACGCGCACCGGCCAGGATAAACTCGCGGAGATTCAGAACATTCTTCACGAGACCGTGACCGGCAACCGCATCGTAAAAGCCTTCAACATGGAAATGTGGGAGGTACTTCGATTCAAGAGCGCTGCACGGAGACTTTTCAAAGCAAATATTCGCAATGTTCGGATCCAGTCAATCAGTTCGCCGCTGATGGATAGCATTGGCGCAGTCGCTATCGCCATGTTCCTTTTGATCGGCCGTGATGAAATTCTTTCCGGCCGGATGACCATGGGACTTTTCGCCGCGTTCATCATCCTGCTGTTCAAGCTGTACGATCCGGTGCGCAAGTTTGCTTACTTCTACAACAGCTTTCAGCAGGCTATGGGCGCCGGCGCTTCGATCTTCGCCTTCTTTGATACTGAAGACGACGTGAAGGAACGGTCGCACGCGGTGACGCTGAAAAAGTTTCAGAAATCGATCGAGTTCAAAGCTGTTGGCTTCTCCTATTCCACTGAAGAGGGCGAGCACCAGATTCTGCACGACATCAACCTGCACGTGTATGCGGGCGAAGTGCTGGCACTGGTGGGACCGAGCGGCGCAGGCAAGTCCACACTGGTGAATCTGATTCCGCGCTTCTTCGACGTGAGCACGGGATCGATTCTCATCGACGGTCAAGACATTCGCCATCTTTCTTTGGCTTCGCTA